>Ga0070741_10019612_pt1 | contig 10775 bp, 11 predicted proteins | sample Coa_R1_4_FD_66440 | JGI IMG/M metagenome (GOLD analysis project Ga0070741, IMG submission 66440) | Surface soil microbial communities from Centralia Pennsylvania, which are recovering from an underground coalmine fire - Coalmine... | ecosystem: Environmental > Terrestrial > Soil > Unclassified ... | reverse complement strand
GTCGCGGACGTCGTCCTCCTGCCGACGTTGACGGAGAACATCGTCTTCGCAATCCGCAAGGCGACACATGCCCCCCGCCGCACCGCGGCGATGGGGAAGCGGGACGGCCGCATCATCACCGTGTTCTCGCCCAAGGGCGGGACCGGCAAGACCGTGATCGCCACGAACCTCGCCGCCGCGCTCGCGAAGCAGGACGGCCGGCGCACGCTGCTGCTCGATCTCGACCTGCAGTTCGGCGACGCCGCGATCATGCTCGGGCTCGAGCCGGAGAAGACGATCTTCGACTTCGTGAACGCGCCGGGCGAGCTCGACCCGGACAAGCTCGCCGGCTACACCACGAAGCACAAGTCCGGCCTCGACATCCTGCCGGCGCCGCTGCGCCCGGAGGACGCCGAGCTCGTGACGGAGGCGAAGCTCGGCCGGCTGATCGAGGTCGCGCGGGCCTGCTACGACGCGATCATCGTCGACACGTCGCCCTTCTTCCACGGGCCGATGCTCGCGACGCTCGATCGCACCGACGAGCTGCTGCTCGTCTGCAGCCTCGACGTGCCGACGTTGAAGAACGTTCGCCTCGCGCTCAGCACGCTCGAGATGCTGTCCTTCCCGCAGCAGCGGGTCCGCGTCGTCCTGAACCGCGCGAACAGCAAGGTCGGGATGAAGCAGCGCGAGGTCGAGGCGGCGCTCGAGCAGAAGGTGCGCTACGAGATCCCGTCCGACCGCGACGTGCCGCTGACCGTCAACAAGGGGACGCCGGCCGTGATCGCCGAGCCGGGTTGCGACTTCTCGCGCGCGATCAACGCGATGGCGAAGGGCGTCTTCCCGACCGAGGAAGCGAAGCGCAGCGGTCTCCGTCTGCGGCCGAGCTTCGCGAAGGCGGCCGCGTAGCGATGGGCCTGCACGACCGCATCAACCGCAGCGGCACCTCGGCCGCCGTCGACCTGCATCTCGCGCAGGTCGAGCAGGCCGAGGCGCCGCGGGCGATCGATCCGTACGCCGAGCTGAAGACGCGCGTGCATCACGCGGTGATCGCGACGATCGGCGCGGAGCTCTTCCGCGCAGACGCGAACGAGGACCTGTCCGAGCGCGTGTTGCGCGCGGTGACCGAGCAGCTCACGCTCGACCGCACGCCTCTGACGCGCGAGGAGCGCCGGCAGCTCGTCCGCGAGATCACCGACGACATCCTCGGCTACGGCCCGCTCGAGCCGTTCCTGCGCGACGACACCGTGACCGAGGTCATGGTCAACGCGTTCGACCGGATCTACATCGAGCGGCTCGGCAAGATCGAGCGCACCACGGCCGCGTTCGCCGACAACGGCCACCTGATGCGCATCATCGACAAGATCGTGTCGCAGGTCGGCCGCCGGGTCGACGAGTCGTCGCCGATGGTCGACGCGCGCCTTCCCGACGGCAGCCGCGTGAACGCGATCATCCCGCCGCTCGCGCTGCGGGGGCCGACGGTGACGATCCGGAAGTTCTCGCGCGACCCGTACACGATGAACGACCTGATCGGCTTCGGCACGATCACGGGGAAGGCGGCGCAGTTCGTCTCCGCGTGTGTGCGCGGGAAGCTCAACATCCTCATCTCGGGCGGTACCGGCACCGGCAAGACGACGACGCTCAACGCGCTGTCCGCCTTCGTTCCCGGCGACGAGCGCATCGTCACGATCGAGGACGCCGCCGAGCTCCAGCTGCAGCAGGACCACGTGATCCCGCTCGAGTCGCGCCCGCCGAACATCGAGGGCCAGGGCGAGGTGCGGATCCGCGAGCTCGTGCGGAACGCGCTGCGCATGCGCCCCGACCGGATCATCGTCGGCGAGGTCCGCGGCGCGGAGACGCTCGACATGCTCCAGGCGATGAACACGGGCCACGAGGGCTCGCTGACGACGATTCACGCGAACTCGCCCCGTGACGCGCTGTCGCGCCTCGAGACGCTCGTGATGACGGCCGGCGTCGAGCTGCCGCTCCGTGCGATCCGCGAGCAGATCGCGAGCGCGTTCGACCTCCTGATCCAGATCTCGCGTCTCGTCGACGGCTCGCGCCGCATCACGCACGTGACCGAGGTCCTCCGCATGGAGGCCGACGTGATCACGCTGCAGGATGTCTTCGTTGCGCGCCCGCCCGACGAGGAGCACCACCCGAGCAGCGGCACCACCCGCCTGCTCTCCTCGCTCGACTGCACGGGCCTGAAGCCGCAGTTCCTCGAGAAGCTCGCCGCGAACGGCGTCGTCCTGCCGCCGAGCTTCTTCAGCGACGACCGCAACGGCGTCGCGCCCCGCTCCGCCTTCTCGTCTGCGAGCTTCGACGGAGCCTTCGAGTGAAGCGTGCTCTCGCGGCGGTCGCGGCCTGCGCCGCAGTGCTCGCATCCGCGGCGTCGGCATCGACCGCCGCCGTCCGCATCGCGGGCATCGACACGTCGGGCTACCCGACGATCGCGCTGAACGTCGTCACCGCGCATCCGACCACGCGCGCGCCGAGACTGACCGAGGACGGCCGCGCCGTGACCGGCTACACGGCGGTGAACTTCGACTCCGCGAAGAGCGTCGTGCTCGCGATCGACGACTCACGGTCGATGCAGGGCACCTCGCTCGACAACGCCGTTGCGGCGGCCGAGGCCTTCGTCGAGCGCAAGGCGCCCGGCGACCGCATCTCGGTGATCGCGTTCGGCCGCCACGAGCGGCAGCTCACCGGGTTCTCGACGGCTCCGAGCGACGCGGTCGGCGTGCTCAGCGGACTCACCGTCGACTCCCAGCAGGGAACCGCGCTCTACGACGGCGTCGTCGCGGCCGCAAACGAGCTGCGCGGCAGTCAGCTCGCGGGCCGCGTCATCGTCCTCCTGACCGACGGCCGCGACGTCTCGAGCTCGTCGTCGCTCTCGCAGGCCGTCGCCGCGGCGCGCGACGCCGACGCGTCGATCTACTCGATCGGCATCGAGAGCAGGGACTTCGACCCGTCGGCGCTGCGCGCGCTCGCGCAGAGCACGAACGGGACGTACTACGGCGCCGACGCGCACGACTCGCTCACGCAGATCTACGGTGCGATCGCCGCCGAGCTGCAGCGCACCTGGCGGATCTCGTACGACACGACCGCACGGCCGGGCGACACGGTGCAGCTGCACGTGTCGGCCCCCGGAGCCGGCGCCGCCGCGACGTCCCTGCAGCTCGCGCCCTCGCTCGGCGGCGGCGCCTCCGCGCCGTCGGCGGGGTCGCTGCCGTCGTTCGCGTACTCGCCCGCAGGCACGCTCGCGCTTGCAGGGATCGTCGGCCTGCTCGTCCTCCTCGCCGTCCTCGCGCTCACGCACGTCCGGCGCGGCGGCTGGGTCAAGCAGCGTCTCGAAGCTCACGTCGGCCACGCGCGACGCCAGAGCAGCGCGCGGGGCGAACGCCTCTCGTTCATGGCTGCGATCTTCAAGGCGACCGAGGGCGCGCTCGGCCGGCGCTCGCAGTGGCGGTCGGTCGAGAAGCTGCTCGTGCGCGGCGACGTGCCGCTGCGCCCGGCCGAGTTCCTCTGGACGATGATCGGCGGCTCGGTCGGCTTCGGCCTCCTCTTCGCGATCTTCGGCGCACCGGCGGTGCTGATCCTCGTCGCGATGGTCGCCGGCGCGTTCGCGCCGTACTGGTTCGTCTCGCTGCGCGTCCGCCGGCGCGCGAAGGCATTCGAAAACCAGCTGCCGGATCTGTTGACGACGATCGCCGCCTCGCTCAAGGCCGGCCACTCGTTCAAGCACGGTCTGCAGGCGGTCCTCGACGAGTCGGCGCCGCCGGCGAGCATCGAGCTGAAGCGTGTGCTCACCGAGGCCGGTCTCGGGCGGCCGATGGACGACGCGCTCACGGAGATGGCCGACCGCGTCGCCTCGAAGAACTTCGAGTTCGCGATCACCGCGGTGACGATCCAGCGTCAGGTCGGCGGCTCGCTCGCGACGCTCTTCGACATGGTCTCGGAGACGGTGCGCAACCGCCAGCAGTTCGCGCGCAAGATCCGCTCGCTGACTGCGATGGGGCGGATGTCCGCGTACACGCTGATCGGGATCCCGTTCTTCATCACCGGGATGATCTCGCTGACGAACAAGTCGTACATGAACCCGCTGTTCCACACGCATCTCGGCCACATGATGTTGATCGTCGGCCTCGTGATGATGGGAATCGGCTCCATGATCCTCAAGAAGATCGTCTCGTTCAGGGGGTAATCGCGTGCTGCTGCTGATCATCGCCTCCGCCGCTCTCGCGAGCTGCGTGTACGTCGTCTCGCAGCTCGTGACGGCACAGGAACGAGACAGGCGCGCGCTCGTGCGCCGCGCTGCGCACTACGGCGCCGTGCGGCTGCCGTCGTCGCGCGAGGAGCGCACGTCCCTGCGCGAGCGCGTGCTCGTGCCGGGCGCGGCGCGCATCGCGTCGGTCGTCCTGCGCCTGAACCGGCGCGAGACGCTCGAGAACGTGCAGCAGCGGCTGCTCGCAGCCGGCATGAGCGCCGTCCCGCCGAGCAGCTTCCTGGCCGCGAAGGGTGTGCTTGCCGGCGTCGGCGGCCTCTTCGGCTTCGTCCTCGTCGCCGCGACGCACAAGTCCGCCGGCGTGTTCATGGTGCTCGTCCTCGCCGCGATCGGCTGGATCGCGCCCGGGTTCGTCGTGAGCGCACGGGCGCGGCGGCGGCGCGACGAGGTGCAGGCGCAGCTGCCGGATGCGCTCGACCTGCTGGCGGTCAGCGTCGAGGCCGGGCTCGGATTCGACGCCGCCATCTCGAAGCTGACCGACCACATGGCAGGTCCGCTCATCGACGAGTTCGCGCTCGCGCTGACGGAGATGCGCGTCGGCGAAGCGCGGCAGGACGCGCTGAAGAAGCTCTCCGCGCGCGTCGACTCGCCCGAGCTCGCGGCCTTCGTGCGCGCGATCATCCAGGCCGACCAGCTCGGCATCTCGCTCGGCCGCATCCTGCGCGTGCAGGCGGTCGACTCGCGGCTCAAGCGCCAGGCGGCCGCGGAGGAGAAGGCGATGAAGGCGCCGATCAAGATGCTCTTCCCGACGGTCGTCTTCATCTTCCCGGCGATGTTCATCGTCGTTCTCGGCCCCGCCCTCATCAGCCTCTCCAAGCTCTTCGGCTTCTGATGTCCGACTCGAGAGAAAGAGGATTCGGCACCGGTCTCCGCGCCCAGCTCGAGCGCAAGCAGAACGGCGGCGCAGCCGAGCCGGAGCAGCGGCCCGCCGAGGACGCGGCGGTTCCCGTCAGCGAGGCGATCGCGGCTGCGACGCTGCACGCGGAGGGCGTGGCGGAGCTGCGCGCAGAGCTGTCGGCCGCACTCGATCGAGAGCGCGACCTGCGGGCGCAGCTTTCCACCCAGGCCGTCGAGACGCTCGAGGTCGAGCAGCAGGCGTCCCGCCGGACGGACGAGCTCGACGAGCGGGCGGCGCAGCTCGCAGCGAGCGAGGCGGCAGTCGCAGCGCGCGAGCGGTCGGCGGCGGAGCAGCTCGCCGAAGCGGAGGCGCTGCGCGCTCGCGTCTCCGAGCAGCACGCCGGGCTGAGCGACACGGAGGCGAGCCTCGCCGAGCGCGAGCACGCACTCGAGCTCCGCATCGAGGAGATCAGGCAGAGCGAGGCGTCTCGCGTCGAGGCGGCGACGCAGCTCGCCGAGCGCGAGGCGACGGTCGCAGAGCAGGAGCGCGCGCTCGCGCAGGCGCAGGCCGAGCTGCAGCGCTCGCAGGCCGAGGTGAAGAGCGGCTTCGCGAAGCTCGCGGAGCTGGAGAAGCGCGAAGGCTCGATCGGTCAGACGCAGATGGAGCTCGAGCGCCGCGAGGCGGAGCTTCGGATCGGGCTCGAGCGCCTGGAGGGTCTCGAGGTGCGCGAGACCGAGCTCGTCTCGCGCGAGGACGCGGTCAACGAGCGCGTCGCCGCGCTCGCGCGGCGCGAGGCAGAGCTGACGGCGGCGATGCAGCGGCTGCCGGAGATCGAGGAGCGCGAGCGCTCGCTCGCAGCGCGCGAGCACGAGCTGCGCGCGCGGGAAGAGCGCGCGAAGCGGTCGCTCGCCGTCCAGGAGGAGGGCCTCGACCGGCTCGCGGAGATCCAGGCGCGCGAGGTGATGGTCGCGGCGCGGGAGGCCGAGGTGCTCGCGCGCGAGGAGCTGGGTCGGCACTCGGTCGAGCGCGAGGCGGAAGGCGTCGCGGCGCGGTCGGTGGTGCTCGACCGGCGCGAGGTCGAGCTCGCCGCACGAGAGGCTGAGCTGCACCGTGCCGAGTCCGCGCTCGTGCGGGAGAAGGCGCACGTCGGGGACGAGGAGCGCGCAGCGCTGGATCAGGAACGGCAACAGCTCGCGGAGCGCGAGCGCTTCCTGGCCGCTCGCGAAGCGGCGCTGCTCGAGCGCGAGCGAGAGGCGCCGCCCGCGGCAGCGTCGTTCGGCGCCGGTGCGCAGCCGATCGCGCTCGAGGGCGCGCGGGCGCGCGCGTTCGAGGAGCAGGAGCGTGAGCTGCTGCTGCGCGAGGCGCGCCTCGAGGCCGACCACGAGATCCGGGAGCGGAAGCTCGAGTTGCGCGAGGCGTCCGTCTCCGAGCGCGAGGAGAAGCTGCGCCGGCGCGAGGGCGACCTCGGCACCTACGTCGCGCAGGTGCAGGAGGAGATGGGCCGCCGCGAGTCCGAGTGGTGGAGCAAGCAGCTCGGCAGCAAGTACGAAGCCGCGGCGACCTAGCGCGGGCTAGGAGCAGCGGCCGAGCGCGATCGTCGCGGACGGGCCGTCCTTGAACGCAGTCTCTCCGCGCGTGGTGCTCTCGATGCAGTAGCTCGTGCGCGTCGCCCGGACGATCCGATCGCCGGTCTTCGTGATCACGGGGTCGTAGTGCTCGAGCCCGGCGAGCGTCATGCCCGCGTAGCCCCGGTGGTCGGCGTTCCACTGCTCGACGTCGGCCGTGAGCGCGCGCACGTCGCTAAGCGCGACGTTCTGTGCCGCCCGGATCCGGAACTGCTTGTAGCCGAGCGCGCTGCCGCGCTTCGTCTGCGTGCCGAGCGTCACGACGATCACGACACCGCGCAACTGCTTCGCGCTCGAGCGGTCGACGATCCTGTCGAGCTGCGCCTCGGTGACCTTCGTCTTGTGCTTGCCGGAGACGAGCCAGATCGTCTCCTGCGGCACCTTGGCCGAGGCGGAGACGGGCAGCACGGCTGCCGCGAGGGCGACCGCTGCGACGGCGAGGCGGCGGCGGGACATCCCCACTCGGATCGGCCCGGCCCGGCGCCGCAGGCATCACTCGAACGAGGGACGGCGGAATGCGCTACCGACTCGGCTTGCGGCCGAGCAGGCGGGCGAGGTTCAGGTCGTAGCCCCATCCGAACGCCCGCGGCGTGAAGAGCCGTGGGTCGTCCGGGTTCCACCACCGCGACTTGAACCGCGCGACAGTGGGGCGCCGCCAGTCGTACGGCATGCCGAGGAACGTGCCCGTCTTGCTCACGAGCCGTTCCGGAAGTCGACGTCCTTCGTCTCGACCGTCCCCGCCGTGCGCCCGGGCGCGGTCTGGTTGCCCCAGTACAGGTTCGTGTGCGCGATCACCGCGTCGGGCGGCGGCGCCCCCCAGGCGCTCAGGTCCTCGGTCGTGTGCGCGTCGCTGACGAGCGTCGCGTCGTAGCCGCGCGCGAGCGCGCCGTGCAGCGTCGAGCGGATGCACGCGTCCGTCTGTGCGCCTGCGACGACGAGCCTGCCGACGCCGAGCTCCGACAGGACGCTCTCGAGGTTCGTATCCTCGAACGAGTCGCCGTAGCTCTTCTCGACGAGCGGCTCGCCCTCGCCCGGGCTGAGCTCCGAGACGATCTGCCACTCCTCGCTGCCGCGCGCGAGACCCTGGTCGTTGTGCTGCACCCACACGACCGGAATGCCCTCGCCCCGCGCCTTCTCGACGAGGCTGCCGACGTTCGCGACGACCGAGTCGCGCTCGTGGTTGCCCGCGACAACCCCGGTCTGCACGTCCACGACGAGCAGGGCAGTGTTCGGCCGGTTCTCCAGCGTCGTCATCGTTCCCCCTTGTCCTCGTGTCCGCCCAACGGTAGCGAGTCGCCCGGCAGCAGACCGGCCGAATAGCGCACGGGCCGCGACGTCTCCGCCTCGTGCTCGTCGACACCCGTGAGCGGCAGGCTGTCGCCGCGACCCGGCCGGTGGAACCAGCGGGCGTCGCGCGCGTTCAGCACGAACCAGCCGGCGCTCGCCGGGACGAGCCCGGCTTCCGTCTCCTCGAGCCGCGCCTCGGGCACCACGGCTACTCGCTGAAGAGCGTCAGCTGCATCCCGCCGGGGGCGGCGACGCGCGCGTTCCGGCCGCCCCACGGCGGCGTCACCGGCGGCGCGACGCGCTCGGCGCCGGCCTCGACGAGCCGCGCCGCGACGGCCTCGCTGTCGCCGACCTCGAGGGCGAGCCGGACGGTGCCGGAGACGCGCGCCCCCGCCTCGATCGCGTCGACGTGCTCGGCCTGCGCCTCGTCGAAGAGCTCGAGCGTCGCACGGCCTGCCCCGAGCAGGACCACGCGTCCGTCGGGAGAGCTCCAGTCGGCGACCTGCTCGAGACCGAGCGCGTCGCGGTAGAACGCAACCGCGCGGTCGAAGTCCGGCACCGTCAACGCGACGCGCAGCTCGGTGACGGCGCCCATGCGCTAGGCCTCGGCCTCGTGGAGGTGGCGCGTCTCGTTCTCGCCCGTCCGGCGCAGCACGAGCCCGCCGACGGCGAGCAGCAGCACCTCGACGATCGTGATCGCGACGCGGTTCAGCACCGTCGCACCGAGCGCCGCGCCCTGCCCGGTGATCGCGAGCATCAGGCCGTACATCGAGGCCTCACGTGGGCCGAGCCCGGACGGCGCGAACACTGCGAGCACGGCGACGATCGCGCCGACGGCGGCCACCCCGCCGAGGAAGACGATCGACGACGCGCTCGGATGCGCGCCGACCGCACGCAGCAGCAGCCACAGCGCCGTGCCGCCGATCACCCACGTGAACGAGTAGAAGAGGAGGAGAAAGCCCATCGTCGCGGTCCGGAGCGCGGGCAGCGCCGGATGGCCGAGCTTGCGCAGCGCGCGCGAGGCGAGCGGGCAGAAGATCCGCGGGTGCAGCAGTCCGGCGACGACGACGGCGAACACGATGAGCGGCGCGATCGGCGCGTCCACGCCCCGCACCCACGCAAGCGAGACGACGAAGACGATGACGCCGGCGACCGCGGAGATGCCGGCCTCGACGAGGATCGAGACGGTGACGAGCGCGGCGTCGGTGATTCCCGCGCGCCGCGCCGCGACGACGCGCGCGGCCGGCGTCCACACGCCGCCCGGAACGTACTTGGCGAGCATCGAGACCATCTCGGCGCGCAGCGCTGCGGGATAGGAGATGCGGATGTCCCAGTCCGCGAGGATCCGCATCCACCCGAAGACGAAGACGAGGTAGTAGGCCGCGAGCGCGACGCAGCCGAGCAGGAAGTAGTACGGATTCGCGTTGCGGAGGTCGTCTCCGGCGGCTGTGAACGAGCCCCGGACGGCGATGCCGATCGCGACGAAGAACACGGCCAGCACGACGAGCTGCACCGCGATGACGAGGCGCGGATGCTCTTTCGCGTAGGCGGCCAGCCTGCGTAGCTGCTTCACGATCGTCATCGTACGCAGGTAGATTCGGTCCGTGGAGCCGACGCTCCCCTACGCGTGGTACGCCGACCCGGAGATCCTGCGCCGCGAGCAGGAGCGGATCTTCCGCTCGGCGTGGCAGTACGTCGGCCACACGGGCCAAGCGCCCGAGCCGGGGACGTTCTTCACGGCCCATTCCGGGCGCACTCCCGTCGTCGTCACCCGCGCGCGCGACGGCGAGCTGCGCGCGTTCCTGAACGTCTGCCGCCATCGCGGCTTCCCGCTCGCAGAGGGCGCGGGCCGCCGCGAGACGCTCCAGTGCCCGTACCACGCGTGGACGTACGGGCTCGACGGCGCGCTGCGCGCCGCGCCGCGCTCGGAGGAGATCGCCGAGCTCGAGCGCTGCCGGCTCGGGCTCGTCTCGGTCGCGCTCGGGACCTGGGGGCCGTTCGTCTTCGTCAACACCGGCCCGGATCCCGAGCCGCTCGACGACGCGCTCGGCTCGATGCCGGCGCAGGTCGCCGAGCTCGGCCTCGACGTCGACGACCTCGTCTTCTACACGCGCTGGGAGGCGACGCTCGAGGCGAACTGGAAGGTCGTCTGCGAGAACTTCCTCGAGTGCTACCACTGCTCCGTCGCGCATCCGCAGCTCGCGGAGCTGCTCGACGTGTCGGTCGACGCGTACGCGCTCTCGACGGACGGCCGCCTCTCCAGCCAGCACGGCCCGGCGCGCGAGACGGCGCGCACGCGCATGCACCTCGACGGCGAGCTGCCGCGGAGCCAGTTCCACTTCCTCTGGCCGAACCTCGGCGTCAACATCTTTCCGGGCCGGCCGAACATCTCGATCGGCCCGATGGTGCCGCTCGACCCCGGCCGGACCTACCGCTTCCTCGACTACTTCTTCGGCAGCGGAACCGAGCAGGCCTGGATCGACGAGCTGATGCGCTTCGACGACCAGGTCGGGATCGAGGACCGGGCGCTCGTCGAGGGCGTCCAGCGCGGGATCGCGAGCGGGGCGCTCGAGCACGGCTACCTGATGGGCCGGAGCGAGCGGCTGATCGGCCATTTCCAGGCTCTGACCCGCGACGCGCTGGAGCCCGGACCGGAACCGCGCTAGATTCACCCTGATTCCAGGTCAAAACTCACAGGAGGGCTCCTCGTGAAGCGTCTTCTCCCGCTGCTCGCAGTCGCAGCGGTCATCGTCGTCCCCGC
>Ga0070741_10019611_pt1 | contig 10775 bp, 10 predicted proteins | sample Coa_R1_4_FD_66440 | JGI IMG/M metagenome (GOLD analysis project Ga0070741, IMG submission 66440) | Surface soil microbial communities from Centralia Pennsylvania, which are recovering from an underground coalmine fire - Coalmine... | ecosystem: Environmental > Terrestrial > Soil > Unclassified ... | reverse complement strand
CCGAACTCGCCGCGGCGCTGAGGGCGAGCACCGATGACTGATCCACGAGTCGGCCCGGTGGGCATCACCGATCTGGAGCCGCACCGGCGCGAGCTGACCGGCTACTGCCAGCGGATGGTCGGTGCGGCCGAGGCGGACGACGCCGTCCAGGAGACGATGTTCCGTGCCTGGCGCGCCGCGGGATGCTTCGACGGCCGCTCCAGCGTGCGCGTGTGGCTGTACCGGATCGCCGCCAACACCTGCCTGGACCTGCTGCGCGGACGGGAGCGGCGCGGCAGGCTCGGGGAGCGCCTCCAGGCGACCGCGGAGCCGTCGGCGACGCCGGATCCGGCCGAGCTTGCCGCCACCAAGGACAGCGTGCGGCTCGCCCTTGCCGCCGTGCTCGACCAGCTGCCGGCCCGGCAGCGGGCGGCACTGATCCTCTGCGAGGTGTTCCGGTGGCAGTCGGACGAGGCTGCGCAGTTGCTGGGCACCAGCGTGGCCGCGATCTCCAGCTCGCTGCAGCGCGCCCGGGCGACCCTTGCCCGGCAGTCAGGCTGCTGCGGCCACGGCGCCGTCGATACCGGCCAGCTAGCCCGCTACCAGGACGCGTTCGCGCGCTACGACATCGCCACGCTGGTCCAGATCATCCAGACCGATGCCGCTCCGGCGGCTAACCCGGGGCCTGGCCCAGGTCGTTCGCTTCCGGCTGGCTCGCGTGGCCTTCCGCGCTCACCTGGGCCATCCGCAGCTGCCCCAGTGCTTGGTCGATCTGCGTGCTGAGCTCGGCCGGCAGGTTCGGACGCGCGTGCTCGTGCGCTGCCGTTGCCACGTCGATCAGCAGCCGGGCGTCCCGCCTGCCGAGCTTCGCCTGAGCGGCATTGAGCAAGCCGAACAAGAAGTCCCCGAGCACCTGGTCGGCGGGCAGCGAGCGCAGCCGTCGCGCGTACTCCCTGATGTCCTCAGCGGACCGTTCGTCTGACTCCCCTGCGCCCACGACAGCAACCTACCGGGAATCGCGCACCGCCGATGGCTCGCCGGCCATTCCCGTGCACGTTCGCGAGGACTAGCATCTGGTTCAGGGTGGGGTGCGTGGTGAGCGACGAAGCGCGCGGTTTTATCGTCAAGCTCCCGCCGGGCTCGCGCATCGCGGGTTACCGGCTGGAGGAGCAGATCGGCCACGGCGGAATGGCCGTGGTGTTCCGCGCTCGCGACGAAAGCCTGGGCAGGCTCGTGGCGCTCAAGATCCTGGCGCCTCGGCTGGCGGGAGACGAGGAGTTCCGGCAGCGTTTCATCAGCGAGTCGCGGGCCGCCGCGGCGATCGATGACCCGCACATCGTCCCGGTGTTCGCGGCCGGTGAGGCGGATGGCGTGCTGTTCATCGCGATGCGCTACGTGCCCGGCGGGGACGCCCGGTCACTGCTGGACCAGGCCGGCCCGCTGCCTCCCGGCCGCGTGATCGCGATCATCTCGGCGGTGGCTTCCGCGCTGGACGCGGCTCACGGTGCCGGCCTGCTGCACCGGGACGTGAAGCCGTCCAACATGCTGATGGATGTGGTGCCCGGCAGGCCCGATCACGTGTACCTGTCGGACTTCGGGCTGAGCAAGGCCACCGCGTCGGGGTCCGGGCTGACTGGGACGGGCGTGGTGCTCGGCACAGTCGACTACATGTCTCCCGAGCAAGTCAGCGGCACGCAGGCGGACGGCCGCGCGGATCAGTACGCGCTGGCCTGCTCGGCGTTCGAGTTGCTGTCCGGGGCAACCCCGTTCCGCCGCGAGGAACCCGCATCCGTCATGCACGCGCACCTGATCGAACCCCCGCCGCGGTTGGCGTCGGTGCGGCTGGGGCTGCCGCCCGAAGCGGACGCCGTGCTCGCCACCGCGCTGGCCAAGGCGCCCGGTGAACGGTATGTCAGCTGCGGGCAGTTCGCCGGCGAGCTGCGCGCCGCGCTTGGCTTCCAGCCCTATGAGCCGGTTCCCGCGGCCCATCCAGTCACGGTCGCGGCACCGCCGGCGACCAGGGCCGACGCCGCGGCGACGGTGACCAGCGTGGCGGCGGTCGGTGTCACGGGCGACGGCAGCCGCGGCGACGCACTCGCGGCACCGAAGCGGCCAGACCCAAGGCGGCGGCGGGTTGTCGTGGCCGGCGCGGTGGCCGTTGCGGTGCTGGCGGCGGCCGGACTGGCTGTCGGGCTCCTGACCGGAAACGCAGCCGGTCCGGCCGCGGTGCTGGCGCCGGTCTCGGTGAAGTCAGCGCTCCCGAGAGTGACCGGCGATGTGTACGTGGTGTATCGCGGCGGCACGCAGGCGGATGCCGACGTCTACGGCGAGGTAACGAAGGCGACCGATGGCGAGGTCGCGGAGCTGTTCGCGCAGCAGTTCCCGTTCCGAAAGGCGCCTGCCGAGGCAGGCTCGGTCATCTTGCACACGACGGACGGGACCGCCAGGTACGAGTTCCAGGTCGCCCCGGCACTCGCGACCCGCTACCAGGTGAAGCTGTTCCAGAGCAGCACCGCGACCAAGCCATTCGCCACCTCGGCCGTGGCGACGATCTATGTCGCGCTCGGCGGCAGTGCAGCCAATCCCGTGACGTGCAAGCGCCCGGTCTGCCACGAGTCGCTGCTCATGATCAGCTACGTGCCGCCGGCCGCGCTGGCGACGGAGACTGCCAAGGTGTGGTATCCGTACTTCGCGGTCAATCTGGCTCCATCCAAGGTGCCACCCGACCCGCAATGGCTGATCCGCGACGGCGCCGGCGGTCAGGTCACCGCGTCGCATCGCGTGTCCGCCGACGAATTCACCGCCACCGTCACGTTCACGTTCCGGGTCGGCAACGACGCCTACTCGTGGGACTGGAACGCGTGCTCCGCCGACACCGAAGCGCAGGACGGAATCGGGCTGCCCGGCCACCACGGATGCGGCGATCAGCGCGTCCTCGACTCCGCCGCTTACCTAGGCTAGCCGCCTAAAACGCCGGAGGCCGGGTCGTAGAAATTCCGTGAACGGCTCTGGCGAAACGGGTTCCGGGCCGTTGACATCCTCTTTTGGGTGATGTTTTATCCGGTAAACAAAGGCCGCATCCGCATCAGAGAATCCCGCCTCGATGCAAGGAGCTATCGTGCGCATCCCCCTCGTAGCGGCCGTGCTGGTCGCGATGTCCACGCCGCTGGTGGCGACCGTCGGCGCCGCCGCACCACCTGCGTCGGCGGCGACGTCATGTCCCTGGGTCAACTCGACCGCCCCGATCGCCACACGCGTCAGCCAGCTGATGGCGCAGATGTCGCTGAGCCAGAAGGTCTCGATGATGACCGGCGTGGGCGGCTCGAGTTACGTGGGGAACATCCCGGCGATCGGTTCGCTGTGCATCCCGGCGATCAACCTGGAGGACGGTCCGGCCGGCGTCGGCGACGGAATGGGCAACGTCACCCAGCTTCCCGCTCCGGTCGACGTGGCGGCCAGCTGGGACACCTCCGCCGAGCAGGAGTACGGCCACGTCATCGGCGCCGAGCAGGCCGCCAAGGGCACCACGGTCGACCTGGGCCCGACGATCAACATCGTGCGTGACCCGCGGTGGGGCCGCGCGTTCGAGTCGGTCAGCGAGGATCCGTACCTGACCGGGCAGCTTGGCGCGGCGAACATCCGCGGCGTGCAGTCGGCGGGAACGATGGCACAGGTCAAGCACTTTGCGGTGTACAACCAGGAGACCAACCGCAACACCTCGAGTGACAACGCGGTCGTCAGCACCCAGGCCGAGCAGGAGATCTACCTGCCCGGCTTCCAGGCGGCGACCCAGCAGGGCGCGGCCTCATCGGTGATGTGCTCCTACAGCTGGATCAACGGCACCGCAGCCTGCCAGAACCCGGCCACGCTCAGCACCGTGCTGCGCCAGCAGCTCGGCTACACCGGCTTCGTCACCTCGGACTGGGGTGCCACCCACTCGACCGCGGCCTCGGCGAACGCCGGCCTCGACATGGACATGCCCGGCAGCGACGGCTTCTACGGCACCGCGCTGACCAACGCCGTCAACTCCGGGTCGGTGAGCCAGACGACGATCAACTCGGCCGTGTCCGAGATCCTGACCCAGATGTTCGCCTTCGGCATGTTCGACAAGGCGCCGAGCGGATCGCCGTCCGCCACCGCGACGAATTCCACCGACCAGAACGACGCCACGCAGCTGGCCGAAGAGGGCACGGTGCTGCTCAAGAATTCCGGCGGCATCCTCCCGCTGTCCGCCGCGGACAAGTCGATCGCGGTGATCGGGGCGGACGCCTCGACCAGCCCGCAGACCGATGGCGGCGGCAGCGCGGGGGTCAGCTCAAGCGGCACGGTCACCCCGCTCCAGGGCATTCAGGCGGCCGCGCCCAGCGGCACCACCGTGACCTACAACAGCGGCTCGTCGGACAGCTCAGCGGCCTCGGCGGCCGCCGCGGCCAACGTCGCGATCGTCTTCGCCAACCTCGGCGAATCCGAGGGCTCCGATCTGAGCAGCATCGACCTCGGCACGGCCCAGGACAACCTCATCACGTCGGTGGCGGGGGCCAATCCGAACACGATCGTCGTCCTCAACACCGGCTCCGCGGTCACCATGCCGTGGCTGTCCAGCGTCAAGGGCATCCTGGAGGCCCTGGTATCCGGGCCAGAAGGACGGAACCGCGATCGCCAGCGTGCTGTTCGGCAATACCGACCCCTCCGGGCACCTGCCCGTGACGTTCCCGGCCTCCCTCTCGCAGGTGCCGGCCTCGACCACGGCGCAGTGGCCGGGCACCGGCGGCAACGTGCAGTACTCCGAGGGAGTCGACGTGGGCTACCGCTGGTATGACAGCAAGAGCCTGACCCCGCTGTTCCCGTTCGGGTATGGCCTGTCGTACACGACGTTCTCGTTCAGCAACCTCCAGGTGGGCTCGCTGACCGCGGGCGGCGCGGCGACCGTCACCGCCACGGTCACCAACACCGGCTCCCGCTCCGGCGCGGACGTCGCACAGCTCTACGTGGCCGACCCGGCCGCCTCCGGCCAGCCGCCGCTTCAGCTCGAGGGCTTCCAGCGGGTCAACCTCGCCGCCGGAGCCGCCACCACCGTCACGTTCACGCTGACCCAGCAGAACCTCCAGTACTGGAATTCCACCGCCAACGCGTGGGCGACCAGCACCGGCAACTACGGCATCGAGGTCGGCGACTCCAGCGCGAGCCTGCCGCTGACCGGCACGCTCGCGGTAGCCGCCGGCCAGCTGGGCCAGCCGGTCACGCTGACCAACCCAGGCCCGCAGGCCAGCCTCGTCAACCAGGCGGCATCCGCCGTCACCCTCAGCGGCAAGGACACCACCAGCGGACAGACCCTGAGCTACTCGGCCACAGGCCTGCCCGCCGGCCTGTCGATCTCCTCGGCCGGAGTCATCTCCGGCACCCCTACCGCCAACGGCACCAGCACCGTGACGGTCACCGCGAAGGACGGCACCGGCGCCTCCGCCACGCAGAGCTTCGTGTGGACCGTCGCCCCCGGCACCGCCGCGGGCAACGGCACCGGCGGTGCCACCGGCCCGATCACCGGCTACCAGGGCCTGTGCCTGGACGACCGGTCGGCCAGCACCGCCAACTTCAACCCGATCCAGGTTTACACCTGCAACGGCACCAACGCCCAGCAGTGGACCGTGGAATCCAACAACACCCTCGAAGTGCTCGGCAAGTGCCTCGACGTCGACGGGGCCGGGACCGCCAACGGCACCACCGTCGACCTGTACGACTGCAACGGCACCGTGGCCCAGGTCTGGCAGCCGCAGTCCAACGGGGCGCTGGTCAATCCCAATTCCGGCAAGTGCCTCGACGACACCGGATTCGGCGGCTCCGGCACGCAGGTCCAGATCTGGAGCTGTACCGGCGGCACCAACCAGAAGTGGACACTGCCCTAGGCAGCGTGTCCGACCAGGGCGTCAGTCAGGACATGGCGGAACCGTTCCAGAGATGCCCGGGTTTCCACTGACGGTATGCCCTTGACGACCGACCGGGCCGTCAGCACCGCGCACAGCTGGCCAGCCGCGGAACCCACAGCGGCGAACGACGAGCCAGTACGCGGGCCGACGGCCCGGACTATGGTCTGCGCGGCGCTATCGGTGCCGGCCTCGGCCAGGAACACCACCATGTGCTGGGCACTGGCGCTGGGACTGTCCGGGCTTGCCATTCCGCCGCGCAGCGCCACGCACCCGGTGATGGAGGCGATGGCCCGTTCGACGGGTCGCCGCCGCCCGGCAGCAAGCCACCCGGGATCCAGTTGCGTCCCAGTCTCCGGCTCGCCCAGCCGCCAGGTGCTGCCGGCCATGCTGACCGCCACGGCGCCCGCGATACCGAGCAGGTCTGATTCCGGCTGGTACGGCTGACCCCTGTCTTGGACCAGCCCGACGCCGCCGGATGTCCGGACCTCCCTGAACCCCCAGTCGCCGAGGTTGGTCACGGGCTGCTTCGCCCGGCGGCTCAGCAGCCCGGCGGTCTCGCCCACCGCGATGGCTGCCGCCGTACGGAACGCGCCGGCGGCATCTGCGGATACCCGGCCAATCGCATACGACAAAAGCCCTGCCTGCCAAGCCACGTCCCGCGCGTCGACGTCGTCGCGGTCGCTGTTGACGATGGCCAGCGCGGCCACCCCCCGGCGAGCCACGCTCGGCTCGCCTGATCTCAGCGTCCGCATGGCGGCCCGGCCCGCGTAGGTCAGCACCGTGTGAATGTCGCCAATCGTCAGGTCCGAACGCTGCCGCCAGCGCTCCATGTGGCTGCATGCCGCGAAATGATCGACGAACTCGTCGATGGCCGCATCGGCTGGAACCTCGGTGAAATGCAGCAAGCTGAGGTTCGTCGCGTACGCGTCCATCGCGGCTGGCTCGTTCAGGAGCCAGCGGGTTGCTTGGTTACCGACGCCTGGTAAATCTGCTCGATTGAGGATTCCAGCTGAGCGTTGAACGCCATGTCGTTCTGCCGATCTGAAAGCCCTTCGAGCAGTGCCCTGGAGAAGCTCGCGATCAGCGTGGGGTCGCGGACCAGCAGCGCGCAGGCCTCGTCCCTGGAGTAACCGCCGGACAGGGCGACGATGCGCAGCACGCGCGGGTCCGCCGCCAGTTCGCCGTATAGGCCGGGGCGGGACGGAATCGTGATCTTCAGCATGATCAGCGCGTTGCCTGGCAGTGCCGCCACGCGTTTGGCGATCGCGTCCCGCAGCAGCGACTCGGCCCGCTCCTTGTGCGGGCTGGTGATGCTCACCTCGGGCTCGATGATCGGCACCAGTCCGGCCGCCATGATCCGGCTCGCGTAGTCGAACTGCTGGTCCACGATCGCCGAGATCCCCGCCTCGTCAGCGTCGTTGATCACCGACCGCATCTTGGTGCCGAAGATCTGCTGCCGGTTCGCGCGCTCCAGCAGGTCATCGAGCGTGTCGATGGGCTTCATCAGCCGCACGCCGTCCTGCTCGGCGGCCAGGCCCTTGTCGACCTTCAGGAACGGCACCACGTTCTTCTCGTCCCACAGGTACCGGGCGGTCGGGACGCCGTCGACGTCGCGGTCCATGGTCTGCTCGAACAGGATCGCCGCGAGAACCCGCGTGCCATCGAATGCGGGGCTGGTCAGCACCCGGGTCCGCATGGCGTGGACCAGGTCGAACATCTCGGCGTCGGAGCTGTACCGGTCCGGCGCGATGCCGTATTCCTCGAGTGCCTTCGGCGTGCTGCCGCCGCTCTGGTCGAGTGCGGCGAAGAAACCACGGCCGGACCCGACCTTCGCCAACTGCGTAGTGTTCACTCTTCCGTATTCTGGCACCCGTGACAGGCCACTTCCGAATGGGGGCGTTCGACCCCGCGACGCCGAGCACGGCGCGGATGTACGACTACTACCTCGGGGGCAAGGACAATTACCCCGCCGACCGCGAGGCCGCCGAGGAAGTCATCGCGCGGATGCCACCGGGCACGATCAGGACCGCCGCGCGGCAGAACCGCATGTTTCTCGGGCGCGCCGTCCGCTACGTGGCCGAGCAGGGCGTCCGGCAGTTCCTCGACATCGGGACCGGCCTGCCCACCATGGGCAACGTGCATGACGTGGCCCATGACGTCGCCCCGGATTGCCGGATCGTCTACGTGGACCACGACCCGGTGGTCCTGGCTCACGGGCGGGACATGCTGGATTCCGTCAGCGGGGCCGTGATCATCGGCTACGACCTGCGCCAGCCGAGGGCCATCCTCGCCGACCGCGAGCTGCTGGACCTACTCGACCTCAGCCAGCCCGTCGCGGTGCTGCTCGTGGCCGTGCTCCATTTCATCAAGGACGCCGAGGACCCCCGCGGCATCCTCGCCCAGCTGATGGGCGCGCTGGCACCGGGCAGCTACCTGGTGATATCGCACGCGACCGCGGACAGCTTCCGTGAGCTCGACGACGCGATCCAGACCTACAGCAGTGCCACCTCCAGCATGCACAACCGCTCGCGCGCCGAGGTCGAGGCGTTGTTCACCGGGCTCGATCTCGTCGAGCCCGGCGTGGTCTGGCTGCCCCAGTGGCACCCCGACGCCGACACCGGGCTCGCGGACGATCCGGGCCGATCGCTGTGCTGGTGCGGGGTTGCCCGCAAGTTGCCGCCCGCCGGGCGGCACCGGCAAAGCTAATGAAGCCTTTCCGGCGATGGTGCGCAGCCGGTCGAGGCCGTCGAGGATGACGTCGAGGCCGAACTCGAACTCGGCCTGATCGTCGCACCAGCCCAGGGTGGAGTCGGGGTCGTCGTGGGCGACCTCACCGAGCATGGCGACCAGGTGCGGGATCTGGCCGGCCATGCTCGCGAGCGCGGCTTCGGCCTCGTCAGCGCTGGGCCCGCCGCTCGGATCGAACATCTCCTGGCTGAAACCCAGCGCGCGGCTGCCGAGGGCGTGCAGCGCGTGGTGGATCAGATCGTAGGAGAAGCCGCCGTCTCGCATGAGGCCGAGCATGCCGTCGTAGTACAGCAGCACGGCCAGGCTCATGTTCGTCCGCGTCTCAAGGACGCGCGGCGCCCAAGGATGGCGGAGCAGGACCTCGCGGGCGACCAGCACCCGCCGGCGCACCGCCGTCTTCCAGCTTGCCCCGGCCGCCGGGACGTCGATCCGGCCCACGGCGTCGTTGATCTCGCTGACGACCTCGTCGGCGATGCCGTCGAGGAGGGCTTCCTTGCTGGCCACGTGGTAATACAACGACATCGCCTCGGCGCCGAGATCTTCGGCGAGGCGGCGCATGGTGAGCGACTCGATGCCGCCTTGGTCGGCGATCTTGATCGCGGTGCGCAGCACGCGCTCTCTGCTCAGCGGGAGCCGCGGCTGGGGTCCCGGCTCTGCTCGAGTGACCACTGCATCTGCCCTCCCCTGCGCCTAGATCGTACAGGGTCCGCCCGTCCGCGCAGCTGCGCGTCCCAGCCCCTCTTGACGTGCCTTACGCCGTAAGGTTATCTTACGTTGTAAGGCAATCTTACAACGTAAGGCGGATCTCCGATGAAGGCATGTGTCCTGCGGTCGTACGGCTCTCAGGTGAATCTCACCGATGTGACGGCCCCCGTCCCCGGCGCCGACGAGGTGCTGGTCCGGGTGCGCGCCACCTCCGTCAACCCCTACGACTGGCATCACCTGCTGGGCGAGCCGCGCGTCGCGCGCCTGATGCCCGGCATGGGGCTGCGTACCCCGAAGATCGGCATCCTTGGCTGCGACATGGCGGGCCGTGTCGTCTCGACCGGGGAGAACGTCACAGAGTTCCGCCCCGGCGACGACGTGTTCGCCCTGCTCGAGCACGGCGGTTACGCCGAATACGTCAGCGTCCCCGAGCGCCTGCTGGCGCGCATGCCGGGGAACATGGCCTATGAGCAGGCAGCGGCGGTGCCGATGGCGGCGGCCACCGCGCTGCTCGGCCTGCGCGACGTCGGCCGGGTCGCCTCGGGACAGCGGGTCCTGGTCAACGGGGCTTCGGGCGGCGTCGGCACGTTCGCGGTGCAGATCGTCCGGGCGCTGGGCGCGAGCGTGGACGCCGTGTGCCGCGGGGCGAACGCGGAGCTGGTCAGGTCACTGGGCGCGGACGAGATCATCGACTACGCCAAGGAGGACTTCACGCGGCGCGGGCGGCGCTACGACCTGCTGCTGGACGTCGCGGGCAGCCGATCGGTCCGCGCCTGCCGGCGGGTGCTGTCGCCGCGGGGAACGCTGGTTCTTGTCGGCGGGCCGACCGGGCGATGGCTCCAGCCCGCCGGGCACGTGATGGGCTCGCTCGCACTGGCACCGCTGGTGTCGCAGCGGATCGCGCTAGCCGACATCGTCTCGTGCCCGGCGAAGAAGGAACTCCTCACCGCGCTCGCCGCGCTCATGGAGGAGGGCAAGGTCACTCCCGTCATCAGCCGGACATACGCCTTCGACGACATCGACGAAGCCGTCCGGTACCAGCTACAAGGTCACGTCCCGGGCAAAGTGGTCGTCAGCATCTGAGTGTCTGCTACCGCTTGCGGAATTCGTGGGCAAGTGACGAATGGGACGGGTACCAAGTGACGGATGGGACGGGTACCAGCCGAGCTCGGTGCCGGCAGGCTTTTCGCTTCTGGCGAACGTACAATCGTTTGTATTGAGTTGATGACTCACTGTGTTCGTGATAGTGTTCGAAGTAGTTGCTCAGTACGGCGGCTGGTCCCGGGGAGGGGGTGATAGCAATGACAAGGGACGGAGTTCCACAGGAGCGGCCACCGGGCCCCGGAGAGACAACCGGGGAAGGGACGGTCGCCGCCCGGCACGCCGCGGAAGCGACAGCACGGCTGAGGACGATACGGG
>Ga0070741_10019609_pt1 | contig 10777 bp, 10 predicted proteins | sample Coa_R1_4_FD_66440 | JGI IMG/M metagenome (GOLD analysis project Ga0070741, IMG submission 66440) | Surface soil microbial communities from Centralia Pennsylvania, which are recovering from an underground coalmine fire - Coalmine... | ecosystem: Environmental > Terrestrial > Soil > Unclassified ... | reverse complement strand
GAGTCGTACCGCAAGCTCGGCCGCAACCAGCTCCGGATCGCCTGCTTCCCGGCCGTCGATCCCGACGACGTCGAGAAGCTCACCCGGGCCGTCGACTACGTCATCGACGCCCTGATCCCCTAGCGCCCCTCGTCGAGACCAGGCGCTCCGTCAGGGCCCGGTCGAGCTGCTCGAGCCGCTTGACCGTCTCCCGCAGCGGGAGCAGCACGAGGCCGACGAGGCGCGGCTCGTGGATTCCGTCGGGTCCGGGTTTGGGCTCGGGCTTGGGGGCCGGCGCCGACATTCCCACCGCGTCGGGCGTCGGCGCGCTGGCCGGGAGCTTGCCCGGCGTCGGGATGCTCTTCGGCGGAGGGGGCCGGCGGGTGCCGGGGGCGCTCTTCTTCGTGGCGGGCGGGGCCTGCTTCGGCGTCGGCGTCGCCATGGCGGGCGTGGCGGCCGGGGCCGGCGCTTCGGCCGGGCGCGGCGGCTTGCGGGCGGCGGTGGCCGTCGGCGCCGTCGGGTCCGTGCCGAGCCGGGCGGCGAAGGCGTCGAGGTCCGGCTTGTCCTGCTCCTTCTGCGGGTGGTGGCCGGGCTGGTTGTCGGGCGGGACGGGCCCGGTCTCCCCGTCGGTGCGGGGCGCCCGCTGGCCCTGGAGGCCGGTCTCGACGTGGTCGGGGTCGATGTCGGTCCTGGCGCTGCGGGCGAGTTCGGGTTGTTGAGGGCGTGCCATGACCTCGGGCTACCCGTCCGGCGCCGGAGCCAACCGTCCCGGGGACGGGGGAGACGCCTGCGTTTCGAGGCCGACGGGCCTGCGGTCCATACCATCGGGAGCGTGACCACCGATTCGCCGATGGAGCGGAACCGCGCCCGCCTCGAGGCCGTGTTCCTCGGCGACGCCTACGCCAAGGAGCTCGGCGCCGAGCTCGTGGAGTGGGACGGGGGCCGGGCGGTCTTCCGCCTCCCCGTCGAGGCCGGCCACATGAACTTCGTGAACAGCGTCCACGGCGGGGCGTTGTTCTCCCTGGCCGACTGCGCCCTCGGGGTGGTGTCGAACTCCTGGGGCCGGATCTGCGTCGCCTTGTCGATCGAGGTCCACTACCTGTCGCCCGGGCTCGCCGGCGAGACGCTGGTGGCGACGGCGGTGGAGCGGGCCCGGACCCGGCGCACCGCCTCCTTCGCCATCGACGTCCGGTCGGAGACCGACGGGACGCTGCGGGCCTCGTTCCAGGCCATGGTGTTCCGCACCGGCCGCTGGCACCTGGGCGAGGACGCCTGGCCCGAGGACTGGCGCGCCTCCCACTGACGCCCGTCCCCCGCAACTGGCGTTCGTTTACCGCTCCCCAGCCGAAAAGGAACGCCAGTTGCGGGGCTTCAGTGACCGGTGAATTTCGGCTTGCGCTTCTCCAGGAAGGCGCTCATGCCCTCGCCGTAGTCCTGGGTGCGGGCGGCGGTCCCCTGGGCGGCGGCCTCGGCGGCGAGCACCGCGTCGAGGCCCATGCCGCCGCCGGTGATGCGGCCGACCAGGTCCTTCGACAGGAGGAAGGCCTGCGTCGGGCCGGTGGCGATGGCCCCCACCAGCGCCCGGGCGGCGCCGAGCAGGTCGTCGTCGGGGTGCACGGCGTTGGCGATGCCCCACTCGACCGCCTCGGCGCCGGACAGGAACCGGCCGGTGTAGACCAGCTCCAGGGTCCGGGCCGGGCCGATGCGGTTGCAGAGGAAGAGATGCGAGCCCGAGTCGAGGACGGCGCCGATGGCGGCGAACGGGCTGCCGATCTTGGCGCTCTCCCCGACGAGGAGCAGGTCGCAGGCCAGCGCCAGACCCAGCCCCAGCCCGAGAGCGGCACCCTGCACCGCCGCCACCGTCGGGCAGGCCAGCGCGTGGAGGCGGGCGATGATCGGGTTCATGGCCGCCAGGATGGCCTCGCCGTCCTCGGTGAAGGGCTCGGCGTCGCTCAGGTCCCGCCCGGCGCAGAAGCCCTTCCCCTCCCCCCGCAGCAGCAGCGCCCGGGGCGGGTCCTTCTCCAGGTCGTCGAGCATCGACGCCAGCAGAGACCGGGCCGGCCCGTCGAGGGCGTTGCGCCGCTCCGGCCGGTTGAGGACGAGCTCGGCGACGTCGCCGTCGCGCTCCAGCAGGATCGCCTCTGCGGTCACTTCTGCGCTCCCTCCTTCGTGGCCACCATCGTGAGGACGTCGTAGGCCGCCACCACCGTCCCCTCCTGGTTGACGACCTGGGTGTCCCACCGCACCTCGCCGTACCCGGCGCCGGGGCGGGGCGCCTTCTCCTTGCAGGTGAACACGACGTGGATCTCGTCCCCCGGCCGCACCGGAGTGGTGAAACGGAGATGGTCGAGGCCGTAGTTGGCCAGCACCGGCCCCGGCTCGGGCCACACGAAGAGCCCGGCGGCGGCCGCCAGCACGAAGTAGCCGTGGGCCACCCGGCCCTTGAAGATGGGGCTCTTGGCTGCCGCCTCCTCGTCGGTGTGGGCGTAGAAGTGGTCGCCGGTCAGGTCGGCGAAGCGCTCGATGTCCTCCACCGTGACGGTCCGCTTCTCCGTCACCAGCGTGTCGCCCGGCGTCAGGTCCTCGAAGTGCTTGGTGAAGGGGTGCGGCCCGCCCTCGTGCCGGGTGGCGCCGGGCAGCAGCGTGCCGGTGAGCGCGCCGAGCGTGTCGGGCGAGCCCTGCACCGCCACCCGCTGGAGGTGGTGATGGACCGAGCGCACGCCGCCCAGCTCCTCGCCGCCGCCGGCTCGGCCCGGGCCGCCGTGGACGAGATGGGGCATCGGCGAACCGTGGCCGGTCTGCGTCGCGCCGCAGCGCTCGTCGACCAGCAGGACCCGGCCGTGATGGGGACCGAGGCCCAGCGCCAGCCGGCCCGCCTCGCCGGCGTCGGGCGTGAACACCGACACCACCAGACTGCCCTTCCCGAGCCGGGCGAGGTCGACCGCCTCGTCGACGCCGTCGTAGGGAAGGACGGTGCACACCGGCCCGAACGGCTCCACGTCGTGGACGGCGGCGCCCGCCCCTACGGCCCCGGCGTCGCGGGCCACCAGCACGGTCGGGGCGAGGAAGGCGCCGTGGTCGGCGTCGGCGCCGAGCGGCTCGAACTTGGCCGCCGGCCCGCCGACGGCGATCTCCGCTCCGGCGGCCAGCGCCGAGACGGCCCGTTCGACCTCCTCCCGCTGGTCGAGGCTGACCAGCGGGCCCATGCGGACCTCCTCCCGGCGGGGGTCGCCGACGACCACCGTGGCCAGGCGGTCGGCCAGCGCCGCCACCACGTCGTCAACCAGCGGCGCCGGCACCAGCGCCCGGCGGATGGCGGTGCAGCGCTGCCCGGCCTTCGTCGTCATCTCCCGGGCGACCTCCTTGACGTAGAGGTCGAACTCGGCCGTGCCCGGCCGGGCCGCCGGGCCCAGCACGGAGGCGTTGAGGGAGTCGGCCTCGGCCGTGAAGCGCACCGAGTTGGCCAGCACGTTCGGGTGGGAGCGGAGCTTGGTGGCCGTGGCCGCCGAGCCGGTGAAGAACACCGAGTCCTGCCCGGTGAGGTGGTCGAGGGCGTCGCCGAGGCCGCCGCAGACGAGTTGCAGCGCTCCGTCGGGCAGGGCGCCGGAGTCGACCATGAGCCGGACGGCCGCCTCGGCCACGTAGGCCGTCGGCGTGGCCGGCTTCACGAGGACGGGCACGCCGGCCAGCAGCGCCGGGGCCACCTTCTCCAGCATCCCCCACACCGGGAAGTTGAAGGCGTTGATGAGGACGGCGACGCCCTCCCGGGGCACGAGCAGGTGCAGCCCGAGGAAGGATCCGTCCTTGGCCAGCACCTCCGGCTCGCCGTCCCGCAGGAACGGGGCGTCGGGCAGCTCCCGGCGGCCCTTTCCGGCGTAGACCATGAGGACGCCCGTCCCACCCTCGACGTCGAGCCAGGCGTCGGACCGGGTGGCGCCGGCCGCCGTCGAGAGCCCGTAGAGCTCCTCCTTGTGCTCGCCGAGGTAGGCCCCGAGCGCCTTGAGGATCCCGGCCCGCCGCGGAAACGTCATCCGCCGCAGCGCCGGGCCGCCGACGGTGCGGCCGTACTCCAGGGCGGCGGCGACGTCGACGCCGTGGCTGCTGACCCGGGCGACCGGCTCCCCGGTGGTGGCGTCGTGGACCTCGACGCCTGCCGCCGACGGCGTGACCCACGTCCCGGCCACGTAGCTCTGCAGGACCCGCATGGCGACCTCCCCGTCCGGCGCAGCCCCGGCGTGGCGCGGCGCTGCCCGCCGTTCTAGGCCACCGCCCGGGGCTTTGCCAACCTTTCCCGACCGCTCGGCCGGTGAATTCCGGGCGCACGGTCGCGGCCATGCGCCACCCCGGGCCGGGTGGGCCGCCCGGGGGGAGCGGCTTCTAGCCTGACCGAGGTGCTCACCGGTTCCGGGCTGTCCAAGGCGCACGGCCAGCGCGTCCTGTTCTCCGACGTGACGATCACGTTGAGCCCGGGGCGGCGGCTGGCGCTGGTCGGCGGCAACGGGACGGGCAAGACCACGCTGCTGGAGATCCTGGCCGGCGAGCAGCGGCCCGACACCGGCACCGTGACCCGCCCGTCCGCCATGACGCTGGCCTACCTGCCCCAGGACCGGACGGAGGCGGAAGATGGTTCCCCCCTCGACGAGGCGCTGGGGGGGGCGGGGACGCTGTACGGCCTGGCGCAGCGGATCGAGGAACTGCACCACGCCGTCGCCGCCACCACCGGCGCCGAGCACGAACGGCTGCTGCGGGAGCTGGGTGACGCCCAGACGGCCTTCGAGACCCAGGGCGGCTACGCCGTCGAGGCGGAAGCCCACCGGGTCCTGGCCGGGCTCGGCTTCACCGACGAGGACCGGCGCCGCCCGCTGGCCGAGCTGTCGGGCGGGTGGCGGATGCGGGCGGCGCTGGCCCGGATCCTCGTCGCCCGGCCCGACGTGCTCCTGCTCGACGAGCCGACCAACCACCTCGACGTCGACAGCGTCGCCTGGCTGGAGGAGCAGCTGGCGGCGTTCACCGGCGCGCTGCTGTTCGTGAGCCACGACCGCGACTTCATCGACGGCGTGGCCAACCGGGTGCTGGAGCTCTCGGGGGGGCGGATCAGCGAGTTCGTCGGCGGCTTCGTGGAGTACGTCGCCCAGCGGGAGGAGCGCATCGCCCAGGCCCAGGCGGCGGCGGCCAACCAGGCCCGCCAGGTCGCCGCCACCGAGCGCTTCGTGGAGCGGTTTCGCTACAAGGCGACCAAGGCCCGCCAGGTGCAGAGCCGCATCAAGGCGCTGGAGAGGCTCGACACCATCCCCGTGCCGACGGTTTCGGAGGTGAAGGCCCGCTTCCAGTTCCCCGAGCCGCCCCGGGTGTCGAGGGTCGTGGCCGAGCTGGAGAACGTGACGGCCGGCTACGGCGACGACGTCGTCCTCACCGGTGTGAACCTGGTGGTCGAACGGGGAATGCGCATCGGCCTCGTCGGGCCCAACGGCGCCGGGAAGACGACGCTCCTGCGGCTCCTGCTGGGGGAGATCCCGCCCCTCTCCGGCCGGGTGGCGCTCGGCGCCAACGTCGAGGTCGGCCGCTTCGCCCAGCACCAGGTCGAGGTCCTGCGGCTCGACAAGTCGGTGGTCGACGAGTTCCGGGCCAGCGTCCCGGACAAGGCGGGGAAGAACCTGCGCACCTATCTCGGGGCCTTCGGCTTCTCGGGCGACGCCGTGGAGCGCAAGGTCGGCGCGCTGTCGGGTGGCGAGCGGACCCGGCTGGCGCTGGGCAAGCTCATGGTCGAGCCCCACAACCTGCTGGTCCTCGACGAGCCGACCAACCACCTCGACCTGCCGAGCTGCGACCTGCTGGAGGACGCCCTGCGGGCCTACGCCGGCACGATCCTTTTGGTCACCCATGACCGGGCGCTGATCCGGGGTGTGTGCACCAGCCTCATCGAGGTGCGGCGGGGGACGGCCCGCTTCCACCACTCGGTCGACGAAGCGGTGCTGACGCCGACGCTGGGCCCGGCGTCGGCGGTGCCGGGCTCCCGGTCGGGCGGCGTCATCGCCTCGCCGCCGGCTCGCCGCGCCGACGGCGGGCGGCCGAGCCGGCGCGACGACCGCCGTTCGGCGGCCGAGATCCGCGACGCCCGTCACCGGGCCACGAAGGACCTGAGGAAGGCGGTCCGCGACGCCGAGAAGGCCTGGGAGAAGGCCGAGCAGACCGTGACCGAGCTGGAGCGGCAACTGGCCGACCCCGAGATCTACGGCGATCACGCCCGCATCGCCGAACTGGCCGCCCGACACGGCCAGGCCAGGAAGGCGGCGGTGGCGGCCATGGAGGCGTGGGAGTCGGCGAGCGAGAAGCTGGCCGCCGTCGAGGGTTAGGCGGTTTCCATGCCCGGGGCCGGAACCACGACGTCGCCCGTCCGCACCAGCTTGTGCCATCGCAGGCGGGTGCCGGCGGCGGCGCTGACCACCGACTCGAAGACGACCAGGTAGATGAGCTGGCGGTAGACGAACTGCTGCAGCGGGAGCGCCCACAGCGTCCGGGGTGATTCGCCGTCGAGCCGGAAGGCGTAGAGGGCCACCAGCGCACCGACGACGGTGAAGGCGCTCCAGTAGGCGAGATACCGGAACGGGTCGACGAAGAGGGTCCCGTAGAGGGCGTAGATGTCGAAGGCCGGGGCCAGCAGCGGGAGAGCGACCTGGGCGAAGAGGATCGACGGCAGGCCGATCAGGCCGAGCGAATTCCGTTCCCGGACGGCGCCGCGGTGCTTCCACATCGCCTGCATCGTGCCGTAGGCCCACCGGTAGCGCTGCCGCCAGAGCTGACGCAGCGTGGTCGGCACCTCGGTCCAGGCCCGGGCCCGGGCCTCGAACACCACGTCCCAGCCGGCCCGGTTGACGGCCATCGTGAGGTCGGTGTCCTCGGCCAGGGTGTCGTCGCTCACGCCGCCGACCTCGGCCAGGGCCTCGCGCCGGAAGGCCCCGACGGCCCCGGGCACCACCGGGATGCACCCCAGGGCCTCGTACATCCGCCGGTCGAGGTTGCACCCCGTCACGTACTCGATGTGCTGCCACCGGCCGAGCAGGCCCGAGCGGTTCCCCACCTTGGTGTTGCCGGCCACCGCCCCCACCGCGGCGTCGGCCAGCGGCGCCACCAGGAAACGGATGGTGTGGGGCTCGAAGATCGTGTCGCCGTCGACCATCACGATGACGTCGTGGCGGGCGGCGGCGATGCCGGTGTTGAGCGCCGCCGGCTTGCCGGCGTTGGGCTGGCGGAGGAGCGTGATCCGGGGATCCCCGGCGGCCAGCGCCGCCACCACCGCCGCCGTGCCGTCGGTGGAACCGTCGTCGACGACGATCACCTCCAGCGCCGGGTAGTCGCTGCCGGCCAGGGAGCGGACGGCAGCGGCGATCCCGACCTCCTCGTTGTAGGCGGGGACGATCACGCTGACCGGCGGGGAGAACGACGCCGGCGGCGGCGTGCCCCGGGCCTGCCGGCGGGCCAGGACGACGACGGCCAGGTTCCGGGCCAGGGCCAGGACGGTGAAGGTCACCATGACGACGAGCAACCACCGGCTCACCATCGCCGCCAGCTGCAGCGCCAGCAGCAGTGCCCATCCCTGGAGCCGGGCCAGGCGCCCCACCGGCTGCACCGCCGCCGCGGGCGGCAACCCCGCCAGGCCCGACACCGTGGTGAACCGGTACCCCTCGCCCTGCAGCGTGGTGATGAGCCGGTCCACCGCCGCCACCGTCTGGCTGCGGTCGCCGCCGGCGTCGTGGAGCAGGACGACGCCGCCCTGCCCGGCCGGGGGGATGCTGTGGGCCACGATGCTGTTCGGGCCCGGGAGGCGCCAGTCCTCCGGGTCCTGGGTGGCGAAGACGACGTCGTAGCCGAGGTCGGCGGCCCGGCGGGCGGCGGCGACCTCGGGGGCGCTGAGGTCGCCCGGCGCCGACGAGTAGGGCAGCCGCAGCAGGTGGGTGTTGACCCCGGCCGCGCCGGCCAGCACCGTCTGGGTCAGGCTCACCTCGATGCTCGCCTGCAGGTGTGACACCCCGCCGAGATCGGCGTGGCTGAAGGTGTGGGCGCCGACCTCGTTCCCGTCGGCCAGCTCGTCCCGCACCAGCCCGGGGTAGCGGGCCGCCTGGGCGCCGACGACGAAGAAGGTGGCCGGCACGTCGTGTCGGCGGAGGACGTCGAGGATCTCCGGCGTCCACTGGGGGTCGGGCCCGTCGTCGAAGGTGAGGGCCACGGTCTTGGCCGGGAGCGGTGCCGAGCGGGGCGCCGGACCGGAGAAGTCGACGACGGGCCCGGCGGTGTCCAGGCCGAGGGCCGGTTCAGCGGACGGGGCCGTCGACGACCGCCCGACCTCGTGGTGGGCGTAGCCGTTGACGAGCAGCGCCGCCGTCAGGGCCAGCGCCATGGCGCAGAGGGCGACCCACCGTGACCGAGGGGGGCAGGCAAAGCGGGGGCCGGACCGGCGGCCGGGGGCGCCATCGGCGGTGGAGCGGCGGGCGGGGGCCATCTCAGGCCAGGGACCGGAGGCTCATGGGGACGGTCGACTTGCGGAGCCGGCCCGGCGGCCCGCCGCCGTCGGGGCCCTGCCCCGGCGAGGCGCCGTTGCCGTGCCCCGACGAGGCGCCGTTGCCCTGCCCCGGCACGGTGGTGGCCGGGGCCGTCGTCGTGGTCGTGGTGGACGACGGCGTCGATCCCTGGCCGTCCCCCGGGGCCGGTGTCGTGGTCGTCGGGCTCGGGCCGGGGTTCGTCGTGGTGGGGGCCGTCGGCGTCGCCGCCGGCGTGTCGGGGGCGTCGGACGACGACCCCGGGTCGGAGGGCACCGGCGGCCCGGACCGGGGGTTGCCCGCCTCGGCCCCGCTCCCGACGCCGTCCGGGTCGGTCACGCCGGCGCCCCCCTGGCCGGTCGCGGGCGCACCGGACGCCGGCCCGGTATGGCCGGCTTCGGCGTCGGACCCGGCCTCGGTGGCCGGTCCGTCGGCCGCCTCCGAGGCGGCGGCCCGGATCTGGGCCTCGCCGAGGACCGTCGACGGCGGCTGTGAGGCCGGGGCCGGGCCCGACAGGCCGAAGGGGGGGAGGGTGAGCGGCCCCAACTGCGGGTCGCGGGCGAAGCCGGCGGCGATGAGGGCGAGATAGCCGGCGAAGCCCACCGCCAGCAGTCGCCCCGCCCGGCGGGTGAGCGCCCGTCGCCGCCCCGTGTCGTCGACGAACACGGGCCGGCGGTCGGTCATGCCCTCGTCAACGTGGAGGGCCTCGGACTAGTTACAACCAGTTCCGTCCCGCCCGTAGATTCGCCCCTTCCGGGCTAGGCTCGGCCCCGGCGATGGGGCTCGCCGCAACCGCTCGCCGGGCTGATGGCTCCTACCCGAATTCACGACCGGCCGGCCCGGAGGATGCGGTGGGTAGGAAGTTCGGCGGGAGGCGGAGCCTTTCGGCGCCGCTGGCGGTGGCGATCGGCGGGGCGCTCGGCGCTCCGGCCCGCTACGGGATCTCCCGCGCCGTGTACGTCAGCCCGGGGACGTTTCCCTGGGGGACGTTCTGGACCAACCTGAGCGGGAGCTTCGCCCTCGGGCTCGTGATGGCGTTCGTGCTCGAACGGTTCCCGCCGACGCGCTACCTCCGGGCCTTCGTGGCCACCGGGTTCCTCGGCGCCTACACGACGTATTCGACGTTCGCGGTCGAGACCGACCTGCTGGTCCGCAACGGCCACCCCGGCGTCGCCGCCGCCTACGCCGCCGCCAGCCTGGTGGGAGGCTTCGGGGCAGTCTGGATCGGGCTGTCAGTGGGGCGGGCCGTCCCGGCCCGGAGGAGGACGCCATGATTCTCGAAGGCCACCACAAGCGACTGACGATCCTCATCGGCGAATCGGACCGGGTCGGCCACACCCCGCTGGCCACCGAGATCGTCCAGCGGGCCCACGCCGGCGGGTTGGCCGGGGCGTCGGTGTTCCGCGGCGTGGAGGGATACGGCGCCTCCAACCACATTCACACCACCCGGTTGCTGTCGCTGTCCGACGACCTCCCGGTGGCCGTCGTCATCGTCGACACGGAAGAGCGGGTCCGGGCCTTCCTGGCCGATCTCGACGAGCTGATCACCGAAGGCCTCGTGATCCTCGACGACGTCGAGGTCGTGAAGTACGTCGGGCGGGCCCGCCCGTGAGCCCGCCCGGCTGGATCGCCTTCGTCGTGGCCGGGGCGGCGGGCGCCGTCGGCCGCTACGAACTCGACCGGGCCGTCGCCGACCGCAGCCGCGGCGTCTTCCCCTGGGGCACGCTGGTCATCAACGTCAGCGGGTCGTTGCTCCTCGGCGTGATCACCGGCCTGGCCCTCCACCACGGCCTCTCGTCGTCGGACAAGATCGTGCTGGGGACGGGGTTCTGTGGCGCCTACACGACGTTCTCCACGTTCACCTTCGAGACAGTCCGGCTGGTCGAGGAGGGGGCACTGGCCGAGGCGTTGCGCAACGCCGCCGGCACGCTGGTGGCCTGCGCCGGCGCCGCCGCCGCCGGGTTGGCCATCACCAGCCTGTGAACTTCGCTCCCGCAGCTCTCCCGACGAAACCGGCGTTCCGACGAAACCGGCGTTCCGACGAAACCGGCGTTCCGACGAAACCGGCGTTCCTTTCCCGCCCCCCAGCGGTAAAGGAACGCCGGTTGGTGGCCAGCAACCGGCCCGACCATTCTGGCGTTCAATTTCCGGGACAACTGATCTTGTCGTGGGTTGAGGGCGCTGACGCGTGATGGTCGTCTGGGTGGGAGGGGTGCCATGCCTTCCAGGTGGCGTCAACCCCACTCCGCTTCGCTTCGTGTCCC
>Ga0070741_10019608_pt1 | contig 10777 bp, 7 predicted proteins | sample Coa_R1_4_FD_66440 | JGI IMG/M metagenome (GOLD analysis project Ga0070741, IMG submission 66440) | Surface soil microbial communities from Centralia Pennsylvania, which are recovering from an underground coalmine fire - Coalmine... | ecosystem: Environmental > Terrestrial > Soil > Unclassified ... | reverse complement strand
GGGATGATCGACACGACCGGCCCGAAGATTTCTTCCTGCGCGATACGCATCTTGGGATCGACGTCCGAGAAGACCGTTGGCGCGACGAACCATCCATGGTTGTATGCCTCGCCCTCGAGGCGATGGCCGCCGCACAACATCTTGGCGCCTTCATCTTTGCCGATCTTGATGTACTTCAGATCGGTCTCCATCTGCGACGAGTTAACGGCGGGTCCCATGTCGACGCTCTCGTCGAGGCCGTTGCCGATCTTCAGCTTCTGCGCGCGCGCTACCAGCTCATCGACGAACTTCTTGTACACGCCCTTCTGCACGATGATGCGGCTGGTCGCGGTGCAGCGCTGGCCGGTGGTGCCGAAAGCGCCCCACAGCGCGCCATCGAGCGCGAGGTCGAGGTTGGCGTCGTCCAGCACGATCATCGGGTTCTTGCCGCCGAGTTCGAGCGAGCAGTGCTTGAAGGTCTTCGCCGCCTCCTGTCCGACAATGCGTCCCACCGCCGTCGATCCGGTAAGCGAAACCGCGCGCACGTCGGCGTGTTCGACCATCGGCGTGCCCACCTCGCCGCCGAAGCCGGTGACGATATTGACGACACCTGCCGGAATGCCGGCATCGGAGAGCGCCTGCACAAAGTTCAGGGTAGACAGCGGCGTGTCCTGCGCCGGCTTAATGACCGCGGTGTTGCCGGCGACGAGCGCGGGGAAGAGCTTCCACGACGGAATTGCCATGGGGAAGTTCCACGGCGTGATCATCGCGCAGACGCCGAGCGGCTGGCGCACCGCCATGGCGAACTTGTTGGGCAGTTCGGAGGGAACCGTCGGCCCGAACAGACGCCGGCCTTCGCCCGCGGTGTAGTAGCCGCAGTCAATCGCTTCCTGCACGTCGCCGCGCGTCTCCTTGATCACCTTGCCCATCTCGCGCGTCATCTGCTGCGCGTACTCTTCCTTGCGCTGGATGAGGATCTCGGCGGCCTTGTAGAGCATCTCGGCGCGGCGCGGCGCGGGCACCAGGCGCCACTTCTTGAAGGCCAGCTTGGCGGCTTCAATCGCGTCGTCGACGTCGCGCTTGTCGGATTTTTGGAAGATGCCGACCACTTCGCGGGTGTCGGCGGGATTCAGGTTCTCGAAGGTGCGGCCGGTGCGGCTCTCGACCCACTCGCCATTGATGAAATTCTTGTAAGTGCGCGGTTGTGTGCTGGTCTGGAGCGCGGCCCCACTCTGTACCATAGTCGCCATAAGAATGCCTCCTGCTAAGACTCCAAACCTCTAATGCTAGCGGCTAGGATGGCGGATTGTCACTTTTCAGAACCGTCAGCCGTAAGCTCTCGGCTGTGAGTTTTAGCGATTCGGGAAATGATGGGCGCTATAGGATTCGCACTGGAGGCGCTTTACGGGCATGTGGGCCCGCAGCCGAAATCCCGAGGGGCCGCAAGGGACCTGTGTTTGCAGACGTCTTGCTAGGGATGGTGGGCGCTATAGGATTCGAACCTATGACTTCCACCGTGTGAATCAGGGTAGAACCAGTACTTTCAACACCTTGCACGGCATGGGTCGCAATCAGAAACCATTGAAAACACAGCTAGCGCACAATAAGGCATCGCCTTTTGTGCGCTAAGTGTGCACGGCAAGCTCATCGAGGACGGATCGCGCAAACTGAACGTGAACCAGCGGGGAGATTAAGTTCCCGGTCCCTGAACGCCGCCGATCTTCATCGCCCGAGCATCCAGAAAACGACGGGATGTGCGGAAAGTACACTGGCGCGGCGCCAGGTGGGTGCCGCCACGACGGCGCCCAGACCGCTTGTGCGACATCGGGCCGGCCACTCCGGCAATAGAGCTAGAGGGCGACCAGCTCGGCGAGCTTGGCCGCGACGTCTGCCATCGGATTTTCTAAAGTACTCAGGCCGGTTCGCGAGCCGAGGAGGGGGCTGACTTCGCGGAGAGCTTCGTACGTCGTGCCATGCACGATGGGGACGAGCAGGTCACGCGCTAGGAGTGCCGATAGCTCTTTGTCGGCGATACCCTCTCCTTGGAGGCGGCGCAGCAGCGCAGGGGTTACCAGCACGATTCCGACTCGCGACTTCGCCAATCCCTTGTCGATTTCGCGAAGCAGCGGTGTACCGAGGGCGACGTCCTTCTCGCTGAACCAAACCGAGACACCGCGTGACTCAAGCAGATCGTGCAGTTCCTTGGCGGCCCCTGCCCGGTCGTCCCACGCATGGCAGAGAAAGACATCCCGAAATTCAGGGAGGGGCACTCGCTTTTCGACGCTGTCGCGGACCGGCGTGAGTGCCCGCACTTCGGCAGGCGTGTACGCCACGGACGAACCGGCTGGCGACCAGCGCGGCCTTGCGCTACTGCCGGACCCGCCGCCGCTGCTCCGGCCGCCCCCACTACTTATCGACGGGGAGTAAGACGGGTACGGCGTGTAGCTGCTGTAGCCGCTGTAGCGGCCAGAGCGGCCACCGCATGCAGGGCAGTCCGCTGCGGCGCTCGCTGAGCGATGGCCTCTTACGGGTGCTGTGCATCTAGCCATTTGGCCGATGATACCGGGTGCCATCGCCGCGAGCAAGCGAGCGCAAAGGGGCTTCGCCCCCTCGGCTGTGGCCCGGTTTCCACCATTCTCGTATTCGGTTTATGGGTGCACGACCTAGATCAACACCAGCGAGGCACTATGTTACTGGCGCAGCAGACAGTCGAGGTTCTCGGCCGGGATGTTGCCGAAAATACATGCCCGCCGGACAGTACTCCGAGTCTTGCCGTGATCTGTGCTCGACGTGTGGAGCGGGCCCGTGCTCGACTTGCTTGCCGTGAAGTCGCACAGCTCCCTGGCAATCTTTGCAGCGGAAGTGCGTAACACCTTCACGTATGGCATCGGCAACCGCCATCGTCACCCACTCCCATCGTTTCTCGCCATCACGCACAAAAAGTTTTTTTGCTTCGCAGTGATAGATCTTTTCGCCGCTATTGGTCGGCATGAGCTTGTGATGTCCCGGCTGTGTGTTCATCTCCGACTGAGAAGCTGGCGTTCGGCATCTCGGACCGGAATGGCAAACCTGCGACAGTGCGTAGGCGCCTGAACATTATTACAACAACCTGAAGAAAGTTCATCGTGATTTCAGCGCGAGCTTGACGACCGCAGTATCATAGACGCGCAGCCTTTGGTGCGGCGACGCAATGCATCATCGGTTGTGCCCGATCTGGTTCCATCAGGCAACCTAGCAGTGGGATGTGGCCCCGGCCGTTACCGGGGCCTTGTCGTTTGTGCAGTCTGAATGCGAACTCGGGTGGAGGCGTCAACTGCTACGTGAATGAATAAGAGGCCCCGGTAGCAGCCGGGGTCTTTAGCTTTGGCTCCCCTCAAGGTTGCACGTCTGCTGGTACTTGGAAGCGTTCTATAATGCCCTTTGGCGTTCCCGCAGTTTCAACCGATTCCCCTCAGCCGCCGGCCTGAGCCCTTCTCGCATCCTGATTGGCTCTTCGAGATCAAGTGGGACGGCTTCCGCGCCTTGTTGCATTCCGACCGTGACGGTGTCCGCCTGGTTTCCCGCAACGGCAACGTTTTCCAGTCGTTCCCTGACATGTGCGAAGGACTTGCCCGTGACCTGCGCGGGCGCCGATGCGTCCTCGATGGCGAGATCGTGTGCCTGGACGCTCATGGCAAGCCGCAATTTAGGAAGTTGCTCTTCCGGCGGGACGAGCCGCTCTTCTACGCCTTCGACATTCTGTGGGATGAACACGCCTGGTCGGATGACGAGTATGAGCGGCGCCGGTTCGGCAAGGGCGAAGATCTGCGCTACCTGCCCCTCTGCGACCGCAAACTCCGTCTGGGAGCCATCATGCCAAGGCAAGGCGAACGGCTCCTCTACAGCGATCATGTCCAAGGTGACGGTGAAGGGCTGTTCCGGCTGGTCTGCGAGCACGACTTGGAAGGCATCGTCGCGAAGCATCGCGACGACCCTTACCTGCCGGGTCGGGCGCGCTGGGCCAAGATCCGCAACACGGACTACAGCCAGTGGGTCGGTCGCGAGGAGTTGTTTGAGCGTGAGCGGACAACGACTCCAGATGAGAGCCTCTGGCGTTCATGCGATGAAGCCTGTTCAGCAGCAACACAGGCTCCGGAGTCATGAACTCGTTACCGACGGTCGGAACGGACTTTGAACCCTGACTAGGATTCGAGTACGGACGCCCTTTTCATTGCTAACGAAAGCTAAATTGACTGCTGCCTAAAGCGAGAACTGCGTCGCATCATAGCTCAACTTACTAGACATGAAGTACAAAATGACAGCCATAACCGTCACGCGGCTAAGACTGGATTTCCAGCCAGCGGAAAACCTGGACGAGGAAACAATATGCCGCTACGAGGAGAAGCTGCGCCACAACCGACAACTTGACCCGGTAATCGTCCGCTTTGATGGCACGAACTATTGGCTACAGGACGGTTTTCACCGTGTCGAAGCTGCGAAAAGGCTGGGCAGGAAACGTCTCCGCGCGGAGATCATTCCGGGCAGTCTCGCCGACATGGAGACCGAGTGGCAGCAGCACATGGCCCAGCTCAAGAAGGAGCTAGCGGCAGAAGCAACACAACGCAAGTTGCAGAAAACACGTCAGTTTTGAAAACGGTGCTCCTCGCTAACACAATTCGGCACTCTGATCGGCTGCTGTAGGACGATAGCGCGAAGGGGCTGGTAATCGATCCGCTTCCAGTTGGCTGCCGCATGACCTGAAGGATCGTTTCCATATCGGCTTCCCCGCACTTTTATACGCAAACAGCCGCATCTTGGTCGATTCGGAGCGCTCATTCACAAGGCGCGGACACACTAACGCACAACACAGTGACCGGACAGCGACCATTCGTCGAACATGGTTCCGCACCATTAGGGAGAACGTCTTGCCGACTCTGACCGTCACTCTGGTCGCAAACGAGGGCATGTTCCAGGGATTAGCCAAGCAGAACATGCTGTTTCACAACTGCGTCGGGGAGTTAATCGACAACGCCATCGCCGCGCGAAGTTCGCCGTCGAAGTTCCGCGTTGACATCATCTTTTCCACATCTTCAGATCCTGAGGTTTTGAACCTATTCATTGCCGATAATGGTGCTGGCATGTCGATTGACCTGCTTGGAAAGGCGCTCCAACTGGGCGAGTCTGCGACGACAAACAGCAGGTTGAATGAGCACGGCTTTGGTCTCAAGAACGCCTTGGCAACTTTGTCCGCGGGTAACGGCCAATGGAAGATCTGGGCGAAAGCAGCAGGGCAGCAGAGCGTTAACTCAGTTTGTGGTCCATTCAAAGGCAAGATGGAACTTAGAGACGACGATGCCTTCCCGACGGAAGGCTTTCTTCCCGCGGATTTTTCGACTCTCATCTGGGTTCCGGTGCGTTTGCGGTATATTCAAACGGTTCAGGGGCGCGGCGCACCAGCGAAAGACTTGGCGGTGCTTAGAGACTGGTTAATTGAGCATCTTGGGGTTATGTACCGCGGCTATCTGGAGCAGGACGGCGTCACGTACGACACGGGTGGGGTAATCGTAGTCTCTATCGGCACGGACAGCGTGTCCGTACCTCCAGTTCAGGTTCCGTTCGCAAACCGCACAACAGACTACATCGACGTCGAACTTGGCGGGAAGGTGCACAAACTTACGTACATGCACGGTACGCTGGATGAAGTTAAGCGAGACATCCTCGTAAAGGGCAAGCGCGCCAAATACTATTACCAGAAAAACATTCCCACCCAAGGTATCGACATCCGTCTCGGCAAGCGGGTCATTGCCACTCGACAATTTGAAACGATTTGGAAGACAGATGACGGTCTCAGTCAGTTGTCGCGTCACAACAACTACAACGATTTCGTCGGGGAGCTGTTAATTCCCGAATTGCCCCGAGGCGTACTGAGCACCGTCAACAACAAGACAGACTTCAATCTCGATGATCCGGATTGGAGCAAGATCTTCGACCGGATGAATTCAATCCGTCCGCCAAAACAAATCAGGGAGAAGAGTGAAACCGAGTTACGCAAGAAATGGATGGCAATGTTGAAAGCGACCAGCCCGGACGACGTAGTGACCGACGAGATGAGCGTTTGGCCAACGGGAACATGTATCGACGTGTATCGCAGTACCCCACAAGGTAAGATCATCGTATACGAGTTGAAAGTCGGGTCAGGCACGCCACTTCATTTGTATCAGTTGAAAATGTACTGGGACGGACTTGTCATCGACAAAAAACAGAAGCCGAGCGAGGGGGTCCTCATGGTCGAAGACTTTGCGGCGAATCTGGAGTATATGGCCAACCTCATGAACCAGATGACGCCGCCTAAAGAAAGCAACCCATACAACTTCAAGATCGTGAGGCTGAAAGACAACGGCTTATAGGCGCGCCTCGATGTCGGGCACCTAATGCCTCAGCGGGCTTGACCAGAGCGTCGAGGCTTCTGTCTCAGAAGACTCTCCTGAACGCGATTGGAGCCGACTTTTGACGAGGGCCGCCACTGCTTTCAATGCGGGCGCACTGCTCAAGCTGTAGCAGCTTCAACTGGAGAGGAGGAACCGGCGCACCATTCGCAATGGCCGGTTCTGCTGCTATCCAAGGCAAATCACCTATAGCAACCCAAGCTAACGCGGTGTATGTTTAATAACTCAGCTCCAAAGCAGCGCGTTACGTACGGGTTTAGGGGCGCGATATCGTTTGCCACCCGTCGAAGCCATTGTTTCACAATGCTACATGCCCTGCGTCTCTCGCCGCGTTTCGAGTTTCAAGCTGCTGTCTCCGACTTCCCGTCGGGCTGTAGTGCGATCCCTGTATGCGCCTCATAAGAAATACGGGCAATGACCGCGTCGTTGACGTACTGCGCCACGCACTGTCCTCTAACTGCTCGTTGGATCTGGCCACCCCTGCGTTCTCGTTGTTCGCATTCGCGGAACTGCGCGAGCTGCTCGCACAAGTAGATAGCTGCCGCGTGGTTCTGGCCGATGTTGGCGACAGCTTTGGCCTGACTGGCTGCGAGGCAGACAGGCCATTTCGTAACCGGCTTGAAATTCCTCGGCTCGCTCGCGAGTGCAGCGAGTGGATGAGAAATGTCGAGTTGCGGTACGCACCGACACTGCTGCCTCAGGCGCTTTTGATTGCGCAGAGGCCCGACACTGATTATCCGACTGCGATCACGGGTAGCTGCCCTTTTACTACTGAGGGCCTGGGCATTACTCCAGGGAACCAATTCGGTTTGATTCAGTCGTCTGAAGGAGCTGCGGAGGCCGCGGTTCTCGCGTCCTGGTTCGCCAATCTGTGGAGCAACATGCAGCCATCGGATTGTGTCAAGTCGAATCTCGAACGGCTTCTTCAAGAGCTGGCCAGTCCGAAGCCCGCGATCTTGATTTACTACCTGATGCTATTTCATGTGTTTAGATATCTCGGGGACGAGCTGGACGAGGAGCGGATAGTCAAGTCTGCCACTGGCATCCGCAACACCACTGTCTGGAAAAAGCTGTACAAATTCCAGCGGGACGGTGTCGTTGGCGCGATAGACAAGCTGGAGCGGCTCGGTGGCTGCATCATCGCCGATAGTGTCGGACTTGGCAAGACGTTTGAGGCTCTCGCTATCATCAAGTATTACGAGCTGCGAAATGATCGCGTTCTGGTGTTGGTTCCGAAGCGCCTGCGGGATAATTGGACGCTGTATAAGGCCAATGATCGACGAAACATACTCGCTTCAGATCGTTTCAACTACGATGTCCTGAATCACACAGACCTTTCACGCGACAGCGGCACGTCCGGCGATGTTGACCTTGCTCACGTCAATTGGGGCAATTACGACCTCGTCGTAATTGATGAGTCCCACAACTTTCGCAACAAGGCAACTCACCACGGGCATGAAACCCGCTATGACCGTCTCATGAGACGCATCATCAAGGAAGGCGTTAAGACGCGCGTTCTGATGCTGTCCGCCACTCCCGTGAACAATCGCCTCGCGGACCTGAAGAACCAAATCGCTTTCGCAACAGAGGCAGACGATACTGCGCTTGATGCTCATGGCCTTCCAAGTATCGAGGCGACGGTCCGGCAGGCGCAGCTCCAGTTCAACCGATGGCTCGCCCTGGAAGACCCCGAGCGCAGACCGTCGCGTCTCCTTGACATGCTCGGGTTCGATTACTTTAAGCTGCTCGATCTGTTGACGATTGCGCGCTCTCGTAAGCACATAGAGAAGTACTACGGCACGAACGAGACCGGCCGTTTTCCAGAGCGACTGAAACCGATCAATATCAAGCCCGATGTGGACGTCGCCGGCGAGTTCCGGTCGATTCGCGAGATCAACAGCGAGATTCGCCGCCTCACACTGGCTGCATACGCTCCGTTGCGGTACGTACTGCCGCACAAGCAGGCGTCATACGACGTGAAATACAGCACTGAGATCCGCGGGGGCGAGAGTTTTTTCCGACAAGTGGACCGTGAAGAAAGTTTGGTCCACTTGTTGCGCGTGAACGTCCTAAAGCGAATGGAAAGCTCCGTCACGTCGTTCGCGCTCACACTTTCCCGCCAATTGTCCGACGTCGAAGCAACCCTGTCCAAGCTCGAGACCAGTGAGGTGGGCATCGAGGAAATCGACATTCAGGATGTCGATATTGATGATCCCGCCTTTGAGAGTCTTCTTGTCGGCCGGAAAGTCAAGGTGCTGCTGCAAGATGTTGACCGTGTCCGATGGCGTCAAGACCTCATCGAGGACCGGAACAGGCTTGCAACGCTGCTCTCGGCCGCAAAGCAGGTAAACGCTGCGCGGGATGCCAAGCTCCACGCACTTCGGGAAGTTATCACTCGTAAATGCCGGCAGCCCATGAATGCGGGGAACCGAAAGCTGCTTGTATTCACCGCCTTCGCTGATACCGCACAATATTTGTACAGGGAGCTTTCTAACTGGGCACAGCAGGAACTTGGAATACACTCCGGCCTGGTGACCGGGGCGGGGCACAATCAAGCTACCCTGCCCGCTCTCCGCAGGGATTTCGCGAGCATCATCACGGCTTTTTCCCCACAGTCGAAGGGTCGCCCGAAGGATCTCGCGGAAGAGGGGGAACTTGACCTTCTGATTGCGACGGATTGCATCAGCGAGGGCCAGAATCTTCAGGACTGCGATACGGTCGTCAACTTTGACATACATTGGAATCCTGTACGTATCATCCAGCGGTTTGGTCGCATTGATCGCATAGGCTCGCTGAATGAGCGAGTACAGCTAATTAACTTCTGGCCCAACCTGGAGCTTGAGGAGTATATAAACCTCGAACAGCGTGTTAGCGGACGTATGGTATTGCTGGATATATCGGCCACTGGCGAGGAGAACCTCATCGAACAGCAATCTGGCGATCAAATGAATGACCTGGAGTACCGGAGGAGACAGCTCTTGAAACTCCAGGACGCGGTTATCGACTTGGAAGACCTCAGCAGTGGGATTTCTATTGCTGATTTGACGCTCAACGACTTCCGCATCGACCTGGCGAGCCACCTGAAGCAGAATCCGGCCAAGCTGGAGAGCTTGCCGTTTGGGACTTCCGCGGTCACCACGGCACAGGAAAACGGCGAGTTTGCCATTCCTCCGGGTATCATCTTCTCCCTGAGAGCGGTGGGAGACCTGGCAGTAAAGTCCATCGAACCCGGATACCCGCTCGCACCGCATTACGTGCTGCATATCGGCGACGACGGGGCCGTGCTCATCCCATTCACCCGCCCTAAGCAGGTCCTCGATCGACTTAAACGCCTTTGTATTGGGCGCGATTTACCCGATCCCGCCGCCTGTAGCCGCTTCGAGCAGGCCACCAAAGATGGAAAAGATATGAGCGTTGTACAGGCACTACTCGCCAAGGCTGTCGCATCGGTTGTCGGTAAGCAGGAGGAACGAGCGGTTGAAAGCCTGTTCACGCCAGGTGGGACGTACGCCATCAAAGGTGAGTTCCAGGGAATCAATGACTTCGAGGTAGTGGCGTTCCTCGTCGTGTTACCGGAGGAGCCGACCGCATGAGCACCTCTGTTGTGCTTGAGGCACTGGCCTTGCCGGATGAATCTCGGGTGAACCGGCGCGTGCCAAAGAAACTGCTGACCGAACAGGGCGCCCCTACAGCCGCTGACAAACGGCAGATTCAGGACGGAGTTGATGAGATCGTGTGGGCGGCGGCGCTCAAGCCCACGAACATTGGAGTCCCGATTTTTCGAGACGAGTTACGGGAGTATTTAGAGATTGCGGTCGTCATCGCCGTGCTCAGGGCCAATGGCAAGCTCGGTCGGCTGCTCGAACTCGTTCATCGCGCCATCCCCTATCCCGTCGTTCTGGTCACTGCTCAGGGACGCCTTCTGAATGTCTCTTTTGCCCATAAACGCTGGTCCCAAGGTGAGGCGGGCAAGACCGTTATAGAGGGTTTACACCGAACAGCGCCGTTCCAACCGGATGCACCCACGTCTGAAGAATCCCTCTTCCTGCAATCCCTTGCACTGTCCCAACTGCCGCATCGCGATCTGTTCGTGTTGTACGAAGGGTGGATTGATCGCGTATCTGCTTTACAGGTGGCCCAGATTACCGGCAGTTTCGCGCTTCCCGATTCGGCGGATCGAGGCTCCGCTCTCCGTGGTGCCCTCGATGTCCGGGCGGAAGTTCAGCGGCAAATCGTCCTGCTGCGCGCCCAGGCAGCAAAAGAGAAACAACTGAACCGGCGAGTTCAACTCAACCTTGAAATCAAACGGCTAGAGGGTAAACTGGCCGGTGCTACGGATACGCTGAGGGCCGATCACAGTCGATGAAAACTCC
>Ga0070741_10019607_pt1 | contig 10777 bp, 10 predicted proteins | sample Coa_R1_4_FD_66440 | JGI IMG/M metagenome (GOLD analysis project Ga0070741, IMG submission 66440) | Surface soil microbial communities from Centralia Pennsylvania, which are recovering from an underground coalmine fire - Coalmine... | ecosystem: Environmental > Terrestrial > Soil > Unclassified ... | reverse complement strand
CCCGGTCCGTTCGGGTTCGGCGGGGACGTCACAACATTGGGGGTACCGATGCTCGGGTACCCGCCGTAGGGGCCCTGGTTCTGGTCGAGGTGCGAGCACGGCAGTGGATTCGCCGCAGTCGGAATTCCGTCGGCCGGCGGTGTGTACGAACACGGCGAACCTGGCTGCACGGCGGGGCCCGGATTTCCGGGCGTGCCCTCGATGACGGCCGGCGCGGGCGGCGGAGCACCGTTGGGGAGACGGACGCCGTTCGGGTCGGGCCACCGGAAGGCCGGCAATCCCGCACCGCGCCAGAAGTTTTCGGGATCGATGCCGCGCTTGGCGAACGCCGCGTCCACGAACGGCTGCAGAAGCTGGTACGGCAGCAGGTTGACGAGCATGACCTTGAAGTACGGGCCGGATGCGACGGCCTCGCCGAGGGACGCGGTGAACTTGGCCAACGTCGTCAACGTGTCGGCGAGATCCAACTTGCGCTGATCCAGAATGTCGCTGATCGTGCGCAGCTGCTCGAGGACGTGGTTGATGTTCGGGTTTTCCTTGATGAAGCCCGTCACCTCCGCGGCGAACTTGTCAACCCTCTCCAGCAGGTAGGTGATCGCTTGTCCGCGTTCGTTGACCGCGGCCAAAAGCGTCTGAGCATTCACCAGCAGCTTGTTGATTTGTTCGCTACGGCTGCCGAGGATGCCGGTGATCTTGTTGGCGTTGGCCAGAAGCTGGTCGATCTGGTCGTCGCGTTTCCCGATGGTGTCGGAGAACTTCTGCACGCCCTTCAGAGCATCACTGAGGTGTGGGTACGTCTGATCGATGGTCTCCGCCAACACATTCAGCGACTGCTTCACGGTCTGGATGTCCCAACCGGATGCGGCCTTGGTGACGTCGAAGAAGGCGTCGTAAATCTGGTAGGGCGTGGTGGTCTGGCCCAACGGCAGAACACCGTTGGCCCTCAACATCTGCGTGCCCCGCGGCTCGATCTCGATGTTCTTGCGGCCCAGGATCGTGTCGGTGCGGATCGACGCCCGGCTGTCCTTGCCGACCTGCTTGCCCCCGATGCCGAAGCCGACCACGATGTGGTCGCCGTCGATCTTCACCGACTGCACCGTGCCGACATCGACACCCGCGATGCGGATCTTGTCGCCGGCCTTGATGCCGCCCGCGTCCTTGAACTGCGCGTAGTACACCGGTGACGCGTTGAGTATCGGCACGCTCGCGAAACTCTGCCCCACCGCGGTCACGAGAATCAAAACGATGATTCCCATCAAGCCGAGGCGAACGCGGTTTGAGCCCTCCAGTGTCCTCATTGCGGCGTGCACCTGCCTGTGGGCTGCGTCGTGAGTCGGACGCTGCGGACCGGACCGCCGGGCTGCAAACCGGGCAGCTTCAGCGTGATGTCGCAGGCGTAGAAGTTGAAGAAGTCGCCGTAGACGCCGCCCGCGCGGCCGATGATCTTCAACGACGTGGGCAGTCGCACCAAGATGTCGTTGAGCTGATCCTTCTGGTCGATCAGCGGGCCCTGCGTCGTCTCGAGATGGCCGAGCGTGGAATGCAGCAGCGGGCGGTTGTCGGCGAGGATGTCTGCGATGGTGCCCGCCGCGTTGCTGATGTCGGCGACGGAATCGGCGATCGGGTCGGCGTGCTCCTTCAGCCCGGTGATCAGCTTCTCGAAGTCGTTGATCGTCGCGTCGAACTGCTTCTGGTGCTTGACCGTCGTGTCCAGCACAGTGTTGAGGTTCTTGATCACCTCACCGATCGCCTGGTCGCGATCCCCGATGGTGGAGGTGAGCTGCGCGGTCTGGTCCAGGATGTCGTTGATCGTGCCGCCCTGGCCCTGGAAGATCGTGATGATCGACTGCGCGATCGCGTTGACCTTGTTCGGGTCGAGCGCACGGAACAGCGGCCGGAAACTGCCCACCAGCGCGTCGAGGTCCAGTGCCGGCTGGGTGCGCTCTATCGGGATCGTGCCGCCGGCGGGCAGCCGCTGATCGTTGTCACCTTTCTTCAGTTCGAGGTACCGGTTACCGATCAGATCCAGGTATCGGATCGTGGCTGTGGTGCCCTCATACAGCGGCAGCGACTTGTTGACACCGAAGTCGACGCGGACGTGCTGGCCGTTGTCGATGATCTCGACCTTGGAGACCTTGCCGACCTCCACACCCGACGCCCGGACGAACTGGCCGGGGCGCAGTCCGCTGACGTTGGTGAATATCGCCGAATACCCCGTGGTGCTGTTGAACCGCATCTGACCGAAGACAACGATGATCATCACGGTGAACAGCAGGAGCACTACAGCGATTGCTCCGAGTTTGACGACGGTGCCGGTGATTTTCATGGGTTGATCGTGTCCTCACCGACCTGACGGCCCCACACATACTCGATGGCGAGCGGCTGGCCCAACCCGAAGTGGTTGTACGGCGCGATCGACGCGCCGGTGTCCATCACCAGGTACGGCGCCGGCCACAGATCACGATTGATCTCTTGCCAGCAGCCGGGCTTGCCCTCCGGACCGCCGTGGGCGTTCACCCGCGGCAGGTTGTCCGGGTAGACGTACGGGTTGGATGCACCGAGGACTTCTGCGTGCGCCCGCAGCGAATAACCGTTTCCGCCAAGCGAATCCGCGATCTTCGGTGCGACGTCGTGGAAGTTTCGCACCGTGCAGAACAGCTCGGGGCTGTAGTAGTTGAGCAACTGCGAGGTGGGGATCAGGTCTTGCGCTCCGCGGGTCAGATACGGGCCGCCGCGCTCGAACACGTCGCCACCGGTGTTTCCGAAGCCCACCGATGCCACGAGTGCGGAATCGAGATTGGACTGCTCGTCGTTCAGCGTCTTGATGGTGGTGACCGCGTTGCGCAGGAACGCCCAAAGATCCGGGGAGGCGTCGGCGTACACATCGCCCAGTCCCGCGAGCTTCTGGATGTCGTAGCGGATCTGGCCCATCTTCGGATTGACGTCGGCCAGAATGTCGTTGCCGTGGATGATCGACTCGCCGAACCGGTTGCCCAATCCGTCGAGCGCCTGCGCGGTGGCCGCCAGCGTCTCGTTCAGCTTGACGGGATCCACCTTCTCCGAAATCGACACCACCGTCTGGAACAACGTATTGAACTCGGTGGTAACAGATGAAGCCTGGATGACGTCCTTGGTCGAAATACGTTGTGGCGTCGGGTTCTTGGGCGTGGTGAATGACACGTACTTGTTGCCGAACACTGTGGTGGCCTGGATGCTGGCGTCCACGTTCTTCGGAATCAGCTTGATGTACTTCGGATCAACCTCGAGCGTGAACTTCGCCTTCGACTCGCCGTCGACCTTGACCTCTTCGATCTTGCCGACCCTGCCGATCTCGACTCCGTTGTAGGTCACCTTGTTGCCCTTGTCCATTGACAACCCGGAGCGATCGGCGAGCATTTTGAGATCGGTGCGCGACATGAAGTCACCGCGGAACTGCAGGTAGACGAGCACGAGGATGACGGCGAAGATCACCAAGAACACCACGCCTGCAACCAGGTAGGGCGGCTTGCGAATCTTGTTCAGCGGCGCGGTCATTGGCGTTACACCGTCAGGTTGAAGTTCGGGTCGACGCCGTAGAGCGCCAACGCGGCGAATAGGGTAACTACCTGCACTGAGACCAGCGAGAACCGCATCGAGCGGCCGACGGCCTCACCGACGCCGACCGGGCCGCCGCTGGCGTTGTATCCGTAGTAGCAGTGGCTCAGCATCACGATCGCCGCGATGATGATCGCCTCGACGAACGACCACATCACGTCGTCGGCCCTCAAGAACGTGCGGAAGTAGTGGTCGTAGGTGCCGGACGCCTGTCCGTACAGGACCGTCGTCACCACCTGCGGAGAGAAGAACGACATGATCATCGCCGCCGCATACAGCGGAATGATCACGACCAGGCCGGCCATGACCCGGGTGGACACCAGATAAGAGATGGACTTGATGCCCATCACCTCGAGGGCGTCGACCTCCTCGCTGATCCGCATCGCACCCAGCTCGGCGGTTGCGCCGGCGCCGACCGTCGCTGCCAGGGCGACGCCGGTGACGACGGGAGCGGCGATGCGGACGTTGATCAGTGCGGCGAAGAATCCAGTGAATACGTCGACGCCGATGTAGCCCAGCGATGCGAAACCCTGGATCGCGACGAGGGAGCTGCCGGACAGCGTCACGAACGCGACGATCGCGACGGTGCCGCCGACGACAGCCATTGCGCCGGTACCCATTCCGATCTGAGCGACGAGCCGCAATGTCTCCTTGCGGTAGTACCGCAGCGCGTGCGGCATCGACCCGACCGCAATGGCGGCAAACCACGCAATCTCGCCGACGCCGGACAGCGCGCGCCCCGGTGCGCCGGCGTACTTCGTCGTACGGGCGTATGCGCGGGGGAACCGGCTGCGGAGAACGGTGGCGGTGCTCACGTCAACGCCCCGTTCCGAAGCGGATGCCGATGGTCGTGAGCACGACGTTGATGGCGAACAGCGCGATCACGCAGAGCACGACGGTCTCGTTGACCGCGGTGCCCAGGCCCTTGGATCCGCCGCCGGTGGTCAACCCGCGGTAGCAGCCGACCAGGCCGGCGACCAACCCGAACACCGCGGCCTTGACGGTCGCGATCACCACCTCGGGCAGGCCGGTGATCAGCGTGAGCGACTGGAGGTAGGCGCCACCGTTCACGTTCTGCAGGAAGACACCAAAGATGAAGCCGCCCACCAGACCGACGGTGATCACAAGGCCGTTGAGAAGAAGGGCGACAAGCGTGGCGGCGACCACGCGCGGCAGGACGAGTCGATGGATCGGATCGATGCCGAGCACCTCCATCGCGTCGATTTCCTCGCGGATGGTGCGGGCGCCGAGGTCAGCGCAAATGGCGGTCGACCCGGCGCCGGCCACCACGAGCACCGTCGTCAGCGGGCCGAGCTGGGTGACCGCACCGATCGCCGCGCCGGACCCGGAGATGTCCGCGGCGCCGAATTCCGTCAGCAAGATATTGAGCGTGAAGATGAGCAGGACCGTCAGCGGGATGGACACCGCGATCGTGGGCAGGAATGACACCCGCATCAAGAACCAGCACTGCAGGATGAATTCGCGCCACTGGAAAGGCCGCACCACCGCCTTGCCGGTGAGTACGCACATCTTGGCGAAGCCGCCCACTGCCTCGAGGGCGGGTCTGGTCTGATCCCGGACGTAGCCGGTGATCCCGGTCGATGCCGTCACCGGAGCACCCGCACGTCGTTGCCGCGTTCACCGCGGCGCAACGGCAGATCGTGTCGCACGCCCCCTCCTTGCCCCAGCACCGACCACGTGATCTCCATCTCCCTACTACCTAGTAGTAAGACGGACCACAGGACTGTACCTGATGGGAACCCGGCCGTACACCGCATCCGCCTGATTGGCTCTGGATCGATTAGCAAACACGAAATCTCCTATCCCCGCTCTGCTGCTCCGGCTGAAACTGTTGCCGCAGAGTCAGTTTCACCGGCGTCACGTGACATTTTGGTTCCGTAGCGTTTTCGAAGCTCGGTTTTGAGCACTTTGCCAGCAGGGTTGCGCGGCAGCGCGTCGACGATTTCAAAGCCCTTCGGATGCTTGTAACGAGCCAGGCGCTCGGTCAGAAATTCATCAAGATCAGCGAGGGTAAGCCCGTTTTCAGCAACGGCCGCAACCGCGATCGGGACTTCGCCCCACTTCTCGTCGGGACGGCCGATCACAGCGACCTCGGTGATTGCCGGGTGAGCGGCCAGAACGTTCTCGACTTCAGCGCAGTAGATGTTCTCGCCGCCGGAGATGATCATGTCTTTCTTGCGGTCGACCACCCAGATGTAGCCCTCGTCGTCCTGGCGAACGAGGTCGCCCGAGTGGAACCAGCCGCCCTTGAACGCTTCCGCCGTGGCCTCCGGGTTGTTCCAGTAGCCGGCCATGAGCGTTGGTGCCCGGTAGACGATTTCACCGACCTGGCCCACGGGCACGTCGTTCATCTCGTCGTCGACCACGCGCGCGGCCACCGTCGGGATTACCTTGCCGACGGAACCGAGCTTGCGAATTGCGTCCTCGCCCAACAACATACAAGTCACCGGCGACATTTCGGTCTGCCCGAACGCGGCCAGGATCTGAGTTCCCGGGAAGGTGTCCGACATCTGTCGCAGGAGCGTATCGGAGGCGGGCGCGGCTCCCCAGGACAACACGCGCAGCCGGAGGCCGCGGGGTTTGGCCTGCTGCGCGGCGCACACGGCCTGCCACTGCGCGGGAACGAGGAAGATCCCGGTGACCTTCTCGGCCTCGAGCACGTCGAGCAGCTCGCCGGGGTCGAACGCGCCGAGCGGGTAGATGACCGTCGGCAAGCCCAGCAGCAACCCGATGATCATGTTCCCGATGCCCGCGATGTGAAAAAGCGGGACGCCGATGAAGCCGACGTCGTTGGCGAGGTCGGCGCCGTTGGTGAACAAGAACGTCATCGCCTGGCCAGCCAGATTCGTGTGGGTGAGAATCGCTCCCTTGGGCCGGCCCGTCGTGCCCGAGGTGTACATGATCAGGGCGGCCGAATCGTTGGGGATGTCCGCCGGCCGATGGGGCTCGCCGCCCTCGGTCATCAGGTCCTCGTAGCCGAGCAGACCGTCGTCAGAGCCCGAACCCGCGACGATCACCTTCGCCAGCGTCGGGTCGAGGTCGCGTACGGCGGCAGCAACCCCGGCAAGCACCGATTCGGTGATGACCACGCGGGCTTCGCAATCGCTGACCAGAAACGCGATCTCGGACGGGGTCATCCGGAAGTTGACCGGCACCGCGATCGCGCCGAGCTTGTTGATTGCGAGGAAGGATTCGACGAACTCGGGCCGGTTCAGCATCAGGATCAGCACGCGGTCGCCGAACGTGACCCCGCGCCTGGCCAGCGCATCAGCCAGCGCGTGCACCCGCCGGTCCAGTTCGGCCCACGTGATCGTTTGGCCCAGGTACCGCAGCGCCGTCTTGTCGGGCTGCATCAACGCGTGGCGGGCCAGCTGATTGGTCCAATTCTGGCGACGGGCCAGATACGGCTGATCGGTCTCAGTGGTCAACGGCGAGCTCCTCGGGGTTGCGCGGCGTTGATATTTGATCAAACATTTGTGTTGCCCCGGTCACACTATGACCTCGGCAACGCGGGGGACAAGCCCCGGCGGCAGACCGATCGTCGTGTTCCGGGGAGGGGAGCGTGAACGCACCAGCCGTGCCGGGCAGGCCGCATATGGTGCGCCGCCGCGAACAGCTCTCCGACGAGGTCGCCGGTCATCTGCGGGCCTCGATCATGGTCGGCTCGCTGCGGCCGGGGACGTTCGTGCGGCTCGACGAAACCGCCGTGCAGCTCGGGGTCAGCATCACGCCGGTGCGCGAGGCGTTGCGAACGCTGCGCGGCGAAGGGATGGTCGTGCTCGAGCCGCACCGCGGTCACGTCGTCGCCCCGTTGTCCCGCCAGGACGTCGACGACATCTTCTGGCTGCAGGCGACGATCGCACGAGAGCTCGCGGCCACCGCAGCCGAGCGAATCACCGACGCCGAGATCGACGAATTATCATGCCGCGCAGACGAATTGGCCGATGCTGCGGCTGACGCCGACACCGACGCAATCGTGGCGGCGGAGTTCGCGTTCCACCGCACCTTCAACCACGCGAGCGGGCGGATCAAGCTGGCGTGGTTCCTGCTGCACGTCGCGCGCTACATGCCACCGCTGATCTACGCCGAGGACCCGAACTGGGCGGCGCTTGCCGTCGAGAACCATGGTCGGCTGGTGGCTGCGCTGCGTCGTCGTGACAGCGACGAGGTGGTCGCGCTGACCGGCTCGCAGTTCGACGACGGCTTGCGGCGGCTGATCGCGCGGCTGGAGAAGTCGGGTATCTGGGGCTGATTTTTCACCGCGTCAGGTGCCGGCGAGTTGCTCGGCGCGCTTCTTCAAGTTGTCGGCCAGGTAGTCGAGTGCGTCGTTGACGACCTTCTTCAGCATCACGCTCGGGACGGCCAGCTTCGTCTCGACATCGAGATCAACGGTCAGCAGAGAGGTCGGGCCCATCCCCACGACCGAAAAGTTCTGCCGCTGTTTGGAAAACAGGTCGCCCTGCTGCAGCACGGTGTAGATCTCGGCTGGGCTCGGGTAGTACACCGCGCAGATGTAGCTGCCGTCCATGCCCTGAACCGAGACGTCCAGCCGCAGCTGGCTGGGCCGCCCGTCGTCGTAACGGGCCAGCACCCAGCAGCCTTTGATCTCGTCGTTCCATTCGGGGTACGCCTCGAAGTCGGCGACGATGGCCATGATCGTCTCGGGTGAGGCGGCAACCTCTATGGTCTTGCTGACGATTGGCATGGGGCCGAGCATACGAACCCACAGTCTGGGAGACTGCTGTGAATGGCTGACGCAAAAGTTCCACCCGCCAAAGTGGCCCGCGCTGTTGAACGCGCTCGATACCACCTCGGTCGCCTTCAACAACGGACTGCGCCGCCGCAGGCCGTGATGCTGGAAATGATCCTCGGCGCGTGGATTTCGCAGGCCATCACCGCCGCGGCGGATCTCGGCATCGCCGACGCCTTGGCCCAGGGACCGTTGTCGGCCGACGAGTTGTCGGCTCGCGTGGACGCCAACCCCGACACACTCCGCCGTCTCCTCAGAGCGTTGAGCGGGCGGGGCATCTTCCGTCGGCGCGGCGATGGCCGCTACGAACTGACGTCGCTCGCCGACACGCTGCGGTCGGACACCGAGGTTTCGCTTGCGGGCATGGCCCGGTTCGTGGGTTCGCCGGAGCACCGCGAACATTGGAGCCACCTGACGGAGGCGGTCCGCACCGGCGAGGCCGCGATCCCCAAGCTGCGGGGCAAGCAGGTTTTCGAGTACCTCGCCGACGAACCCACTCTCGCCGCGATCTTCAACGACGCGATGACGAGCGTTTCGTCGTTCGCGATCGCGCCCGTCGTCGCCGCCTACGACTTCACCGGCTTCGGCACGATCGTCGACGTCGGCGGTGGGCACGGCCGGCTGCTGTCGGCGATCCTCACCACAACGCCCGGGGCCCGCGGTGTGCTGTATGACCTGCCCCAAGTCGTCGAGGGCGCTCCGGCATTGTTGAAGCAGTTCGGCGTCGAGGAACGCGTCCGCGTGGTGGAAGGTTCGTTCTTCGAGTCTGTGCCCGACGGCGGCGACGCGTACGTGCTGAAAAACGTGATTCATGACTGGGCCGACGACGACGCGGTGCGCATCCTGAGTGCCGTGCGTGCGGCGGCACGCGTCGGCGCGACGTTGTTGTTAATGGAACTCGTTATCCCGCAACATGATCGGGACTTCGTGGGCAACTGGATCGACCTGGAGATGCTGCTCGGCGCCGACGCCCGCGAACGCACCGCAGCCGAATACCGCCGGCTGTACGAGAAGTCAGGCTTCGTGATGACGGGCGTCGTCGAGACGGCGGCACCGTTCAGCGTCGTCGAAGGGCGGGCGATTTAAGGCGTCGCGCCTGCCGGCACGCCGAGCGTCGACTCCTCGCGAACCGACGGATCACGAATCAACCCACGCAGCAACGCCGTACTGAACTCGACGGCGATCTCCTCGGCGGTGCGCCGGCCGGTCGGCCTCAGCCAGCGGTATGCGCCGAGCGTCATCCCGATGTAGCCGAGGGCCAGGACGTGCGAGTCGCATTCGTAGAACTCGCCGCTGGCGATGCCGCGGTCGATGACGTCGCGGACATGTTCGTAGACGGTCGTTTCGGCCTTGCGAATGTAGGCCACCTGCTCCTCGGTGAACCATTCGGTGATGTAGGGGCTCTCCTGGAAGTAGACCGCGGCGCCATCGATGTTGTTGGCGATGTTCTCCAGCAGCCGGCGGGTGAAGTGGAAGATCGCCTCGCGCGCAGACCATGACGGCTCGTCGTGCACGGCGGCCACGGTCCGGTCGGCGGCTTCGCGGTAGATGTCGAAGAGGATCAGAGACTTGCTGGCGTAGTAGTGGTAGACCGTCGCCTTGTTGAGGCCGACGACGTCGGCCACGTCGTTGATGCGGGTTCCGTGGTATCCGCGCGCGGCGAACAGCCGGGTGGCGACGGCCAGCAGCTCCTCACGGCGGGACAACTCACTTTCGCCATTGGCCGAGGTGCTCGCTGGTGCCATGACCAGCACTATATTTGGCCAGGGCCTCGTTCACCCAATCAACCGGTTGGATAGTCGTTGCTTTGTGACAACTCTTCGCTCGGGCGGGCGATGGGTCTAGACTCGCGCAAAAGACAAACGACGAGGGGGTGCTCACGTGGATCCGAATCCGGATTACGACGGCAGCGACGAGGTTGAGTTCTTCCTCAACTACCTCCCTTGGGCAATCCGAGGCGTCTCGGGCCCTGGCGGCGGCTTCCCTCCGCCGGCGTATCCCCCGGTCTAAGAGCTAACGCAGTGAGCTTGCCCGCGAATGTGAATCCTCTGCGGGCGCTTCCGGCGTGTCGCCGCAACAGATTCACACTCGCGACGCGTTGTGACTAACGCAGCGCGCTGACCCCGCCGTCGACCGGAATGACAGCGCCGGTGATGAACGTGCTCGCGCGGCTCGCGAGAAACACCGCGATGCCCGCCATGTCGTCGGGCTGCCCGATTCGTCCCAGTGGCATCAACGCGCCCACGGCCTCCGCGCCGGGCCGCAGCAATTCCTTTGTCATCCGCGATTCGAACAATCCCGGCGCGATGGCGTTGACCAAGATCTCCGGCGCCAACTCACCCGCCAGATGCTGCGTGAGCATGTGCACGCCCGCCTTGCTCGCGCTGTAGGAGAAGTTGTCGCGGCCGCGGG
>Ga0070741_10019606_pt1 | contig 10777 bp, 9 predicted proteins | sample Coa_R1_4_FD_66440 | JGI IMG/M metagenome (GOLD analysis project Ga0070741, IMG submission 66440) | Surface soil microbial communities from Centralia Pennsylvania, which are recovering from an underground coalmine fire - Coalmine... | ecosystem: Environmental > Terrestrial > Soil > Unclassified ... | reverse complement strand
CCGTACGCGCTGATCGGTCCGGCCCTGGTGCTGATGGGCGTCGGCGCGGGTCTCGTCGCGCCGTCGATGAACGCGGCCATCCTCGCCAGCGTTCCAGCGTCGCTCTCCGGAATCGGCGCGGGCGTGCTGAACGCGAGCCGGCAGGTGGGCACCGCGCTCGGCGTCGCCCTCTTCGCCTCGCTCTTCCACGACGAGGGCAAGGCGGCTGCGGTGCGCCTCTCCTTGTACTCGGCAGGCGCGGTCTACCTGGTTGCGCTCGCCCTCGCTGCCCGTGCGACCCGGCCGGTCGTGGTGAGAGTGGCGGCGAGCGCGGAGCCGCTCGCGGAGATCGCTTCGACCCACTGAAGCCGGGGGACGCGCCCAGGGATGATTTTCCGCGCTCGCGGCATCCAGGGATCAAGGAGGACGTCCGATGACTGGAATGAATACGGGGTTTGCCGCGGTCAAGGCTCGCCAGCAGGAGACGTGGTCGACCGGCAACTATGCCGTGGTGGGAACCACGCTGCAGATCGTCGGGGAGAATCTCTGCGAGGCCGTCGATCTCCGCGCCGGGTCGCGCGTGCTCGACGTCGCCGCGGGCAACGGAAACGCGACTCTCGCTGCGGCGCGTCGCTTCGCCGACGTCACCTCGACCGACTACGTGCCGTCGCTGCTCGATGCAGGGCGAAGGCGCGCGGAAGCCGAGCGGCTTCCCGTCCACTTCCAGGAAGCGGACGCCGAAGCGCTGCCCTTTCCCGATGCCTCTTTCGACTTCGTCCTCTCCACCTTCGGGGTGATGTTCACGCCGGATCAGGAGAAGGCCGCATCCGAGCTCGCGCGCGTCTGCAAGCCCGGCGGCAGGATCGGGCTGGCGAACTGGACGCCGGCGGGCTTCATCGGGCAGGTCTTCAAGATCGTCGGCAAGTACGTGACGCCGGCGCCCGGCCTGAAGTCGCCGCTGCTCTGGGGCACGCGGGAGCGCCTCGACGAGCTCTTCGGCGCCAAGGGCACCGTCCAGGCTGCGAGCCGTCAATTCTCCTTTCGCTACCGCTCGCCGCAGCACTTCATCGAGGTGTTCCGGACCTGGTATGGCCCGATCAACCGGGCCTTCGCGTCGCTCGAGGCTCACCCCGACCGGCAGGCTGCCTTCCAGCAGGAGCTGATCGACCTGATGGAGCGCGGCAACAGAGGCGGCGAGGGCGCGCTCGTCCTCCCCAGCGAGTACCTCGAGGTGGTGATCGAGAAGCAGGCGGGCGGAGGCGGAAGATGAACGCCGCGGCCATCGCGCAACGACGAAGGCTCGGGCCAGGCTATTGCGAGCGCGTGACGTTGGCCGACGGCACCTCCGTCTCGCTGCGGCCGATCGGGCCGGCGGACGCGTCGCTGCTGCAGGCGGGACTCCGCGAGCTCTCGCCGCGGTCGAGGTACCTGCGCTTCCACGGTCCACGCAAGGAGTTCAGCCCCGAGGAGCTGCGGTACCTGACGGAGGTCGACGGCGAGAAGCATTTCGCGCTGGCGGCGTTCACGGTGCCGGCGTTCCGCATGGTCGCGGTCGGGCGCTTCGTCCGCAGCAGCGCGGCGGCGGCGGCGGCGGAGATCGCGCTGGTGGTCGCCGACGCTTTGCAGGGGAAGGGACTCGGCTCGCTCTTGATGTCGCGGCTGCGGGAGGCGGCGCTGGAGCGCGACGTCACCCGGTTCACCGGCACCATGCTCGAGGAGAACCACCCGATGCGCGACCTGCTCCGCAAGCTGGGCGGCCGCATCCGGATGCCGACGCGCGGCGAGTGCGACATCGAGCTGGCGCTGACCTGAGCAGTCGAGACCGCGCGCGCGAGCCCCGCGCCGGACCGCATGCTAGAAAGCGCGTCGCATGCCAACCGCCATCGCGGCCTTGCTCAACGGCCGCGCCCGCAAGGTCACCCCCGGCGTCGTGCGCGCCCTCGCGCAGGCGTTGCCGGGCTCGACGGTCCTGGTCTCCGGCGACTTCGATCAGGCGCGCCGCCACGTCCGCGAGCTGATCCGGCAGCGCCCAGACGTCATCCTCTCCGGCGGCGGCGACGGCGCGGCGATGCGCCTGATGAACTTCTGGCGCGAGGAAGGCGGGGGCGAGCTGCCGGCGATCGGCATCCTCCGCCTCGGCACCGGGAACGGGTGGGCCCGCGCGCTCGGCGCACCGCCGTTCTTCCGGCATGTGCGAAGGCTTTCGCGCCTGCGCGATCAGACGCTGCCGATGCAGGAGTTCCCGCTGGTGGAGGTGGAGAACCACCTCTGCCAGTTCGCCGGCGTCGGCTGGGACGCGCGCATCCTCAACGATTACCAGCGCAATCTCGACAAGCGGAGCTCGCAGCTCGTGGGCAGCCGGATGGCGTCGTGGCTGCACAAGGGCGCGCGCGGGTACCTCTACTCCGTCGCGCGCATCACCATTCCCGAGGAGTGGGCCCGGCTGCACCAGCAAGGCCACGCGCAGGTCGCGCTCGAGAACCTCGGGCCGGAGGTGTTCGCGCTCTCCGACGGAAAGGCGGTGCCGCTGCCTGCGCCGTCCCTTCTCCATGAAGGACCGATCAGCGTCGGAGCGGCGTCCACGGTCGCCGAGTGGGGCTACGGCTTGCGCGCCTTCCCGCATGCGCGCCTGCAGCCCGGCTTCATCAACGTGCGCATCTACGACGGGCACGTCCTCCACGCGGTGCTGAACGCGCCGAAGCTGTGGCGCGGCGTTCCGGTCGCGGGACTGTACGACTGGTTCGCCACCGCGGTGCGGATGCGCTTTTCGCGCCCGATGCCGTTCCAGATCGGCGGGGACGCGATGGGCGAGCGCTCCGAGATCGTGCTGCGCAAGGCGCGCGAGACGGTGCGCATGGTCGACTGGCGCGCCGCCTTCGCGGCGCTGTGAGCCGCCCTTGCCGCAGGGTCAGCCCGACGGCGCGCGTGGCCGGTCGACGCGGCGAGGGCCGGCCGCGGTCCGAGCCGGCCAGCGGCCTTTCAACGCGAGCACCGCGAGCTCTTTCGCTTTCGCCTCGACGTCGATGGTGATGCGGCGCCCGCGCCACGACGCGGGGACGTCGCGCGCATCGATGTAGTCGGCGTGGTGCCGCGGAGTCGCGGCCTTCCAGCCGCCGGAGGGGCTCGACAGGTGCACCCAGGCCTCGCGCTTTCCCCAGGTCGCCCCGGCCGCATCGGTCGCTTCGCGTTCGTCGAGGCCGTCCGGATTGCAGCGGTGGTGGTGCACGTCGTAGACGAGCGGCACGCCTTGCCGATCGCAAACCGGCAGCAGATCGCGCACGGTGTAGATCCGATCGTCGTTCTCCAGCGCGAGGCGCGTCCGTGCGCGGCCGGAGAGCCGGTCGATGCCGCGCGCGAGCCGCTCGAGCGCCGCGCGCTTGCCGTCCTGCGCGCCCCCTCCGTGGATGGTGAGCTGCTCGGCGCCGATCAGCTCCGCGACGACCGCCTGCGCGTCCAGCTCCGCCACGGAGCTTCGCACCACCGCCTCGTTCGCGGAGCCGAGGACGACGAACTGGTCGGGGTGGAAGCTGAGACGAAGCTGCCGGCGCGCGGCGAGCTTTCGCGCCTTGCGCAGCGCCTTCTCCACCTCGCCTCTGGTGTCGAGCGCTGCGAGCTCGTATCCGAACACGGGATGGGTGAGCAGCGGCAAGAGCTGGCTCTTCACCCGGTACGCTCCGATCCCGTGCGCCGCGCACCACTCGACGGCTTCGACGAGCGTCGCGGCGTTGTGAAGCGCGATCCGCCGGAGGTGGCGATTGCGTTCGCGCGCCGGCAAGGTGCTGACGAAGGTCGCCGTGGTCGTCCGGAACCGGATCGGCTCCACCAGGAACGTGCAGCAGAGTCCGAACCGCGGCGCCGCCGCCGAACGCTCTCCACGGTCCGACGATGCCTCGATCCCGTCTCGCACGGGCGCTTGGATGTGTGAGCGGTATGAGCGATTCGCTCCGGGTTGCCGCTTTTCTGCCCGCTCTCCGGACGCCGCGCCGCCCGGATGGCGGCTGACGGACGTTTCGCGCGATCGCGGTGTTTTTTTCCGGCCGCGATGATCTAGCTTCCAAAGATGGCGCACGAGCTCGTCTCCACCGGCATCGAGGGCCTCGATCACATCGTTTGCGGCGGTTTGCCCGCGCGACGCTTCTACCTGGTGCAAGGCGATCCCGGCTCCGGCAAGACCACGCTGTCCATCCAGTTCCTGCTGGAGGGCGTGCGCCGCGGCGAACGCGTGCTCTACGTCTCCCTCTCGGAGACCCGCGAAGAGCTCGAGGCCATCGCCGCCTCGCACGGCTGGGACATCAAGGGCATCGCGGTGTTCGAGCTGGCGGCAGGCGTCGAGTATCTCAACCTCTCCGAGCAGAACACCCTCTTCGAGCCGTCCGAGGTCGAGCTTGCCGAGGTGACCCGCAAGCTTCTCCTCGAGTTCGCGCGGGTGAAGCCGACGCGCGTGGTGTTCGATTCCCTCTCGGAGCTCAGGCTGCTGGCCCAGAGCGCGCTGCGCTATCGCCGGCAGCTGCTCGCCCTCAAGCAGCACTTCAGCTCGCAGGGGAGCACGGTGATCATGGCAGATGACCGGACCAGCGAGGCGGGCGACGTCCAGCTCCAGAGCCTCGCACACGGCGTGATCTCGCTCGAGCAGCTCGCGCCGCTCTATGGCGCGGACCGGCGCCGGCTGCGGGTGGTGAAGATGCGCGGCGTGAACTTCCGCGGCGGATACCACGACTTCCGCATCGAGCGCGGCGGGCTCCAGGTCTACGAGCGGCTGGTCGCCTCCGAGCATCACCAGTCGTTCCAGCCCGCCGTGGTGTCGAGCGGCGCCGACGGGATCGACGAGCTTCTGGGCGGGGGGCTCGATCGCGGGACCAGCGCGCTCTTCATCGGGCCCGCGGGTTCCGGCAAGTCCGCGCTGGCCGCGCAGTACGCGCTGGCGGCGGCCAGCCGCGGCAAGGCCGCGTCGATCTATGCCTTCGACGAAGGCCTGGCGACGCTGGTCGCGCGCACCGCCTCCCTGGGCATGCCGATCGAGGAGATGATGGCGAACGGCCGCTTGCGCGTGCAGCAGATCGACCCGGCGGAGATGTCGCCGGGCGAGCTGGTCGACGCCGTCCGCGACGAGGTGGAGGCGCGGGGGACCGAGGTGATCGTGCTCGACAGCCTCAACGGGTATCTCGCTTCCATGCCCGAGGAGCAATTTCTCGTCGTGCAGCTGCACGAGCTGCTCTCGTATCTCCGCCAACGCGGTGTCCTCACCATCCTCACCGTTGCGCAGGCAGGAATGGTCGGCCAGATGACCTCGCCGGTGGATGTCAGCTACCTTGCCGATACCGTGGTGTTGCTGCGCTTCTTCGAGCTGCGCGGCGAGATTCGCAAGGCGGTCTCGGTGGTCAAGCGCCGCATCGGGCGCCACGCGCGCGACATCCGCGAGCTGGTGATGGACGACCGAGGCGTCCGGGTGGGCGAGCGCCTCTCGGCGTTCCAGGGCGTCCTCACCGGCGTGCCGCGTCTTCTTCCGGAACCGGATTGAGCGGCGAGCTCATCCTCATCCTCGCCCCCCTCGGACGCGACGGGGCGCTTGCCGAGCAGGCGCTGCGCGCCGGCGGCTTCTCCGCGCGCGCGTGCGGCAGCATCGACGAGCTCTGCGCGGAGCTGGGGAACGATGTCGGAGCGGCCGTCCTCACCGAGGAGGCGCTTTCACCCGGCGCGATCCTCCGCCTGGAAGAGGTGTTGTCGCGCCAACCCGCGTGGTCGGACCTGCCGCTGATCGTGTTCGGCGGCCGCGATCTGACGGTGGGCGAGGCCGGCAATCTCACCCTGCTCGATCGTCCGGTGCGGATGCGGACGCTGCTCAGCGCCGTGCGCACCGCCTTGCGCGCGCGCCGCAAGCAGTACCAGGTGCGCGACCTGCTGGCGGCGCTGGAGCAGTCGGTCCGCGATCGGGACCAGTTCCTCGCCATGCTCGGACACGAGCTGCGCAATCCCCTGGCGGCGCTGGTCACCGCGACCGAGATCATCAACCGCCAGGCCGGACAGGGCTTCGTGCGCGAGCGCAACGTGATCTCCCGCCAGCTGCGCCATCTCGCGCGGCTGGTGGACGACCTCCTCGACGTCTCGCGCATCACGCGCGGGCAGATCTCCATGCGGTGGGAAGACGTCGATCTCGTCGAGCTGGTCTCGCGCGTCGTCCAGGGGTTCGAGGCCGCGGCGCAGGCGCAGTCGGTGCACCTCGAGCTCGTTCCCGGGGAGAGGACGATCCTGGTGCATGCCGACGTGATCCGTCTCGAGCAGGTGGTCACCAACCTGCTCAGCAATGCGATCAAGTACACGAACGCAGGCGGGCGGGTCACGGTGACCCTCTCGCGCGGCGCCGCCGATGCGGAGCTGCGCGTGCGGGATACGGGTCTGGGCATCAGTCCCGAGATGTTGCCCCGCGTCTTCGATCTCTTCGCCCAGGCGCCTGGAACCCTGGACCGGGCGCAAGGTGGAATGGGGATCGGGCTGACGCTGGTGCAGCGGCTGGTCGCCTTGCATGGGGGCACGGTGGACGCGATCAGCCCGGGGCTGGGCAAGGGCAGCGAGTTCGTCGTCCACATCCCTCTCCTTTCGAAACCTGTGGCGCTGCCAGGGCGGGAAACCTCCGCGGAGAACGGCGCCTCCGCCCCGCGCCTCCGGCTGGTGATCGCGGAGGACAACGCCGACTCGCGCGAGCTGCTGCAGAGCGCTCTCGAGGAGATGGGGCATAGCGTGATCGCCTGCGCCGACGGGAACTCCGCCATCCAGCGCGCGCTTTCGCAAGCGCCCGACGCGATGCTGGTCGACCTCGGGCTTCCGGGCAGGGACGGCTTCGAGGTGGCCCGCGAGATCCGCGGGGCGCTCGGGGCGGCGGTGCGGCTGGTCGCGCTCACCGGGTACGGCCAATCCGCGGATCGCGAGCGCGCGCTGCAGGCAGGATTCGACGCCTTCCTGGTCAAACCCGCGAGCCTCGATGCGGTGCAGCGCGCGCTGGTCCCGTGACTGATCGGGACGGACGGACGCACGCCGAAGATTACGGCGACAGCCTCTTCGCGTTGCGCGCGAGGACGATCGTGACGAGCGACGCCAAAAGCCCCGCAGAGGCACAGAGGATCCAGGTGGCCGGACGGATCAGCCACGCCCTGACCCGCGAAAGCGGCGCAGGATCGCCGGCGGCAAGCGCGCGCGCGAACGCGGTTTCGAGCTCGCTTCGCGAAGGGTCCGTGCCCTGAAGCGTCGCCGCCCACTCGCCTTTCGCGGAGAACACGAACGTCTGGTTCGGATGATCGAAGCCTCCGCTGGTCTTCATGAAATGGAAATCCAGCCCGTCGAGGAGCCGGCGGATGGCGGCGGCGTCGTCCGAGCGCACCAGTCGCCATCCCGGCGGAAGCGCGAAGCGCTCGCGGAACTCCCGCAGATCGTTCGCCGCATCCTCGGGGTCGAAGGAGAGCACGATGACCCGGAACGGAGCGTTCGCCTCGCCGAGAGCCTTCTTCAGAAGCAGCGCCGTCAACGGGCAGGTCCCGCTGCAGCGGGTGAAGACGGGCAGGAGAAGAGCCGGAGCGCCCGCGGCGAGAACGCGCAGCTCGAGGCGAGCGTCTTGCTCGTCGGCGACGATGAGCCCGCGGGGCAGGACGCTGGCTCTTTCGGATGGCAGCAGATCGGCCGCTGCCGATCCGCCGAGCAGGAGCGATGCCGCGAGCGCTGCCTTCGTCGCCAAGGCGCTATCCCGCCGCGAGCGGATATCCCGCGCTGAGCACCTGCACGAGCGGCGGGATGTACGAGATCAGGATCGCGACGATCCCGGCGATCACCCAGGGCCGGAAATTCGTCACCACGCCCGCGGCTTCGTCGTGGTACGCGGCCGAGTCCGGCAGCGCGAAGGCATCGGCTGCGGGGACCGAGGCGGGCGCGAGCAGGCTCCGGACGAGGACGTAGAAGAAGAGCAGGACCGACAGACCCATCAGGCACCCGCCGACAGCGCCCGCGTACTCGCCGATCACCCAGTCGGGGCGGTACGCGTCGGAGGTCGAATCGAGGAAGGACATCCCCAGATTCGTCCGGCGCGGGACGCCACGAAGGCCGCCGTAGAAGAGGCCGGCCGAGAACGTGAACGTGCCGAGCGTCCACAGGTACGGCACCGCGACCGCCGCACGCGGCGCGGCGACGTTCTTTCCCAGGAGCCCGGCGCACAGGTACAGGCTCATCCCCAGGATGGCGAGGAAGGTCGGCCCGGCGACCGTCAAGTGGAAGTGCGCCGGAATCCACGCGGTGTTGTGGACCAGGGAGGCCATTCCGTAGGAGGCATTGATGATGCCGGTGATCCCGCCGAGGACGAAGATCACCAGGCCCATGAACAGGTAGGGAAAGAGCCAGCGCTGCGGATCGAAGTGCGGCAGCCGGGCCCACCAGGCGAAGAGGCCTTTTCCGCCGTTCTGGCGGGCGCCGTACTCGAGCGACGCCGCGAGCGTGAATGCGGTGACCAGGCTGGGAACGGCGACCAGAAAGGTGAGCGACGCGTGCAGCGCCTTGTAGCCGGAGGAGATGGCCGGCTCGGTGAACTGGTGGTGCAGGCCGAGCGGCGAGGAGAGCACGATGAACGCCATGAAGACGAAGCGGCCGTAGAAGTCGCTGTAGAGCTTCCCGCCCGCGAGCCGCGGCATGATCGTGTAGTACATGACGTACGCCGGCAGCAGCCAGAAGTAGACCAGCGGGTGCCCGAAGAACCAGAACAACAGGCGCGAGAGGACGACGTTCACTCCCGGCGTCCACCCCAGGGACCAGGGGATGAGCTGGACGATCACTTCGTACGCGACGGGCAGCGTGCAGATCTGCCAGATGATGAAGGCGGAGAACATGCCGACCGCGGCGAGCGGAGTCTTGCGGCCAGGATGGCTCTTTCGCCAGCGCAGGTACCCCGGGATCCAGGACCAGAACGAGACCCACGAGCCGACGACGAGGAACACCACCCCGAAGTAGAAGAGCGGGTGCGCCTTCATCGGGGCGTAGAAGGTGTAGAGCACGTTCGCCCGGCCGGTGAAGATCGGGTACGCGGCCACGAGCGTCCCGCCCACCATCAGGACGAAGCCTGTCCATGCGCCGGTCTTCGAGACGCCGTGGTCCAGGTACTGGCTGATCACCGCGTGGCCGAAGGCGACGGCGAAGAAGGTGGTGAGGACGATGGCGTTGATCACGCCGTGCGCGGTGAGGCCCTGGTAGTAGCCGATGCCGCCGAAGCTGACGTCCTGGATGATCCCGGCGCGATAGAGCACCTGCAGGACGCCGTGGTAGACGCCGAACAGGGTGAGCAGGAGCGGCAGCAGGAGCTCGATCAGGATGATCGCGCGCAGGTCCTTCTGGATCATGGCGTGACCTCGATCACTCCGACCATGTCCTGGTGACCGAGCCCGCAGTACTCGTGGCAGATCACCTGGTACTTTCCCGCCTTCTCGAAGTGAGCCTGCCCGTAGGTGACGGCATTCGGGAGCGCCATCAGATTCACGTCGGTGCCGTCGATGTAGAAGCCGTGCACGACGTCCTGGCTGGTCAGGTAGAAGTCGACCACGGAGCCCCTGGGGACCTTGAGCGGGCTGGGCTTGAAGGAGAACATCTTCGAGACGACGTGCGCTTCGTACCGCCCGGGCGCCACCTGGATGAGCTCGCCGTTCGCGAAGGGCTTCACGTTGGTGACGCACCCGGGAACGGTGATTCCCAGCCGCACGGCGGCGTAGGCGAGGAGCGCGAGCATGGCGGCGGCGAAGAGGAACGCAGCCACCACCACTCGCTTCTCGATCTCCGGGAGGCCGCGCGCGATCTCCATGCGTCAGTGACGCGAGATCATCAAAGCATAGAAGAGGAGCCACACGGCCGAGAAGAACACGAGCATGGCCGCGAAGAACGCGATCGCTCCGCTGGGGAAGAACTCCGGTTCCTTCTCGCGGGATTCGCTCATTGATTCGATCGTCATAGAACATTCAGGTTCGAGGGTGCAACCCGGTGCTCTGTGATAGACAGACCGGTCCGGGGGGATTCCATTCATGAAGTTCATCCGCATTTGCGTGCCCCTGCTCGCGCTCGCCTGCACCGGCGTGGAGCAGCCTGTGGGAAACATCCTGGTGATCGCGCAGCCGCAGACAGCGACGGCACAGCTCACGCGCGTCAGCGTCACCACCTCGCTCCTGACCACGACGACGAACCTGACCGCCGACCCGGGCAATCCCGGCAGATTCAGCGGAACCCTGGTGGTCCCGGTCGGCACGCAGACGTTGACGGCCACCGCCTTCAACGGGACCGTGCAGGTCGGGACCGGGAGCGCGTCCGTCACCGTGACGAAGGGCGCGCTGGTGGTGACCCAGATCACCATCCTCGACACCACCGGACCCGCTCCTGGCCCGGACCATTCGCCGGTGGTGACGTCGCTTTCGACGCCCGCTTTCCTGCAGGTCGGCGACACGTCCCCTCTGACTGCCAGCGCCGTGGACGCGGACGGCGACGTGGTGGGCTTTTCCTGGGACGCGTCGCCCGCGGGGTGCGGCACCTTTGCGCCGGGCACCGGGTCATCGACGACCTTCACGGCAGTCATTGCCGGCGGCTGCACCGTGACCGTCACCGCGACCGCCAACGGAAAGAGCGCGACCAAGAGCGCAGCGATCCGGATCGATCCGCCGACCGGGACCATCGACATCACCGTCGACTACGTTCCACAGCCGGTGATCGGATCGATCTCGTTCTCCAGCGGCGCGACCGTCCTGGCGTCCGTCGCCCGCACCGCCAGCGACGCGACGATCCGGACGCC
>Ga0070741_10019605_pt1 | contig 10778 bp, 10 predicted proteins | sample Coa_R1_4_FD_66440 | JGI IMG/M metagenome (GOLD analysis project Ga0070741, IMG submission 66440) | Surface soil microbial communities from Centralia Pennsylvania, which are recovering from an underground coalmine fire - Coalmine... | ecosystem: Environmental > Terrestrial > Soil > Unclassified ... | reverse complement strand
CGGACGAGCCGGTCGTCGAGGTCGACGCCGCGGCGATCGAGGCCGACCGCCTCCGACACGCGGAGGCCGGCCCCGTAGAGGAGCTCGACGAGCGCGCGGTCGCGCAGCGCGCGCGGGGAGACGCCCGCGGCGGCGTCGATCAATCGTTCCGCCTCGCCTGCCGACAGCGTCCGCGGCAGGCGGCGGGTCCGGCGCGGCAGGTCGACCGCCGCCGCAGGGTTGTCGGTTCGGGCGCCGACGAGCTGCTGGTGGCGGAAGAAGCTGCGGGCGGACGCCGTCCGGCGTGCGATCGTGGCCGCCGAGAGGCCGTCGGCACGGAGCTGCGCGACGTACGTCTCGAGCTCGCCGACGGTCGCGCGGCCGACCGGCTTGCCGAGGAACGCGGCGACCCGCGCGAGGTCGCGGCGGTAGGCGTCGACCGTCCTCGGCGCCCGCCGTGCGGCGAGCAACGCGAGGAACGCCTCGACCTCAGGATCGCGGGTGCGCTCGGTCGTAGACACGGCGGAGGCGCTTGCCGTCGACGTGGCTGTAGGCCTGCGTCGTCGAGAGCGACGAGTGGCCGAGGAGCTCCTGGATCACGCGCAGGTCGGCGCCGCCCTCGAGCAGGTGCGTCGCGAACGCGTGGCGGAGCCGGTGCGGGTGGGGCGCGACTCGGCGCAGCGTCGACGTCTCGAGCCGCCGGCCGCGCGCGGAGAGGAAGAGCGCGCTCTCGCCGCCGCGGCAGAGCTTCGGGCGCGCCTCGCGGAGGTAGCGGGCGAGCCAGTGCGCCGCCTCCTCGCCGAGCGGCACGACCCGCTCCTTGGCGCCCTTGCCGCGGCGAACGTGGACGCGCTCCTGCTCGAAGTCGACGTCGCCGACGTCGAGGCCGACCGCCTCGGCGCTGCGCAGCCCGGCGGAATAGACGAGCTCGACGAGCGCGCGGTTTCGCAGGTCGAGCACGTCGTCGCCGAGGAGCGACGCGAGCAGCTCGTCGACTTCCTTCGGTTTCGGCGCGTCCGGGAGCCGGCGCGGCCGGCGCGGGGCGAGCGACGCGTCGGGGACGTGCTCGGCTCCGAGCGTGAAGCGGAGCAGGCTGCGCACGGCGGCGAGCCGGCGCGCGATCGTCGTCGGCGCGAGCTTGCCGCCGCGACGCGCCCGTCCCAGCTCGGCCGCGTACTCGGCGAGCACGCGCACGTCCACCTGCTCGAGCGGCCTGTCGCCGTACCAGGACGCGAAGTCGCGCAGATCGCTCCCGTAGGCGCGGCGGGTCGCGGCGGAGATCCCCGCCGCAGTCAGGAAGCGGTCGGTGGCCTGGGCGACCGTCATGCCGTCGGGATTCGCGGCGCCGCTACGATCGCCTGCCGTGGACGAGCGCTTCGCTGCTCTGGCCGAGCTCGCCGTCCACGGCGCGAACGTGCAGCCAGGGCAGATCGTCGGCGTCGGCGCGTCGATCGGGCAGGAGGAGGCGGCGCGGGCCGTCGCGCGCGCCGCGTACCGCCGCGGGGCGCTCTTCGTCGACGTCGCGTACTTCGACCCGTGGGTCAAGCGCGCGCGGATCGAGCATGCCGACCCCGAGACGCTCGGGTTCGTGCCCCCGTGGTACGGCGAGCGGCTTCTCGCTCTCGCGGAGCGGAGGAGCGCGCGCATCAGCCTGAACGGAGTCGTCGCGCCGGAGGCGCTCGAGGGAGTCGACCCGGCGCTCGCAGGACGCGACCAGCTGCCCTGGCTGGAGGAGACGTCGCAGCTGATCGCCGACCGGTCGACGAACTGGTGCGGCCTCCCGTGCCCGAGCCGTGCCTGGGCGAGGCTCGTCTACCCCGGGCTCGACGACCAGGCGGCGTACGACCGGCTGTGGCAGGAGCTCGCGCACGTGCTGCGGCTCGACGAGCCCGACCCGGCGGCCGCGTGGGAGGAGCGCGTCGCCGAGCTGAAGCGCTCGGCGGCCGCGCTGACCGAGCGGCGCTTCGACGCGATCGAGCTGCGGGGGCCGGGGACCGAGCTCTCGATCGGTCTCCTCGCGACGAGCACCTGGGAGGCCGGCGACTTCACGACCCGGTTCGGCGTCCGCCATCTGCCGAACCTGCCGACCGAAGAGGTGTTCACGAGCCCGGATCCGCTCCGCACCGAAGGCCACGTCACGGCGACGAAGCCGCTCGTGCTCCGGGGCGGCACGATCATCCGCGGCCTGCGCGTCCGCTTCGAAGGCGGGCGCGCCGTCGAGATCGACGCCGACGAGAACGGGGCCGCGCTCCGCGCGCGCGTCGAGATCGACGAGGGCGCGGCGCGGCTCGGCGAGGTCGCGCTCGTGGACGGGCGCGGACGCGTCGGCCCGCTCGGCACCGTCTTCTACGACACGCTGCTCGACGAGAACGCGGCGAGTCACATCGCGCTCGGCTTCGGGTTTCCGTTCGCGGTCGGCGAGGTCGACCGCGAACGCGTGAACCGAAGCGGGACGCACGTCGACTTCATGATCGGCTCGCCGGAGGTCGACGTCGACGGCGTGACGCGCGAAGGCGAGCGGGTGCCGGTGCTCCGTCGCGGCGACTGGCAGCTCTAGACTTCTCCGCCTCATGGCGAAGACGGAGGAGCGCAGCGGCCTCGGGCTCGAGGCGCGCGGCGACGTCCACTCGAACCTGACGACGCCCGTCCTCTACATGCACGCGCTGCGGCGTGGGGAGGGCGTGCTCGCGCACGGCGGCCCGCTCGTCGTCGACACGGGAAGGCACACGGGCCGGTCGCCGAACGACAAGTTCGTCGTCCGCGAACCCGGCTCCGACGACCGGATCTGGTGGGGCAAGGTCAACCAGCCGCTCGAGGAGGAGCACCACGAAGGATTGCGCGAGAAGGTGCTCGCGCACCTCGCGGAGCGCGACCTGTACGTCGTCGACGCCTACGCGGGCGCCGACCCGGGCCACCGGATCCGCCTGCGGGTCGTCACCCCGGTCGCCTACTGCGCGCTGTTCGCACGGACGATGTTCATCACGCCGCCGTTGGACGAGCTCGACGGCTTCGACCCGGACGCGCTCGTCCTGCACGCGCCGGCCCTCGAGGCCGACCCGGAGGAGGACGGCACCCGTAGCGGCACCTTCATCGTCCTGCACCCGTCGCGTCAGGAGATCCTGATCGGCGGCACGCTCTACGCCGGCGAGATCAAGAAGTCGATCTTCACGCTCATGAACGATCTCCTGCCGCAGCAGGGCGTCTTCCCGATGCACTGCTCCGCGAACGTCGGCGAGCGCGGTGACGTCGCGATCTTCTTCGGCCTCTCCGGCACCGGCAAGACGACCCTCTCCGCCGACCCGGAGCGGCGGCTGATCGGGGACGACGAGCACGGCTGGGGCGACGCGGGCGTGTTCAACTTCGAGGGTGGCTGCTACGCGAAGGTGATCCGCCTCTCGCCCGAGGCAGAGCCCGCGATCTACGAGACGACGCGCACGTTCGGGACGATCCTCGAGAACGTCGTCGTCGACGAGCGCGGCACGCTCGACCTCGAGAGCGACGCGAAGACCGAGAACACGCGCGCGGCGTACGAGCTCGAGCGCATCTCGAACGCGCTGCCGGCCAAGATGGCGGGGCACCCGGAGAACGTCGTCTTCCTGACCGCCGACGCGTTCGGCGTCATGCCGCCGATCGCGCGGCTCTCGAACGCGCAGGCGCGCTACCACTTCCTCTCCGGGTTCACCGCCCGCCTGGCCGGGACCGAGATCGGCGTGACCGAGCCGGTGCCGGCGTTCTCGCCCTGCTTCGCGGGGCCGTTCCTGCCGCAGCCGCCGGCCGTCTACGCGCGCCTGCTCGGCGAGCGACTCGAGCGGCACCGCCCGAACGTCTGGCTCGTCAACACCGGCTGGACCGGCGGTCGGTACGGCGACGGCCGGCGGATGCCGATCCAGGCGACCCGTGCGCTCCTGCGCGCCGCGCTCGCCGGCCGGCTCGAGCACGTCGGCTACCGGCGCGACCCGGTCTTCGGCTTCGAGGTGCCGGTCGAGGTGCCGGGCGTGGAGCCGGGCCTCCTCGACCCGCGCTCGACCTGGCGCGACCCGACCGCGTACGACCTCGCTGCGAGCCGCCTCGCGGAGCTGTTCGCCGAGAACTTCACCAGGTTCGACGACGTCGACCGCGAGGTCGCCGCCGCCGGGCCGAAGGCGTGACGGCGTTTTCGGCGATCCTGTTAGCGTCCGAGTCCCGTGGACGCGACGCACGACGTACTCGTTGTCGGCGCCGGCTGTGCAGGCATGCGGGCGGCAATCGAGGCTCACGACGCAGGCGCCGACGTCGCCCTGCTCTCGAAGCTCCATCCGACTCGCAGCCATTCGGGCGCCGCCGAGGGCGGCATCAACGCCGCGCTCGGCAACGCGTCGGACGACAACCCGGAGATCCACGCCTTCGACACGGTCAAGGGCTCGGACTACCTCGCCGACCAGGACGCGGTCGAGATCCTCTGCGAGGAGGCGCCGGGCGACGTGTACGAGCTCGAGCACTGGGGCGCCGTCTTCTCGCGCACCGACGACGGCCGGATCGCGCAGCGGCCGTTCGGCGCGGCCGGCGTGCCGCGCACCGCGTACGCCGCCGACATCACGGGCCACGTGCTCGTGCAGGTGCTCTACGAGCAGGTCGTGAAGCGGGCGATCCCGGTCTACGAGGAGTGGTTCGCGTGGCGGCTCGTCGTCGACGGCGGGCGCTGTGTCGGGGTCATCGCCTGGGACCTGCTGAACGGCGGCCTGAGGGCGGTCGCGGCGAAGGCGACGATCGTCGCCACCGGCGGCGCCGGCCGGCTCTACGTCGGCACCACGAACGCGTTCGCGTGTACCGGCGACGGGATGGCGATGGCGCTCCGCGCGGGCCTGCCGCTGAAGGACATGGAGATGATGCAGTTCCATCCGACCACGCTCGCGCCGACGGGCGTGCTGATCACCGAGGGGTGCCGGGGCGAGGGCGCCTACCTGCTGAACGCGACCGGCGAGCGCTTCCTCAAGCGGTACGCGCCGAACACGATGGAGCTCGCGTCGCGCGACGTCATCTCGCGCGCCGAGCAGACGGAGATCGACGCCGGCCGCGGCGTGGACGGCAACGTGATGCTCGACCTGAGGCACCTCGGGGCGGAGCGGATCCTCGAGCGGCTACACGGGACGAGGGAGCTGTCGATGGTCTTCGCGGGCGTCGACCCGATCTACGACCCGATCCCGGTGCGGCCGGGGGCGCACTACCACATGGGGGGGATCGACACCGACGTCTGGGGGCGGACGGCGATCGACGGCCTCTACGCCGCCGGCGAGGTGGCGTGTGTCTCGGTGCACGGCGCGAACCGGCTCGGCGGCAACGCGCTGATGGAGACGATCACGTTCGGCAAGCGGGCCGGGCGCCACGCGGCGGAGAATCTCGGCGGCGGCGGCGGCCTGCCGGAGTCGGCGGTGCGCGAGGCGGAGCGCGAGCTCGGCGAGCTGCTCGGTCGGACGGACGGCGAGCGGCCGTGGTCGATCCGCCAGACGCTCGCCGAGACGATGCACGAGAACTTCGGCGTTTTCCGCCGAGAAGAGCAGATGCGAGAGCAGGGGCGTATCGTCGAGCGGCTGCGTGAGCGCTTCGCGCGCGTCGTCGTCGAGGACAAGGGCGAGGTCTTCAACAGCGACCTGACGCAGGCGCTCGAGCTCGGCTACCTGCTCGACCTCGCCGCCTGCATGGTCGAGGCGGGGCTGGCGCGGAAGGAGAGCCGCGGCGCCCACGCGCGGCCGTACGACTACCCGGACCGCGACGACGCGAACTTCCTGCGCCATACGATGGTGACATGGGCCGACGGCCGACCGAAGCTCGACTGGAAGCCGGTCACGATCACGCGCTGGCAGCCGGCGGCGAGGACGTACTAGGGGCGTCCCTGCCGGCGATGTCCTGCGCGTTTCCGACCCCCTCTCGCGCGACGTGCCGCCGTATCCGTGCATCGCTTCGTGCCAGCGGCCCGGAAGCACGGCAACAGCGCCGGACGAGCCGCGAATGAAGGTCGCGCTGAAGATCTGGCGCTCGGTCGCCGGTGGCGAGCGCACGCTCCGCGACTACGAGGTCGACGCCCCGGAGTGGGCGACGCTGCTCGACGTCCTCGACATCGTCAAGGACACGGTCGACGGCACGCTCGCGTACCGCAAGAGCTGCCGGATGATGATCTGCGGCTCCTGCGGGATGCGGATGGACGGCGCTGCAGTGCTCGCGTGCAAGACGCGCATGTACGACATCGCGGCCGCAGGCCACGTGCCGGTGATCTCGCCGATGGGGAACCTGCCCGTGATCAGGGACCTCGTCGTCGACATGGAGCCGTTCTGGGCGAAGTTCCGCGCGGTCGATCCGTACCTCCGGGACGAGGGGGCCGCGCCCGAGCAGGAGCACCGGATCTCGCAGGAGCGGATGAACGCTGTGCACAAGGAGTCGCTGTGCATCAACTGCGGCTGCTGCGTCTCGGAGTGCAATGCGTGGGAGTCGAGCCCCGAGTTCCTCGGGCCGCAGGCGCTCGCGAAGGCGATGCGCTTCGTCGGCGATCCGCGCGACGGCGCGACGCGGGCGCGGCTCGAGAAGCTGAACGGAGAGCACGGAATCTGGGAGTGCACACGCTGCTACTTCTGCACGGAGCGGTGTCCGAAGGGCGTCGACCCGCGCGACGCGATCGCGAAGCTCGGCGCCGAGTCGGTCGCGCAGGGGATCGACCGCGACATGGGAGCGAAGCACGCGAAGTGGTTCGTCACCTCGGCCCGGACGACCGGCTGGCTGCGGGAGACGGAGCTCGTCCCGCGGACGCAGGGCGTCGTCGAGTCGATCCGGCAGGTGCGCTTCGCGCTCGAGCTGCGCAAGCACGGCAAGGTGCCGCCGCCGTTCCCGCCGCACGTCGCGAAGGACGTCCGCCAGTCGGAGCTCCTGCACGAGCTCGTCACGTTGCAGGGCCGCGTCGGCTATGCCGGCATCGTCCAGGGCGAGCGCGCGCTCGAGCGGCACGCGATCGGCGTCGAGGACGGCGCGCGCGACCCCTACGGACCCGGGTCGTTCCCGCGCCCCTTCGTCGCGGCGGACCCCGAGGCGGGCGAAGCGCCTTCGTGAAGACGGTCGCCTACTACAAGGGCTGCCTCGCGTCGCTGTCGGCGAAGGAGCTCGACACGTCGACGCAGGCGCTCGCGCCGAAGGTCGGGCTCGACCTGATCGAGCTCGAGTCGGTCACGTGCTGCGGCGCGGGCGACATCCACGAGGCCGAGCCCGACTACTACCTGCACCTGAACGCGCGCATCCTCGCCGCGGCGGCCGACACCGGCGTCGACACGCTGATGACCGTCTGCAACGTCTGCACGCTGAACCTCCGGCAGGCGAACTGGCAGCTGCTGAACGACGGCGCGCTGCGCGAGCGCGTCAACCGCAACCTGGAAGCGGTCGGCGTGCCGCCGTACGAGCGCGACGTCGACGTGCGTCATCTGCTCTGGGAGGTCGCCGAAGGCGACGGCTGGGAGCGGCTGCGGCTCGCCGCGCACAAGGGCCTGAAGGGCCTGCGGGTGGCGCCGTTCTACGGCTGCCAGATCCTGCGCCCGTCGAAGGTGCTCGGGTTCGAGGATCCCGACCGGCCGACGTCGCTCGAGCGGATCATCGAGGCCTGCGGCGGCGAGGCGGTCGACTATCCGGCGAAGATCAAGTGCTGCGGCTTCCCGATCATCCAGGCACGCGAGGACACCGCGCTCGGCGAGCTCGTGCAGCCGATCGAGCAGGCAGTCGACGCCGGCGCCGACGTGATGGTGACGCCGTGCCCGCTCTGCCATCTGTCGCTCGACGCGTGGCAATCGAAGCTGCGGGCGCTGACCGGGCGCGACTACCGCCTGCCGGTCCTGCACCTCGCGCAGCTGATCGGCGTCGCCGCCGGGCTGCCGGAGTCGGAGCTCCAGTTTCGCCGCCACGTCGTCGCCGTCGAGCCGGCGCTGGAGAAGGTCCGATTCGAGGTCTGACGTCAGCGCACGGACCCGACGTCGAACGCGCCCGCGGCGAACGGCAGCTGCTCGGCCGCGGCGAGCTGGACGTCCGCGCCAGGGACAGCGGCGCGCGCCGCGGCGACGAACGGCTCCGACGGGTCGACGCCGGCGACGTTGCCCGGGCCGAGCCGCCGGCCGAGCTCGGCGAGCAGCGCCCCGGGCCCGCAGCCGACGTGGCTCGCGTACGCCTCGGGACCGGCGGCGAAGCTCACGACGGGAGTGCTCCCACGGCCGTGACGGCGTCTACGCCTACGATGTTGCCATGGCGCCGCCGAAGCTCGCGCCGCTCACGCGGCTGACGCTGCTGACGGCGCCGAGCGTCTGCCACGAGTGCGTCTGGTGGCAGTCGCGCGGCCGGCGCGGGATCGAGAAGGACCGGTGGATGGAGCGCGTCGAGGACGAGCTCGGCGCCTTCGGCACCGTCTACTACGACGGCGACGGTCGCGTGCTCGGCTCCATGCAGTACGGGCCGGCGCTGCTCTTCCCGCGCGCGCAGGAGCTCCCCGGCGGCCCGCCCTCGGACGATGCGATGCTCGTGACGTGCGCGTACGTCGTCGACGAGGCGACGCCGTGGGTGCTGCAGTCGCTCTTCCTCGCCGCGATCGGCGAGGCACGCGACCGCGGCGCCGGATCGGTCGAGGCGTTCTCGTACCGGTACCCGGAGGGAGAGTCGTCGTACGAGCGCTTCCGCGTGCACAAGACGGTCTTTCCCGCGGACTTCCTCGAGGACTTCGGCTTCCGGATCGTGCGCTCGGTCGGCCGCGTCGGCCTCGCGCGGCTCGAGCTCGGCGGGCTGCAGCCGGTCCTCGAGGGCCGGCGCGAGAAGGTGCTGCGCCTGCTCAAGGAGGCGTTCGTCCCCGAGCCCCTGCCGGCGCCGCGCCGGCCCTAGTAGGCGAGCGCGAGGAGGGCGCGCAGGCCGCCTTCGCTGCCGGGCCAGAGCTCCGTCACCACGTCGCGGCCGGCGGAGCGGGCGACGTAGCGGACGGCGATGCCGGCGAGCAGTGCGTCGTCGAGCTGGCCGACGACCGGGACGAAGTCCGGGATCAGGTCGAGCGGCGAGGCGAGGTACGGGAGCGTCAGCCAGAGCGCGACCTTCGCTCGCCGCGGTACCCGCGCGTCGTCGAGCAGCCGCCTGAACAGCACCGCGCAGTCGGGGACGAAGCGCGCGACCTCGAGCGCATGCCGCCGGCGACCGGTCGCGAGCAGCACGAGGACGACGCCCAACTCGACGGCCGCGACCGCCGCGAACGAGACGCCGAACCAGGCCCAGCCGCTCAGCTCAGGCCGCGGCTCGCTCGCGCGAGAGCAGGAGCTCGGTGATCTGGATCGCGTTCAGCGCCGCGCCCTTGCGCAGGTTGTCGCTCGCGAGGAAGAGCGCGAGGCCGTTCTCGATCGTCGGGTCGCGGCGGATCCGGCCGACGAGCACCTCGTCGATGCCGGCCGCCTTGCCCGGCGAGGGGAAGTCCTCGACGCGCACCGACGGCGCCGATGCGAGCAGCTCGCGCGCCCGCTCCGGCGCGAGCGGCTCCTCGGTCTCGAGCCAGACCGCCTCGGCGTGCCCGACGAGGACAGGCACACGGACGCAGGTCGCCTGGATCGGCAGCTCCGGCAGCTCCATGATCTTGCGCGTCTCGGCGCGGAGCTTCGCCTCCTCGTCGAACTCGTCGCCGTCGAAGTCCCAATCCATCCGCAGGTCGTGGTCCGCGGGCGCCTCGCCGCGCAGCCGCTCCATCGCGCGGGCGCCGGCGCCGGAGACCGACTGGTACGTGGCGAGCCGGACGCGCGCGAGGCCGGCCTCCTCGTGCAACGGCTTCAGCACGCAGGTGAGCGGGATCGTGCAGCAGTTCGGGTTGGCGACGATGCCGTCGTGCTCGAGCGCGCGCTCGCCGTTCACCTCCGGCACGACGAGCGGGATGCCCGGCTCGAGCCGGTAGGCGGACGACTTGTCGACGGCGGTCGCGCCGCCGCGCACGGCGTGCGGCACGAGCTCGCGCGACGCGCTGGTGCCGACCGAGAAGAGGAAAACGTCGACCCCCGCCCGCTCGAGCGCCTCCGGCGTCGCCTCAGCCACCTCCCAGCCCTCGATCCACGTCCCGGCCGAGCGCGCGGACGCGAAGACGCGGACGTCCTCGTAGCCGCGCTCGCGCAGGAGCGCCAGCGTCACCATGCCGACGGCACCGGTGCCGCCGACGACGCCGATCCGCGGTCTGGCCACGGTCGAAGGGTAGCCGCGGCTCACGCCGCCGGCTGGAACGCGAGCAGCTCCTCGCCGTGCGCGCGCAGCCAGTCGCGCTGGGCGCGCCAGGCAGGCCGGCGCGACTCGACCAGTCGCCAGAACCGGCGCGAGTGGTTCGCCTCGCGCAGGTGGCAGAGCTCGTGGACGACGACGTAGTCGAGCACCTCGAACGGCGCGAGCGCGAGCCGCCAGTTGAACGCGAGCGCCCCGCGCGGCGAGCACGAGCCCCACTGGGAGCGGAAGTCGCGGACGTCGACGCGGCCGACGCCGACTCCGAGCACCGGCGCCTCCTCGTCGGCGACCATCGCGACGAGCTCGCGGACGGCACGCTGCGCCTCGTGCCGGGAGACGCCGCGCGCGTCGAGACGGAGCCGCGGCACCTGTCGGGCCCGCTCGCGCGCGATCCACGCCCGGTGCGAGTCGAGCACCTCGTCGATCTCCGTCTGCGAGAGCGACGGCGGCACCGTCAGCCGCGTCGGCGCGCCCCAGGGGACGGTCAGCGTCCAGTGCCGTGCGCGCCGCGACCGGCGGATCTCGACCAGCTCGTCCACCGGGCCGACGGTAGACGAGGCGGCGGC
>Ga0070741_10019604_pt1 | contig 10778 bp, 9 predicted proteins | sample Coa_R1_4_FD_66440 | JGI IMG/M metagenome (GOLD analysis project Ga0070741, IMG submission 66440) | Surface soil microbial communities from Centralia Pennsylvania, which are recovering from an underground coalmine fire - Coalmine... | ecosystem: Environmental > Terrestrial > Soil > Unclassified ... | reverse complement strand
CGTCGAGGTCGGACTCGGGTCGTAGGTGGCCGGGCCGCCGGTGTCGACCGTGCTGAGCAGGCTCCAGGTGGCGCCGTGGTCGGTGCTCTTGTAGATCACGATGCGGGTGCTCGACTTGTCGCTCGGCATGATGTTGCCGGCCAGCAGCAGCGTTCCGGCCGCGAGTCCGCCGGTGGCCTGCGGCACCTCGTAGAGGAAGGGCTGCGAGGTGCGGATGAGCGTCGAGAAGTCGCTGGACGGGACGACGTCGGTCAGGTGCGTCCAGGTCGCTCCGTTGTCGGTGCTGCGGTAGATCGGATAGACCTGCACGCCGTTGACCCAGGTGAGCTGGTCGTAGGTGACGAGGATGGTGCCGTTCGCCGAGCCGCTGTGCTTGAGCACGATGATCTTCGAGTAGGTCGCGCCCCCCTTGTCCGGGAAGGAGCCCTGGGCGGGGGAGGCGTAGACCAACGAGCCGTTGCCGGTGGTCACGGCGGCGGCGGGCCCGGCGGTCAGCACGGTGAGGCCGAGCAGGCCGGCCAGCATCGAGAGGAGCGCGATCAGGGACACGGATCGCCGGCGGGGCATGCGGCAGCGTCGACGCATGGGTTCACCTTGCTTTCGGGTGAGGGGGGAGTGGAAGCGGCGGTGGGCGGCCCGCGCCTCGGAGAGCCCGAGGTCCTGGGTAGGCACCCGCGTGGACTTTCGCGAGGAGCTCCCGCGTGGGTCCGGTTAGGTTCCTACGTTGTACCTGACACTTGTACTCGCGGCGTCCCGGCGAGTCAAGGCTTCTCGGTCAACGCCTTGGCTGCGAGCTCTCCCCGACGATCAGCTCGTAGCGGCAGTGCAGTTCCCGGTCCGGGAGCGGCTTGTTCGACCGCATCCGCTCCACCAGCGCGGTCACCGCGAGGTTGGCCAGGTCGGTGAAGTCGACGGCGATCGTGGTGAGCGAGGGGACGCTGAACCTGCCCTCGTCGATGCCGTCGAAGCCGGCCAGCCCGAAGTCGTCCGGGGCGCGCAGGCCGCTCTCGTGGGCGGCGCGTAGCGTGCCGAGCGCCAGGACGTCGGCGAAGCAGTACACCGCGTCGGGCCGTTTCGGCAGGTTGAACAGGGTGCGGGCGGCCGCGGCCCCCATCGCCTTGCCGTACGGCGCGCCGGGGACCGTGGGCGCGAGCTGCTTCTGATAGCGGATCCCGGCCTCGCGCAGTGCGGCCTGGTAGCCGTTCAGCCGCTTGACCGCGGTCGCGTGCGGCGGGTCGTCCTGGCGTCCGATCACGGCGATGCGCGAGTAGCCCTGCTGCAGCAGGTGCTCGGTGATCCGGAAGGAGGCCTGGACGTTGTCGAACAGCACGTGATCGTCGCCCTGGCCCGGGTAGTCGCGCTCGCCGAGCAGGACCAGCGGCAGCCGGCGGGTCCGGGCCGCGAGCTTGGCGGGATCGATGGCGAGCGGGGAGAGGATCACGCCCTCGATCATCGGGTCGTGCAGGCCCTCCGCGGCGCTCAGCTCGATGTCGGCGTCGCCGCCGGTCTCCTCGATCAGCAGCGTGTACCCGGCGTCGCGGGCGGCCTTGATCATGGAGGCCGACAGCTCCGCGAAGTACGGGTTGCGCAGATCGGGCACGGCGAGGGCGATCACGTCGGAGTGCCCGGTGCGCAGCCGGCGCGCGGCGAGGTTGGGCCGGTAGTTGAGTTCCTCGATCGCCGCGTAGATGCGCGCCGCGGTCGCCTCCGAAGCCTTGGAGCTGACTCCGCGAAGCACATTGGACACGGTCTTGATCGACACGCCAGCGCGTTTCGCGACGTCGTGCAACGTGGGTTCGCCCACTGTTTCTCCTCCTCGACGCCCCGTTCGAATCCGGGATTGTACTCGCCGCGGCTGACGCAGCTGGTTGTCACCGCCATTGCAACGACTTGTCGATGCGCTCTTGACGGGCCAGGGTACGCCAGGTACAACGTAGGAACCAACCCGGAACCTACAGGGTGGGCACGACCGGTTCGGCGCCCCAGACCCGCGAGGAAGCACATGACTGAGCACGGCGTCGCAGTGGTGGCGCTCGACCGCGAGCAGCACCGTGGCGCGGTGGACCACCGGCTGTTCGGCTCGTTCGTCGAACACATGGGCCGCTGCGTGTACACCGGGATCTACGAGCCGGGGCACCCCACCGCGGACGCCGAGGGCTTTCGCGGCGACGTCTCCGCCTTCGTGCGCGAACTCGGGGTGACGCTGGTGCGCTACCCCGGCGGCAACTTCGTCTCCGGCTATGACTGGCGCGACGGCATCGGCCCGCGCGAGCAGCGGCCGCGGCGGCTCGACCTGGCCTGGCGCTCGATCGAGACCAACCAGGTCGGCACGGACGAGTTCATGTCCTGGGCCAAGGCGCGCGGGGTGGAGCCGATGCTCGCCGTCAACCTCGGCACCGCCGGGGTGCTGGAGGCGGCGGCACTGGTCGAGTACTGCAACGTCCCCGAAGGCACCGAGTGGTCCGAGCGCCGCCGCCGCAACGGCGCGCTCAAGCCGCACGAGGTCAAGCTGTGGTGCCTGGGCAACGAGATGGACGGCCCGTGGCAGACCGGACACACCACGGCCGAGCGCTACGGTGCGCTCGCGTCCGAGGCGGCGAAGGCGATGCGGCTGGTCGATCCGGACATCGAGCTGGTGGCCTGCGGCAGCTCCTCGCACGAGATGCCTACCTTCGGGTACTGGGAATCGGCCGTCCTCGAGGCGGCGGGCGAACACGTCGACTACATCTCGATGCACGCCTACTACGAGGAGCACGACGGCGACCGCGCCAGCTTCCTGGCCTCCGGCGCGTCGATGGACTCGTTCATCGAGGATGTCACCGCGACGATCGACGCGGTCGCGGCCCGGCGGCGCAGCAAGCGGTCCCGGAAGATCAACATCTCGTTCGACGAGTGGAACGTCTGGTACCAGAGCCGCTATCCCGGCAGCGAGGCGATGGAGATCGACGTCGCCGGAGCGCGCATCGAGGACCAGTACTCCGCGTTGGACGCGGTGGTGGTCGGAGACCTGCTCTCCAGCCTGATCAACCACAGCGACCGGGTGAAGATCGCGTGCCTGGCCCAGCTGGTCAACGTGATCGCCCCGATCATGACCGAGCCGGGCGGGGCGGTCTGGCGCCAGCCGACGTTCCACCCGTTCGCGGCCGTGGCCGCCGGCGCCCGCGGCCACAGCCTGGTCACGCGGGTCGGCTCGGCCGAACTCGCGACGCGCCGATACGGCGATGTGCCCGCCGTCGCCGCGTCCGCCACGCACGACCCGACGACGGGTGACGTCGCCGTGTTCCTCACCAATCGGGCGGACCACGCCGTCACCGTCGACCTGAGACACCCCGGCTTCGATGGCTGGACGATCACGTCCGCCCGGCACATCGCCGCCGACGACCGCGGACCACGAGACCGCGAGACCGCACCGGACGTCAGCCTCACCCCGCTCAGCACGTCCAGCTCCGAAGATGCACGCAGCACCACGCTCGCCCTGCCGCCGCACAGCTGGACCGTCCTGCGGGCGGCCACCGCGAGCATCGACTGAACGTCACACAGCGAGGTCAAGGGAGACCACTCATGACAGCGAACGAACTTCCCCCGCGCGGGCTCTCCCGGCGCGGCGCGCTCCAGCTACTCGGTTTCGCCGGCCTCGGCACGGCTGCGGTCTCGGCTCTGAGCGCCTGCGCCCCCGGCGGCAGCTCGGGTAACACGAAGGCGCTCAGCGCCGTGCCGAGCAGCACCGCGGCCAAGGGCGAGGCGACCCTCTGGTTCAACGACGACGACCTGCTGAAGGTCTTCAAGACCGTGGTTCCGTCGTTCAACGCCAAGTACCCGCAGGTCAAGCTGAACCTCGTCGGGGTCGACATCGGCACCAAGCTCGCGCCGACGCTCATCAGCGGCACCGGAGTGCCCGACGGCTCCTTCGCCGCCGACGGCGCGGTGGGCGCTCAGGCCGCCGAGCTCTACGACCTGACCAGCCTGATGAAGCCGTACGTCGCGGACACCGTCCAGTACAAGCTCGACGTCAACACGGTCGGCGGCAAGCTGGTCGGCATTCCCTGGGACACCGACCCCGGCCTGTTCTTCTACCGCGAGGACATCCTCTCCGCGGCCGGGGTGGACCCGGCGCAGCTGACCTCGTATGACGCGCTGTTGGATGCGGCCCGCGCGGTGAAGGGCAAGAACCCCAACGCCCGACCGATCCCGCTCGAGCAGGACCCGAACCTCGGCATGCAGTGGCTGATGATGCTGGTCAGCCAGCAGCAGGGCTCCGGACTCGTCGACGCGCAGGGCGATCTGACCATTGACACCGACGCCTATCGCAACGCCCTGACCTGGATCAAGAAGGTGGCCGACGAGAACCTCGGCGCGCGCTGCAAGTTCGCCAGCACCGCGCAGATCGCGCTGGCCGACAACGGCACGATCAGCATCGTGCCGTGGGCGATCTGGTTCAACTTCCTGGTGCAGACCGCGCTGACCAAGAGCTCCGGCAAGTGGCGGGTCAGCCAGCTGCCCGCGTGGAAGTCCGGCGGCGCCCGCTCCGGCGTGATGGGCGGCAGCTCCTTCATCATCCCGGCCAAGGCAGCGCAGCCGCAGCTCGCCTGGCTGTTCTACGAGCACGCGATCTACAGTCCCGAGGGCATCAAGCAGGTCTTCGGCCCCAACACGGTCTACCCCAACGGCCTGAACACCGCGCTGCCGTCGGTCAAGAGCGCACTGAGCGGCCCGTCGCTGTTCAACGCGCTGCCGCAGCTGGGCAACACCTCGCTGTGGGACGTGGCCGCCCAGGCCTCGCTCGGCATCCCGGCCGGCTACCACGTGCCGACCTGGTTCAACCAGGCGGCCAATTACCTCGGCGCGAACCTTCAGCTGTTGATGGACGGCAAGATGTCGGTCGACGATGTGATCAAGCAGTCGGTGTCCGGCATCAAGACGAACCTCGTCCAGCGCGCGTAGTGAGGGCGGCATGTCTTTGCTCGAGTGGAACACCTCGGCGCCGCGGACCGGTGAGCCGGCCCGCGGCACCAGGCCGCCGGCGTCCCGGTCCGCGCGGACCCGGCGCAGGCTGCCGCGCGACTGGTGGTGGGGCTACCTCTTCATCGCCCCGTTCTTCGTGGTCTTCGCGGCGTTCAGCGCCTACCCGATGATCTACGCGCTGGAGCTGAGCTTCAGCGACTGGCACGGCGCGGGCCAGCTGCACTGGGTCGGCTTCGGCAACTACACCTACCTGCTGACCAATCCGCAGTTCTGGTCCTCGCTGGGCAACTCCGGCGTGATGTGGGTGCTCATCGTGCCGATCCAGACCGTGCTCGCCGTCGCCGCGGCCAGCCTGTTGACCAGGGCCAGGCTGCGGTTCACCAAGTCGCTGCGCACGATCGTGATCATCCCGTACGTGACGCCGCTGGCCGCGATGGCCCAGGCGTTCATCCTGATCTTCGACAAGAACTTCGGGGTGCTCAACGCGATCCTGCGCTTCTTCGGACTGCCGGCGGTCGGCTGGCTGACCACGACCAGCTGGGCCAAGCCCTCCATCGCCCTGTTCATCCTGTGGAAGACCAGCGGCTTCGCGCTGATCATCATGCTGGCCGCGGTGCAGTCCATCCCCGAGCACCTCTACGAGGCCGCCGCGCTCGACGGCGCCGGCGCCCCGCGGATGTTCTGGTCGATCACCGTGCCGATGGTGCGCAGGCACATCGGCTTCTTCCTGGTGATCTCCACGCTCGGCATCTCGCAGATGTTCCTTGAGCCCTACGTGCTGACCCAGGGCGGTCCGTACAACAGCACCACTACCTCAGGGCTCTACCTCTACCAGCACATCCAGAACTCCGACCTGGGCACCGGCGCGGCGAACTCCTTCCTGCTCGTCATCCTGGTCTTCCTGCTCTCGCTGATCGCCGTGCGGGTGCTGCGTTCGAAGGAGGAGCAGTGAGTAGCGCGTTGAGCGTCCCCGCCGTCCGGGCGCGCCGCACCGAGCCGGCGGTCCGCGTGCGCCGGGCCCTTGGCTACCTGGCGATGCTGCTCGCCGCCCTCGCCTTCCTCTACCCGATCTACTGGATGGTGACCTCGTCGCTCAAGCCGGGCGTGAGCATCCTGGACGACCCGCTCGGCTTCAATCCGGCGCAGGCGACGCTGCGCAACTGGACCGGGATGTTCGCGAACGTCCCGATCGTGCACGCGTTCATCAACACACTCATCGTGGTGGTGGTCAAGGGCGGCCTGCTGATGGTGTTCAGCCCACTGGCCGGCTACGGCTTCGCGAAGTTCAACTTCCCGTTCAAGAACTTCCTGTTCGGCTTCGTCCTGCTCACCCTGATGCTGCCGACGCTGGTGCTGATCGTGCCGCTGCTGCTGGAGATGAGCCAGATCGGCTGGATCAACAGCTACCAGGCGCTCATCCTGCCCGGCGCGGTCGACGCGTTCAGCGTGTTCTGGATGCGGCAGACCATCGAGCAGATCCCGGACGAGCTGATCGACGCCGCGCGCATCGACGGCGCGGGACCGCTGCGGGTGTTCCGCTCGATCTGCGTCCCGGTGCTGCGCCCGGCCCTCGCGGCCCTCGCGGTGCTGTCGCTGTTCAACATCTACAACGACCTGGTCTGGCCGATCGTCGCGGTCAACGACCAGCGCCACGAGACGCTGGCCATCCTGCTCGCCAGCCTGACCTCGAACGTGAGCGGGGCGCAGGGCAGCACCAGCAGCGCCGACCTGTGGGGGCAGCTGATGGCGGCGTGCACCTTCGCCACGATCCCGACGATCCTGCTGTTCGTGTTCCTGCAGCGGCACTTCATCCGCGGCCTGCTCGCCGGGAGCTCCCGATGAGCGGTGCGGCGGCTACGGCGAAGGTTTTCCTGCACCCGGCCTTCGCGGTCGGCGAGATCGACCGGCGCATCTTCGGCAGCTTCGTCGAGCACATGGGCCGCTGCGTGTACACCGGCATCTACGAGCCCGCACACGCCACCGCGGACGCCGACGGATTCCGCGGGGACGTCTCAGCCCTCGTCGACGAACTCGGCGTCACGCTGGTGCGCTACCCCGGTGGCAACTTCGTCTCCGGCTACGACTGGCGCGACGGCATCGGACCGGTCGCGGACCGCCCCACCCGGCTGGACCTGGCCTGGCGGACCGCCGAACCGAACACCGTCGGCACGGACGAGTTCCTGCGCTGGGCGGCCCGCCGCGGGCTCGATCCGATCATGGCGGTCAACCTCGGCACCGCCGGGGTGCGCGAAGCCGCCGAGCTCGTCGAGTACTGCAACGTGGCCGGCGGCACGACTCTCGCCGACCTGCGTGCGTCCTATGGGACCCCGGCACCGCACGCGGTGCGCACGTGGTGCCTGGGCAACGAGATGGACGGCGACTGGCAGATCGGGCACACCACGGCGGAGCAGTACGGTCGCCGCGCCGCCGAAGCGGGCAAGGCAATGCGGATGGTCGATCCCGGCATCGAACTGGTCGCCTGCGGATCCTCCTCGCGGGAGATGCCGACGTTCGGCCAGTGGGAAGACACCGTCGCCGAACTCACCCTCGACGTCGTCGATTACCTGTCAATGCACGCCTACTACGACGGAACCCAGGCGCGCCGCGACTACCTCGTCTCCGGACACCGCCTGCACCGGTTCATCGAGGACGTGGTAGCGGCCGTGGACGCCGTCGCCGCACGCCGAGGCTCCGAGCGCAGGCTCCAGATCGCTTTGGACGAGTGGAACGTCTGGTCGTCCGCGGCCGACGTCTCCCCGGCCGGCCTCGCCCGCGACCTCTCGTTGACCCCGCCGCGGATCACCGAGGAACCGTATCAGAGCCTGGACGCGGTCGTGCTCGGCGACCTGCTCATCAGCATCCTCAATCACGCCGACCGGGTCAAGATCGCCTGCCTGTCGCTGCTGGTCAACGTCAGCGCGCCGATCCTGACCGAGCCGGACGGACCGGCCACCCGGCAGACCACCTTCCATCCGTTCGCCGCCACAGCCCGCCTGGCCGCCGGGACCGCGCTGCGCACGGCAGTGGAGTGCGCGCCGCTGACCACCGACCGCCACGGCACCGTGCCCTCCGTGGCCGCCGCCGCGACGCTCGACCGCGCGGCCGGGCGGGCGGCGGTGTTCCTCGCCAACCGCGGGCCGCATCCCGCCGAAGTCACGATCGACCACCAGGCGTTCGGCGGTTGCACGCTGCTGGCGGCCCGCACCCTCACCGCGGACGACGCGGACGAACTGCGGTCCATCGACGGGGCGCTCGTCGAGCTCAAGCGGGTCGAGACCCGAAACGGCGCAACGACTGCGGTCCTCCCCGCCGAGTCGTGGTCCGTGATCGAACTGGAAACGCGTAGCGCCTGACCGCGTACTTGGCCGTCGTCCTCTTCCGGTCGGCGGCGGCCGAAGCGCGCGGCGACGGTGCGTCGGTTGTCGGGTAAGCCCGGCTATTGCTTGTGGAACGTGCACGTGCCGTCGTTGTCGGGATAACGGCACACCAGCACCGGTGACGACGCACTACCCTCGACGAGCAGGCTCACCTGCGGCCTCGGATCCTGAGGCGTGGCGAGGTCCGGGAAGAAGAACTCGATGTAGCCGTCTGTCTGCCCGTCGATGGTCCAGTATCCGTGCCCGTTCGCCGGGGGATTCTGAATCGTGCGGGCGTCGAAGATGTTGGGCATGCCGGTGAACGCGAAGTCGCCGCCCACGCTGTCGCCGTAGAACAGCCCGGTCGTGAGGTTGGCCGGCGAGAAGATGATCGTCGCGCCTGCCTTGTCCTTCCAGGTGCCGGTTAGTAAGAGCTGCCGAAGTTGGTCGGCCTTGAGCAACTGAAGCGGCTTGTCGACGGCCCGCAGAACCACGATGCTGACCACTCCCAGCACAAGGCCGACGCACGCGATCCCGGCGAACCAGACCAGCCCACGCGCGAGACGCGCCGGCCGCTGGGTCGTGTCAGTGATCACCGTCATCCTCGCCACCACCGGCCGGATCCGCCGCCCGGGAGTACCGTGCGCCCGTTTTCGTATCAGAGGACGCATAGTACTCCCCAGCCGGCTTCAGCCGGTCAACATCAGGGATAAGAGCGCGCGTCACGAGATTGCCGAAAGTCTCGGCTCGGGCGTCGACGGCAACGCGAACGCGTCCGACGATGAGATCATCGATGCAATCGAGCAGTGGCAGGGAAGAGGCGGGGAGTGAGCGACGCGGGAGACCGGGTGGATCGCCTGCGCAAGCTGGCCGGGTTGATGCTCGGCACGAGCGTGCGCGGCTGCGAACTGCGGCCGGCCCACGGCTTGGACGTGTTCCTCGTCCGGCTGCCGGACTCGCGCCCGGTCCCCGACTGGGTGGAGGGTGAGCTCCGCCTTCGCGTCCTCACCCACGGGTGGCGGTTGGAATCCCGGGAGCGGGTGATCGCGGCCGCCCTCGACCCGGGTGAAGAGCTCGGGGACGCCCTGGGCGTCCTGGTCGGCCGGGCGGTCTCCGGACTGGAGATCGCCCGCCCCGGCGGCGTCAGGCTCCTGGTCTTCCCCGTGCACTCCGGCTTGACCTCGGCATCCGACGCCGCGCCGCACACCCAGTGGTCCCTGTGGCGTCCGCAGGGTGACATCGTGTCCGTGAGCCCGGGCCCGGACTGCGGCTGGACGATCGAACCGAGCACTATGCGCGCAGCGGACGGAAAGCCGATCTGAAGGGAAGAAGCGAGCGCAGCCGACCGGTCGGCCGTAGGCTGATCGCGTGCGGCGAGAACGCAGCGCACTGATTCCGAAGGGGAAGTCGTGACCCAACGCCCCAGCTGGGCGCCGGACGAGGTGGACATCGAGCGGCCGGCTCCAGCCCGCATGTACGACTACTACCTGGGCGGAAGCCACAACTTCGCCGCCGATCGGGAGCTGGCCGAACAGGCGATGGCGGTGTGGCCCGACTCGCCGCACATCGCGCGGGCCAACCGGGCGTTCCTGCGCCGCGCCATCGCCTTCGCGGTCGAGCAGGGAGTCAGCCAGTTCCTCGACCTGGGCGCGGGCATCCCGACGGTCGGCAACACGCACGAGGTGGCGGCGCGCCTCGCCCCACAGGCACGCACCGTGTACGTCGACAACGATCTTGTCGCCGTCGCGCACAGCCGCAGCCTGCTCGACGGGGTGGCCAACACCATGGTCGTGCACGCGGACCTGCGCGACGCCGACATCGTGCTGGAGCAGGCGCGCGGCATGCTCGACTTCTCCCGGCCGGTCGCGGTGCTGATGTTCGCGGTGCTGCACTTCGTCCCGGACGAGGACGACCCGGCTGCGGTCGTCGACGCCTACCGGCGCGCGACCGTGCCCGGCTCGCTGCTCGCGCTGACGCACGCCACCGACGACTTTCAGCCTGAGCGGCTGCGCGATATGGAGAACGTCTATCGCAGCGCCAGCGCCGGATTGACCGGTCGCAGCCACGCCCAGATCACCGCGCTGCTGCCCGGGTACGAGCTGGTTCCACCCGGCCTGGTCTGCATGATCCACTGGCGGCCGGACCCCGATGCCGCGCCCGATCCGCTCAACGGCGATGTCAGCCGCTACTCGGCATACGCCGCCGTCGCCGTTCGCACGTAGGGCTTGGCTACTTCCCCGCGGTATGAGGTCTGAGGCGCCTTGACGCGCCGCGGAGCTGAATCCGCGGCGCGTCAAGGCGTGCTCATGCTGCGTCAGCGCAGGTGCGCCTCGATCGCCTGGATGATGCGCGGGCGCAGTTCGGAGGCTTGGATGACGGCGTCGACCGAGCCGACTTCGACAGCGCGCCGGATGTCGTGTACGTGGTCGAACTCGGCGGCCACTTCGCTGAGCTTCTCCG
>Ga0070741_10019603_pt1 | contig 10779 bp, 12 predicted proteins | sample Coa_R1_4_FD_66440 | JGI IMG/M metagenome (GOLD analysis project Ga0070741, IMG submission 66440) | Surface soil microbial communities from Centralia Pennsylvania, which are recovering from an underground coalmine fire - Coalmine... | ecosystem: Environmental > Terrestrial > Soil > Unclassified ... | reverse complement strand
TCCATGAATCTTATAAAACGCCATCCGGTTCTTATAAGCTTGGTTCTTTTCTTCTTTGCCACACAGCTCATTTCTTTAAATCTTGAAGGAAAACGGGCTGAAGACCCATTTTCCAGGTTTGTTCTTCTTCTTGCCTATTACCCTCAAAAATCCATCTTTGCCCTGACTGGCATGGTTGTGGGCGTATGGCAGAACTATGTAGACCTCATAGGAGTAAGAGAAGAGAACGAAAGGCTCAAATTAGAGGTAAGAAAGCTCCGCGAGGAGAAATTTCGTCTCTGGGAAGAAGAGCTGCAAAATGAAAGGCTCAAGAACCTCTTGGGACTAAAAAAATCCTATTCATATAAAACCCTCTCTGCCAATGTAATCGGAGGAAGCCCCTCGATACTGAGGTCTCAGGTCATCATTATTGATAGAGGAAGAGAAGATGGGGTCTCCGAGGGAATGCCCGTTGCGACATACGAAGGAGTTGTAGGGAGGATTTTTCTTGTTGGGGCCAAAAGCTCGGAGGTAATTTTGATAACGGACGAAATAAGTGCGGTAGATGCTTACATACACAGGACAAGGGCAAGAGGAATTGTTAAGGGCACGGGGAGTGGATGCGTGATGGAGTATATTGAGAAAAAGGCCGATGTAAGTGTGGGGGATAAGGTAATTTCATCGGGAAAGGATGGATTCTTTCCAAGCGGCATCGTCATAGGAACGGTTGTAGGGGTAGAGTCATCCGGAGGATTTACGAGGGCGCATGTGTCACCGGATATGGATCTAAACTCCCTTGAAGAGGTAATGGTAATTCTTAAAGCCCCTGAAAACAAAGTCGCAAATGATGAATAGAGTGCTTCCAGTTATTTTTTTAATTTTGCTTTCATTTCTTTTTATAATACTGCAGTCCACCTTTTTTTCTCCAACTCATTTGGGTCTGGCTCTTTATCCTGATCTGAATTTGATTCTCATTGTTTTTCTCGGCCTCTTTTCGGATTTGAGGAGAGGTGCTATAATTGCCATTGGAAATGGCTACATGATGGATGTGCTGTCGGGATATGTGATTGGAATCCATAGCCTGTCGAGACTGAGCGTTTTTATAGTTCTCAAAGGTGTTTCCCAGCATGTTTATTCCCAAAGCAGAATCACTCAGGCCATTGCGATCTCATTCGGCACACTCTTTTTATGGGGTTTTATATGGGCCGGTTTGAAATTAAAAACGGACATTGAATTTGGGGTTTCTTTAGGTGATGTGATAACGCAGGGGGTGGTCAATACAATTGTAGGACTCCCAGTTTTTTGGGTGATTAAAGGGCTCCATGCAAAGGTACAAGGGTAGATTCCTCATAACAACTGTCATACTGGTTCAAGCTTTTCTCATTCTTGCAGGTAGGATGTGGTATCTTCAGATTATAAGAGGGGACGAGTTTGAAAAATTTTCACTAAATAACCGCATTCGCTCTATTAGAATTCCTGCTCCAAGGGGAAGGATTCTCGACAGGCGTGGAAGAGAACTTGTTGTAAATCGTCCCTCTTTCAATGTTTATGTGCTTCCTGAGGATGTAAAGGATCGTGATTCCCTTGCTGTTGCGCTCTCTGTGGCTTTGGGAATGGAGCACGATGTAATTAAAAATAAGATAACTGCAGCATTCCAGAAAAACCGTCATAATCTGGCTCTCATTGCTCAGGATATAAGCCGTAACCAGCTTGCCTTTCTTGAGGCCCGTAGGAGTTCCCTTCCGGGTCTTGTGATTGAGGTGGATCATTTAAGAGAATATATGCATGGGAAAATAGGTGCCCCTTTTCTCGGATATATGGGGAAGATAACCGAGTCCGAGCTTAAATCACACCCTGATATGCATGGCGATGATTTAATTGGCAAGAGCGGTATGGAAAAAATTTGGGAGAGTTATCTCCGCGGAAAAGATGGCTTTATTCAAAGGGTTACGGATGCCTTCGGACGTGAAGTAAGATCGAACCTTTTTCAAGAGGACATTGAGAGGCGGGCGAGTATCCCCGGGGCGGACGTTATTTTGTCAATTGACATTGATCTTCAAATTGCGGCGGAGGAGGCTCTGGGAGATAAATACGGTGCCATTGTCGCGATGGACCCAAGAACCGGAGAGGTGCTTGCACTTGTGAGCCATCCAACATTTGACCCAAGGGATTTTATCAAAGGTGTTGATGCCAAGGAGTGGAATGAACTTGTAAAAGACCCCTCTTTTCCACTCGTAAACCGTGCTACTCAGGGTGTTTATCCACCTGGCTCGATCTTTAAGATTGTAACTGCCGCTGCTGCTCTTAAAGAGGGTGTGATTGATACCACCACCCCTTTTTACTGCCCTGGATTCTACAAGTTTGGAAAAAAGACGTTCAGGTGCTGGAGAAAGGGAGGGCATGGTCGGATGGATCTTCATCAGGCAATCGTTGGCTCATGTGATGTTTATTTCTATAACGTTGCGCAGAGGCTTGGAATTGATCGCCTTGCCCGATATATAAAGGGATTTGGATTTGGGGTTCCCACGGGAATTGACCTCGCCGAGAAAGCAGGAACAGCACCGAGCAGGGAATGGAAGTCAAAAACATTCAAAAAGCCCTGGTATGACGGCGAGACTATCGTGACGGGAATAGGGCAGGGGTATGTAACCGCAACCCCGCTTCAGATTGCCGTCATGACAGCTGCTGTGGCGAATGGAGGGATACTCCTCAAGCCTCAGATTGTAAAAGAGGTAATTTCCTCTCAGGGAAAGACCCTCTTTGAATACAACCCGCAGGAGAATGGGCGCCTACCCGTTGAAAAGAGGGTAATGGACATAATAAGGGATGCGCTTGTGGGGGTCGTGAACGAGCCTAATGGAACCGGAAAGGCTTCTAAATTGGATAGGATGGTTGTCGCAGGAAAAACCGGGACCTCTCAGGTTGTTGCACAGGGACCGCAGGGAGGAAAATATCTCAGGACGGATCAGAAAGATCATGCATGGTTTACATCCTATGCCCCTGCCGAGAACCCGGAGATCGTTGTAACCGTGTTTGTAGAACACGGGGGAATGGGAGGGGAGGCTGCCGCGCCGATTGCAAAACAGATCCTTGAGGCTTATCTCAAGTTAAAAGATGGAGGAAGCGTTTAGTGCTTCGCTTAGTATTTGATCGAAGGCTCATTAAAAATTTCGACTGGTTTCTCTTTCTTATAACGTTGCTCATCTCCATAATAGGGCTTGTGAATCTCTATAGCGCAACTTATCAGACGGGATTTAAGGTATTTCAAAAGCAATTGGTGTGGGCTGTATTAGGCGTCGTTGCGATGGTGCTCATATCCTTTATTGATTATAGAACACTTGAGAGATATACACATCATATGTATGCGGTTTTTATTTTACTTCTAATCACAGTTCTGGTTTTCAGCAAGGCGATTCTAGGTTCTAAGAGATGGATCTCTATAGGACCGGTAACCATTCAGCCATCCGAGTTTGTAAAGATTCTCATAATACTCGTTCTTGCAAAGTTCTACTACAATGACTTTGAAGGTGGCCCATACGGGCTTCGCGACCTCGTAAAACCTCTTCTTTTTATAGCCCTGCCCTCAGTTTTAGTTCTGATTCAACCGGACCTGGGCACTGCTCTTATAATTCTTCTCACTTCAGCAAGCCTCGTGCTTTTTATGGGTGTGAGGCTTAAATCCCTTATGTTTATCCTTGTCCTAATTCTTGGTTTTTCTTATCCGACTTGGCGCTTTGCCTTAAAAGATTACCAGAAAGAGAGAATAGAAACATTCCTAGACCCGTCGCGCGACCCGCTCGGCTCAGGATATAATGCTATCCAGTCCCAGATTGCTGTGGGTTCCGGGAAATTTCTGGGAAAAGGGTTTAAAAAAGGCTCTCAGACTCAACTCAGGTTTATACCGGAACAGCACACGGATTTTGCCTTCTCTGTACTCTCTGAAGAATGGGGTTTTATAGGTGCGGTATTTACGCTCCTTCTCTACTTCCTGCTTATCCTCTGGATCCTTGATGTGGCGAGTCTTGCGAAGGATAAATTCTCCATGGCCGTATCCTTTGGCGTGGCGTCTATGTTCTTCTGGCACACGCTAATCAATATCGGTATGGTTACGGGTATAATGCCAGTCGTAGGCGTGCCCCTACCGCTCCTTAGCTATGGCGGGTCTTCTGCACTTGCGGCTATGATGGGCATAGGAATAGTTTTGGGAATTAGGATGAGAAAACTCCCCATGTCAAATGAGAGAATTGTACTCGAATAAATGATATATGATGCGGGATACATGATCTAGAATACAGGATAAAAAACACATGCATCGTACATCTTGAATCATACATCATGTACCTTGCATCTATTTTCGAATGTCTTTCCAACTCGGAATTCCACCCAGATTTTTTGCGGATTTCACGGCTCTTATAATGGCTTCGGAAATAAGCTCTGCGGCGATAATTCCAACAACGTTCGCGTCTCCTTCCAAATTTCCGCAGGATACGGCAAATACTAAATCACCATCTGAGGTGGTATGAGAAGGGAAGACAACCCTTGCAATTCCGGTCTGACCGATTCTTGCGACCCTTATAAGCTCGGATTTTGAGAAGTTTATATTTGTGGCAACAACGGCAAGTGTGGTGTTTTCAGATGGCTCTGTTTTTCGCATAACTCCCTGCTTAAACAGGTTTACCGAGCCGGGAAACTCCTTCCCATCCTGAGAATTTCTCACTCCTGCAATAATCTCTCCGCTTTTTGGATCAAGCACGTCTCCAAATGCGTTTACGACAACTAGCACTCCCAAGATACTTCCATTTCCTAAGCTGTAGCTTACGCTTCCGATTCCGCCCTTCGTTGCCGTTCTAATACCAAGAAGCTTTCCAATCGTCGCTCCGGTTCCCGCACCTATGCTTCCCTCTTGAATGGGTGATGACGAGGCACTGAGACACGCCTTGTAAGCCATCTCAGGTGTTGGTCGGACTTTTCCATTCCCGATTCCAAGGTCGAATATCACAGCGGTTGGAACCGAGGGTACGACCACGCCGTAACCCACATCAAGCCCTATTCCTCTTTCTTCCAGGTATCTCATGACCCCGCCTGCCGCATCAAGCCCATATGCGCTGCCGCCTGTAAGGAAAATCCCGTGAATTCTTCCATAAGAGTGATAGGTAAGGAGGGGATCTATCTGCCTTGTGCTTGTTCCCCCGCCCCTCAAATCAATCGCTCCTCTTGCCTCGTTATCGAATAAGACGACTGTACACCCCGTTATGGCTTCAAAATCGGAAGCGTGTCCAACCCTTACTCCGGGAACGTCTGTGATTGACATACTCTACATTCTAAATTCAATAACACTGTTTTCCAAGCCTGGAGGAGCACATTGCATACGCCTCTGCAATAAACAATAACACAGTGCCTTCTGGAATCTGTTGCCTGGATGGTATAAGATTTTGTGGGTTTTCTCTAAGGTTTTTGGTTTATAATTCTCGAGGGATTGCACGGAGGTTATATTGTATGATAAGGAATACTATGATTAAAGGTGTAGACCATGTCGCAATAGTTGTGAGCGACATGGATAGGTCAATTAGGTTCTACAGTGAAGTTTTGGGGCTTAGAATACATCATGACGGGCGGAGAGAAGGGGAGAATAAAAAATCCTTTCTCGGCACTAAATCTGAGACTCTGGTTGCTTTAACTGAAGATGAAAATCGAGGGAAGGAAGGAGCGGGATTTGTAGGGGTGTGGCACACATAGCTTTTAGGGTTGATGATGTGGAGAAGGCAATCAAGATTCTTAGGGAAAGAGGGTTGGAATTCATAGAGGAAAAATTGGGTAAGGATGGCAAGAAAAGAGCCTACCATTTTCTTGACCCTGATGGGCTTGAGTTAGAAATCTGTGGCAAGACGGGGGAGATAGTGCCTCCGTACTGAACCTATTTTATTGTTATGTCCAACGCTATGACTGAGAATCATAAACAAGGAGAAAACCATGAGCGATGAGGAGATCAAAAAGCTTGAGGAAGAGGTAGAGAATTTAAGGAAAGCTAAAGAGGAGGTTAAGGAATCCTTCTCGCATATGCCCGACATTCAAAGCAAGATCCTGAGCAATCTCAGTGCTCGCGAGAAGCTGCTGCTTGAGTTTATAAAAGAGAAGCGCAAAGAAGTGTGATTAACCTACAAAAGATTGCCGTACTACTGCCTTAGCTGCGTAGCCAGAAGGCTTGCCATCTCTTCACGGATGTTGTACATAAGCTCTGCCCACTGGCGGATTACGGAAACGTCGTTTGTCGGAAGGGTTTTCTTAACTATGAGTCCCGAGCTTATAAATTCCATCTGGCAGTCCTTGTAATTCCCCTTGAGTATTGTCCCAAACCTGTGAAGGATTTTAATGGCTTCTATATCCTTTCCCTCGAATCTTGAGAGCAGGACGACCTCTTCATCGAACCCCTTAAATACTATACTCCAGAGGCTTGCATTCGACTCCAAGCCAAATGATAAGTTTATCAAATCCATTCGCTTTTTATCTGTCCCCATTTAAAAATGATGGCTTATTTCCCGTCCATCTTTTCAATGCTTCTTCTCGCATTTTCAACGTAGCTTGCATATTTTTCCTGGTCGGATGCGAGGTTAATAAAAGCCCTATAGTTTTCTATCGCCTGTTTAGGCTTGCCCGAAAGCTCAAGCGCGCGCGCAAGGTGGTAGTAAGCCTCTGGATCATTTGAATTGAGCGAGATTGCTTTCTGCTCCTCCGTAATGGAATCCCCAAATTTACTCATATAGAGAAAAGTGGCTCCAAGGTTCATATATGCGGGGGAGTAGTCTGGGTCAAGCTCAATTGCTTTCAGGTATTCAGATACTGCCTTGTCAAAGTACCCCTGGGTTCTAAGTGAAGTTCCGAGGTAGTTGTGTAACTGAGGGGAATCCGCGATTTCAACCGCCTTCCTATACTGCTCTGTTGCCTTTGCATAATCGCCTTTATTAAAAAGGTAGGCGTTTCCCAAACCAACATAAGCTATAACCAATTTCGGATCTAACTCCAATGCCTTTTTTATGTATGGACTCTCCGGGTCTCTGCCGTTTGTGGCCCAGAGTATGTAGTAGCCTTCGGCATCATTGGGGTCCAGCGCAATTACGCGCTTTGCCACGGCTTCTGCCTCATCCATTCTCATTAGATGAAGATAACTCATAGCAAGGGCGCGCTGTGTGTCATTCGATTTTGGATCGAGCTTTAGAGCCTTTAGTATATTCTCATAGGACCTATTATAAGAGTCTTCATAATCTTCCTTTACCTCCATTTTGTAATAGCCAATAAACGAATACACCTCTCCAAGCCCCGCATAGGCTGGAGCAAAGTTCGGATCGGTCTCTATGGACTTGTTATAGTATTTTATTGCATCCTGAAACCCCTTTGGTGTAAAGAGAAGATATGACTTTCTCCCTTTCTGACAATACTCCATTGCGCTTGAGTTTTTCGTCTGAGTGTTTGATTTGGATTTTTCCTTGGAGTTTGCAGCGTGTTCTGATGAAATAAAGATTAAAAGAAAAAGGAGCAAAAATAGATTAAATATTTTTCCTTTCATTCTGGTTTCTCCATTGCATAGAATTTTTAAATCCATACTCATTCTTAACAAATCTCTCACCCGTTATTGCAGTGATATGAGGAAGCAATCTAGATTTGAGATTACTTCGTAGTCCTGCTCCTTGCAATGACCGTAGGAGCATCATAAAGATGCTATATTTTTTACACTAATTTAATCCACTTATCAATGGCTCTGTGTAATGGAGTTCACAATTTCATCTGCTAAAGCCTTGTATACGCCCTGTGTAAAGCCGACATCTCGGAGAACCCCTATTGAACTAGAACTGCTCACCTCTCCGCTTGCAACCTCATTTCCTGTGGCTTTCTCTACGAGCTTTATGTGAATGCTAAGGGAAGCATCACCAAATTTAATTGACCCCCCTTCTGCCTTAAAGCTCTTTGCCGACTGGTAGTCTGTTACTTGACCAATGAGAATAAGGGTATTTTCGGCAGGAACATCTTCAATCTTCCCGCGTTCTACCTTTTGGAATGTATTCTTAGAAGCTAAAAGTTTTGCTACTTCGTCTGGAATTTCTGTGAGCGCGGATTTTGGAGCATTGTCTATTTGGGTTTCAAAATCCGGAATCTCAAGCGCCTTGTATTTAGCCAGTTGTGCCTCCGGTGGATTAAAGGACGAAACGGTTTTTAGGTCGCCGCACCCTGTGGTTAAAAATGTAAGCATACAAAGAATGCAGGCGGATAAGATAGAGAACCGGTTTTTATTCATTTCTAATGTCTTCCTCCTTAGTAGTTATATCCGTTAGACAATATGTTGATGCATAAATGCGAAATTTACAAGGAGGGCAATCGAATGCCAGATACTTGATTGTGCAAAGATGTCATTGCGGGGGAGTCCTTTAATTGAGGATAAACTCCGCGACGAAGCAATCCCTACAATCGTGTTTTTAGGGAGCCACACCGTTCGCAATGACAACCCCTTTCTCAATGCACTTCACCAATTTATAGAATGGTATGAGACCTGAAGGACCTGGTGGACTTACTCAGCCAGGTTGAAAGCGAGAGCAATCCTCAAAGTGACAAAATTTGTCACAATTTCCCAAAAATGTCACTTATGTGTAGTCAATGAAACAGATTTAAGGCACAGTTTCTTGTTCTTTCAGTAGCTTATGAATATTATATAGCTGGCACACGCTTTGCAAATTAGCGAAGTAAAAAGTTAAGGAGGTAGTACACATGTTAAAATTCAAAGGAAGTAAGAGAGGAGAGAAGGGTTTTACCCTAATCGAGCTTCTGGTTGTTGCGGCAATCATCGGTATTCTCCTTGCCATTGCTATTCCCAACCTTCTAAAGGCCAGGGTCTCTGCAAACGAGGCGAATGCAAGAAAGATGATGCAGACCCTCAGGGATGCGGAAGGGGAGTATTTTGAGCAGGACCTCGATGGTAATAACGCAAGGGACTATACCAATAAAATAGGTAAGCTAGGTGACACAAAGTGCTTGCGTGATCCTTCGGGAACGAGTAAGGAAGAGGACGCCCTTATAGACAGCAGCTTTGAGGGTGCTGTTCAGTCCGATGGTTCTGGGGTTACCAGTGGTACATCGGTTGACACCGCTCTCACTCCCAAGGCGGGATACGTTTTTGCCTTCGACTCTGCTGTTACAGATACCACGGTTGATTTTGGCTGGATGACATCTATGATCAGTGCGCAGAAGGTCGGAAGAAGGGATTTTTCAGTGTATGGAGACGGGGCTATAAGGTGCACCATTAGCTCGCAGACTTCGGGTAATCCTGGAAAATACGAAGCCAGCCGTACATCCGGTGGTTGCAGTTAATGATAAGTAAAGGGGGTGGTGGGACACTTTCCATCACCTCTCTATTTTCCTTTTGTTTGGCATCTGTTTTTTTTATCGCGTATTTTGGCTTGTTCTTTGAGGTATCTTGAGTAGTGCATCTTTATAAATGGTAGAAAATTAATGGCTACTTTAATTAGAAAAAAAGGGGAAAAAGGCTTTACTCTAATCGAGCTTTTGGTGGTTGCAGCCATTATAGGTATTCTCCTTGCCATCGCAATTCCAAATCTTTTTAAGGCCAGGATCTCTTCAAACGAGGCGAGTGCAAGAAAGATGATGCAGACCCTGTTTGATGCGGAGGGGGAGTATTTTGAGCAGGACATGGATGGTAATGGGATAAGGGACTACACCGCTCAGATAGGCACCATTGTAACGGGCGGTTCTCTACGCTGCCCCAACCAGGGCGGCAGCTGTAGTGAAACTGATTCACTTATAGACGACACATTTGAGAGGGCTTTAGCCTCCGGAGGAACTGCCAATTGTGCTGCTCCCAAGGCCGGATACTGCATCAAATACGCCTCTGATGCGGCAACTGATGCTCAGGGGCTTCAAAGTGACTTTGGTTGGCAATCATCCATGACGAGTGCTCAAAAGGCAGGAAGAAGGGATTTTTCGGTCTATCCTGATAAATCTATAAGGTGCACTCTTAGTACGCAGCCTGTTGGTTCAGCCGGGACGTTTGAAGCCGTTCGTGCAACTGGTAGTTGTAGTTAGCTTCCTTATAAATGCTTCGTTTCTTGTTGTAATAATCCAACAGTGTACATATAATTTAGAAAACTTATCCTAAATCTCAAAACTATGCTCAATGTAGAAAATCTCGTAAAGGATTATACAACGGGGTTTTTAAGAAAGAAGATTCGGGTTTTAAAGGGTGTATCCTTCTCTGTCAACAGGGGAGAAATCTTTGGTTTTGTGGGGCCAAATGGGGCGGGGAAAACCACGACCTTTAAGACGATACTGGGCTTCGTTACTCCTACAAGCGGAAGCGTTGAAATAATGGGAAAGCCGCTTGGGGATGTGGATGTCAAAAAATATATAGGCTACCTGCCCGAAAATCCATATTTCTACGATTACCTGACCGGCGAAGAACTTCTCCACTATATGGGAGAGTTGCATGGACTCAATGGAGGTGGACTCTCAAAGAGGGTTAATGAGCTTCTTGAAAAAGTGAATATGTCCCATGCCAAGCGCGTTCAGTTGAGAAAATACTCAAAGGGTATGCTTCAAAGGGTTGGAGTCGCGCAGGCTCTCATAAATGATCCCGAGTTTTTAATCCTCGATGAGCCTATGAGCGGGCTTGACCCAATGGGTCAAAGAGAAATAAGAGAGTTAATCCTGGAGCAAAAAAAGAGGGGCAAGACCATACTCTTGAGCTCGCATATACTCTCAGACGTTGAGGCGCTCTGCGACAGAGTGGGCGTCATTATT
>Ga0070741_10019602_pt1 | contig 10779 bp, 9 predicted proteins | sample Coa_R1_4_FD_66440 | JGI IMG/M metagenome (GOLD analysis project Ga0070741, IMG submission 66440) | Surface soil microbial communities from Centralia Pennsylvania, which are recovering from an underground coalmine fire - Coalmine... | ecosystem: Environmental > Terrestrial > Soil > Unclassified ... | reverse complement strand
CAACAACTGGTATTTTCCTTTCCAGTTGAGCTATTTTTGTTCCTTCTTGATAAGGGTGTCGCGCTCCTCAGGACTGGAGGGCAGGGTGAACTGCCCGTCTCCTTCGGCGCGCTTCAAGAAGAACAGAGCGTAGTCGCACAGGCGATATTTGAGCCGTTGCGCCAGCATGTACTCTTTGGATCCAAACACCGGTGCTGGCCGAGTATCGCGCAACATCGATCTCAACGCAGGAATCGTGCTCCTTCCCGCCTCAATCATCGCATTGGACGCGTCTTCCAGGTAGAAGCCCGGAAGTCCCCAGGTGTTGAAGGTCTTTGAGGCCTGCAACGCGTCGGTCAAGATTTTGGCGCGCGTTTCGGCAGATAGCGCCAGATACGATTTGTTATCAAGCTTACGAAGCAACAGAAGAGGCAACAGGCCAGCGACGTTTTGATTTTGGTTGACCATTGCTGTCAAGGCCTTTGGGTCCACGTCGGAGCGGGTTTTCAATTCCCGGTAGGCCAGAGAATTGAACGGTTCCTTCAACGCCTTGCTCTGCTCCAGCAGATGATTGAGCAATGTCGGGGTGTCCATCGCATGATAAGTCTGTGCGGTCTGGGTGGCCTTCTTCATCTGCTCTTCGAGGCGGGTCTTGGCAGCGCTCTGGTCCGCAGTAAGTGGCGACGAAGAGTTCTCGTTTCGCGAGCATCCGGCAAAGCATGCGCAGATCAACGTAACCAGGCAGATGGTTCCAAAGTGTCTCATGTCGTTGCTCCTCTCGTGTGCGTTCAGGTAGCGGGTTATAGATCGCTTAACGCTGGTAAGGCGACCGCGTGCGATAACGTTGCCGTTCCGTCATTCTCAGAGCCAGATGTGGGCGCCCATGCATTCCATGCCGCGACTGCATTCAGAAATTCGGTGTCCAGATCTTTCCAGGCGGGTGCGGTAATAAACTTCTGCCCGACGTCGTTGTTGTCGAGGATGTAGCTCCAGAAGTAATAACCCAGGATCTTGTTCTGACAGGTTTTCGAGGAATAGCAGACCGGTACATCGACAGCGTAGAAGTAGGTATTCGCTCCCCACCCTCCGGGATCGTCGTTGAGCGTGCTTGCCGTGCCATTGGAGCCGGGCAGCCCGTAGACGGATGCGAATGTTCCATTATTTTGCAGACTGTAATAGGCATACGCCCAGCCGTCGATTTGATCGATAGACCATCCATCGGCGTCCGAACGACTCCCTTGCGGTTGGTCTGACGCGTAGACGTTTGTGCCCTCATTTTCGTCATAGACCCAGACCATTTGGATGATCGGGTCCTGATCGCACGTGCAATTCTTGCCACAATTCGCGGGGTTGAACGTGAAGTTGTCAGTGAGGGGAAAGGAGTTGCCGCTTGGGGTGCCCGAAAAGTTCCAAGTCCCACACTCTTGCGTCGGCTGGCACGCGACGATGAACGAACAGACAAGACACAGCACGCTGGAAAGCGCCCGGAATCCGACATGTCGTTTTTTCATTCCTAATCTCCTTTTCGGTCCACATTGCTTGTGTTGCACAGATTTCGCACTGGGAAAATCACATCATCCCGTTTCTTCCCACGCAGGTATAGTGCGCGTGAGTGCCATTTCGTTTCACAGGCGATTTGACATACCAGCCGCGGTCCGGTTTTCGTGCTATGCTTCGCCTAAATTCACGTTCCGAGAAACTCTGTGCTGATTGAACTGCGGCTGGAAAATTACGCCGTCATCGATAACCTGGTGGTTGAGTTTGGGCCGGGGCTGAACCTACTGACCGGCGAGACCGGGGCGGGGAAGTCGATTCTGATTGATGCGCTTGCCCTGTTACTGGGCGACAAGGCTTCAAGTGATGTCATCCGCACGGGTGCAGAGAAATCTGTTATTGCCGCCGTTACGGTGGTCGAGGATGCCGCGGCCAAATCAGTGGAGAAAATTCTCGATGCTAATGGCCTGGACGAATCCGACGATGGCTCACTTATTCTGCGGCGCGAAATCGCGAGCGGCGGAAAGGGACGCGTTTTTGTCAACAATCAGCCCGCGACTGTTTCCGTGCTGAAGCAGCTAGCGCCGCACCTGGCTGTGATCCACGCTCAGAATGAATCAATCCTTTTGTTCGATGGCCCGGCACGCCTCAATTTGCTGGACACTTTCGCGGGGAGCGATCTTGATCCTGTGGCCACATCTTTCTCTCGCTGGAAGGAATTGCGGACCCGAATCGATGACTTGGAGCGCGGGGAACAAGACCGGCTGCGATTGGTCGATCTCTGGATTTTTCAAAAACGTGAGATCGACGATGCCAGGGTGCGGGCTGGCGAAGATGAGCAACTCGAATCCGAAAAGCGAGTGTTGGCCAATGCCGAGAAAATCTACAACGCGGCAATGAATGCCTTCGATCTCTTGTATGAGGGAAGCGGATCAACCGCCTCGAGCTTGCGGGCAGCGCAGAAGCAAGTGGAGGAACTTTCCCGTTACGAACCGAAATTCCAGGAGGCGCTCGGCGCTCTGGAGACGGCGCGGATCAGTGTCGAAGATGTAGGCGCAACTTTGCGCGACTACGCGGGCGGGATTCAGGCGTCCCCGGAACATCTGGCCGAAGTCGAAGACCGTTTGGCTCTGCTCGATCGTCTAAAACGCAAGTACGGCCCCTCATTGGACGAAGTCCTCGCGTTCGGCGCAGATGTCGCGCACAAGCTCTCGGAAGTCGAGAACAAGGACGAAATTCTGCGTCAATTGAAAGATGAGCTGGCCAAAACTGCAGACGAGTATCTGCGGGTAGCGCGCATACTCTCGAAGAAACGCGCCGAAGCGGCACGCCGTCTCGAAAAGCTCGTCGAAGCCGATATCAACGATCTTGCAATGAGAGCCAGCTTTCGGATCGATCGGACAACTTTGGAAGAGGAGCGCGACTGGAGCGCCTCAGGAATGGATCAGGTTGTGTACATGATCGCCACGAATCCCGGTGAACCGATGCGGCAACTTGAGCATATCGCGTCGGGTGGCGAGCTATCGCGCGTGATGCTGGCATTGAAAGCCAGCGTAGAGAGCGGAAAGCAGATCAAAACTCCCACTCCGTCACCGAGGGCGCGACAAGTTTTGGGGACCCAGCATACGCTCGTCTTCGACGAGATCGATACCGGTATCGGTGGACGTGCGGCTGAAGCTGTTGGCAGAAAACTAAAGTCTTTGTCGCGCACAAACCAGGTCTTGTGCGTGACCCACTTGCCGCAGATTGCCACGTTTGCCGACCAGCACTACGTCATCGACAAGAAGGAATTCGCCGGACGGACACGAACGAGCATCCGGCCGGTCACCGGTAACGAACGTACTGAAGAGGTCGCACGCATGTTAAGTGGCGCGAAACTTACCGAGACGTCCCGCAAGCACGCTGAGCAGATGATTAAAGCCAACGCCTAACCAGCAATCCTGTTTCTTAATCCAAATCTCAAGAGATGTACCCAGATTTTGGTCATTCCCGTTGGATCTGATGAAGAGAAATTTGGCTGGTGAGATGGTTGCTTTTAGCGGCTGATGATCAGGCGATCGGCTGCTTGCATCTCTGCGACGGTAGTTTCGGCTGAGTTGTCGGCGACCTTGATCGTGAAGTTCACGGTAATTGTGGCTTTGGATTCCACTGCCTGACCGTGTTGCACGATTGGTTTGAATTTCCACTCCCGTACGGCTTGCTCCGCCGCCCTGGCTAAAATCGCGGGGCCCTTCAGGACCTGGATGTTCTGGATTATTCCATCGGCGTTGATCAGTGCCTGCAGAACCACCGACCCTTGCACATTCATATGTTGCGCCAGAGGTGGATAGATTGGCCGGGACGCATCGGCGGTGAGAGGTTGATGATCCGCCGCGTTGGTGGCAGCCTTAAGTGCTGGCTGTGCGGCGCCAGCATCCGCGATTTCCAACTGCTGCGAGTTGGTGGTGGGATGGACGCTTTTACGAGTGCTGCCAGCTACCACTTCCACATCGAGCGGGGGCAGAACGGTTCGCGTCGTCGTAACCGCAGGCGCTTCAAGCGGCTTCGTTTCTTCCGTATTCACGGCAGGAGCTGCTTGCTTTTTCGCAGGATGTGCCTGAACGGTTGTCCCCGGTCGATGCTGGTTTGCCGCCGATTGCGAGGGTGTTGCCGAAGTCTCTGGAGCTTCGGCTTCAATTGTTGAAGAGGCTCCGCCGAACCAGAAGTCCCGGTCCTTGACCAGAACAGCAGCCAATGCGGCTAGCAACAATACAAGGGCGAGCAGGAGCCTACCTGACTGCTGGCTGCCTTGTTCATTCCGCTTTGGGTTGAGTTCGAACATGATCTTCAAGACCTGGGCGTCTGGAAAGACGCCAACATAGTGCAACAGCGTAGCTTTACCGACAATGGCACGGGGAGGGGGAGGGGTAGCACAACAGAGCCATTTCTGGGGGTTTGTGTCCAAGGCCTCCCTGATTTGTGATTTACATCACAGCCTTGAGGCTGTTTCAGTCCTAAATTCACGTCATGAGCAATCCGTCTAACCGCGCGGCCTGGATTCACGGTCCAACCGCCCAATGTGATTCCACGCCGGAAGGTGCCCTGCTGCCATGGAGGCTGATCCTGCTGGGCGCACCGGGCGTTGGAAAGGGCACCCAAGCCGATCTGTTGCACCGGCGGCTCCGGGCTTGCCATTTGTCGACTGGCGACGTTTTCCGGGCGGCAGGCAGCCTGCCCGAATGTGATCAGAGCCCGGCAATGCGGCAGGCCCTGGATTCAATGCGCCGGGGCGAGCTTGTCCTGGATTCAACGGTTTGGGGGATGGTGCGAGAGCGCAAGGGCTGCTTGCAATGCGGGGGCGGTTTTATTCTCGATGGTTTTCCGCGCACGTTAGCACAAGCCAAGGCTCTGCAGGAGTTGATGGACCACGAGTGTCTGAAGCTGACCGCCGTGGTGAATTATGAACTTCCGTTCGAAGAGATTGTCGCTAGGTTAGGTGGCCGGTTGACGTGCGAAAAGTGCAAGGCGGTCTATCACATCAAGCAGCGGCGCCCCAGCACAGAAGGGTTATGTGACCACTGCGGGAGCAAGTTGTTTCAGCGGGAAGACGACCAGCCGAACTCAATTAAGGTGCGTTTGGATGCTTATCGTCGGAGCACGGCACCGCTGATTGAGTTTTATGAGCAATTGGGGCTGTTGCTTCGTGTCCCGGCCGTGGGCGATCCTGAGGACATCTTCGAGAACACGTTCACGCAATTAGAGGCGAGAAGAGTGCGGGAAGTGGCGCATAAGGCTTTGGTTGCCCAAGAGGATCGCCAATAGATCCCAGAAACTCCCCATTCGCTGCTAATTCCAGCCATTTCTTTGGCTTACGTTGACCATACCGGCACTTTTCGATACTTTAAACATACCGCCACAATGGGGATCGTGTACCCTAAATGGACAGATATTGTGGGCTGGTTTGCATCCTGCGCATCCAATGAGTAAGGGGCTCGCGAGCTGCCTGATTGGACGCAACGGATCAGGGGAAGCCATATCGTGACTGCAATTTTGGGAAATAGTGACGCGAAAACCTTGTTGCTGCTGAAGCCTCGCGGCTTCTGCGCAGGCGTGGTACGCGCGATCGACGTAGTCCGCATCGCACTCGAGGCCTTTGGGCCTCCCATCTATGTGCGCAAAGAGATCGTGCATAACAGCTTCGTGGTGGAAGACTTACGGAGCAAAGGCGCCATCTTCGTGGACAGCGAAGACGAAGTGCCGAACGGGGAACGGATTATCTACAGCGCCCATGGCGTGTCCCCTGATGTGCGGCAGCACAGCGCCAAGCGCGGACTGCGCGTGATCGATGCCACTTGCCCGCTCGTCACCAAGGTCCACGTGGAGGCGGTTAAGTTTGCAAAAGAGGGCTATTCGCTCATTCTGATCGGCCACAAGGATCATGATGAGGTCATTGGCACGTTAGGGGAAGCTCCGCTTGTCACCCAAGTTGTGGGCTCACCCGAGCAAGTCGAATCTCTCGATGTTCCCGATCCGAATCGGGTGGCGTACCTGACACAGACCACGCTCAGCCTCGACGAAACCAAGGACATCATCGCCGCGCTGAAAAAGCGGTTCCCGAAGATCAAAGGGCCAGCGGCACAGGACATCTGTTACGCAACCGAGAATCGCCAGGTTGCGGTGAAGCAAGTCGCGTCGGAGTCGGACCTGCTGCTGGTGGTTGGGTCGGAGAACAGCTCAAATTCGAATCGGCTAGTGGAAGTCGCGCGAAATCTTGGGACGAAGGCCCATTTGATCGACAGCTGTAATGACATCGAGTCGGAATGGTTGAAAGACGTCAAGACTATTGCGCTCACGGCAGGCGCTTCGGCTCCGGAACATCTCGTGGAAGAGACCGTGGCATTCCTCGCGCAGAAGGGTTTCGGCAACGTGCAAGAGCTCGAAGTTATGCCCGAGAATGTCCGGTTTGGTTTGCCCCCCGAGATCGTGGAAGCGATCGCATCTGCGCCGGCCCAGTAAGTCACGTTCGGTGGCGAGCCTGCAAGTTGCGGAGTGATGAAGGAGCAGTGAATGGATAACGACTCCCCCAGTGCCAATTTTGCTGCTGAAAGTCTCGGTTCCGACCCTCAGCTTCGCTTCGGCAAAATTGAAGAGCTAGGAAGTCGCGTCAGCGCATCGATCGCGGCCGCCCGCAAGTATCTTTTTTCCGAGCAGCACGACGACGGGTATTGGTGTGGAGAACTCGAAGCCGACACTACCCTTGAGTCGGATTACATCCTGCTGCACACACTGCTAGGCACGGGAAATCCGGAGCGGTTCCAGAAGGCGGCGAACTGGATTCTGCGCCACCAGAACGAAGACGGCGGCTGGAGCATCTACATTGGCGGACCGTCGAACCTGAGCGCCTCAGTCAAGGCATATTTTGGCCTGAAATTGGCCGGGTATGCGGCGGACCACCCTGCCTTGGCCCGTGCCCGTAAGAAGATCCTGGAAATGGGCGGCGTGACGGAAGTTAACACGTTCACCAAGATCTATCTTTGTTTCTTCGGACAGTATGATTACGATGCGGTCCCTGCGATCCCTCCGGAGATCGTGCTGTTTCCGAACTGGTTCTGGTTCAACATCTACGAGATCTCGTCGTGGTCACGCGCCATCCTGGTGCCATTATCGATCTGCTATGCCAAGAAGCCCTTCAAAAAGATACCCCGCGAGATGGGTGTCGAGGAACTGTTCGTTGGTGGCATGCAAAAGTCGCGCATGCACCTGCACTGGGCCAAAAAGCTCGTTTCCTGGCGGAATTTCTTTTTGGTGATTGATCGGGTGACGCACTGGTTTGAGCGTGTCCACGTCCGTCCGCTTCGATCGATCGCTTTGAAGAGTGCTGAGAAATGGATGCTGGAACGCTTCGAAATGAGCGATGGCCTTGGCGCGATTTATCCCTCCATGATGAACGCGATCATCGCCTTGCGCTGCCTGGGATATTCGCTCGACGACCCACAAGTCATTCGCGCAATGGATGAGTTCGAGAAACTTGGAATCGAAGAGGAAGACACCTTCCGCATGCAGCCGTGCATGTCTCCAGTGTGGGACACTGCGTATGCGCTGTTTGCATTAGGGGAGTCCGGTGTTGCGGCGAACGATCCACGCCTGGTGAAGTGCGCCGACTGGATCCTGCAAAAACAAGTTCGCAACGTCGGCGATTGGAAGGTAAAGAATCCGAAAGGCCAGCCTGGCGGCTGGTATTTTGAGTTCAACAATGAGTTCTATCCGGATGTCGATGATACCGCTATGGTCTGCCTGGGATTAAGCCGCGTTGAGCATCCCAATGGGCGTTATCAGCGCGAGTCCGTACAGCGCGCCATCGATTGGATCCTGTCGATGCAGTGCAAAAACGGCGGATGGGCTTCATTCGACAAAGACAATGACCGAATGGTGTTCCAGTATGTGCCCTTCGCCGATCACAATGCCATGCTGGATCCGGCGACCGTCGACATCACGGGACGCATCCTCGAGATGCTCGCTACGTACGGATATGACAAGAACCATCCGGCGGTGAAAAAGGCGATCAGCTTCATCCGTAGTGAGCAGGAGGCGGATGGAAGCTGGTTTGGACGCTGGGGCGTGAATTACATCTATGGTACGGCTCTGGTGTTACGCGGACTCGAAGCCATGGGCGTGGATCTGCATGATCCGTGTATTCAACAGGGCGCCGAATGGCTGCGAATGATTCAGAATGGAGACGGCGGCTGGGGCGAAACCGTTGGCTCCTACGATGATCCGGCACTTCGCGGGCAGGGCGACAGCACCCCGTCTCAAACGGCCTGGGCCATCCTCGGCCTATTGGCGGCTGGCGATACCCGCAGCGACTGCGTGGCGCGGGGCATTGCTTATCTAATGAAAACGCAGCGAGCCGATGGTTCCTGGGACGAAAAGTTCTACACAGGAACCGGCTTTCCGCGCGTTTTTTACCTGATGTATCACCTGTACCGGCAGTATTTCCCGCTGCTCGCGCTCACGACGTACGCGAAGATAATGGAGAAGCACCCAAACTAGCTTGTCAGGGCGAGCGTTTTTGATGCGCCCTGGCACAAGCAGCCTTCAGGGGCAGGGCATCGTGCACCCGACTTGTATGGGGACGGGTGAGACTACAATCCCAACTTCAGTGAGTATCCCCGTCCCAGCGGAATCATGCTGGGCTAAAGGTCTTCATTGACAACTTTCTCTGCGTGCTGAATGCTGACTTCTAGATGAAAGCTTTTGTTACCGGTGCCACGGGATTTCTCGGTTCCCATGTAGCGCGCGTTCTTTCCGACCGTGGTGCAAATCTCCGCCTGCTTGTGCGACCCACCAGCAACCTGAAGAACCTTCAGGGGCTCAATGCGGAGACTGCAACAGGAGACCTGCGCGATGCTGCATCTCTGGAAAGCGCGATGAGCGGTTGTGACACTGTGTTTCATGTCGCTGCCGACTATCGCCTGTGGGTGCGTGATCCGAGCGAAATGTACCGGTCCAACGTCGATGGGACGCGTGCCGTATTGGACGCGGCACGGAAAAATGGAGTGCAAAGGTTGGTTTACACCTCCAGCGTCGCAACCATTGGATTCACTTCGGATCGAAATCCAGCCAACGAAGACTCGCCTGTGGCGCTCGCCGACATGATTGGTCACTACAAGCGGTCAAAGTTCATGGCAGAGCAAGTCGCGATGCAAGCGGGCCGGAGCGGCATGCATGTAGTGATCGTTAACCCGACGACTCCAATCGGAGAACAGGATGTGAAGCCCACCCCGACGGGACGAATTGTGGTTGATTTCCTCAAGAGGAAATTTCCGGCTTACGTGGAAACCGGGCTGAATCTCGTGGACGTACGCGAATGCGCGTCCGGGCATGTGTCTGCGCTGGAAAAAGGAAAGTCGGGTGAGCGCTATATCCTTGGCGGGGAGAACCTGACTTTGAAGCAGATTCTAGACAAACTGGCGGAGATCACCGGACTGCCTTCGCCTTCGGTCAAGCTGCCTTATTTCTTTGCTTTTGCGACCGGAGTGGTCGATGAGATCGTGAATGGACGGTTGTTGGGCGGCGATCCGAGGGCGACCATTGATACCGTCCGGATGGGGAAGAAAATGATGTTCGCCAGTAGCGCCAAAGCGGAGCGGGAACTGGGATGGAAGATTCTAAGCGTAGATGGCGCCATGCGGCGGGCGGTCGAGTGGTTTCGAGCCAATGGATATGCCTGACATCCCCCCAAAAAAGCTCGCCATGGTCGCTGCCCTGGAGCGTGAAGTGCGCCCGCTGATCAGGCACTGGCAAGTGACCGATCGCGAGCACGACGGGGGTCGGTTTCGATTCTTTGAGACTAAGGACGTGGTTGTTGTTTGCGGCGGAATCGGAGCCGCTGCTGCCAGACGCGCCGGAGAAGCTGTGCTCGCCCTTTTTTGTCCCGAGACGGTGATCTCTGTAGGCTTTGCCGGTGCGCTCGAATCCTCACTCAAGGTGGGTGACGTACTGCGTCCCCGAAAAGTGATCAATGCAGCGGACGGTAGTAGCGTCTTGCGAAGTGATGGCAACGGCGTTTTGGTTAGTTTTGGCTCGGTGGCAAGCCCCGAGCAGAAGCAGAACCTCGGGAAGTCGTTTGGAGCCCAGGCCGTTGACATGGAAGCGGCCTCTGTGGCTCGTGCGGCTGAGGCGCGACGCGTCGATTTCCTGGCGGTGAAAGTGATCTCCGATGAAGTTGGATTTGAATTTCCTTCCACGGAACGCTTTATCGACGTGAGCGGACGCTTTTCCGAACTACGTTTCGCGGTATTCGCAATCCTCCGTCCATGGCTATGGTTCCGGGTCATCCAGTTGGCAAGGAACAGTACCGTAGCGTCCCACGCGCTGTGTACATATCTCCGTGAGTTCTCGGTTCAGCAAGGACGCGCTTGATCTAGCCACCCATCAACGCTAGGTCAAAAGTTTCCAAGTTGGAGAGCTGACGTAAAACTTTCATTGCCTGATTGGGTTCATGCGGGAAAATCGCGGGTGTGATTCATCTATAATTCCGGGTAGGCATTCTCCAAAAACCCCGATGCAATTTTCCTCCTTTCTTGCAGTCTTAGTCGGCGGCGAAATCGTCGACATGCTTTCCAACACAGGCGCGGTGGCGAAACTGGTACTGGTGGCATTGTTGGCCTTCAGCCTGATCTCGTGGGCCATCATCCTTACCAAATGGAGCCTGCTGCGCAAAGCGCGCATGCAAAGCGGCCGGTTTGTCCGCGCATTTCGTAAGGCGCAGCGCCTGCAAGATATGGCTGCAGTAGCCGACCAATTCAAACCCAGCCCGCTGGTGGG
>Ga0070741_10019601_pt1 | contig 10779 bp, 7 predicted proteins | sample Coa_R1_4_FD_66440 | JGI IMG/M metagenome (GOLD analysis project Ga0070741, IMG submission 66440) | Surface soil microbial communities from Centralia Pennsylvania, which are recovering from an underground coalmine fire - Coalmine... | ecosystem: Environmental > Terrestrial > Soil > Unclassified ... | reverse complement strand
CTCGTCGCGCTCGGCCACCTGGTCGCCGTTCTCTGCAAGCCACGCTGCGAAGCGTTCGTGCACGCCTGCGCGCGTCGCCTTGGGCAGGGCGTCATACGCAGCATCTCGAAGCAGCAGGTGCCGGAAGCGGTAGGCGTCGTCGCGCAGAATCGGTGAGCGATCGGGTCGCACGAGCTCCTTGCGCACGAGGGCTACGAGTGTGCGCTCGACCGAGTGCCCCGACGCTGCGAGCGCCTCCACGGCACTGCGATGGAAGAGCTCGCCTTCGATCGACCCGTGGCCGAGGAGCGCCCGCTCTTCCGGCTCGAGCTGATCGAGGCGCGCAGCGAGCAGAGCCGCGATCGTCGGCGGCACGAGGACAGCGTCGCAGCCCGCGTCGTGCACCATCGCGAGCATCTCCTCGACGAAGAGCGGGTTGCCCTGTGCCGCCGCCCTGACGCGCGCTGCGAGGCCGGCCTCGAGCTCGGCGCCGTGCAACAGATGGCCGATCAATTGGTCGACCTCGCCGGGCTCGAGCGGGGCGAGCGCGACCGTGCTCGCCTTGGCACCGCCGCTCCAGCCCGGCCGGTGATCGAGCAAGTCCGGCCGCGCGAGACAGAGGAGCATGATCGGCGCACCGGTCGAGAGGTAGGCCACGTGTTCCACGAGGTCGAGGAACGCGGCCTCGCCCCACTGCACATCGTCGAACACGACGACGAGCGGCCGCCCGCGCGCGCCGGCTTCGAACAGCTTGCGGATCGACCAGGCGATCTCCTCCGGGCTCGTCGCCGCCTCCGACTCGCCGAGCAGTGACGCGATCGTCGTCGCTGCCGCAGGCGTCTCGGCGGCGAGCTCGCGGTGAACCTCGCCGAGCTGACTCACCACGTCGACGACTGCGGCGTAGGTGATGCCGTCGCCGTAGGGGAGGCAGCGACCCTCGACGATGCGCGCGTCGATGCCGGCGACGAACTCGCGCGCCAGTCGAGACTTGCCGACGCCTGCCGCGCCGACGAGCGTGCACAACACGCACCGCGACTGTTCGACTGCGCTTGCAAGTGCAGCATTGAGGAGCTCGAGCTCGCGATCGCGGCCGACCATCGGCGCGTCGAGTCGTCGCGGCGTCCTCGCGCCCCACGGCTCGAACGCCGTCACGGTGTACGCGCCGCGGCGCCGCTCTTGCACCTGAACCGAGTCGCGAACGAGCGCGAGCGTCTCCGCGCCGATCGAGATCTCCCCGGCGGCAGCAGCCTGCTGCAGGCGCGCAGCCGCACCGACGACCTGTCCCGTCGCCGGCCACGCATCCGAGCCGGTGACGACCTTCCCGGTGCTGATGCCGACGCGCAGGTCGAGCGTCGATCGCAGATCTCGTTGCAGCGCGCGGTTGATCTCGGCAGTTGCGGTGCGCAGCTCGACTGCCGCCCGGAGCGCCCGGAGCGCATCATCCTCATGGGCCGTCGGCACGCCGAAGAGCGACACGACTGCGCCGCTCACGGAGCGTTGGACGAGGCCGCCGTGGCGCTGCATGACGACCCGGGCGGCCTCGAAGTGGCGCGACATCACGAGGTGCAGTGCCTCCGCGTCGACCGTGGCCGAGACCGCGGCGTCGCAGGACACGACGGTGACGACCTTGAGCGCAGGAACAGCGTGCGGCGACGATCGCTCGTGCGCCTCGATCGCCTCCGCCGCGGGTGCCGCGTCGAGCGACGGGTCGTGCCGGAGGATCGCCTGCTCGAGCGCCTGCAGCGACTGGCCCGGTTCGAGCCCGAGCTCGTCGACGAGCGCAGCGCGCGCTGCGCGGTACGCCGCGAGCGCCTCAGCCTGCCGACCGGCGCGGTAGAGGGCCAGCATCAGCTGCGCGACGAGCGGCTCGCGGTACGGATGCTGGGCGACGAGCGTCTCGAGCTCCACGACGAGCTCGGCGTGCCGGCCGAGCTGAAGATCCGCGGACAGCCGCTGCTCGAGCGCAGCCAGCCGTGCTTCCTCGAGCCGCGCAGCCTCGGCGCGCAACGCCGGCTCGTTCGTGAACTCGGCCAGCGCGGGCCCGCGCCAGAGGGCGAGCGCCTCGCGCAGACGCGGAGCCGCTTCCGCGGGCGGCAGCAGTCGCGCCTCGTCGACGAGCCTCGCGAAGCGGTGCGCGTCGATCAGGTTCGGGTCGAGCTCGAGCATGTAGCCCGGGCTGCGCGTCACGAGCATTCCCGCCGGAAGCAGCTTGCGCAGACGTGAGACGTACACGTGCACCGTCTGCGTCGCGGTCTCCGGCGGGGCCTCCCCCCAGAGCCCGTCGATCAGCCGCTCGCGGGCGACGACGCGGTTGGGCTCGAGCAGGAGCAGCGCAAGCAGAGCGCGTTGCTGCGTGCCGCCGAGCGACACGGGGCCGTCGTCGCCGGAGACCACCAGGGGCCCGAGCAGGCCGAACTCCATCGTCCGGCTCGTTTTAGCGTACGGCCCTCGCACGGACTAGTCACGGCCGCGAATGGCGTGGCGGGTGGCAAGGTCGAAGAAGTGGAGCCGCTCGGTCGCGACGGCGACCTCGCAGAGCTCACCGGGCGTCACCTGCGCGTGCGCGTCGAAGCGCGCGGTGATCGCGGCCGTGCGTCCCGACTCGGTGGGCCCACCGTCGGCGGTCACCGCGGCTGCGTCGACAGCGAGCTGGACGAGCTGCTCGGCGCCGAGCCGCTCCACGAGCCTGACGCGGCCCTGCAGCGTAGGTCGGCCGCTCGGTCCTGCAGAGGGCTCGCCGAGGTGCTCGGCCCGGATCCCGACCGCGACATCCGTCCCCGCATAGCTCGCGAGTTCCGCAGCGGAGCCGTTCGGCGCGATCGGCAGGCGCCCCGATCCGAGCACGCACGTCAGGCCGTTGCGGTCGCGCTCGATCCGGCCGCGGAGGAGATTCATCACCGGCGCGCCGATGAAGGCCGCCACGAGCAGGTTGTCCGGCTCGTCGTAGAGCACCTGCGGCGCACCGTGCTGGAGCAGCATGCCGTCGCGCATCACGGCGATACGCGTGCCCATCGTCATCGCCTCGACTTGGTCGTGCGTGACGTACATCGTCGTCACGCGCAGCTCCCGTTGCAGAGCTGCGATCTCCGCGCGCATCTCGGTTCGCAGCTTCGCGTCGAGGTTGGAGAGCGGCTCGTCCAAGAGAAAGACCTGTGGCTCGCGCACGATTGCTCGGCCCATCGCGACCCGCTGCCGCTGCCCGCCGGAGAGCGCGCGCGGCTTGCGCTCGAGCAGCCCGTCGAGGCCGAGCAGCGTGGCGGTTCGCTGCACGCGCGCGCGCACCTCGTCGCGCCGGAGACCGTGCGCGCGAAGTGGGAACGCGATGTTGTCGAAGACCGTCATGTGCGGGTAGAGCGCGTAGTTCTGGAACACCATCGCGACGTCCCGTTCGCGCGGGTCGAGCGCATTGACGAGACGGTCGCCGATCCAGATCTCGCCTTCGGTCGCTTCCTCGAGGCCGGCCGTCATCCGCAACGTCGTCGTCTTGCCACAACCCGACGGCCCGACGAGCACCATCAGCTCGCCCGGCTCGATCTGCAGGTCGAGGGCGGTGACGGCGCGCGTCCCGTCGGGATACACCTTGCCGACGCCGCTGAGCGTGATCCCCGCCGTCATCCCTTCACCCCGGCGGTGAACCCGCGGATCAGCTCGCGTTGCGCGAAGACGAAGAAGCCGAGGAGAGGAGCGATCGCGATTGCGACTCCCGCGAACACGAGGTTCCAGCGGGCGGTGTAGTCGCCGGCGAACGTGTACAGGGCGACCGGCAGCGTCTGGTACCGGCTGCCGGCGAGGAAGATCAGCGCGACGAAGAACTCGTTCCAGACGATGACCGCGAGCAGGACGGCCGCCGTCCCGGTGATCGGCCGCAAGAGCGGAAAGACGATGCGTGCGTAGGTGCGCAGCAGCCGTGCTCCGTCGACGCGCGCGGCCTCCTCGTAGTCCCGCGGCAAGGCGCGAATGAAGCCCGTGTACAGGAAGACGGTCAGCGGCATCAGCAAGCCGATGTTGAGCACGATCATCCCGGCGTAGTTCCCGACGAGCCCGAGGTGCCGCAGCTCGACGAAGAGCGGGATGATCGCGAGCTGGAACGGCAGGATGATGGCGAGGACGAAGAGGATGTAGACGACGTCGGAGAGTCGGCTCTTCCGCCGCGCGATCGTGTACGCGCACAGTGACCCGAGCACGATCAGACCGGCGACGCTCGAGACGGTGATGATCAGGCTGCTCTGCAGGGCGTGCCCGAGGCCGAATTGCCCGCCGGTCCGCCATGCGGTCGAGAAGTTGCCGAAGTGCGGCGGCCGGGGAAACGCGAGCGGCGTCGTGTCGGCTTGCGCCGTCGTCTCGAGCGCGATGGCGACCAGCAGGTAGAACGGCACGCAGAAGATCGCTGCGACGGCGACGAAACCGAGCTCGCGCACGAGCGTCGCACGGGTGTAGCGCGCGGCGGCCATCAGAGCCGGGCTTCGTTCCGCCGGAGCAATGCGAGCTGCGTCAGCGCTGCGACGGCAAGGAGCGCAGCGAGGAGCAGCGCGAACGCCGAGCCGTAGCCGAAGCGCCCGAGCGCGAACGTCTGGCTGTAGATCTGCGTGGAGAGCGTCTCGGTCGCAGCGACCGGCCCGCCGTTCGTCAGCGCCTTCACCTGGTCGAAGGCGCGCATGCCGATGATCAGCGTGATCGTCGCGCTCACGGTGAGCGCCGGTGCGAGCAGCGGCAGGACGACCTTGCGAAAGCGAAACCAGGGCGAGGCGCCGTCGACGAGTGTCGCTTCGTAGACGTCGTCGGAGATCCCCTGCAGGCCGGCGAGATAGAGGACCATTGCGAGCCCGGAGAACTGCCAGACCATGACGACGAGGATCGTCCAGAGCGCGGTCGAAGGATCGCCGAGCCATGCCCGCTCGAGCGACGAGAGGCCGATGCTGCCGAGCAGCCGGTTGAGCGCACCCTGGTACGCGAAGATCCACGACCAGAGAAAGCCGATCGCGAGCGGGCTCAGCGCGACCGGTGCGAAGAAGAGCGACCGCAGCAGATGTCGCGTCTTCAGCGCGCGGTTGAGACCGAGTGCGAGTGCGAGCCCGATCCCGTTCGCGAGCGCGACGAAGGAGCCGGCGAGCTCGAGCGTGTGCAAGAGCGCGCCGCGGGCGGTCGCGTCGTCGACGATGTCGCGGAAGTTCTGCAGGCCGACCCAGCTCGCATGCGTGAGTCCGTTCCAGCTCGTGAAGGCGTAATAGGCGCCGAAGCCGACCGGGACGAGATGGAACGCAACGAGCGCCGCGACCCCGGGCAGCGCGAGCAGCCACGGCACCTGCCGCACGCCACGCCGCGAGCGCTCAGGCGGCTTGACGAGCGGCCGAAGCGAGTCCATCCGCGAGCGTGACAGCGAGCGGTGTTGGCGTAGACACGGCGCCGGTCCAAGCTACACCGGTCCCCGGCGCAAATCGAGCCTTGCTCCACCGATTCTCGAGCGCTAAAACCAGGGTCGGCCGCATGAGGAAGCTCTCTGCTCTGGCTGTGCTGATCACGGCGACGGTCGCGCTCTTCCTCGCGTCCGGCGTGCGCGAGCCGGCGTCGGGAGGCACGACCGACACCGTCACGATCAGCATGCTGGCCAACACGATCGATCAGCCCGGCTACGAGGTGCTGATCAAGAACTTCGAACGCGTCTATCCGAACATCACGGTGCAGGTCGCGTATGCGCTCAGCTCGGATCTGACCCAGCTCGAGACGACGGAGCTCGCAGCAGGCAATGCCCCGGACCTGCTCACGGTCGCCTCGAGCACGTGTGGTGGGTCGCAGACGTCCGTCTGCCTCCTCGCCCGCTCCGGGCACCTCGTCCCCCTGGTCAACGAGCCCTGGGCGAAGCGGACGATTCCGCTCGTGACCTCGCTCGCCAAGGTCGGCCGGAACCTCTACGCCTTCGCGCCCGGGCTGGGCCTGGAAGGCATCTCCACGAACGACGATCTCTTTCGACGCCTCGGCCTCGCGGTGCCGCAGACGTTCTCGCAGCTGCTGTCGGTGTGCCGGAAGGCCAAGTCCGCCGGGACCGTTGCCATGATCCTCGCGGGCGGGAGCCAGACGACGGTCGCCTATCTGCTCACGGCCATGTCGGTGGCGACCGTGTACGGGAAGGATGCGGCGTGGATCAGCAAGCGGAAGGCCGGCACGGTGACGTTCGCCGGAACCGCCGGATGGCGAGCAGCGCTGCAGGAGCTCATCGAGATGAACGACGCCGGTTGCTTCGAGCCGGGCGTCGTGGGGACGACGACCGCGTCGGCGCAGGCGCAGTTCGCGCAGGGGCGGGGTCTCATGATCCCGGGACTCACCTCGCAGCGGGGACAGATCGAGGCCGACAACCCGAAGTTCACGATCTCCTCCTATCCGTTTCCCGGAGGGACGCGCGCGAATCAGACACGGGCGTTCATCAACCTCGACCCCTCGCTCGGCGTCAACGCGCACTCGAGCCCCCAGAAGCAGGCGGCCGCGCGCGCGTTCATCGACTTCGTTGCGCGTCCGAAACAGAACGCGCTCTACGCCAAGGTCAACGGCGGGCTGACGCAATACGAGTTTCTGAAAGGGCAGCTTCCCGCCTTCATGTCGCACTACGCGCCCGTGTTCAAGCAGCACGAGTACGTCGTCAATCCGCAGTCGTTGTGGTGGAACCCGGCCGTCTCCCTCGCGTTGAGCCAGGACGGGATCGGCCTCATCACCGGCCAGCTGTCCGTCGGCGATGTGCTGAACGCGATGGACGACGCCTGGAAGCAGGGGCCTGCTTAACCGGCGGGTGGACTAGCAGCTCGGGTGGATGCAACAGCACGGCCAGGGCCTGCGTACGTGGACACGGGCCCTGGCCGTGCGACCGCCGACGAGCTACACCGTGGTGGGCAGCGGGATGTGCAACGGCCTGCGAGCTAGCACGATGCAGGTCGCGATCACCCAGAGCACGAGCGCGAGCATCGGGAAGAACTCCACCGATCCGAGCAGGAACACGGCGGCAACGACGCCGGCCCAGGTAAGCCCTGCGGGGAGCGCGCCGCTGCGCCGTGCCGAGACCGCCAAGGCGACGAGCGTCAGTGAGACGGCGGGCATCGCGAACAGGCCGACGGCGAGATACGAGCCCATCGACAGGAACCGCGCAGCGTCGGGTCCCGGCGCAGGGGCGCCGCCGAACACCATCGCCGCAGGAACGGCGGCGTAGAGCGTTCCCGCGACGGCAAGGAGCGAGGCCGTCATGATCGACGCCGCGGCCGCGATGCGGCCGGCCGTCTCGCTCGCAACGCGCTCGCGAAGGCCGCTGATGAACACGACCCACGCGAGGGCGGCCACGCAGAGCATGGCGGCCCCGGCGATCAGATGCACGCGGTGAGCGGGCACGCGGTACCACGCCGCGAGGACGGAGGGTGAGTTGCTGGGGTCGGGCTCGTCCGCGAGGAACAACCCGAGGAGGAACGCGGGGACGAAGATCGCGCCCGCGAGTGCGGTCTGACGGGACGTCATCGTTCCTCCTAGTAGACGGTGAGGGTCGAGAGCATCCCAAGCGCCGTGTGCGGCTTGTGCGTCTTGGGATCGGGGAACAGGCAGACCGCGAGGTAGAGGCCGCGCTTCAGGTGCACGCGCACCCACGTCGTCTGCCCGGGGCTCATCCCGCCGACGGCGAACGTGACGCCGGCGGGCGGCGGGCCGCTCGGATAGCCCTTCGAGAGGATGGCAGACCACTTGCGCGCCTCTGCCTTCGACTGCATCGGGATGAACGTCAGCTCGTGAATCTCCTTACCGACGTTCGGCACGCGCAGCACGCCGCTGCCGTTCCAGTGAGACGGCAGGTGGATGCCGAACGCGAAGTCGCGCATGACGATCGTCCCGACGGTCGGCGGCGCCGCGGTCCGCTTCGTGGTCGCTCCGACGGTGAACGTCTCGAGCATCCCCCGGCCGTTGTCGCCGTCGTCGAAGAAGACGTAGCGGCCGGGTGTGAGGCGCACAGTTGCGTGCCAGCTCTGGCCGCGTGACAGCTGCGCGACGCCGCCGAACAACGTGAAACCGAGATGCTCGGGGATGTTGTCGCCCGCGATGATCTTGGCAGCCTTCGCCGCAGTCATCCCGGGGTCGTCGAGCCGGATCAGGCCGGCGCCGTGCGTGAGGCTGCTCACGTCGCGGACAGTGATGTCGGTGTAGCCGGCGTGCAGGCCGTCGAGGCCCGTCGCCGTGAAGCTGTGCGCGTGCGCGACAAGCGTGATCTGCGGCCGCGACGTCGCGCCTTCGGCGCCGACGGCGAACACAAGCGCCGCAAGCAGTGCAACGAATAGTCCGAGCTTCATGGAGACCCCCTCGTCGTCGTTGGTGATGCCACGACGATTGCGTCACGGGTGTCCCGCCGTCATCGGGCAAGCGTCCCGACCTGCTCGGGAAGTTCAGACTCGTCCGAGGCCGGCCTCGCGCGCACGCACGATCGCCTGCGAGCGGTCGGCGACTCGGAGCTTTGTGAGGATGTTCGATACGTGGTTGCGGACAGTCTTCTGACTGAGAACGAAGTGCTCCGCGATCCGCGCGTTCGACATGCCCTGGGCGATGAGCTCTAGGACTTCATGCTCCCTCGCGGTGAGCTCGGGGAACGGCTGGGCGTCCGCGGGCGGCCGTGACATGAACTCGATTACCCGCCGCGCGATCGTCGGCCCGAAAATCGCCTCGCCCCGTCCTACCGACTCGACGGCGCGCAGGATCTCGTCCTGGTCGGCGCCCTTTAGCAGGTAGCCCCGCGCCCCGGCGCGCATCGCTGCGAACACCGACTCGTCGTCCTCGAACATCGTCAGGACGAGCACTCCTGTCTCCGGCCGTGCGGCGACGATCGCGCGTGTCGCATCGATCCCGTTCAGCTCAGGCATGTGGATGTCCATCACGACGACGTGCGGCGCGAGACGCGCGGCTTCGTCGACCGCTGCCGAGCCGGACTCGACTTCCCCGACGAGCTCGAACCCGGCGAGCTCGAGCGTCGACCGCAGGCCTGCCCGGAAGAGCGGATGGTCGTCTGCCACGAGAACCCGCACGGTCAGGCGGATTCCAAGGGAAGCTTCGCGTGGACGATCATGCCTCCGCTCGGGGAGGGCGCGAACGCCGCGGTGCCGCCGAGCTCTGCCGCGCGCTCGCGCATCGACGTCATCCCGACTCCCGGTTGCCACGCGACCGGCAACCCGCGGCCGTCGTCGGTGACGCGAAGCTCGAGCGCGCCGTTGACGGACAGCTCGATCACGCACCGTGAGGCGTCGGCGTGCCGCGACGCGTTCGTCAGCGCCTCGGTCGCGATCCGGTACGCAGCCACCTCGACCGCGGCAGGGAGCACGTCGACGTCCTCCGCGACGATGCGCACGTCGAGCCCGGGGAAGCGCTCTGCCTGCTGGCGCAGCGCGCGAACCAAGCCGAGCTCATCGAGCGCCGGCGGTCGCAGGTCGTACACGAGGCGGCGCACGTCGGCGATTGCGCCTTGAACCTCGCCCACGAGCTGCGCGAGCAGCGCGTCGGCGGCATCGGTGTCCGATCGGAGCAGCCGTCGAGCGGAGCCGAGCTGAAGCGCGACGCCGGCGAGCGACGGCCCGAGCCCGTCGTGCAGGTCGCGTCGCAACCGGCGCCGCTCCTCCTCGCGCGCCGAGACGAGCCGCTCGCGCGACTGCTGCACCTCGCGCGTCAGGAGCACGGCGCGCGCGGCAACGCCGACCTGGCGCGCGACGTCCTGGAACAGGCGGAGCTCGGCGCGCGTGAACGGGTCGCTCGGCGTGCGGGGCCCGAGGACGAGCTTGCCGTAGCCGATGTCGAGCGACGTCGGCTGTCCGCGCAACACTCCGACCTCGGCCGTCGGGAGGCCTTGCAGCTCGACCGCGACGTACGGCAGCTTCAGCGTCCGGGCAACAGTCTCGGCGAGCGCCGGCAGCACGTCCTCCTCCGCCGCTGCCGCGCCGAGGCTCGCGAAGACGGTGTACGGGTCACGCCGCGCGCCGAACAGGAATCCGTCGAACGCGTCCTGCACGGCGTTGCGCATCGGCGCAAACAGTGCAGCGACGAGTGCAGCGCCGACGAGCGACGCCAGCAGTCCGCTTCCGACGAAGGCGTGCGTCAACGCCACGGTCGCGAGATAGCTTGCGGCGAGCAGCACCGAGACCGTCATGTAGACGAGCGTCCGGCTGACGACGATGTCGAGGTCGTAGAGGTCGTAGCGCAAGATCGCAGCCGAGATCGAAAGAGCGATCAAGGCGACGATGAACGGCGCGGTGTACGACGCGATTCGGTCGCTGCCGTTCACCTCGTAGGCGATCTCGGCGACGAACGCGACGGCGGCAGGCGTGACGACGAGAACCTGACGGCGAACGACGACTTCCCCGCGAAGCAGCTGCGCCAGCATCACCAACACGCCGAGCGCGGTTGCGCCGACCAAGGTGTACGCAGGCAGGTCGTAGCCCAACCGGTCGAAGAACCGACCCGCAGCGACCCACCCCACGGGATTCGCGAGCCGCGCGAGCGGCCCTCCGCCGGTCATGGAGCCCGGGTACAGCGCGTTCCCGCCGACAACGAGCAGTTCCGCGGCGGCCGCGGCGGCGATGGGGACGAGACGCCACGACCGGCGGCGGAGCGCTCCGTCCGGGAACAACGAGAAGACGACCGCGAGCAGCCCGATGTCGAGCCAGGACCACGTACCGACCCAGACCGCCCACGACGCGGCTGGCAGGCCGTGCTCGAGCGCGTAGACCGCGTACTCGCGTGAGGCCAGCGTGACTGCGTGTCCGACGCCGACCGCGAGGAGTATCCACCCGATCGGGTTCC
>Ga0070741_10019600_pt1 | contig 10779 bp, 11 predicted proteins | sample Coa_R1_4_FD_66440 | JGI IMG/M metagenome (GOLD analysis project Ga0070741, IMG submission 66440) | Surface soil microbial communities from Centralia Pennsylvania, which are recovering from an underground coalmine fire - Coalmine... | ecosystem: Environmental > Terrestrial > Soil > Unclassified ... | reverse complement strand
GGCCGAGAACTTCTGGGGCAGCGTCGTCGCCCAGCTGGCGGGAACGCACGGGTCGGTCCGCAGCATCATCGACAGCCCCGACACCGACCCGCACGACTACGAGCCCCGACCGAGCGACGCGCGCGCGTTCGCGGGCGCGCGCCTGGTCGTCGTGAACGGTGCCGGGTACGACGCCTGGGCGCACAAGCTGCTCGACGCCGACCCGGGCGACGGCCGTCGCGTGATCGACGTCGGGAAGCTGGCGCACGCCGGCGACGGGGGCAACCCGCACCTCTGGTACTCGCCGTCGATCGTCGAGAAGGTCGTCGCGCGCGTGACGAGCGATCTCCGGCGGCTCGATCCGCGTCATGCCGCGTACTACCGCCAACGGCGCCGGACCTTCGAGCGGGTGTCGCTCGCGCGCTATCACGCGCTCATCCGCTCCATCTCGGATCGTTTCTGGGGCACGCCGATCGGCGCGTCGGAGAGCATCTTCTCCCCGTTGGCGCGGGCGCTCGGCCTCCGTCTGCTCACGCCGGCATCGTTCCTCGACGCGATCAGCGAGGGGGCGGAGCCGACCGCCCACGACAAGTCCACCGTCGACGCCCAGGTCGAACGGCACGACATCGAGGTCTTCGTGTTCAACCGGCAGAACGCGACCCCGGACGTCCAGACGCTCGTGCGGGCCGCCCGATCGGCGGGCATCCCCGTGGCCTCGGTCACCGAGACGATGACGCCCGCCGGGTCGACGTTCCAGGCGTGGCAGTCACGCCAGCTCGCCGCGCTCGAGCGCGCGCTCACGAAGGCGGCCACGCCGTGAACGGGACCTCGCCGCTGGTCGTGCGCGACGCGGCCGTCCGTCTCGGCGGCCGGACGATCTGGTCGGACGTGACGGTCGAGGTCGGCGCGGGGGAGTTCGTCGCCGTCCTCGGCCCGAACGGGGTGGGGAAGTCGACGCTGTTGAAGGTCGTGCTCGGGCTCCTGCCCCTGGCCGCGGGCGAGGTGCTGGTCTGCGGCCGCGAGCCCGGCCGGGGCAGCTCGCAGGTCGGCTACCTCCCGCAACGGCGGGGCTTCGACGAGTCGACGCGGGTGCGGGGCGTCGACATCGTCCGCCTCGGCCTCGACGGCACGCGCCTCGGTGTCCCGCTCCCGGCGCGGTTCAGCGCGCGGGCGCGGGTCGCCTCGCGCCGCGTGGACGAGCTCGTCGAGCTGGTCGGCGCCGCCGGGTTCGCGGACCACCCCATCGGCGCGCTCTCGGGCGGCGAGCAGCAGCGCCTCCTGATCGCGCAGGCGCTCGCCCGCCGTCCCGCGCTGCTGCTCCTCGACGAGCCCCTCGACAGCCTCGACCTCGCGAACCAGGTCGCGGTGTCGGGGCTGCTCGCCGACATCTGCCGGACGGAGGGCGTCGCCGTGGTGATCGTCGCGCACGACCTGAACCCGATCATCACCTACCTCGATCGAGTCGTGTACCTCGCCAACGGCAGCGCGGTCACGGGACCGCCGCGCGAGGTGGTCACGAGCGGGACGCTGAGCGAGCTGTACGGCACGCCCATCGAGGTGCTCGAGGCATCGGACGGCCGGCTCGTGGTCGTCGGCCAACCGGAGGCGGCGAGCTACCACCCGGCGCTGCACGCCCACCACCACTGAGCGGTCATGGTGATGCTCGCCGACGGCGGATTCACGTGGGACCCGGTCGAGGACGTACGCCGACTGCTCGAGTTCCACTTCATGGTCAACGCATTCCGGGCGGGGACGATCGTGGCCGTGGTCGCCGGTGTCATCGGCTGGTTCATGGTGCTGCGGCGGCAGACGTTCGCCGGCCACACCCTCTCGATCGTCGCGTTCCCGGGCGCGGCCGGGGCGACGCTCGTGGGCGTCAGCCCGCTGCTCGGGTACTTCGGGTTCTGCATCGCGGCCGCGCTCGCCATCGCCGGCGTGCCGCGCGCGGGCGCCCGCGGGACCAGCGAGGAGTCGGCCGTCGTCGGAACCGTGCAGGCGTTCGCGCTCGCGTGCGGCTTCCTGTTCGTCACGCTCTACGGCGGCCTGCTCGACAGCGTCAACTCCCTGCTCTTCGGCAGCTTCCTGGGCATCACCGACACGCAGGTCGCGACGCTCCTGTTCGTGGGCGCCGCGGCGCTCGGGGTCATCGTGCTCGTCGGTCGTCCGTTGCTGTTCGCGTCACTGGATCCGGACGTCGCGGCCGCGCACGGTGTGCCGGTGCGCCTGTTGTCGGTCGTGTTCCTCGTCGTGCTCGGTGTCGCGGTGGCGGAGGCGAGCCAGATCACCGGAGCGCTCCTCGTGTTCGCGCTGCTCGTCGTCCCACCGGCGACGGCGCAGGTCGTGACGCCGCGCCCGCTGCTCGGACTCGGTCTGAGTGTGGCGATCGGGATGCTCGTCACGTGGCTCGGGCTCGCGTGCTCCTACTTCTCCGACCAGCCCATCGGGTTCTTCGTCACGACCTTCGCGTTCGCCGGCTACCTGCTCGCACAGGTCGGCACCCGCGTCGCCGGGCGGTTCCGCGCACGCGGCGCACGCACCCCCCTGCACACGGGAATCCCGGCGTGATCCGCGCGGCGGGCACCGGACTGTTCGAACTCTTCGAGCACCCGTTCGTCCGTCACGCGTTGCTCGCCGGGACGGGCATCGGCGCGGCCACCGGCCTCGTCGGCTACTTCGTCGTCCTGCGGGCCCAGGTGTTCAGCGGCGACGCGTTGAGTCACGTCGCGTTCACGGGTGCCCTGGCCGCGCTCGCGTTCGGTGCCGACGCGCGACTCGGGCTGTTCGTCGCGACGATCGCGGTCGGGCTCGGCCTCGGCGTGCTCGGGCCTCGCGGGCGGCCCGACGACGTCGTCATCGGGTCGGTGTTCACGTGGATCCTCGGGCTGGGCGTCCTCTTCCTCGCCGTGTTCACGACGTCGTCGAGCGGCGCGAACGGCGCGGGAAGCGTCAACGTCCTCTTCGGCTCGATCTTCGGGCTGAGCGCGTCGCAGGCGGCGACCGCGGCGTGGATCGGCCTCGGTGTCGTGGTGGTGGTCGTCGCCGTCGCCCGGCCACTCGTGTTCGCGTCTCTGGACGAACCGGTCGCCGCCGCTCGGGGCATCCCCGTCCGGCTGCTCGGGATCGCGTTCCTCGGGCTGGTCGGCGTGTGTGCGGCGGAGGCGACGCAGGCGGTGGGTGCGCTGCTCCTGCTCGGCCTGCTCGCCGCGCCTGCGGGCGCGGCCCAACGGCTCACCTACCGCCCGTTCGCCGCGTTCTGGCTCTCGGGCGCGCTCGCGGTGCTCGCGGTCTGGGTCGGCGTCCTCGTGAGCTACCTCGCTCCCGACGTTCCGCCGAGCTTCGGGACGATGGCCGTCGCCACCGCCATGTTCGCCGGCGCCCTCGGGTGGAGCGCGGTGCGGGATCGGCGGCGGCCGGCCGGGAGGGTTCGGAACTTCACGGGCTGACCGGACGACAACTCGCATGTGGTTCCTCCGCACGTGGTTCGTCTGCATCCCGGTCGACGTGTGACTTCCGGCCCTAAGGCCCGCAGTCGTAACCGCCGATCATCGATGCGAGCCAATCGTTCGAGCCCCCGGGTCGAGCCGTGAACGACGTCCAGACCGCGAACACGTTCTTCCTCGTGCTGACGATCCTCGCCTGGATCGCCGTCGCCGTCCTTGCACCTGCCGCGATCTTCACCTTCACGAATCGGCGCGCCACGCGCACGGCGAACGCGCTGATCGAATGGATCGGCCCGCAGGCCCGCGCGCTCGCGTTCGTGGTCGCCGCCATGGCCACGACGGGCAGTCTCTACTACTCGCTCGTCGCGCACTTCATCCCGTGCGAGCTCTGCTGGTACCAGCGGATCTGCATGTACCCGCTGACGGCCATCCTGCTCGTCGGCCTGATCCGTCGCGACGCGGCGGTGCGCTGGTACGCGCTGCCGCTGATCGCGATCGGCGCGCCGTTGTCGTTGTACCACTGGCTCGTCGAGCGGGTCCCCGCCTTCGCCGAGACCTCGTCGTGTTCGGTCGTCGCGCCGTGCACGACGCCGTACTTCCAGAAGATCGGATTCGTGACGCTCGCGTTCATGGCACTGAGCGCGTTCCTGCTCATCGGCACGCTCCTACTGACCGATCGCGCGTACGAGCTCGGCGCCGTCGAGGACGTCGCTGCCCCGCCCGCGCCGCCGACCAGCACCGAGGCCGAAGACCGGACGAGGGAGATGGAGTCGGTATGAAGACGCGCAGCGGTCCTCCGGTGAGCCGCGAAACCAGGGCGCCGGCGCCGCGACCGGCTCCCCGCCGGCCGGCACGACCGGTCGAGCGGAGGGCGGCCCCGGCCTCGCGCCGCGATCGCCGGTGGTTCTGGTGGGCCGCGCTCGCCGGGCTGCTCGTCGTCGCGGGCGTGTCGGTGGCGCTGACCGCCGGTGGCGGGGGCTCCTCGGGCAAGCTCGAGGTGGCGCCGTCGGTGACGGTCGACGGCAGCGCGCTGCCGACCTACGGCAGCTCGAGCAACGACCCGGCCGTCGGCCGAACCGCGCCCGCCCTGACCGGTAAGGACTTCGCGCGCAAGGCCGTCGCGGTCACGAACAACGGCAATCCGCACGTGCTGGTGTTCGTCGCACACTGGTGTCCTCACTGCCAGGCCGAGGTCCCGCGCATCGTGGCGATGGAGCGGTCCGGGCAGACCGCGGGCGTCTCGGTGGTGGCGGTGGCGACCGCGACGAACGAGAACGCGGCCAACTATCCGCCGTCCGCGTGGCTCCGGAGCACGGGATGGCCGTACCCGGTGCTGGTCGACACCGCCAAGGGGACGGCCGCCAACGCGTACGGCCTGTCCGCGTACCCGTACCTGGTGTTCGTCGACGCGAGCGGCAAGGTCGCGGCGCGAACCGCCGGCGAGATCGCGCCGAGCGACCTGGCCAGGATGTTCTCGGCCCTGGCCGCGGGCCGGCCCGTCCCGATCCCCGCGTCCGCTGCCGCATCGGAAGGCGCGGGCTGACCGGGAACCCTCAGGGCGGCGGTTGCTCGGACGCGATCAGCCACGTACTGCCCGCCGGCACCATCAGGTAGGCGCGGCGGAAGGGTGCGGCGGGCGCGACGACCGGCTCGGCGCCGGCGCGCCCGAACGTCTCGGTCTGCACGGTTCCCTGCACCGAGAGCATCACCTGGGGCGAGCTCTGGCCCGTACGCCGCACCAGCACGAGCTCGATCGCGTCGAGGTGGTAGCGGGGTACGCGGACCGGGCGGTCGTTCCCGGCGCCGGCGATCTGCCGTTGCAGGTCGAGCAGCCAGGTGCCCGCGGCGGCCGTCGCCGCGAGCCGCGGGTCGCGGCGCTGGAGCGCGTCGCCCGCGATGACGAGGTCGGCGACGAGGTCCCGGGCCCGCTTCTCCGCGGCAGCGCGGTCGAGCGACGGGACGATCGCGTGCACCTCGTCGGCGACGGTGACGGGCGGCACCGCGCCGGCGGGCAGACGGACGTCGGGTCGGTGCGCGATCTGGTGCTCGTCGACGTGCGGGGCCGCGGGTGTCGCTGCGCTCGGACCGACCGTTCCGACGACGAGGAGGATGCCCGCGCCCGCGACCGCGAGACCCGCGAGAGGCTCCCGACGCCGGCGCGTCGCTCGCCGCGGACCGGTGGACCGGTGACCGAGCCACGGGCCGACCCGATCCTCTGGCGTCCCGGGAGCCGGCAGCACCCGCTCGAGCGCGGGACGGGCGGCGCAGACGATGGTGAGCGCGCCGAGGATCGCGACCTTCGTCCAGAACTCGGTTTCGGCGGGCGCGACCAGGAGCGCGGCGACGAATGCGGTCGCCGCCGCGTACACGAGGCGCGACACGCGGCCTGCCGGCGCCGTGCGCGGGTCGGTGATCATGAAGAACAGGAAGATCAGGATCTCCGGCGACGTGACGAGCACGGACCAGTACGTCCAACCGCTCACCGGTCCGACGTGCCACCGCGCCGTCATCGCGTGCCCGCTCAGCGCGACGACACCCACGCCGGCCGCGAACGTCGCCCAGAAGGTCGTCGCGAGCGCGAGCATCCGCAACCGGCGGACGACGGCGGCACCCACGCAGACGACGACCGCGTACGTGACGGCGAGCGCGACCGACATCCGACCCCACCAGAGATCCTGGGGGTTCACCCGTGACGTGCCGAGCGCCACGAAACAGAGGACGAGCCCGACGTTCGACGGGTTGAAGAGCTGCCGGCCCCGGACGCGGACCACGTACTTGGAGAGCAGGGAGAGTGCACCGACGGACGCGAAGATCCACGCGCCGCGGAGGCTCCACCAGTCGCCGTGCTGCGTACCGGGGACGCGCAGGATGAGCGCGACACCGTTGCCGGTGAGCAGCGCACTGGCGGGCCAGACGATCGCGCGGCTCCGGCGGAGCGTGATCGCGACCTCGAGCAGCCCGCAGGTGAGGATCGAGACGAGGATCTGCGCGATCGACAGCTCGAAGCCCAGGCTCACCTGGCCGAGCACCTGCACCGACACGATCGCCGCGGCGACGTGCAGTCGTGGATCGCGTGGGTCGGGCGGGACGACCGCGTAGGCGCGGTTGCGGATCCTGATCGCGTGCGTCGTCGCCCGGGCCGGGGACGCGACCGTCGTCGTCACGGCACCGCCGCCGCGGCGCGGCGCGCGGCGAGGCCCTCCCGGATGCCGTAGACCACGACGACGAAGCCGGCGAGCGGGTCGGCCCACCACCACCCGGCGGCCGTGTTCAGGACGAGCCCGGCCAGCACCGCGCTCGCCAGGTAGGCGTCGACCAGCGTCACCCGCGCCTCGGTGCGCAGGACAGCGTGCCCGAGGGACCGGCCCGTGAGCGCCTTGCCCGCGGCCAGCGCGAGCATCACGCCGGCCGTCGCGGCCGTCCACCCGATCCCGAGCGGGCTCGAGTCTGGGTGGGAGCCCGTCGCGAGCACGACGACCGCCTGGGCCGAGACGTAGGCGGCGAGGGCGAAGAACGCGGCGCCGATGCGCCGCAGCGCGACGCGCTCGCGCACCGGGTCGGCGTCACCCAGGAGCTCCCGGACGACGACCACCGACGCGAGGATCTCGATCGCCGAATCGATCCCGAAGCCGGCCAGGGCCACGGAACCGGCCCGTACCGCCGCGACGGCCAGCACGAGGACGCCGGCGACGTTCCACCCCAGCGTGGCGTACTCGAGTCGGAGGCCCCGGCGCAGCAGGGCCGGGCGCGCTCGCTCCACGGGCGCATTCTCCCAGGTCGTCGATCTCCGCTGTCCCGCGGCAGGGCGGGTCGCGCGTCTCACTGGTTGGACGCCGGCCGCCGCTCGGCCGGTTCCCGCGCGTACGCGCCGGCCGTCCGACCGTTCCCCCCGGGTCGGACGGCCGCGTACGCCCTCCGACCGCGACCCGCGACGACCGGAGCCCGAGGCTCGGTCAGCTCCCGTGGGAGCGCGTGACGGGCTTCGGCGCGGGCGCGGCGCGCGCCGGTGTCGCCGGCGACGAGACCGACGCGTTGCTCCCCTGCGCGGTGGTCGCCGCCGATGCCGCCGGCGCCGGCGTGGACGCGACGGGCTGGGCCGGTTGCGAGAGCCCCAGGGCCGCGAGGATCGAGAAGAAGCCGGTGACGCTCAGCCCGGCGAGCAGGATCCGGCTCGCGTTGTAGTGGTGCGGGCGCCGGCGGGCGGGCCGCCCGGGCGCGGCCGCGGCGCGGCCGGCCGCGGTGCCGCGGCGTTCCTGGAGCCGCCGGATCCGCTCGGCCTGCGCGTCCGCGGCTCCGCCGCTGCCGGCGCGTTCGGCGCCACCGCGCTCACGGGGTTCAGTCATCGTGCTCGCCTCCCTCGCGCTCCACGCGCTGGGGCTGCGGAGCGGGTGTGCGGCTGGTGGGGGCGGTCGTGGCCGACGAGCTCGCGGGCGCGGTGACCGGCGCGGGCGCCGGCGGTGCGCTGCCGGCGAGGCCGAGCGTGCCGGTGTTCGCGCCGAGGGCGATCGCGCCCGACACGACGCTCATCGTGATCGCCGCCACGGTTGCTGCAAGCTGGCGTCGCTGCACGGTGTCCGCCCTTCGGTCGTCGGTTGCCGTCGTCGTCTGACAACCGCGACTCGAGCACAACCGCTCCCTCGCGACCCTCAAGCCTTGGCAAAGTCCCGGAAAAGCAGGGGGATCAGGTGCTCGGTCAGGTACGGGGGGCGTAGACGGCCACGCCGTCGACGGTCGCGATCCGGTGGTAGTCACGCGACAGGTAGTCGCCGAAGCGGGGGAACTTCTCGGGCGGGAAGTACTTCGCGTTGCGGATGTCGGCGGGCGACAGGTCGAAGATCAGCGCGGGCGGGTGCGCGCGCAGGTCGGCGTCGAAGTCGTCCCAGGCCTCCGGGGCGGCGTACTGCATCCCGACGCGGCTCGGCGGGCGACCGCCGCTCAGCCCGGTCAGGAACCCGGTCGTCTCGAAGCGGGTGGCCGGGCGGCGGTCGGACCTCCAGTACACCTCGGGCAGATGCCCCCACACGAGGATGGACGCACCGGGCCGGGTATGGGCACGCGCGTACGCCGCGAGCGCACGTCCGGCGCGCTGGGTCGGCGAGTCGTCGCGCCGGTAGGCGGGCACCGCGAGGTAGCCGATGGGAACCGCGACCGCCACGGCCACCGCCGCGAGTGCCCGGGCCGGCGCCCGCAGGAGCGGCCGGGTCGCCAGGAGGCTCAACGGCGGGAGGAGCTGCAGGTAGTAGTGCCCGAAGAACCGCAGGCCGCTGGCGACGGCGACGGCCCCGGCCAGGACCCACAGCCAGAGGTCGGCGTCGTCGCGCCAGCGGCGGGCCGCGAGGACGCACAGGACGACGACCGCCAGGTTTGCGAGCAGGAACCACAGCGTCTGCACCAGGCCGCGGTGGAGCACGTAGCCGACGACCCCGTTGGCGTCGAGGTAGCCCTCGTTGCTCGTGAACACCCAGTGCACGAAGTCGTGCCAGCCGAAGGCCAGCGCGGCCACGACGACGGGCACGACGAAACCGGCCGCGAGCAGGGTCCAGCCGGTGGTCAACCGGGTGCGGTCGCCGTGCCGGTGGCGCCACCCGAGCCACGCGAGGGGAAGGAGCGTGGTGGCGGCGGTCTGTTTCGTCAGCGTCGAGACGGCGAGGGCGACGCCGGCGCCCAGCGGCCGGTCGCGGACGGCCAGCACGAAGGCCGCCACCATGCTCGGGAGCATGAAGACCTCGAAGTTCGCGGCCTGGGTGTCCTGCGCGAAGTAGGCGGCCGTCGCGCCGAGGAAGAGGAGGCCGGCGACGAGGCCGGCCCGCTCGTTCCCGAACCGCCGGCGGGCCTCGCCGGCGAGCAGGAGGGCGGTGGCGACGTCGGCGATGACCGCGAGGACCCGGACGGGAAGCAGGTCGTCGGAGCCGGTCAGGCGGAAGGTCGCGGCGTAGAGGTAGGGGACGACGGGCGGCTTGCGGTCGACGGTGTCGTGGTAGAGGCGCCCGCCCCGGTTCAGGACCTGGGCCTGCGTGGCCAGGTAGGCCTCGTCGGAGTTGAAGACCTTGTTCGACAGCCCCGGCGCATGCACCGCGAAGGCGACCGCGGCGAAGAGGAGAGCGGTCAGCGCGAACGTCCGCGGGTGCCACCGGCCGGCCGGGGACGGGCCGTCGTCGGCGGGCACGAGGCAGGAGGTTATCGGCGCGATCCGCCGGGTAGAGGCGCGCCCGAAGAAGGTGAAGGTGGGTACGAGGGTGGTTTCGATATCTTTTCGGATCCGAACCATGAACCTGCCCGAACCTTCGCTCGAGCTCGAGGAGACCCCGGACGCGCCGGCGGCGGACGCGGCGCGCTGGACGAGTCGCCTGACACGTACGCAGTGGGCGATCCTCGCCTGGCTCGCCTTCGTCGGACTGTTCGTCTGGCGGTACGGCGTTCCGAGCTCCACGACGAAGCTCTTCATCGTGCTCGGGACGGGCCTCCTCGCGACCACCGCGGGCAACCCGCGCGGTTGGGCGCGTGTCGTGCGCGACTGGGCGCCGCTCTTCGTCCTCCTCACCGTCTACAACGCGCTGCGCGCCCACGCGAACGAGTGGACGACCGTGCACTTCCTCCCGCAGATCCACGTCGACCGGTGGCTGTTCGGCGGTGCCGTCCCGACGGTCCGGCTCCAGCACCTGTTGTTCACGCCCGGGCGACCGCACTGGTACGACTACATCTGCTTCCTCGTGTACATGTCGCACTTCTTCGCGTCGTTGGTCATCGCGGCGTTCCTCTGGAAGCGCTCGCACGAACGGTTCAAGCGCTTCGCGTTCCTGTTCGTCACCTTGTCGTTCCTCGCGTTCGCGACGTACGCGCTGTTCCCGGCGGCGCCGCCGTGGCTCGCGAGCGAGACGACGCACGGGCTCGGGCCGACCGCCAAGATCATCGACGAGATGTGGGTGCACATCGGGCTGCGCTCGGGGGCGAGCGTCTTCTCGGGAACGAGCCATCTCGCGAACCCGGTCGCCGCCGTGCCGTCGTTGCATTCGGCATACCCGATGTTGCTCGTCCTCTTCTTCTGGAGATCCGCCGGCAAGTGGCGTTGGCTGCTGCCGCTCTACCCGCTGGCAATGGGCTTCACGCTCGTGTACGCGGCCGAGCACTACGTGTTCGACGTGCTCCTCGGCTGGCTGTACGCCACGATCGTCTACTTCGTCGGCAGCTGGGTCTACGAGAAGTACAAGGCCCGCCGCGCCGAACGCGCGGCGCTCCCGGCCGAGGTGATACCCGTAACAGTCCGCGTCTAGGTGTACTCGGCCGGGACGTTGGTGACGGTCCGCTGATGTGAATCGAAGACCTCCGAAGCTGTGGGGATTGCTGTCACCACACTCCGGAG
>Ga0070741_10019599_pt1 | contig 10779 bp, 10 predicted proteins | sample Coa_R1_4_FD_66440 | JGI IMG/M metagenome (GOLD analysis project Ga0070741, IMG submission 66440) | Surface soil microbial communities from Centralia Pennsylvania, which are recovering from an underground coalmine fire - Coalmine... | ecosystem: Environmental > Terrestrial > Soil > Unclassified ... | reverse complement strand
CTTTATTAGCCAATCTCTAGACGGATGTGAACAGGAGGCCCTGTCTCACGCGCCTTCTGAAGCACGGTGGGTTTTGTCTTGTGATGCCGAGGGCGGGGAAGCAAACAGGCCGGCGAGGAAAACGGTATAAAGTTTCATCGAATACAAATTGTCTGTGTACGATGACTCTTGGTTGGTGTTGAACAAATGACTGGAATCAAGCCATCGAAAGAGCATTTTCGCATCCTCGATGGAATACGTGGGGTAGCTATCTTACTGGTGATGCTGTTTCACGTGGAAGGACTGTTGCCGTCAAGCCGATACTTTTTCGTGCTGCATAAGATGGCTTGGTTCGGTTGGACCGGAGTCGATTTGTTCTTTGTCCTTTCGGGCTTTCTGATTACTGGAATCCTGCTAGACACGAAGCACGCCGCCAACTATTTTGGATCGTTCTATGCGCGACGGGTGTTGCGAATTTTCCCTCTCTACTATGGAGCCCTGACTGCAATCGTCATTCTGTCCCACTTCTCCTACACGGTCCAGTCCCAACTGCCGCCACACATCGCTTGTGACTTTCTATACGTCTCGAACTGGACTGACCCGTTCACGCCGATCACCAAACTAGGCCTTACAGGACATTTTTGGACGCTTGCGGTCGAGGAACAGTTTTACTTGCTGTGGCCTTTTTGTGTATGGATGGCAGAGCCAAAGAGGCTGCGAATGGCCTGTATTTACGGGGTGCTTATAGCCTGTGGACTGCGATGTGCCATGGTTATCGGATCAATTAATCAGGACCTGATCTATAAGGCGCTGTTTACTCGAATGGACACGTTACTCGTTGGCGCACTGGTAGCGATCGCCATCCGAGAAGGTTCAACTCTATCCACGCTTCGCCCATATCTTGGCCGTGCTGCCGGCATACTGGCTGTAGTTACATTCGGAGTCCCCGCAGCAACACACCATGTCATCTATAGTCACGTCAGTGCCTATTTTCAGACAATCGGATATTCACTCACGGCGGCCACGTATGGAGTTTGGATTTTATGGGCCTATAGCCGATGCGACAGCCCACACCTTTTGCCTCAAATTCTCAGATCAAGGCTATTAACACAGGTCGGGCGATACAGCTATGGGATGTATGTGTATCACATCCCAATCGTGGGAGCCCTACTGTACCTTTTCGATTACCGGCACAAATTGTCCATTGCGGTGTTGTTGTTCCCCGTTACGTTTCTTGTCGCGCTTGCAAGCTACCGTTTGTATGAGTCCCGATTGCTCGAACTAAAAGAACGATTCGAGCCACGCTACGAGACGGTTTATTTTAATTCCATCGAGTAAAGCGCCGAGGCTTCGCTGGCTGTCAATTTTGCATTGAAGATCTGGATTCCGGCCAACGCCCCATTTAACAAATTGAAACTGCTGGCACGCACCACAAATTGTACGTTTTTGGTATTGGCAATTGTGGAGGTAAGGAAATTTTGCGAATCGGAGAACAGAGTCACGATGACATCGTTGATATATAAAGTGAGCCCTGTGGCGGTTCGGGATCCATTGCAAAGGACTTCCCAACCCCGACGAAGAACGCCTAATTCGACAGCTTTGGCCCGACCAAAATACTTACCAACGCGAGGAACAGCGGCGCTTTGAAATTCTGCTCGCGCATTGGGATCTTCCCGTCACCGATATTACGCCGCCCAGGTAAGCCTCTATTGAGGCACGATGGCTGCTCACTGGAAATCCTGATCGAAGAATTCGAATGGCCGGCGTGTTGTTTCCGATGAGCGGTCTCGTTCCGCTTGCCGCAGTTCAGCGCGCCGGATTTTTCCTGACGTGGTTTTCGGCAGGTCACAGAATTCCAGCCGGCGAATGCGTTTGTAAGGCGCCAGCTTCTGCCGCAGAAAAGTGAAGATGTCTCTTGCAGTATTGTCGTCAGGTTGATAACCGGGCGCAAGCGCCACAAATATTTTTGGAATCACGAAGCGTACGGTGTCTGTGCTCGGCACTACTGCCGCCTCCAGCACCGCCGGATGCTCAATGGCAACGCTCTCCAACTCAAATGGGCTAATCCGGTAATCCGACGATTTAAAAACATCGTCCGCACGCCCAACAAAAAAGATGTAGCCGTCATCATCTACCTTCGCGATATCGCCAGTCGGATAATCACGTGCAGCTAATTCAGTCTGATCGCGACCTTGATAGCCGAGCATCAACCCAACAGGAGACGTTTCGCGATCCACGTTCAGTTCGCCTTCGGTCGTGTCGTGGCTGCTTGAATCAAGAATTCGAATTCGGTAGCCTGGCATCGGCCCGGCCGATGGAGCCGGGCTTGATTTTTTGGCCTGGGGAGTTTGCAACAAGCGCTGTAGTTTCCGTTTGGCCGTATCCATCGCGGATTGTAATGCCCCAGCAATCCTGAACTTGCCGCACGACTTCCGGATTTAACGGTTCGCCGGCACTGACCGCCTCCCGAAGTTTCACTGGATACTTACGCAAATCTTCTTTGATGAGCATCCGCCACGCTGTTGGGGGCGCACAAAGAGTCGTAATGCCAGTACGCACCAGTGTTTCGAGCGCAGCGGTCGCCCGAAAGCGCGTATCATTAGACGCCAGCACGCATGCCCCCGCATTCCAAGGAGCAAACACGGAACTCCAGGCGTGCTTGGCCCAACCCGGCGAACTAATGTTCCAATGCAGGTCTCCGGGCGTGATACCGATCCAATACATCGTGGACAGGTGTCCGACGGGATAGCTGTGTTGTGAGTGCAGGACCAGTTTTGGTTTTGCGGTTGTCCCCGACGTGAAGTAGAGAAGTAACGGATCGTGGCTGCCTGTCGCACTAGTCCGGGTGAAACTATTCGCTTCGCGATAAGCCTCTTCATATTCGATCCACCCATTCGCCTTGCCGCCAGTTAGAATCCGTGTGCAGCTGTCCGCAAAAGACCGGAATTTGTCTTTGCACGTGTAATTGGTGACTATATGCCTAACTTCGCCGCGTTCGAGGCGGTCTTTCAACTCATCAACGCTGATCGCGGCACTTGTCGGGACAAGGACCGCTCCGATTTTCAAAGCCGCCAGCAGCGTCTCCCAAAGAGCGATCTCATTTCCGAGCATTACAAGCACACGGTCGCCGCGCGACAGCCCGAGCCGCTCAAAGAAGTTGGAAACCTGATTCGAACGCTGGCTCAGATCACTGAAGCTAAGACTTTGGTCGGGAGAATCTTGGCTCGTGACAATCAGGGCGAGCTGCGTATTGTTGGCGGCTAGAACATCGAAATAATCGAGCGCCCAGTTGAAGTTGTCCAGCTTGGGCCATCGAAAGTTTTTGTACGCGCGGTCGTAGTTAGAACGGTTTTCCAGCAGGAAGTCGCGCGCTTCTAGGAAGGCCGCCGCGTCGTTCATGTGAAGTTCCTCCGTTCTGCCACAGCCCGCCGCTCGGAAGCCATCGTTAGATCATAAATCAACATCGCAGCTCCCGCAGCGGACGGATTTCCTGTAAGGTCAGATGCGCCGCAGCTTCCAGCTGCCGCGTGCGAACACAATAAGGCTTATCCCGGTCATAACCGTGCTCGCTATCGGAATGGCGGTGAACACGCCATCCACTCCGAGCGATGTGCGATGCGACAGAAACCAGCCGAGCGGTAGTTCACACAGCCAGTAACTAATGACGTTGATCATCGTTGGGGTAACAGTGTCGCCCGCTCCGTTGAAAGCTTGAATCATCACCATGCCGAACGCGTACGTCAGATTGCCGTAGCCGATGATGCGAAGACAATTGGCCGCAAAGCCCGACACAACGGGATCGGTGGAGAAGAAAGACACGAGTAGATGCGGCATGAAAATTAGGGCTATTGCGATGACGCCCAGGTACACTGCGTTATAGGCCGCCGTAACATACACAGCGCGCTCGGCACGTCCCGGCTCCTTCGCCCCCAGGTTCTGACCGACCATCGTGGCAGCGGCCCCGCTCAATCCCCACGACGGAAGAATAATGAACATAAAGATGCGAATGCCGATCGTATATCCCGCTACGGCAAGACTGCCGAAACTGCTGATCATCCGAACCAAAACAATCCAGCTCGTATGTGCAATCAGGAACTGCAAAACGCCTGTAGAAGAAACACGAATGAGCGACCCGATTACGCCGGGCACCAGTCGCAGATGACGCACTGTAAGGCAAACACGTGCCCTTCCGTTCGTCAGCATCCAAAACTGATACAACACGCCGCACGACCGGCCGATTAGCGTGGCAACAGCTGCTCCGGTGACGCCAAGTTTCGGGAACGGCCCCAAGCCGAAAATAAAGCACGGGTCCAGAGTCAGGTTGATCAGGTTCGAAAACCACAAAACCCGCATCGCAATAGAGGCATCGCCTGCGCCGCGAAAGATAGCGTTGTTCAGGAACAGCAACATGATCACAGCGGTTCCACCGAATGCGATCTCGGTGTAACGATGGCCGCCCGCGATGAGCAGTTGATCCGCACCCATCAAGTTCAACAATTGATGGGCAAAAATCATGGCCGGAATGCCCATGGCGAGAGCGACCCCGATTCCTAAAAAAATCGATTGCATCGCTGCGGTTGCAGCGCCTTCGGGGTCTTTTTCGCCCGTGCGCCGCGCGACCATCGCGGTAGTGGAAAAGCTGACGCCGAGCGAGACAGAGAACACAAGCGTCAGCATGGATTCCGTGAGCCCGACGGTCGCGATCGCGTTCGCTCCCAGCCGCGTCACCCAAAATACGTCGACAAGGGCAAATAGGGATTCCATCACCATCTCGAGCACCATCGGAATCGCGAGCAGAAAGACCGCCCGGCTGATTGATAGCTGCGTGAAGTCCTGATGCGTCCCCTTGATTGCGTCGGTGACGGTACGCCACACGCTGGGTTTCGACTGTACGGATAACTCCGTTTGCGCGCTCGGCCCCGCCGAAAATTCAGTTTGCATAAATAACTCCAGTTCGCGCCCAGGAAAAAGCGCGTGATTTAAAGGACAGGAAGAGTTAGGAGGCTTAAGCGATCACAGCGACCGCAGTTCCCAAAACGAGACGCGTGGATTCGATCCGCGGGTCTTTGGCTGTGGTCATATTGATGATCATCGACGTAAATCGGGATTGATCCCGAATAGGAATACTATAGCTGCTGGCGTTGACGAAAGCAAGCGGCATCCTAGAATGGCTCATGCCGAATCATGATGCGTTTACGTACATCGACTCTGACTTGGATTCGATATTCGAAGAAATTCGGGAGCGTGAGCCCATCTTTCACACGCGGGAATTTGGCAATACGGTCGTGGATTTTGATTCGGTGATGGCGCCCGAATATTGGGAAGTGGGGGCGTCGGGCCGCCGTTATAGCCGTGACTTCATTCTGCATTATCTGGCTGAAAGTCCGCCGCTAGATGCGGCTGCGGCGGGGTGGCGGAGCGAAGGCTACGGTCTTCGACGCCTCGGCCCGGACACTTATCTCTTCACGTACACGCTTCATCAAGGTCAGCGCGTCACACGCCGTGCCACCATTTGGCAAAGCGCGCCGGAAGGATGGCGTATTCTTTACCATCAGGGCACAATTGTCTCCGGCGAAGAGGATGATGTCGCCCCGTCATAAACCAAACCATCCGGTTGCGAATACCAAAGACGCAACTTTCAGTTAGGTTTGGGCACAAGTTCTTATACTCGACTCTGCATGCCTAATAATTCAAAAGGCGCCTCGTCCAAAAACACCATCTCAGCCGAACATCAGCGGCTGGCCGAAGCCGATGCGCGGACAAAGCATTGGAAGCGCTGGGGGCCTTATCTTGCGGAACGCGCCTGGGGCAATCCGCGCGAAGACTATAGCGCGGATGGCAGCGCGTGGGAATATTTCCCTCACGATCATGCCCGGTCGCGGACTTATCGGTGGACCGAAGACGGCATGCTCGGCATCTGCGATAACCATCAGTTCCTGTGCTTCGCTCTTACTTTTTGGAATGGCAAGGACGCGATCCTGAAAGAACGGCTTTTTGGTCTGACGGGCGATCAAGGCAATCACGGCGAAGATGTCAAAGAGATCTACTATTACCTCGACGCGACCCCTACAGCCTCTTATCTAAAAGGCCTCTACAAATATCCGCAAAGCCTATATCCTTACGGTCGCATTGTGGAAGAAACGCGCACTCGTTCGCGCCATGATCCGGAATATGAACTTCAAGATACAGGCGCCTTTGATGGCAGCCGCTATTTCGATGTGCAAGTGGAATACGCCAAACAGGATGTGGACGACATCCTGATTCGTATTGAAGCCACAAACCGAGGCAACGAGCCGGCCACCCTCGTTTTGATGCCAACGTTGTGGTTCCGTAACATCTGGTCGTGGGGGCCAACTGAAGAACCACCGCAAAAGCCTTGCCTCCGCCGCGATAGTTCCACCAGCTTGCTCGCGGATCATCCGACGCTCGGCATTTTCCGCCTCACGTTGGAAGGCAAACCCGAACTGCTCTTCACTGAAAACGAGACAAACACCGAACGGCTGTGGGGCTTGGCAGGACGCAATCGCTTCTACAAGGACGCGTTTCACGAATATGTCATCGCCGGCCGGACCGAAGCCGTGAATCCGCAACAGCAGGGCACAAAAGCATGCGCGGTGTACCGGCTGTCTTTGTCCGCTGGGGAATCGCAAACACTTCGCTTCCGCTTATCCCGCGCTGGTTTGCCCGATCTTCCGTACGGCCAATGGGACTCGGTTTTCGCAGCTCGCATTGCCGAGGCGGACGAATTCTACGCGCGCGTGGATCGCGGCCTTTCAGATCAGCTCCGTCAAGTTCAACGGCAAGCGTTTGCCGGGATGTTCTGGAGCAAGCAGTTCTATCACTTCGTCGTCGAGACATGGCTCAATGGGGATCCAACGATGCCCCCGCCTCCCGAGAGCCGCAAGCAGGGGCGCGATCATACGTGGCGTCATCTGTTCAACGAAGATGTGATCTCGATGCCAGACAAGTGGGAGTATCCGTGGTACGCCGCCTGGGACTTGGCCTTCCACACGGTTGCCATAGCGCCCGCCGATCCCGATTTTTCGAAATCCCAGTTGTCGCTCTTTTTGCGCGAGTGGTACATGCACCCCAACGGTCAGTTGCCGGCGTACGAATGGTGCTTCAGCGATGTCAATCCCCCAGTGCATGCCTGGGCCGCTTGGCGCGTGTTCCAGATCGACAGGCGGATGAAGAATAAGGATGACCTTGCTTTTCTCGAACGCACGTTCCACAAGCTGCTGATGAACTTTACCTGGTGGGTGAACCGCAAAGACTCGGAAGGCGCCAACATCTTTGAGGGCGGTTTTCTGGGCCTCGATAACATCGGCATCTTTGACCGCAGTGCCGTTCTTCCCACCGGCTGGCTGTTGGAACAGTCTGACGGGTCAAGTTGGATGGCAATGTATTGCCTGAACATGCTGAAGATAGCGCTTCAGCTTTCCGAAATCAACAAAACGTACGAAGATATCGCCAGCAAGTTTTTGGAACATTTTCTCTACATCGCGGACGCTATTAATCACTATCGCGGCAGCGGTCTGTGGGATGAGGAAGACGGATTTTATTACGATCGCCTCCGCATAGCGGAAGGCAACTTCCATATGCTGCGTGTTCGCTCTCTGGTCGGAATTGTTCCGCTCTTTGCCTGCGATACCTTAGACCGCTACATTGTCGAAAAGCACCCAGGTTTCAAGAAGCGCATGGAATGGTTTATTGAGCACCGCAGCGATCTCACCGAAGGCTTGGCGTCAATGACCGAAACCGGCATCGAGAATCGGCGCTTGCTGTCGGTCGTCAACCGGAAGCGGCTGACGCGCATTCTCCAGCGCCTGTTCGATGAGAACGAATTCTTATCCCCATATGGCATTCGTTCGCTCTCGCGTTATCACCGGGATCATCCCTATATTTTGCCGGTTGACGGAACTACGTTTCGCATCGACTATGAACCAGGGGAATCGCACAGCGGGATGTTCGGCGGAAATTCCAACTGGCGCGGGCCGGTTTGGTTCCCCATGAATTTTCTCATCATCGAGGCCCTGCAACGGCTCAATCACTATTACGGTGATTTGTTGACGGTCGAATTCCCGACCGGCTCCGGCAACCGCGTAAAGTTGGGCGAGGCCGCCGATCAATTGGCATGCCGCTTATGCCAGCTCTTCCTGACCGATAAAAACGGAAAAAAACCCGTGTTCGGAGATAGCAAGTTGTTTCAAGACGACCCGCACTTTAAAGATCACATGCTGTTCTACGAGTATTTTCACGGGGACACGGGCGCTGGCCTGGGCGCCAGTCATCAAACTGGTTGGACAGGTTTAGTGGCGAAGCTCATCCAACAAAGTGGAAAGCTTTTGTGCAAATAGACGAAGAAGATCCCATAGCGGCGCCGGAATTAACCGAGAAGCAGCGCGAAGAAGCCGAAGAACGAACTTCTGTCAGTGTCGACGTCGTTCATGAAGCCATTCGCAAAGATGGCGATGAAGAACTCAACCGTTCCGTGTCAGCGCTTTGCTGGTCCGGTCTCGCAGCGGGCCTGTCGATGGGATTTTCCTTCGTCACCCAGGCATTGATACAGGCGCATATTCCCGAAGAGCCGTGGCGGCCTCTGCTTGTACGTCTCGGCTATCCGTTGGGCTTTCTAATCGTCATCATCGGCCGCCAGCAATTGTTTACAGAGAACACAGTCCTCGCTATAATCCCGTTGCTAGCGCGCCGAAATGCAACGACTTTCTTGCGCGTTCTGCGTTTATGGGTAGTTGTGCTGCTCGCCAATATGGTTGGCGCGCACCTCTTCGCGTGGGTAGTTGCCGACACGCCTATGTTTCAGTCCGGAGTGCAGCACGAAATGCTGAATCTCGCTAAAAAAGCAATGGACGTTTCGTTCGGCGCCGCGATACTGCGAGGCATTTTCGCCGGTTGGTTGATCGCGATGGTGGTTTGGATGCTCGCCGCCGTAGACACTGGCCGGGTTGCCATCATCTTTATCCTCACCTATGTTGTCGGCCTTGGCGATTTTACACACATCATCGCAGGTGCGGTGGAAGTTCTGTTTCTGCCCATGGCGGGCGTTCAAAGCTGGACTTCCGTTGCTTGGGGATATCTGCTCCCGACGCTGCTCGGCAACATTATCGGCGGCACGGCGCTTACGGCCGCAATCAATCACGCTCAGGTTGTAGCGGGTAGGAAGAACAAACCGCAGCAGAGCCGCTTGGTGACGTGACCTAGCGTTATGAACTGCGTTCGGTAACTAAATCGAGAATCGATTGCAGTGCACGCTGTGCTGGCGACTCATCGAATGTACATAGAATATTGCGTGCCTTCTCTGTAAAAGCGTGTGCGCGTTCATATGCGCGTGGAATCGCGCCATGCCGCTCCAGCATCTGCAGGATGCGCATCAACGGAATCTGCTCGTAGCTGCCGTCCGCCATTACCGTATCCACGGAACGGCGCTCTTCTAAAGATGCCGTTTCGAGCGCATAGATCATCGGCAGCGTGACCTTTCCTTCGCGGAGATCATTGCCCGAAGGTTTACCGAGGATCTTCTCGGTGGATGTGTAGTCCAGAATGTCATCGACAAGTTGAAATGCCATTCCCAGGTTCCACGCGAAATCGCCCAGCTTCGACTCTGTCGCGTCGTCGGTTCCCGCTGCGACGGCTCCTAAGCACGCACAGGCCGAAAACAAGCTCGCCGTCTTGCGGTCCACCAATTCCATATAATCGGCCTCGGTGATATCCGTTCGATGTAAGCGCTCCAATTGCAAGAGCTCGCCCTCCACCATCATCTGTGTCAGCGAAATCAGCAAATCGAGGATATGGAAATTGCGCTCGCGCAGAGCAACCTGGAACGCTTGCATGTACAACCAGTCACCGGCCAGCACCGACGTGTGATTACCCCAAACGACGTTCGTGGACGGACGTCCCCGGCGCGTTTTTGCTATGTCAATTACATCGTCGTGCACGAGCGTTGCGGTGTGAATCATCTCGACTACTGCAGCCAGACGCCGCCCGCAATCGGTGGCCGGGCCAAAAAGCCGGTTGCAAAGCAACAACAGCGCTGGCCGCAAACGCTTGCCGCCGCCCGCTTGCAGGTATTGGTTGATGGTCGTGATCGCTTCTACAGAAGCAACCGATTCAACGCTGATCTCACGCTCCACTTCTCGCAGATCGGGCTGGACAAGCTCAAAAGCTTGGCGCGCGCTAAGTGACCGTTTGACATCGCTGAACATGCGTTAAGAACCTCAGTGTAGCTGGTCGGCTCGATTGAGAAAGATTTGTTCGAAGTTTGCCGTGGTCTGTTCCGCCAGCTCTTCGAATGAGACGCCACGAACCTCAGCGACGGTTCGCGCGGTGTGCGCGATGAACGCTGGTTCGTTGCGTTTTCCGCGATATGGCGCCGGCGCCAAATAGGGCGAATCGGTTTCTAAAAGCAGTCGATTCGGCGGTACCATGCGCGCCGCCTCTCTAATTGCGGCGGCCTTCGGAAACGTTGTCACGCCTCCAAATGCCAGATAAAATCCCAGGTCCAGGCACTCTTGTGCTTGCTCGGAATTACCGGTGAAGCAGTGCATCACGCACGGCAAACCAGTGTTCGCCCAATGCGTTCTAAGAACTCCTACCGTGTCGTCCCACGCGTCACGAGTATGGATAATTACCGGCATCCGAGCTGCTGCCGCGATTTCAAGCTGGCGCACAAACACCGGCAGTTGCAGATCCTTCGGCACGCCCCAGTGATAATCGAGGCCAATCTCTCCAACGCCGACGATCTTAGGATGCTTGATAAGGCGCCCCAGATCTTCAAAAGTTCGT
>Ga0070741_10019598_pt1 | contig 10780 bp, 8 predicted proteins | sample Coa_R1_4_FD_66440 | JGI IMG/M metagenome (GOLD analysis project Ga0070741, IMG submission 66440) | Surface soil microbial communities from Centralia Pennsylvania, which are recovering from an underground coalmine fire - Coalmine... | ecosystem: Environmental > Terrestrial > Soil > Unclassified ... | reverse complement strand
GATCGGCTCTTGCCAGTCAAAATAATCAGCGAACTTACTGCCTTCGGTTTCTTTTCCGGGAATCACTTGTGAATGGAATACGCCTTTGGTGAGGTAGAGTTCGCGTAAGCCCTCGCGCGCTTGGACATCTTCACTGACCCACTCAGCCATGATGTCACGCGCACCGGCCAGAGCCTCTGCTACTGACGGAACCTCTTTCTCCGGGTTGATAAACGCGCGGGCCTCTGCCGCTGGATCGATCTTACCCTGTTCCCACAGCAGTTGCGCCAACGGTTCTAAGCCGCGTTCTTTGGCGATGGTTGCGCGTGTGCGACGCTTGGGACGATACGGCAAGTACAAGTCCTCTAACGCCGTCAGCGTCTCCGCCGCCACGATTTTGGCCTGCAACTCACCAGTCATTTTTCCTTGATCGGTGATCGACTTGAGAATCGTCTCACGTCGCTTGCCGAGTGCTTCGAGTTGGGCAAGCCGGTCACGAATCGACGTAATCGCTACCTCATCGAGACTACCTGTCGCTTCCTTTCGGTAGCGCGCGATAAACGGGACAGTTGCGTCTTCGGCCAACAACGCGGCCGTGGCTTCGACTTGCTTGGGGGAAATATTGAGTTCTTGAGCGATAAGTACAATATGATTTTGATTCATAGGCAATGACACCAAAGGATATGGAGGTCAAACCGCCCTTCGAGAGGCTCGGGCGAACGGGCGACGTGTTCACGAGCCATTGAAGAGGATTTTACGTCCTCACCACGTATCAATACACGGACGTTTCTTTCCTTCTCTTGGCAACGGCGGCGGCACGGACTGCAACGCGCCCATGATCCAGCGGCGCGACTCCATCGGATCAATGACATCGTCAATCTCAAAATGCGAAGCGATGTTCAGCCCTTTGCCGTGTTCGTATGCTCTGGCCACCATCTTCTCGAAGAGCGCTTTGCGTTCGTCCGGGTCTGTCATTGCCTCCAGTTCTTTACGGAAGCCGAGTTTTACCGCACCTTCGAGTCCCATGCCACCGAACTCGCCGGTCGGCCATGTCACAGTAAAAATCGGCGCTTTGAAACTACCGCCCGCCATTCCTTGCGCTCCAAGACCGTATCCTTTGCGTAGAACAATAGTAAAAAACGGAACAGTCAGATTGGCACCGACAACAAACAAGCGACAGCAATGCCGCACTAACGCCGTCTTCTCGACCTCCGGTCCGACCATCATTCCCGGCGTATCGCACAGGAACAATAGCGGAATATCGAACGCATCGCAGAGCTGCATGAAGCGAGCGGCTTTGTCTGCGCCGTCACTATCGATCGCCCCGGCCAGGTGGTTTGGGTTATTCGCAATGATTCCAACTGGGCGGCCTTCGACGCGGGCCAACGCGGTAACCATACCGAGTCCGAAATGGCGGCGAATTTCCAACACGGAGTCAGCATCCGCCAGCGTTTCAATCACTCTGCGCACGTCGTAAATACGCAGGCGATTCTCCGGGATAATCCCCCGCAGCAGGCGCTGGTCTGCACACTCCCAGTTACTCACCGGCCCTTGGAAATAGGAGAGGTATTTCTTCGCCGTCTGTACGGCCTCGGCTTCGTCAGCCACGGCAATATCAACGACCCCGTTGGGTACTTGTACTGACATCGGTCCTACTTCTTCGGGGCGAAAGACGCCGAGCCCGCCACCTTCGATCATTGCCGGGCCACCCATGCCGATGTTCGAGTTGGCAGTAGCAATTACCACATCGCAACACCCCAGAATCGCCGCGTTACCGGCGAAACAACGACCAGAGTTGATCCCCACCAACGGCACCAATCCACTCAGCCGACCCAAATAGTTGAAAGCCATCACATCCAGTCCCGCCGGACTGATCCAGTCGGTATCACCCGGACGTCCTCCACCACCCTCAGTAAAAAATACCACCGGCAGACGCAGCCGCTCAGCCAGCTCAAACAGGCGATCCTTCTTCATGTGATTCTTAAATCCCTGGGTGCCGGCGAGGACGGTGTAGTCATAGGACATGAGAACGCAACGCGAGCGTTCGTGTTCAAATAGATTGCCATTCACACTACCGATACCGGCAATCATACCGTCCGCCGGAGTGCGGTGGATCAAATCATCAAGGGTGCGGCGTGAGCGTTGGGCGGCGATCACCAACGAACCGTACTCCATATAGGAGCCTGGATCGCACAGATCGTCTATATTCTCACGGGCTGTACGCTGTTTGGTCTTGCGGCGACGCTCGACCGCGTCGGGTCGTCGGGCATCGAGCGTGAGGGCGTGTCGCTCCTGGACCTCCGCCAGGTCCGGCCGGACAAAGTCGAGGTCTACCTGCTTCACTTCTTCGGCAGTATCGGGCGCAACCTCAGCCTCTTCGATAAACACTAGCGGATGCCCTTCGTAGATGGTATCACCAACAGTCACCGCCACCCGGCGCACGACCCCGTTGCGATCGGCGTGGATGACATGTTCCATCTTCATCGCTTCCATGACCAGTAACTGTTGGCCTTTACGGACCGTATCACCGTCACAGATCTCGACACTGATAACCGTCCCTTGAATCGGCGCGCGCACAGGCACCGCATTGTCCGGCCCGACGACATCAACCGTTACCGGGGCAGTGACCGCCGGTGCCGCACTGTGCGTGACTTCAGTTGTCCCTTCACCCTTGCCGTGTGCGAGCACCGCCAGTGGATCAACGCTGTCGAGTTTCACACCCGCCCGCGCAAGCGCGGGAGCCGGCTCAAAAAACAGTCGTTGATGTGCCGCCCGGTCAATTCCGACCAGTTCGGCACTGTGTTCATCGACGAAACGGGTATAAATCTGGCGTGCGATAAAGTCTTTATGTTGCAGGAGGCCCTGTAGGAACGGAATGTTGGTCGCGACGCCTTCGATCTTAAACTCGCACAAGGCGCGGTAGGTCTTTTTCACCACATCGCTGAAATCCGAGGATCTGCTATGACAGATCAACTTAGCCAAGAGCGAATCAAAATTCGGGCTGGTGCGGTAACCGACGTAGCCAAAGGAATCGACGCGGACTCCGGGACCCGAGGGTGGCTCGAAGGCCGACAGCGTCCCGCCCGCTGGTCGCACCGAACCATCGCTGTTCATTGTCTCCATATTGACGCGCACTTGTAAAGCAAAGCCGCGTGGTGTTGGGGTATCGGCTTGTTGCAAGTGTAAATCCGTCAGCGGGCGGCCACTGGCCAGTTGTAATTGCGCCTGGACGAGATCAACGCCAGTGACCTCCTCGGTCACTGTATGTTCTACTTGTAAGCGAGCATTGGCTTCGATGAACGCGAACGGCGAATCATCGCTAAGGTTGTGCGCATCAACCAAAAACTCAAAAGTGCCGAGGCTGTTGTAGCGTACGGTCTCGGCTATTTTCACCGCCGCCGCCGTGAGCCTGGTACGTAAGCCGGATGGAAGCCCTGGAGAGGGTGCCATCTCAACGATCTTCTGATGACGGCGTTGAATGCTGCACTCGCGTTCGCCGAGATGAGTCACCGCGCCAGAGCCGTCACCGACGATCTGCACTTCGATGTGTCTGGCGCGCGAAACCAGTTGCTCAACGTACACGTCACCGTCGCCGAAGGCTTGCAGCGCTTCAGAGCGACAGCGGGCGTAGGCTTCTTCCACATCTTCAGGACGTGTAACCGTGCGGATGCCGCGACCGCCGCCGCCGGCCACCGCCTTAATCATCATCGCGCCATCTACCTCTAACGAGGAGAGAAACGTCCGTGCGTCCTCTAACGTCGCTGCCGTCGCCGTGCCCCTCTGTACCAGCACCCCGCAACGTTCGGCTAACGCTCGTGCCTGGACTTTGTTACCGAACAGTTCGAGGACTTCCACGCGCGGGCCAACGAATATCAGTCCGGCTTCCACGCATCGACGAGCGAACAACGCATTCTCACTCAGAAAACCGTAGCCGGGATGGATGGCGTCACAACCCGCATCTTTGGCGATAGTAATAATAGTATCAATGTCGAGATATGCGGCTACGCCTTTGCCGCGTAATGGCCGTGCGCCGTCGGCCTTGCGTGTGTGAAGCGACTGCGCATCGTCCTCCGAAAATACCGCGACCGTACCGATGCCCAGTTCAGCGGCGGCACGCATAATACGAATAGCAATCTCGCCACGATTGGCGATCAACAGACGTTTCAAGCTGTCATTCTCCCGTTCGGACAGAATACAAAAGGTCTAGGGCTAACCGATTTGTATAAAAAAGCAAGGCGTTTGTAAGCGCTATTGGCCGTGTAGCGTGCGCCGGGCGCACAGTCCCTTCACTATTTCAGAAATCAATCATGTTGATTACAAGAGGATGCAGGGTCTTTGGCAACCTTTGAAGGCACCGGGCGCAATCGAATGTCGTCCTTCATGCCTGGCAGCACCGTAATACAGTGCTCCTATGAAAACATTGACTGTACGCCCTTGATTCCACTATGCTTCACCAAGACGACCACTCACACAATACGTAACACGCATCTCACCTCTACCTTTCAACTGGCGTGTCGGCTAACAACCCCCACTCGTTCCACGATGCATCGTAACTGCGTACGCGCGGATACCCCAGCAGTTGGTTCAGAACAAACCACGTGTGTGCGGCTCGAATGCCGACGGCACAGTAGGTGATTGTGTCCTTCTCAGGCGTAACGCCCTTGCCGCGATACAAAGCTTCTAACTCGCCGCGCGACTTGAACGTGCCGTCAGCATTTAGCGCATCTTCGTAGTAGAGGTACGTTGCACCCGGGATGTGACCGGCGCGTTCGTTGTCCTTGGGCGGCTCGGTCCTGAACCATTCCCCGCGTACTCCTCTGGTCGCCGTGTATCGATCAATACCTTGCCCGGCGCCCCTACGGCGGCACGGACGTCTGTTAGCGATGCACGCGCCGTGAAGTCAGGCGCTTGGGCCACATACGTGGCCACGGCAACAGTCGGGGCCTCCGTTGATACGGGGCGGCCTTCATCACGCCATTTCTTACGACTACCGTTGAGCACCCGTACCTCGCGATGACCAAACATTTTGAGATACCAATACACCCACGCCCCGAACGCGATAAATTCACCGTACGCCACGACTGTCGTGTCATTATCAATTCCGGAGCGGGAACAAAGCGCTTCGACCGCAGACTTCTCCAGGTTGCTGCGGAAATCGGCGTGCAGCCCGGTCCCCACCGCGTTCCAGTACAATGCCCCAGGGATATGGGCCTCATTATATGCCGTTGGGTTAATACCAACTTCAAGGATTCGGACTTTTGGGTCGTTCAGATGGTCGGCCACCCATTGGGTATCAGCCAGGACTTCTGGATGAGCGTAATCGGCCATGGCCCTTCCTTCCTGCGGTAATAGGATCGAGTGCAATTGCTTCACCCGCACAAGCGTTGCTATTATCCGCGCAACGTCGGGTATTGGTATCACAAGGAGAGTTTCTTAGGCAATCAACCGAAGCGAAACCGGCAGGTACCCGGGCTTAGTCATTGAGGGGAAGATTATGGCAAAAGGTCGTACACCGTGTGGAATGGCGATCCCGCAAAGCGATGGTGCGAGGCCGATTCAGGCTCCGTTTCTGCAACAATTCCTAAAACGAACAGAAGCCCTTGGGTATGACAGCGTCTGGACGCAAGAACAAATCCTCAGCGACGCGCCGATTTTGGAACCTGTGTCGGTCATGACCTACGCTGCCGCACTGACGTCCCGAGTACGGATCGGCAGTTCAGTGCTATTGACGGTCTTACGGAACCCTATCCAACTGGCAAAAAGCCTCTCGACGCTCGATCACCTCAGTCAAGGTCGCATCACTGTTGGTGTTGGCATCGGCGGCCCCCATGTGCAGGAGTCCGTGTTCGGTGCGTACGCGGGCAAACGGTCGCGTCGCTTTATCGAAGGACTGCAGGTAATGAAAGCGCTGTGGACCCAATCTACGGCAACGTTCAAAGGCGAGCACTGGCAGTTTGAAAACGTGGCCATGGAGCCTAAACCGCTGCAGAAACCCCATATCCCATTGTGGTTCGGGGCGCGTACCCCGATCGGCTTGAAACGCGCGGTGCGGCACGCCGACGGTTGGATGGGTGCCGGGAGCTCCTCGTCAGCAGACTTTGTGCAACACGTCGGCTTGCTACGCCAATACTGTGCTGAACTCAGGCGCGATCCTGCGACGTTACCCCTCTCGAAACGTGTGTACGTGGCCATCGACAATGACAAAGCGCGCGCCGAGCGACGCCTACGCGAGTGGTTCGCCATGCGCTACAAGAACGCCGAGATGGCCGTGCAGGTGTCACTCTGGGGCGGTCGAGCGGAGGTTACTGATAAGTTAGGGGAGCTAGTCAAAGCTGGGGCACAACATCTGATGCTGAATCCGGTATTCGATGAACTGGAACACGCCGAAGAGTTAGCGCAAGATGTGATGCCGAACTTGTAATCACTTGGTACGCATCACGTTTCACGCAACCCGTAACACCCACTCCGCGCCGCATATCACGCGTCATGTCCTATGCAACTCAGCTTCTTCACCATGCCCCTGCATCCGCCCGGGCGGAACTACGTTGAGACTCTCCACGAGGATCGCGACGCGATTTTGCTGGCGGACGAGTTAGGCTTTACCGAGGCGTTTATCGGCGAGCATGTTACGGATATTGCCGAGACGGTGACGTCCTCGTTGATGTTTTGTGCCAGTCTTGCCTATAATACACGTCGCATTAAACTCGGCAGTGGCACTGTCAACCTGCCGAACAACCACCCGGCTCACGTCGCCGCTCAAGTGGCGATGGTTGATACGATGCTCGAAGGTCGCTTCCTGTTTGGTATCAGCCCGGGTGGGCTGCGGTCCGATGCGGAGATGTTCGGCAATCTTGGGCCAGAGCGAACCGCGATGTTCGTCGAGGCCATAGAGCAGATTCTAGCAATCTGGGCGAGTGACGCCCCCTACAACATCAAAGGGAAATACTGGAGCCTGACCACTGAACGCACGCTTGATCGCGTCATTGGGCAAGGTGTGATGCTTAAACCGTACCAACGACCGCATCCGCCGATCGTAGTTGCGGCGATGTCGCCAAACTCGGCGAGCGTGCGCCGTGCCGGCGAGCGTGGGTGGAGTATTATTTCGGCCAATTTCCTGCAACCGCAATGGGTCGCTACTCACTGGCTGCAATTCAAGGAGGGGCGTCAGGCTGCCGGTCTCGCCGCCAATGCGCACGATTGGCGGGTCGCCAAAAGTGTTTTTGTCGCCGAGGATGAAGCGACCGCTACACGTTACGCAAAGAGTAGTGATGGTCCATACGGATTCTACTATCGTAACTTGATGCGCAAACTGATCGGCAATGGTCGCCCTGATCTGTTTAAGACGTCAGCCGACATGCGCGACGAGGAGATCACCCATGAGTTCGTGCTTAACTCACTCGTTATCGCGGGCACCGTCGACAATGTCATCGAGCAGATAGTGAAACTGCGGCAGAGGGTCGGTGCGTTCGGAACCTTGGTCTACGCGGGCCACGACTGGGCTGACGCAAAGCTCGCACGCCGCTCGATGGAGCTGATGGCGACGAAAGTTATGCCGCAGGTCAATAAGATTCTCGGAGAATAGGAAGACCAACGCCCCTAACGAAGTACGTGTGCTACTTCTGTGCGACACCCATCGAACGTATTTTAGTTGGCGTCAGACGCAATACGGTCCTCTTGTCCATGACCGCCGTCTTGCGCCATGACTCCAGCCCTTCACCAGTCAAGTAATGCTCCGCCAACCCGCGATAAAAGCCGACAGGATCACGATCATCAACCGAAAGTTTGCCGTGCACGATCACCCACTTATACATGTTGGCCGGATCGACCACTGAAAACACGGCCCGTCCGTTCTTCTGTTGATTACGAAACTTGACACGGTCGGTCGTCGTGGTGAACAGTAGCGCCCCGTTCTCATAGCGGAACCACATCACCGTCAGTTGGGGGGTTCCGTTAGGGTTGATTGTGACTAACTGTGATGCCAGCGGACGCTGCAAAAATTCGACTTCCCCTGCGGCAAACGTCTTTCCCTCACGTAATTCTCGCGACGGGCGGGCAGCGGTTTTTTCGTTGGTTTGAGTACCCACGGATTTCTCTCCCTGTGCGGCAAAGACGAATAGCTGAGCGTTCAACAGCGCAACCGTCATCATTACTGCAATCGTCAGTCGCCTTCTCATACTCAGTCCCCTCCCTCTGTGAGCGGGCACGGTACCATACCCAAAAGCCCGAAGGAACACAGCGCCTGTGTCTTGTGCTACCTCACGCTTTTGACATAACGTGGTATCGTTCAACTGCAAACGGAGGGTCTATGCAATACACCAAATTAGGGAACACGGGGGTTACGGTTTCGCGCATCTGTATGGGCTGCATGAGTTACGGCGACGGCAAATGGCGTGAGTGGACGGTCGGGAGTGACGTCGCACGGGAACACTTCGCCGTCGCGCTTGAAGCGGGAGTCAATTTCTTCGATACCGCCGACGTGTATTCGGCCGGCGTCAGCGAAGAGATTACCGGTCGCTGGCTGGGAGAAATGGCGTCACGCGATGACATCGTAGTAGCGACCAAAGTAAATGGGCCGATGGGTCCTGGCCCCAATCGTCGCGGCCTCAGCCGCAAGCACATCATTGAGGGCTGTGACAACTCATTGCGTCGTCTCAAGATGGATTATGTGGACCTGTATCAAATCCATCGTTGGGATTACACAACTCCGATCGAAGAGACCTTGGAAGCGCTCGATTCGCTCGTACGAGCCGGGAAGGTACGCTATCTCGGTGCCAGCAGCATGGCGGCTTGGCAATTCTCGAAAGCACTGTACACCGCCAAAGAGCACGGTTGGCACCGTTTTGTGACGATGCAGAATCACTACAACCTGATCTACCGTGAAGAAGAACGCGAGATGAATCCACTATGTATCGACCAAGGCGTCGCGCTGATTCCCTGGAGCCCGCTCGCGCGCGGTCTTTTAGAAGGCGACCGCACCCGCAAACCTGGAGAAGGTCCGACTAAGCGGTCGCAGACCGACAAAGTCGCCCAGAACCTCTATTTCAATGAAAACGACTATGAAGTAGCACTCGCTGTGCAGAAGATTGCCAAAGAGCGGGGAGTGACGGCGACCCAACTCGCGTGCGCGTGGATTTTGCAAGCACCTGGCGTGGCCGCGCCGATTGTTGGCGCGACCAAGACTCACCATTTGAAAGAAATCTTTGCCACGGTTGATATGAAGTTATCGGCGGAAGAAGTGGCTGCCATGGAACAGCCGTACCGTCCACATCCGATCCGCGGGTATGAGCATCCTGATCCGCGGAAGATGGTGCGGTAGCTGATACCCTTTGCCCATGGGCGCAAATGGCGTTGCTAAATACGGCACCGCCGTTTTCGCCCGACGCTTGAGCGTCGGTCTCAAGTTACTAAGCCTGGTGAACCAGGCTCCCAGGTGGCTGACGCCGCTTTTGTCGGCTAAGCCCGGAGATGAATCTCCGGGCGATAGTTATTCAGACACGCGCTTCAAACACTTACGCCGCCTTCTTCCGTTTTGGTGCCTTCGCGGCGTTGTGCGCGGCCTGCAACCGCCGCAGCTCTTCCCAGCCCAGATAGGACGTAAACTTATTGTCATCAAAGAACAGTACTGGACCATTGCAGATAAAGATGTAGTCCGTATCCTCTAGTGCTTTGGTCGCGCCGTGCACCATGCCGTTGGCTTCGTACACGTAGTCACCCGTCTTGAGAATGCCGTCGCGTACCTGCAGTTTTCCCTTAATGATAAAGGTGTGCGACGCAGTCAGGTGCTTGTGCGGCGGCGCAACGTAGCCTTTAAGCCAACGAAACAGAACGGCCCACGTCCCGGATTCGGATCCCGTCCACAGAATCTTCATAAAGCCGCGCTTCGGATCCGCTTCCATCGGGATCCAATCCATGTCGGCGGATTTCACCAGGGTATCCATCACTTCACTGTTAAACGGACTGATGTCTTGTGGTAACGCCATTGTCGCCTCCTCCAGTCTAATTGTGATGTATAGATGCCTCTAGAGCGTGTTCCGTGCAATCAGCCGGTAATTTCAGGACGATAGTGAAATGGTCAAGAATCGCTCAATCATCGTGGTAATTTGCTCGGGCACTTCGAGCTGATGAAAATGACCAGCACCCACAGTTTGTCCGGTCACAACCTGCGGGCAGGCCTCGCGCAAACGCGGCAGGTCAGACAGCGATTCCGCGGCTGCCAGTACCAACAACGGCACTCTGCATGCACGAACCGCGGACTCCGTATCCTTTAAGACCTGATCGAACGCCGACGCGGCCACATGCTGTGGCGTGCTCATCATTCCGGCCTTTATCCGCGTCTTGCGATCCTCATTATCGGTAGGCAGGAACATCGAATCGATAAATTGGCTCTGCAACTCGCGGAAAGCGGAGGAACGAAGCCCCGCTAAGAGCGGCTTGGCTCTCTCAAGCACGGCTGAGGCCACGCAAATCGGAGAATCAAGCGTCACCACCGCGCTCGGGAGGTCAGGAAAGCGTGCGGCCAGTTCGACGGCAATGACTCCCCCCATACTGTGCCCGATCACAATTGGTTTCTCGAGTCCCAGTTCACCACACGTCCACGCGAGATCATCTGCGAATGCGACCATGGTGTAGTCCTGTTCAGGTTTGTCGCTTTCGCCGTGACCGCGCAGGTCAACGTTGACAACGCGGCGGCTGCGACGGAAATAGTTGAACAGCGGTGCCATCGCGGTGTGGTCGCACGTCCAGCCGTGTACGAGCAGGACGGGCGGTTCGCCGCTTCCCGCTTCGGTGTAAAACAATTCGA
>Ga0070741_10019597_pt1 | contig 10780 bp, 8 predicted proteins | sample Coa_R1_4_FD_66440 | JGI IMG/M metagenome (GOLD analysis project Ga0070741, IMG submission 66440) | Surface soil microbial communities from Centralia Pennsylvania, which are recovering from an underground coalmine fire - Coalmine... | ecosystem: Environmental > Terrestrial > Soil > Unclassified ... | reverse complement strand
ATCCTGGACAGCGGCGCGGGTTCGTTCGATCATTTCCTCGCGTCGCTGTTTGACTTCCCGCAGATGTTCGGGAACAAGATGCTGGGCAGCATACCCGCGAACGCTGGACTCCAGATCGCCGCGCAGCCATTCGGCTTCCAAAACAGGTTCGATCAATGGGCGCAGTTCTTCAGGGAGCGGCTGATAATCCAGGAAGGGAGCAGGACCGGCATCCTCCGTTTCCCCCTGCTCATTGATTTTTACAAATTGCATCTGGCGCGAAACGACGCGGCGACTCCCTCCCCCTACGCCTGACAGAGGAGGGGATGCGGGTGAGGTGCGCGCATCCTGAATGGAATGTTCGAGATAAAACAATACATGGATTTCTTCGCCCAAATCATTCGGATCGAGCAGGATCGCCCCTTGACGAAGCAAACTGCGGTATCTTTCCAGGATCAGGTCGGTCACCGCGTCCATGAGCGGATTGCCCGGGCAAACGAATTCGGCTGTCATCTTGCCTGGAAGGTTGATTGCCTCTTTGTGGAATGTAATCCTCTCATAACGAGGCAGTACGGGTCCGCCCAACATTCGTCCGCGGCTGCGAACGATTGCCGGCACATGGGTAATTTCAAATCGCAGCGGTTCGCGAGGGTGAAGGGTCCCGCCTAGTTGTTCGAACGCGGCTTTGAAGAATGACTCGATAAAGTGAGGCTGTAAACGTCGAGCCTGAGCGCGTTCGAAATCCTCCCGTATGCGCTGAACCTGACTGATGTCCATGCTGTCACGCGCCAGCGAACGTTCTTCCAAAAGTTCCTGCACCCGTTTTCGGTCCGCAAGATTGTCAACCGCTTGGAAAAGTCGCGCGCGAACTTCGGGTTGGTCGCCATAGCGTACGGCTTCCAGAAGCAATTGGCGCAGACTCGTTTCGCGGAACAATTGTCCAAGAACATCGAATACTCCGTCCCCTAGTGCGTCGCGTTGCCTCTCGATTTTCCTCAACAAGTGAACATAGACATCGCCTTCCCGCGTCTCTTCTGCCACGAGATTCCACAGATGGCATACTTCCGTCTGACCAATGCGATGAATGCGCCCAAAACGCTGTTCCAAGCGACTTGGATTCCACGGCAGATCGTAATTGACCATCAGGTGAGCGCGCTGCAAATTGATGCCCTCGCCAGCTGCATCGGTGGCCACCAAAACGAGCACATCTTTCTCCTGCACAAACGACTTTTGAGTTTCCCGCCGCACATCGCGGCTCAATCCACCGTGAATCGTCACAACCGCTTCTGGGCGGCCCAGGAGAGTGCTGATCTTATCCGCCAGGTAGTTCAAGGTGTCGCGATGCTCGGTGAAGATTACCAACTTCCTGCGCCGGCCATCCGCATCGAACATTTCGGCTTGATCCTGCAACAGACGGGCTAGCTCGGTCCATTTGCGATCCTGCCCGCTATGGCGAACCCGATCAGCCAGTTTTTCCAATTCCTTGAGCCGGGCGATTTCAAGTTCCAGTTCGGCGATGGTCCGCGCGGCGGTGGCAGAATCCAGAACCTCCTCAGTGGTTTTTTCCAATTCGGCGTCAGGTGAGTCTTCGAGATCCTCAAGCCCTTCTTCATCGAGGCGAGGAAGTTCAGCCAACATTGTTTCCGCAAGGGGAATTTCACTGCCTCGCTTTAAAAGTCGTTCTTCCCGCAATCTGCTTTCCAGCCGTTCGCGCCTGCGCTTCAACGATTGATAGATTGCTTCCGGGCTGGAAGCCAGCCTTCGCTGCAATACCGTCAAAGCAAAACCGACTGTCCCGCGCCGATCACTATCCAGGTTATCTGCCCGATTGAACTCCTCGCGCACATAACTTGTGACTTGTTCGTAAAGCGCGGCTTCCAGGTCAGAGAGTTGATATGTGACAGTGTAGGCGCGGCGCTCAGGGAACAGGGGCGTACCGTCAAATTTGAGCAGTTGCTCCTTGACCAGCCTCCTCATCAAATCAGATGCATCCGGGTTGTGGACACCTTCTCTATAACGACCCTCGAAACGATCCGCGTCGATCAGCGCCATGAATAGCTCGAAATCTTCCTCCTTCCCATTGTGTGGCGTTGCTGTGAGCATCAACAAATGGCGTGTTCGTTGTGAGAGCAATTCGCCAAGGTGATAACGTTTTGTGTATTTGATCTCTCCCCCGAAAACCGAAGCAGACATCTTATGCGCTTCGTCCACGACCACCAAATCCCAATCTGTTTGGCGCAATTTCGCCTGCAATTCCTCGTCACGACTCATTTTATCCAGCCGGGCAATCACCAGCGACATTTCGTCCAAAGCGTTGCCAGTTCGAGCAGATGAAATACGATCATTGGTCAGAATGTCAAAGGGCAAATGAAAACGCTGGTTGAGTTCATCCTGCCATTGTTCGACCAGGTTGCCAGGCACGACGATCAAACAACGCTGGAGATCGCCCCGAAGCATCAATTCCTTGATGAACAAGCCGGTCATGATTGTCTTCCCCGCCCCCGGATCGTCCGCCAATAGAAAGCGCAGTGGCTGACGGGGGATCATTTCCGCATAGACAGCCGTGATTTGATGTGGCAACGGCTCGACCAAAGAGAGGTGAACAGCCATCCACGGGTCAAACAAATAAGCCATCCGAATGCGATAAGCCTCTGAAACCAATCGGAACAGTTCTCCGTGACCATCGAATGCCCAGGGTGTGCCGGCTTCGACAATCTCCAGCCCATTTTCGCGATCGCGGAAAATCAGCTCGCTATGGTCCTTTCCGGAGACGTCGCGATACGTCAACTCCACCACATCCGAACCGTGCCACTGGACGTTCAGGATGACGACTGGACCAGAAGGGGTGAGTCCTTTTACTTGTGCGTTTCGTTTCAAGTCTTCGAGCTTAGCCATATGTATCGCCAGTTTCACTCCAGTGTTTTCAACAAGAGCGACCAATCACATAAATCATGTGTTGCAAATCCTCCCAGCGGGTTAGAAGCGTGCGGGGACTGCAAATTCCTTGCGAGGGTTTTCTCGGAGTCAAGCAATTGGAACCCTTGGGATGATGACATTAGTATTATACCTTTGGTAAAATTATTACTGCAATTTGAAATAAGGTGGTAATCTATAGACTGTTTATAGGTGCTGGCACCGTCAGTTATTGGGAAAATTGGCGCACGTGTCAAAGATTTCTGAGCAAGAGGAACGAATACCCAAACTTCAAGCCCGGTTTGCTGAACATGTATCTTGGCTGAATGCCAAACGTAGCTATTGCGAAGAGTGTAGTACACCTTACTATTTTAATAATATTGACGCTACCAAAATCCCTGAGTACAAGTGGCCCGAATCTTAGTAGCATGCCACTGGGTATCAATCGGGAGAGCAGTCTTAGGAAGGACGAGTCATGCACATTAATCGGATTGAAATAATCAACTTCAGGAATTTCCAGCATCTTGAACTACATTTGAGTGAAAATGCTGTCATAGTTGGGGAAAACAAGATTGGTAAATCCAGTCTAATCTATGCGCTGAGATTAGTATTGGATCCAAGATTACCAGATAGCGAACGACAATTGCGATTGGAAGATTTTTGGGATGGATTGCCACGTCCATTGACAAAGGATGACTGTATTCAAATATCAGTCGATATTACAGATTATGAGAATGATGAAGGATTGATGGCCATTCTTGCGGAGCACTTGGTGCAAGCCGAACCGATGATTTCAAGGCTAACATATCTATATCGTCCGAAACCTAGTTTGGAGGGAGACCCCAAAAAAGAAGCAGACTATGAGTTTCTGGTTTATGGAGGTGACCGACCTGAAAATCATATAGGATATGAAACGAGAAAGTGGATGCCGCTCTCAGTTCTCCCGGCACTCCGAAACGCAGAAGATGATCTTGCAAGTTGGAGCCATTCCCCATTGGCCCCACTCTTGAGGGCTGTAACTGCCAACATCAAGCGAGAAACGCTTGAACAGGCAGCTGTAGAAGTTACTAGCGCTACAAAAAAGGTGGCTGAGATTGATGAGATTAAAGCACTTTCAGATCAAATACAAAGCAGCTTGCAAGAAACAGTAGGAGAAAAACACGCGATCATTACAAACCTCGGGTTTTCTCCTGCTGACCCAGACAGACTTTTGCGATCCCTCAGACTATTTATTGATGGTGGGCGGCGCGGGGTAGGTGATGCAAGTCTGGGTTCCGCCAATCTATTGTATTTAACCCTCCTAACGTTGGATTTGGAGAGGCAGGTCCAAGTTGGAGAACGGAACCACACATTCCTAGCGATCGAAGAACCAGAAGCACATTTGCATCCACATATTCAAAGACTTGTTTTTCGAGACTTCTTGACTCCTCGAAATGTGGTTGTAGCCGAACCAACAAAAAAACCACAAACAGTATTATTGACAACTCATTCCCCACATATAGTAAGTGTTGCTCCGCTAAACTCCATAGCTGTGCTACGAAAATCTGAGGATGGTAAGAGCACAGTAGGGATGTCTACGGCAAAACTTAGATTGGATAACAAAACAATCAAAGATTTGGAACGGTATTTAGATACCAATCGAGGAGAGATTGTGTTCGCTAAAGGAATCCTACTTGTAGAAGGCCCGGCAGAAGAGTTTGTTCTACCGAGGCTTGGAAAACTTCTTGATGTAGATTTCGATGAAATGGGAATCTCAGTTTGCTCGGTTGACGGAACCAACTTCGCTCCTTATGTACAATTCCTCGGCAAGAACGGATTGAAACTTCCTTTTGCCGTATTGACAGACTTGGATCCGACACAAGATGGGAAATTCCTTGGAGTTACACGGGCAAGGACATTGATAAATCTTCTGGATGAAAACATTAAATTAGAGGAGGTGCCGGACAAAGATATCCCTGCTGTTGCTATGGATTATGGAATATTTCTGAATCATCAAACTTTTGAAATTGAATTGTTCTCTGCCGGTGTTCATGAAAAAATGTGTGATACATTGGTTGAACTAACAACGAATGGCGCAGCTAGAGAAAGGGCAACGGCATGGAAGAAAAACCCGGAAACTGTTGATCGGGAACAGTTTCTGAAAGACATCGAGGATATTGGGAAAGGACGATTTTCACAAAGATTAGCGTCCGTTATAGATCAAAAAGTCTGTCCCGAATATATCGCTAATGCTATCAACTATGTCAGATTACATATCCGCTAATTTGCATCCTGCATATCTAAAAGCCGCTGAGGAGTTAAAAGATAATCCGGGACAGTGGAGAGCATACGAGTCAACCGGCAATTGTGTTGTTTTGGCCGGGCCTGGTAGCGGGAAAACCAAACTCCTGACAATCAAAATGGCGCGGATTATACATGAAAATATTCGCGCCCCGCAGGGAATTGCATGTATTACATATAGCACCGAATGCGCCCGTGATTTAAAGAAAAGACTGGATACTCTGGGAATTGAAGAAACGCGCAATACCTTTATCGGGACAATTCACGGATTTTGCCTTAAGCACATCATCCGTCCCTATGCCAAACTGGCAGGATATCCTTTGCCTAGTCCAATTAGAGTGGCCGATACAGAGACATGGAATGACTTGTTCAGTGAAGCTGCACATGAAGTTGGTATTGTTGACATGACTTATCTAAAGTCTACATTCGATAGATATCGCCGAACGTACCTGGATCGGAAAAGTTCAGAATTTCGGGATTCCTCAGCTGAAATCCCCCCTTTAATTGAGTGCTTTGAAAACAAACTCCATCGTGCAGGCTTTGTGGATTTCGACGATATGATGCTCATTGGGCTATGGCTGGTCGAACAAAATAAATGGATACGTCAAGCGCTACGATCTCGATTTCCCGTTCTTGTAATCGATGAATACCAAGATTTGGGTGTCCCTCTCCATTACCTTGTCCTGCAATTAGCCTTTAATGCAGGCATTCGAATATTTGCAGTGGGTGATCCCGATCAATCGATTTATGGGTTTAATGGTGCTCAACCTCACCTCCTCCGTAAACTTTCTGAGCACGACGCCATAGAAAGAGTAGAGCTAAACTTTAATTATCGATGCGCAAAGAAAATTGTTGCCAACTCAGTCGTTGCCCTCGGCGAACACCGAGATTATCAATCGGTAAGGGCTGAGGAAGGAGAGATATATTTTTGGGAATGCCCTGATGGTCCAAACCAACAAGTAGAGACTATTTGTACAGAAATCATCCCATCGGCCCTTGAGCGGGATAGAAATCGAACGCTTGGAGATATTGCCGTGCTTTATCTCGATAAATATGATGCTGCGCGAATTACTGCGGCTGCGAAGCGGCACAATATTAAATATATTGGAGGCGACCGAGAAGTAAGCTATAGACAAACACCTGTTACCCGTTGGCTTGAAGACTGTGCTGCTTGGTGCGCCGTCGGATGGCGTGAAGGGAAACCTCGGCTTTCTGCTATTCTAAAATTCTGGCTCAGCCTCCACGAGAATGTTGAGTCTAAATTGGAAGAAAAAACTCTACGGCAACAACTGGTTGGTTACCTGTGGCGTCATAGGAATCCTCAAGAAAACCTGAAAGATTGGTTAGATGGGATGGTTTCTTTGGGATTGTCCACTGCTTTGGGTCAAGCACGGACTAGAACCGATGAAGTAGAATCACTTACACAATTAATAAACGTCGCCGCTGACCCGAATAAATTGGGAACATTCAATATCCAAGCATTTGGTAATCTGCGCGGATCGCCTGATCACTTAAACTTGGTTACACTTCACAGCAGCAAAGGATTAGAGTTTGATGTTGTTATCATTATGGGTTTAGAGCAAGGTCGTATCCCTGGATTTAGAGTGGAAAGCGAAGACGAGTTCCGCGAGGAACGACGCAAGTTTTATGTCGGTTTAACGAGGGCAAAACGAGAGGTGCACCTTTTATACTCTGGCTGGTATGAGAATAATAGGGGGACGAGGTTTAATTACGGCCCATCAGAATTTGTGATTGAACAGGGCGCGAAGTATGGGAGTGAATTTTTCGATGAGCTATGAGATATGTAATCCGTGCTACTTCATACTCGTTTATGCTGAGAACGAGCAGTATATTCAATCATAGCTTTACCCCATTCCAATATCGGCAGTCCTCCAAATGATTGCCATTCTCCCATCACCACTGCCACCTCATCCGGCAAATCCACACACGCCCAGCGCGCAGACTCATGCACCCAGTTCCTGCTCAACTGGGCATAGACCAGCCGTACTCCGGTCTGTTCACATAACTTCCGCGCCTGAGCCAGTCTCTTCGTTGTAACCTCTTTGATTCGATCCCTATCCTTATGGTCGTCCCCCACTTCCAGCCAAAACAAGGTCTCATATCCCTGAATTCTTCCCCAAGCCAGTCCATCCGGGATCACGGATAGATTAGGAATGCGGACTTCGCTCCATCCCGTCCAAATCTCTGCCTGAGGCCAGGCGGACTTCAGCCACGCAGACCAAACGCGGGAGATATGACGGTGCTCATATCCGATCTGCTGGAGATTCTCCTCTTTTCGAAAGGTAAACTCTATCCCTTTCGGAATCTCCCAACTTCGCAGTGCCAAGGACAATCCCTTTGACCGGAGATGCCAAAGGGGGAACAAATCCATTTGAGCAGGCTTGGATTTCCCGCGCCGTATTTTCGGGCTGGTCTTGTACACGACAAGTTCCCTCTCCTCAAGATGGGCAAGCAGGTTTTTGGTCACGTCAGCCGGTAAACCGGCGAGAGAGGCGATCTCAGCTTCATTCCCCTTCTCCATCCTGCCCAACGCCTGCAAACACCGCAATTCCTCCAACGAGAGAGGAGCATGATTCTCATCCACAGCCGGCGGGTGCGGAAGCGGCGAATGAAACAAACGCGGCGGGCGGGAAAAATCCAACCAGTGCGGAGTTTTCCCTGCCAGAGTCACGGCGTAAGGCAGTGCCAACCCTTTCAGCGAACGCCTGACCTCCAGCATAAACCACTCGCCGGGCGCGTCCACCTGCACCCAGAGAGAAGCGCCCGGACGTTTTCGGTTCGTGTGCGAAGCCATTCGTCTCAAGGGTTCTTCATAGCAGAACGGCGGGATACAGGCACAGGCGTCAATGCGGAAGATAAATGTGTCCGTCCAGCCATTCTCAAAAGGCAGGCTGACCCAATCCGAAAAAGTCACTTTTCCAACGCGGACGGTCATCGTTCAATCCGAACACCCGATGTTGATGTATTCATCCTCGGTAAAGAACGACTGCGGGTTGAGCCAGACGTAACTCTTCTCCCCTGTCTTGTGCTTGATGCCATAGTGCAGATGTGCGCCAGTGCTGTTGCCGGTGTTTCCGCTCAAACCAACAACATCGCCGTAATGCAAAATGTCACCTGCAGATACCTGGATATTGCTCAGATGCGCCAGCCAGACCTGGTAACCATTGTTCTCCACAACCACCAGGTTCCCCCACGGACCATTCTCGCCAGCCCATACCACCTTCCCGCCCATCGTTGTGTGGATCGGTGTTCCTTCGTTCACAGGAAAATCATTGCCTGTATGAGAGCCATAATGTGGATCATGAAATACACAACCCAATAAGGGCTTGTCATACCATGTGCTCCAATGCTGGATGGGTCCAACCAGAGGCAATCCATAAATATCCGATTCGGGACCGGCATATCCATCCCACAAAACGGCGCTCAGGCCGGCAGGAGCCGAGTCATCCGTATAAGAACCATTGTCGCTGGTCTCGCTGTATTGCGGCACATCGAACAGCCACTGTTCGACGCCCGGCTGCGCCCAGGCTGGTAACTGAGGAATCGTCAAAGCAACAATCATCACATATCCAACAACCAAAGCCGCCCCGCATAAAATGGGGGCGGCCATCGCCATAATCATAAACCGGGAGAAAGTTCTCATTACAGAACGCGGCCCAGGCGGTCCAAACGAATCTCACCCTGCCCTCCAGCCTGCAAGCCCATCGAGGCTTCGATGGATAAGCCGTTGCGGATCATCCGCATCGAGAGCCAGTATGAAACGCCTGAACCGATGATGACAGGAGAAAGAAACAAAGGATTGCCGGAATACAACTTTCCCACTTCGGGGGTGGTTATAGCAATCAAGACAAGCACTGCGGGTGGAAAGAGCGCGAGAAAGCGCGCCTGCCATTCCACACCTTTTGCCGCGGCGCGGGCGCGGGACAAGACTTCCACCACGGTTCCCAATGTCTTTCGGAGCGAAGCAACCAGAGGTCCGATCTCGATGCGGCCCTCGATGGAAGCAAGCAGGGACGTGGCAACAATATCCACCGCGGGATTGTCCCAGGCGGTTGTCCATTCCCGCACCGCGAGTGCGGCTTCATCGGCGGGAGCAGTCCGCAGGCGAACAACCAGATCACCCAAGACCATGCGCCCATCGGGACCCACCGCCTGCGCCGCGTCATCCAGCGCGTCGCCCAACGGCTTGCCCTGCGATAACAAAGTCTCCACCACACCCAAACCGCGCAAGATGTCTTTCGCTTGCTTCAAACGGAATTCCTGTCGCTTATCGGACAGCGTGCCGGCGTACAACAAGCCGCCTGCAATTGCAAACAGGATTGCGGGAAAGAACCCCAGGAACATGCCGCTTGCCAAACCGCCGCCGACCCACGCCAGAAATCCATAGGCGATCTGGTTGAACGCAAGACCTGTCCCGGTTTGACGCGCGAACTTCTCGGGGTCGAATTTCTTCTTCGGCTGGGCGATGCCCATCGCGCGCGCCATGCCTGCTTCATCCACCGTGCGCCGCCAGCCGAGGGTGATGGGGATGGCGGCCAAGGCGAGCGCGGCAATCAGGGAAATCAAAGTGATCATTTTTTTACTCCTACCTGAACCAAATCGAAAGTTCTTCCGCCCCGCCGTTCGCAAGCCATACGACAAAGTACACCCCCACGACTCCCAGCAGGGCAGTTAAAAGGGGATAAACTCCAACCTCATTCCAAGCCAGGCCAATGGGGTGAATCACTGTTTGTGCGGCAAAGGATGGCGCATTGCGTTCGAAGGCTGGGCGCGCGGATTTTTGTCGCTGAGTATTTGCCGGTTCTGCTCTGCGAGTCGCCGTCTGCTGGTTGACGTATTGCCGCGTTTGCATGGCATATCGAAAACGGCGGGTCATCCAAACTTCAGGCGGGACACGGTCGGGCCCCAGCCTGAGCAGCGCCAAAGCCATAAATCCAACCAGCACGAGAAAACCGACCACCACCTTGCCCACGAACGAGAAAGGGAGGAATAAACACAGCACTGCCAGCAATGCGCCAGCGCCGAGGATGCCAATGTCACGATTGTTGAACATGGGACTTAGAATGGCGCTTTGGGTTGGAACTTATGAAGCAACTCACCGATTTGCGGCAGAAACAGAAAAGCAAACAAAACGATGATGACCAGCCCGACCACGCCGATGATCGCCATCGAAGTCATGCGGCTGGCGCCAAAGGCCGCGCCCGCCGTGCCCTGCAGAACGTAATACAGACCGCCGAGTAGCGCCACGACGATCAACAGCCCGGCCATGAACGCCCAGGCGTCGCGGGCGATGGCAAGAATTTGTTCCATAATGGGATCGAACATGAAAATGCGTCTCCTTTCGAGATTCAACAGGTTCCAAGAAACCAGGCAGCAAGGGGCAGCGCCGCGCCGGCCAGGATCATTCCGAAGATGGACTCTCCGCATTCGATCAATGCGTTGGCAAACGTGGACGCGCCGCCAATCGAGGCGGAGAGCATGGAGGTGAATGCGGCTTTGAGCATGCGTAATGCCGCCAAGCCACCAATCAACCCGGAGGCAAGAGTGCCGAGTTCGCTGATCGGTCCGCACCCGCCTCCGCCCGGCA
>Ga0070741_10019596_pt1 | contig 10780 bp, 5 predicted proteins | sample Coa_R1_4_FD_66440 | JGI IMG/M metagenome (GOLD analysis project Ga0070741, IMG submission 66440) | Surface soil microbial communities from Centralia Pennsylvania, which are recovering from an underground coalmine fire - Coalmine... | ecosystem: Environmental > Terrestrial > Soil > Unclassified ... | reverse complement strand
CGCTGCTGCTGGCCCCCGCTCAGCTGGCGGGGGTAGCGGTCGGCCAGCTCGCGGAGGTGGACCAGGTGGAGGGCGTCGGCGACGCGGTCGGCGATCCCGGCCCTTGGGAGCCCGCGGACCCGGAGGCCGTAGGCGACGTTCTGGAAGACCGTCATGTGCGGGAAGAGGGCGTAGCTCTGGAAGACGATGCCGATGTCCCGGCGGTGCGGCGGCAGGGCCGTCACGCGCCGCCCCTGGATCACGACGTCGCCCTGATCGGGGCGCTCGAAGCCGGCGACGATCCGGAGGGTGGTCGTCTTGCCGCACCCGGACGGGCCGAGCACGCCCACGAGCTCGGCGCGGTCGACCGCCAGCTCGATGCCGGCGACCGCCACGGTGCGGCCGAAGCTCTTGCGGATCCCGCGGAGCTCGAGCTCGGTCACGCCCCGCCCGATCCCCGGCGATCGGCCCGGCGGCCCCGGCGCTGTGCACCGCGAGCCCGGCCGGCGCTCCGGCGCGCCGCCGCCGGGCGGGAGGCGCCGCGAGAGGGCCCGGAGGTCACCGGAGAGCCGGTGCGGAGGGGCGGCGGCGCGGCGGGGTGCTCCGGGGCCGGTCCCCGGAACCCCCGCCGCGCCCCTGGTCCGGGTCCGCTACCGGATCTCCCGGTTCCAGCGCTCCGTCCATTCGTTGCGCAGCTGGTCGATCTTGTTCCAGTCCGGGGCCACGAGCTTCTTCAGGTTGTCCCCGTACGCCAGGTTCTCGGCCAGCTCGCCGGTGAGCTTCACCTTGGAGTTCGCCGGGCCGAGGAACGCCTCGCGGGCGTTCGTGAGCTGCGCCTCCACCGAGATGGCGTTGTCGACGTACTTCTCGGCCAGCGCCTTCCGCTTGGTGCCCTTCGCGATCCCGATGTGCGAGGTGAAGTAGATCGCGCCCCTCCCGGGGCACGGTGAGCCCGATCGGCGCCTTGGCGGCCACCTGCGAGAGCGCCCGGTCCGACGTCCAGGGGGCCAGCCACGCCTCGCCCGAGTTCAGGAGCTGCGCCACCTGGTCGTGGCTCGTCCAGAGGGTGAGGACGTTCGGCCGGAGGGTCTTGAGCTTCGCGAAGGCGGCGTCGGTGTTGTAGAGGTCGTTGCCCGTCTCCATCTTCGAGACGATGCTCACGAAGAAGACGCCGTGAGACGTGCTGATGTCGGGCAGGATCACCTTGCCCTTGTACTCGGGCTTCCAGAGGTCCGCCCAGGACTTCGGCGGCTCCTTGACGTACTTCGTGTTGTAGGCCAGCACCTGGTTCGACAGCCAGTCGGTCGCGAAGAACCCGTGCTTCTGGATCTCGAACGGGTACTGGTCCCGGAGGTTGGGGATCCGCGCGGGGTCGAGCTTCTCCAGCAGGCCCTCGTTGGCCGCCGGGATGGCCCCCGGCGGGTCGAAGATCACGACGTCGATCTGCGGGTTGCCCTTCTGGGCGCGCAGCTTCGCCAGGTTCTCCATCGTGAGGCCCGTCACCACCGTCGCCTTGGCGTGGGTCTTCTTCTCGAACGGCTCGACCCAGCTCCTGCGGAGCACCTTCTCGAGCGTGCCGCCTGGGAGCACCACCACCAGCTCGTCCGACTGGGCGACGGCCAGGCCGGCGCCGGCGGCCAGGCCGGCGGCGGCGAGCAGGCACGCCAGCATCGAGGACCTACCCCAGGATCGCTCTCTCTTCACCTCGTCCTCCTGTCGGGATGCGGGGATCTCCGCCGGCGACGCCCCCGGCCGCGTCGCGCGAGCCGCGGGACCCCCGGCGGGCCTCCGGGGCGGTCCCGCCGCTCGGGCCGCCGGCCGCGCGGGACCGCGAGGGGCGGCCCCCCGCGCCCGCTCGGAGCCCGGCAGTGTCCAGGGCACCTGAGCCATCGGCCGCGGCGGATCGGTCGGGAAGGCGGCAGGGCGCCTGCGCGAGCTCGCCGACGCCCGGCCCCCGCACGCGCGGGAGCCGGTGCCGGCGCACGCCCTCGGGCCCCATCGGACCATACGATAGGGGCAGTTCGGCGCGTCGTCCAGCCGATCGCCGGGCCCGGGCCGCACCTCCGGGACGAGCGCGGCGGCTGGCGCCCTCGCGCTCGTCGCAACGGCGCCCCGGCGCTGGGGACTCCCGGGCGGCACCGGGCGGGGCGGGGTCGCCCGGCCATGCCGGCGCCGGCTCGGGCTCGGGCCGATCGCAGGGGACGAGCGCCGGTCCCAGGGGCCGCGGCGCGCGGCGCTCAGCAGCCCGTGGCGGTATCGGCGCGCGCCCCCCGGCGCGCGGCCGGGGCCGCGTTCCGCTCCCCACGCGCTCGCCCCGGCGCACGGGCAGTCGCTCCCCGGGCCCCGGGGGCGGCCGACCGGGCCGGCCGCGACCGGCCTTGTCGGCGCCGCCGGCGGCGGGCCATACTCGGCGAGTCCAGAACGTACCGGAGGAGGCGACGCGATGCTGGGTGACAGGATCGGCGAGGAGCGGGGCCGGGTCACAGGCCGGCGAACGCTCAAGAGCGGGGACCCGCGCTACCTCAAGATGGAGGTCTCGTTCGAGGCGGACGGCACCGTCTACGGCGTCCCGTACCGGGGCTTCGGCACCTACGAGGTGTTCGAGCGCGTGCCGGGCCAGCTCTACGGCGAGGGCCAGGGGATGATCCACACGCAGGACGGCGAGGGCGCCATCTGGAACGGCCACGGCGTGGGCACGGTGACGCCGGAGGGCGGGCTCCGGTTCGCGGCCTCGTGCACGTACCAGGCGCCGCACACCGGGAAGCTGGCCCGGCTGAACGCGGTGCTGGTGGTGGTGGAGCACACGGCGGCCGCCGACGGCAGCGTGCGCTCGATGCTGACCGAGTGGAAAGGCCTGAGCGCGTCGTCGATGGAGCAGTAGCGTCCTCCGAGGCGGAACGGACCACCAGGGAGACGGGAGGATCCTGATCCGGGTCTTCGCGGAGAGCGTATTGGCGTGAGCGCTAGCCACTGAGTGGCGGGTCGGACACCGCATCGCCGCAGGCGACCCTGAGGGGGCGGGGGGCGCGATGGACGTCTTCGAGCTCCGGCGGCAGCTGATCGAGGATTACCACGCCTTCCTGACGAGCTTCTTCCGGGTCGCGGACGACCGAGTCCGCGCCCACGTCGAGGAGCGCCTGGCGGCCGGGCTCCTCTGGCCGGACCCGCTCGTCCAGCTGAACCCTTCCTTCGAGCCGGGCGAGACGATCGACCAGCTGGTCGCCGAGGGCGTGCTCCACCCGGAGTGCGCCCGGATCTTCCGTCTGGACAAGGCCGCCCCCGGGGGGCAGGGACGGCCGCTCCGGCTGCACCGGCACCAGGCGGAGGCCGTCCGGACGGGACGCACGGGCCGCTCGTACGTGCTCACGACGGGCACCGGCTCGGGCAAGAGTCTGGCCTACGTGATCCCCATCGTCGATCACGTCCTTCGCCAGGGCGCGGGGCGCGGGATCCAGGCGATCGTCGTCTATCCGATGAACGCGCTGGCCAACAGCCAGCACGGGGAGCTCGGCAAGTTCCTGGGCGACGGCTACCCCGACCGGCGCGGCCCGGTGCGCTTCGCCCAGTACACGGGGCAGGAGGGCGACGCGGAGCGCCAGGCGATCATCGCGGACCCGCCCGACATCCTGCTCACGAACTACGTGATGCTGGAGCTCCTGCTGACCCGGCCGCGGGAAGCGGCCCTCGTCCGCGGCGCCCGGGGTCTCCGCTTCATGGTGCTGGACGAGCTCCACACCTATCGCGGGCGCCAGGGCGCGGACGTCGCGTTCCTGGTCCGCCGGGCGCGGGAGCTCTTCGAGGCGTTCGCCCTCCAGTGCGTCGGCACGTCCGCCACGCTGGGCGGAACCGGCACGTCGGAGGAGCGTCGGGCAGAGGTCGCGCGGGTCGCCTCCATGCTCTTCGGCACCCCCGTGCGCCCGGAGGACGTGATCGCCGAGACGCTTCGCCGGGCCACGCCGGAGCCGGCGCTGGGCGATCCCGCCTTCGCGGCGGCACTGCGAGCGGCGGTCGCCGACCCGTACCTGGAGCCGCCGACCGATCACGCCGGGCTGATCGCCCACCCCCTGTCGTCCTGGATCGAGAGCGCGTTCGGCGTGGAGCGCGAGGCCGGGACGGGGCGACTGGTGCGGAGCCGGCCGCGGAGCCTCGGGGGGGAGGGCGGCGCCGCGCACGAGCTCTCGATGGCGACGGGGCTCGACGAGGAGCGCTGCGCGGCGGCGATCCAGCGGTGGCTCCTGGGCGCGTACCGGGCCGAGCGCGATCCGGTGACCGGGTTCCCGGCGTTCGCGTTCCGCCTCCACCAGTTCATCAGCCGCGGCCACACGGTGTGGGCCTCGCTCGAGCCCGAGACCGAGCGGCACCTCACCGTCTTCGCCCAGCAGTTCGTTCCCGGCGACCGCGACCGGGTGCTCCTCCCGCTCGCGTTCTGCCGCGAGTGCGGTCAGGAGTACTACGCGGTGAGCCGCCGGGGCGACGGGCCGGCGGCCGTGTACGAGGCCCGCGACATCAGCGACCCGTACGACCGGGCCGACGGGGAGCCGGGATACCTGTACCTCAGCATGGCCAGCCCGTGGCCGGAGGACGTCGCCGCCCAGCTCGACCGCCTGCCCGAGGACTGGCTCGAGGAGGTGCGCGGGCAGCGCCGGGTGCGGGCCGCCCGCCGGGAGATGCTCCCCCGGCTGGTTCGCCTGGCCCCGGACGGGCGCTGGCGCGACGACGGCCTCCCGGTCCACTGGGTGCCGTCGCCCTTCCGCTTCTGCCTCCGGTGCGGGGTGAGCTACGGGACCCGGATCACCTCGGACCTCACGAAGCTGGCCGTCATCGGCTCCGGCGGCCGCAGCACGGCCACGACGACGCTCGGGCTCTCGGCGATCCGCCAGCTCCGGCGCGACGAGACGCTGCCGGAACGGGCCCGGAAGCTCCTGAGCTTCACCGACAACCGGCAGGACGCCTCGCTCCAGGCGGGGCACTTCAACGACTTCGTGGAGGTGGGCATCCTGCGGGCCGCGCTGTACCGGGCGTGCGTGGCGGCCGGCCCGGACGGCCTGTCCCACGACGTGCTGAAGCAGCGCGTGTTCGACGCCCTGGCGCTGCCGTTCGAGACCTACGCCGTGGATGCCACCTGGCGCTTCCAGGCGCGGGCGGAGACCGAGCGGACGCTCCGGGACGTGCTGGGCTATCGGCTGTACCGCGACCTGCGGCGGGGCTGGCGGATCATGTCGCCGAACCTCGAGCAGTGCGGGCTGCTCGAGATCGAGTACGCGTCGCTGGACGAGCTGTGCGCGGCCGAGGACGTGTGGCAGGGCCATCCCGCGCTGGCCGGGGCGCCGCCCGACACCCGGCGGCACGTCGCGCGCGCCCTCCTCGACCACATGCGCCGGGACCTGGCGATCCGCGTGGACGTGCTCGATCGTGAGACGTGGGAGCAGATCCAGCAGCGGAGCCAGCAGCGCCTGATCGCGCCCTGGGGCCTCGACGAGAACGAGCTGCCCGAGCTGGCGACGGTCGTCTATCCGCGGGCGCGGCGCGACGGCGACGTCTCCGGGATGGTGTGCCTCTCTCCGCGGGGCCTCTTCGGGCAGTTCCTCCGGCGGGTGTTCCGGGCCCGGCGCGTCGACCTCTCGCTCGACGAGACCGAGCTCGTGCTACGCCAGCTCCTGCGGGCCCTGCGCGAGGCGGGGCTCGTCGAGCCGGTCGAGGCGCCGGACGACCCTGCCCCGGGCTACCAGGTCCCCGCCGCCGCGCTTCGCTGGCACGCCGGCGACGGCACCGCCGCGTTCCACGACCCGATCCGCGTCCCGAACCCGCCCCCCGGCGGCGGCCGCACAAATCCCTTCTTCGTGCGGTTCTACCGGACCACCGTCAACGAGCTCCACGGGCTCGAGGCCCGGGAGCACACGGCGCAGGTGCCTTACCACTCCCGCCGCGAGCGGGAGGAGCGGTTCCGCGCCGCAGCGCTCCCGATCCTGTTCTGCTCGCCGACCATGGAGCTCGGGGTCGACATCGCGGAGCTGAACGTCGTCAATCTCCGGAATGTCCCGCCGACGCCCGCCAACTACGCCCAGCGGAGCGGCCGCGCCGGCCGCAGCGGGCAGCCGGCCCTGGTGTTCACCTACTGCGCGGCCGGCAGCTCCCACGACCAGTATTTCTTCAACCGGCCCGAGCAGATGGTGGCGGGCATGGTCATGCCGCCGCGCCTCGACCTCCTCAACGAGGACCTCGTGCGGGCCCACGTCTACGCGATCTGGCTCGCGGTGAGCGGGCGTGACCTCGGGCGCTCCCTCACGGACATCCTGGACGTCACCGGCGATCCGCCGACCCTGGCGCTCCTGCCGTCCGTCCGGGCGGACCTGGAGGACGAAGGGGCGCGTCGGCGCGCCCGCGCGCGGGCGGCCCACGTCCTCGACGCCCTGCGCACCGAGCTGGCCGCCACCGACTGGTGGACCGACACCTGGCTCGACGAGACCCTGGCGCAGCTGCCGCTCGCCTTCGAGCGGGCGTGCGAGCGGTGGCGCAGTCTCTACCGTGCGGCGCTGGCCCAGCGCGAGCGCCAGCACCGCATCATCCTGGACCACTCGCGCCCGCCCGCGCAGCGCCTGCAGGCGCAGCGGCTCCGCCAGGAGGCCGAGACCCAGATCGACCTCCTGACCCGGGCGGAGAACATCGCCCAGTCCGACTTCTACAGCTACCGGTACTTCGCGAGCGAGGGCTTCCTGCCCGGGTACAGCTTCCCGCGCCTCCCGCTCTCCGCCTACATCCCGGCCCGGCGGACGCGGACGGGGCGCGACGAGTTCCTGACGCGACCGCGGTTCCTCGCCATCTCGGAGTTCGGCCCCCGCGCGATCGTGTACCACGAGGGTTCCCGGTACCTGATCCACAAGGTGATCCTGCCGGTGCCGGATCAGCCCAACGAGGAGCCGGTCGTCACGGTCTCCGCGAAGCGGTGCGCCGGGTGCGGATACATGCATCCCTGCGAGGGCGACCCCGGTCCCGATCTGTGCCAGGGCTGCGGCGCGGCCCTGCCGCCGGCGATGACGCGACTGTTCCGCCTCCAGAACGTCAGCACGCGGCGGCGGGACAAGATCAACTGCGACGAGGAGGAGCGGCTGCGCCTCGGCTACGACGTGCGGAGCGGGATCCGCTTCGCCGAGCACGGGGGCGTGCCCGCCTGCCGCACCGCGGTGGTCACGTCCGCCGAGGGAGAGCTGGCGCGCCTCGCCTACGGCGGGGCGGCGACCCTCTGGCGGATCAATCTCGGCTGGCGGGCCGCCACGCGCCAGGGGCGGCAGGGATTCGTGCTCGACGTCGAGCGCGGCTTCTGGGCGCGCAACCAGCAGGACCCGGACGACGAGGAGGACGGGCTCGGGCCAAGGGTCGCGACGGTGATCCCGTTCGTCGAGGACCGGCGCAACTGCCTGCTGGTCACCCCGGCGGCCGCCCTGGATGCCGGCGTGATGGCCTCCCTCCAGGCGGCGCTCAAGACGGCCATCCAGGTGCGCTACCAGCTGGAGGACGCCGAGCTGGCGGCGGAGGCGCTGCCGGATCCGGACACCCGCCGGACGCTCCTGCTCTACGAGTCCGCCGAGGGCGGAGCGGGCGTGCTGCGACGGCTGGTCGAGGACCCGCACGCCCTGGGCGAGGTGGCGCGAGAGGCGCTGCGCCTGTGCCACTTCGACCCGGACACGGGCGCCGACCTGGGGCGGAGCCCGCGCTCTCCCGAGCCGTGCGAGGCCGCCTGCTACGATTGCCTGATGAGCTACACGAACCAGCTCGACCACCGCGTGCTCGACCGGCAGCGCGTGCGGCCCCTCCTGCTCGCGCTGTCGCGCGCGACGGTCACCGTGTCGCCGGGCCCGCGCTCCCGCGCGGAGCACCTGGCCGCGCTCCGGCGGCAGGCCGGCTCCGCGCTCGAGCGGCGGTGGCTCGACGAGCTGGACGCGCGCGGGCATCGACTGCCGACGCACGCGCAGCCGCTGCTCGACGGCACGCGCCCCGACTTCCTCTACGAGGCGGAGCACGTCGCGGTCTACGTGGACGGCCCGCCGCACGACTACCCGGAGCGCCGCGCGCGCGATGCGGCCCAGCAGGCGCGCCTCGAGGACGCCGGCTACCTGGTCATCCGCTTCGCCGCCGACGGCGACTGGGCGGCCACGCTGGCGCGCTATCCGAACGTGTTCGGCCCCGGGGGTATTGGCCGATGACGGCAGGCGCCGGCCGTCCCGGCGGTCGGGGTCCGTGCGCCTCCCACACTCCGAAGGACGTCCCTCCCGGAAGAGACACGGAGCGAAGCCGTCGGCGAGCGGCGGCTGCAGTTTCGCCGCGGCGACCCTCCGCGAGGGCAGAGCCCCCGCGACGTGGCTACGCGGTCCAGTCCTCGACCGTCAGCCGCGGGATCCGGCGGAAGTGATCGAGGTTGTTGGTCACGACGGTCAGACCGCGCGCCAGGGCGGTCGCGCCGATGAGCACGTCCTCGACGTCGATCCGGCGGCCGGTCGCGGAGAGCCGGGCCATGACGTCGCCCGCCATGATGGCGATCTCCGGATCGATGCCCAGGATCCCGACGCGGGTGAGCACGTCCCGCTCGATCCTGGACCAGAGCGCGCCGCCCTCGTCCCGGCGCATCGCGCCGTGGCGCAGCTCCATCACGCAGACGCACGAGGTGAAGAGAGGCGTCGCCGCGTGCTCGCGCAGCCGCGCGACGAGCGCGGGCGGCGGCCGACGCCGGATCGCGTGGCTGAGGACGTTCGTGTCGAGCAGGTACACCGGCTAGCGCCGGCGTCGCGTCGGGGGCATGGGCATGCGCCGAGGCCGGCGGCGGTGGCGCGCGGCGACGATGGCGTCGACCGCCGCGAAGAACGGGTCGTCATCGTCGAGCCAGCCCCGGACGGCGGCGAGGCTCGGCCGGGTCCCCGGCTCGACGGGGACGAGGCGCGCCAGGGGCTTCCCGCCCGCCTCGATCACGACGGACTCCCCGCGCTCGGCCACCCGGCTGAGGAGTGCCGGGAGCGACCGGCGCGCCTCCGACAGGCTGACCGCCCGCTCGCTCACGCCGCTCATCTTAGTCGGTGCCATGTCGGCCGGCAATGCGCCGCCGGGCGCCCGGCCACGCGGGCGGCGGAAACGCGCGGCGCGGCGTGCGACCGACTGCCGGGGCGGACGCGCCCGTGATGGCGCCGGGGACGCTCGTCCGGGCCCGCGGGCGGGAGTGGGTCGTGCTCCCGGAGTCGGCCGGGGACCTCCTGGTCCTCCGCCCGCTCGGCGGCTCGGACGAGGAGGTGACCGGGATCTACCTCCCGCTCGAGCCGGTCGAGCCCGCCCGCTTCTCGCTCCCGAGCCCAGCCCACGTCGGGGACCACCGGTCCTGCCGGCTCTTGCGGGACGCCCTCCGCCTCGGCTTCCGGTCGAGTGCCGGCCCGTTCCGCTCGTTCGGGCGGATCGACGTCGAGCCGCGGCCCTACCAGCTCGTCCCGCTCCTGATGGCGCTGCGGCTCGATCCGGTGCGGCTCCTGATCGCCGACGACGTCGGGGTGGGCAAGACGATCGAGGCCTGCCTGGTCGCCCGGGAGCTCCTGGACCGCGGCGAGATCCGGCGGCTCGTCGTGCTCTGCCCGCCGCCGCTGGCGGAGCAGTGGCAGGCCGAGCTGGCGCGTTTTCACGTGGAGGCCGAGCTGGTGCTGCCGAGCACGGCCACCCGGCTCGAGCGCGCGTGCGCGCTGAACGAGTCCCTGTTCGAGCGGCATCCCTTCACGATCGTGTCCACCGACTTCGTCAAGGCGGACCGCCGGCGCGGGGACTTCCTCCGCACGTGCCCCGAGCTGGTGATCGTCGACGAGGCGCACGGCTGCGTGGCTGCGGCCCCGCAGGGCCGGACGGCGCGCCACCAGCGGTACGAGCTCCTGCGGGGCCTGGCGGCGGCCCGGGACCGCCACCTGCTCCTGGTCACCGCCACGCCCCACAGCGGCAAGGACGACGAGTTCCGCGCGCTGCTGGGCCTGCTCGATCCGGACTTTGCGGCGCTGCCCGACGACCTGGCCGGCCCCGAGCGCGAGCCGCTGCGCCGGCAGCTGGCCCGGCACCTCGTCCAGCGGCGCCGGGCCGACATCGAGCACTACCTCCAGACCGACACGCCGTTCCCCCGGCGCGCCCCGGACATCGAGCGCGGGTACGGGCTCACGCCGGAGTACCGGCGGCTGTTCGACCGGGTGCTCGCCTACGCGCGCGAGACCGTCGCGGACCCGGCGGACGGGAGCCGTCATCGCCAGCGGATCCGCTGGTGGTCGGCGCTGGCGCTCCTGCGCGCGCTGGCGTCGAGCCCGGAAGCCGCCGCCGCGACGCTGCGCGAGCGGGCGCGGGTCGCCGAGACGGCCGGGGCCGAGGAGGCCGACGAGGTCGGCGCGCGTGACGTCCTGGACCTGGAGGGCCCGGAGGGGACCGAGCAGGGGGACCTCGCCCCGGGCGGCGAGATCGGCGAGCACGCGGGCGACCCCGAGCGGCACCGGCGCCGGCTCCGGGAGCTCGCGCGCGAGGCAGGAGCGTTGGCCGGCGCCGGGGACGCCAAGCTCCAGCTGGTCACCGAGCTCGTGCGGGACCTCCAGGCGCGCGGTCACCAGCCGATCGTCTTCTGCCGCTTCATCCCGACGGCGGAATACGTGGCCCGGCACCTCGGCGAGCGGCTCGAGGGCACGACGGTCGCCGCGGTCACCGGCCTGCTCCCGCCCGCCGACCGGGAGCAGCGCGTGGCCGACCTCGCCCGGGCGCCCCGGCGCGTCCTCGTCTGCACCGACTGCCTCAGCGAGGGCGT
>Ga0070741_10019594_pt1 | contig 10780 bp, 9 predicted proteins | sample Coa_R1_4_FD_66440 | JGI IMG/M metagenome (GOLD analysis project Ga0070741, IMG submission 66440) | Surface soil microbial communities from Centralia Pennsylvania, which are recovering from an underground coalmine fire - Coalmine... | ecosystem: Environmental > Terrestrial > Soil > Unclassified ... | reverse complement strand
CTCAATCCTCGATCGCGGCTGACCTCAGGTCCGCGAACACTGCGTTAACTCGCCTCAATCCTCGATCGCGGCTGACCTCAGGTCCGCGAACACTGCGTTAACTCGCCATTATCGTACAAAACTGGCGAATCTCCACCCACATCTGCTCCAGCACATTTAGCAATTCATGGCCGGAGTCGTAAACTTTCAGGCGGACGTTCGGACGGCCTGCGGCAAATTCCTGTGAGTAGGCAACCGGGACCACTTCGTCATGCGCGCCGTGCAGGATCAGAGCCGGCTGCACCACGTGCGGATAATCCTCGTAATCCGAGCCGTCTTCGATCAGCCTGTAGCTGACCGGTAGCGGCCGCTTTTCGCCGTAGTGATACATCTCCAGATACCCGGTGCGGCGCCACTCGGCCAGTTTCTCCGGGTCCAGCGTCTGCGCCCAGCGGCGCGCGAATCCAAAGGCGGGGGCCATCAGTACCACCCGCTCAACCTCGGCGTGGCGAGCAGCATACAGCGCCGCAAGGTATCCGCCCATGCTCGACCCGAGCAGCGTCACTGTCCGGGTCTTCGCCGCCTGTTCGATCACTCGCAACTGTCCCGTAATCGTGAGGCCGGAAAAGTCGCCGGCGGCGAGGTCCGGGATCGTCATTTCGACGCCGTAGTCGGCAAAGCGCTCGCGGAAGTATTGCGCCTTTTGCGACCCGGGACCCGATGCGAACCCGTGCAGGTAGATCAGGCTGGAGCGGTTCACTTTGCTCCCGCACCCGTGGCATCAAACTTGATTTCGGCATTGGCGCCGAACCTCTTGAACGGCGCGTACCGGAACAGGTTCTCGGTGATCAGTTCCTGATCGAGAAACTCCCTATGCTTCACCGAGGCGGGCAGAACAACGCCGAACGGCGTGGCCGCATATTCCACCGTCGCTTCGTGCCGGCGGAGTTGACGCTGCTCTTTCCATTGCGAGCGCAGGCTGATGCGAAGCGGCAGCCCGTCGGAACTGCGCACCCATAGCTTGCCGTCGAGCTTCGCGCGGATGGTCTTCTTTCCTTCGAATACCAGCATCGTCTGATTGCCCTGACGCTGTTCATAAGTCAGCACGATAGCTTCGTCGGCGCCGATACGGTCCGTTCCCACGATGCGGAAATCGTAATTGTGCAATTCCCGCCTCGTGAAAAGCAGAAGTATCTGGCCGAAGTCCATGGCCGCGTCGATCAGCCCGACTTTGCGGAAGTTTTCGAGCATGCGCTTGCGCGCGCGGTCGTCTTCCGATTTCAGATCGAGGCTCAAGGTGTGCCGTGCTTTTTCGGGCGTGCTTACCGGACGACCATCCACCGAGATGACCTGCCGGAACTCGTGCAGCGCCCCGGGAGAATCGCGCAAACTTGCGTACGTATATTCGGAAACGATCTCGCGTGTCTGGTACTCTGCCACCGGACGCGCGGTTGCTCCGCTCCCCACGCGTGGATGGAAGCGCGGCGCCGGTTTCAGCGAGCGTTGCTGGAGCGTCTCTTCGGAAAGAGTCTGCGGCGCGGTGCGGCGGAACATCTCGGCCTCTTCGGAGACGCGGGACAGGATGTCAGCCAACGGCAGAGTCTGGCCCGGGAGAATCCCGATGGCCGCCACGGCGAGAATGCATGCCCGCATAGCTACATTGTAAATGCTGCCTGTTATGATCTCTTCAGAAATGCGTATTGCAGAACTCATTGAATATCGCACTTTTCGGTTGAGGGACGACGTGCTTGATCCACCCGCGCCCGGCCAGGTGCAAGTGCGCCTGCAAGGCGTGGGAATCTGCGGCTCCGATTTGCATTCCTACTCCGAGGGAAGCGTCGGCGACACCTCCTGCCAATACCCCATGGTGCTCGGACACGAACCCGCGGGCGTAATCGTCAAAACCGGAGATGGCGTGAGCGGATGGCACGCGGGCGATCGAGTGTTCTGCGAACCCGCCATTTATTGCTATCACTGCGAATTCTGCCACACGGGACGCCATAATATCTGCGCCAACATCCGCTTCATGAGCATGCCGGGCGACCCCGGCTTCTTCCGCGATGCGGTGAATCTGCCCGCCGGCAATCTGCTCGGTGTCCCGCCGCATCTGGGGTTGGCGTACGCCACTTTGATCGAACCGCTGGCTGTGGCTCTGCACTCGATGAAGTTTGTTTCCCTTCAGCCGGGTGAGACGGTGGCGGTCTTCGGCGCCGGACCGATCGGATTCCTCACGGCCGCCTGCCTCAAACTCTCGGGTGCCGGGCGCGTCTGGGCGATCGATCCGGTGGCCAGCCGCCGCGAACTGGCTGGGGCGACGGGTGTTGACGCCGTTGTTGATCCTGCCGCGGTTGATCCGGTAGCCGAGATCCGCCGCGACACAGGCGGCCGCGGGGTTGATGTGGCCATCGATTGCGCCACTAAAAACGGCACCATCAATCAATGCATCAACGTGGCACGCAACGGCGGCCGGGTGGTGGTTACCGGGATTCCGGCAGAGGCGATGGTGGAGATCGAATTCTCGCCCCTGCGCCGGAAGGAAATCGCGTTCTTCAACGTGCGCAGATCCAATCATGAATCGGAACTGGCGCTCGAGTTGCTCGCCCGGCACGAGCGAATCTTTGCACCGCTGGTGACGCACCGCCGGCCGCTCGATCAGATCGGCGATGCATTCGATCAGCTCGAACATTATCGCGACGGCGTCGGCAAGATCGTGCTGGCGCCATAGAGCGCCGCTACACCCACGTCCCCGTTGTGTAGTTCAAATTAACACTTCTTCTTACCGTTAGGAAGGCACATTCCTGTCCTATCGGGATTGCGTTTCACGCGTCTCGTATTGAAAGGAGAAATCATCGTGAGTTTCACCCCGGCCTCGGCCGTGTCCGCCGACATCTACGAAGACCTGCATCTGTTTGTGAGTTTTGAGCGAGGTGCGGCGGAGTTGGACGGAAAGCCGATTAAGCTCGCCAACAAGGAGTTTGAACTGCTTGCCTACCTGGTCCGGCATGCGCGCGAGCTGATATCGCGCGAGACGTTGCTCTTGACGATATGGGGATACGGCCCGACGGTGCGCACGCGCACGCTCGACGTACACATCCGTCGTGTGCGGCAGTGCCTGGAACCTTACGGGAAAGTTTACCTTGAGACGGTTTTTTCGGTCGGCTACCGTTTCCAACCCTATGTCCGGAAGCGAGTCGAACCCACCCAACTGGTTGCAGTGGAAGCATCCCGCAGTACAGCCTGACCCCGCGCCGGGTGTGTTATTCTCAGAGAGGTTGGAATCATAACAAGTTCTTTCCCGATCTTTGCGATCGGGCCTACCTGAGAGGTCTCACATGTCAGGCCATTCAAAATGGGCGACCATCAAGCACAAGAAAGGCGCCCTTGACGCCAAGCGCGGGAAACTCTTCACGCGCGTCATCAAAGAGATTACCATCGCCGCGCGCAACGGCGGCGATCCGGATATGAATCCGCGCCTGCGCACCGCCATTACCGCGGCCAAGGCGGTCAGTATGCCTGCCGACAACATCAAGAAAGCCATTATGCGCGGCACCGGCGAACTGGAAGGCGGTCAGATCGAAGAAGTGATGTTCGAAGGCTACGGACCGGGCGGCGCGGCCGTGCTGGTGCTGGTGGCGACCGACAACCGGAACCGCACGGTCAGCGAGATCCGGCACGTGTTCTCGAAGAACGGCGGCAACCTCGGCGAGCAGGGTAGTGTGTCCTGGATGTTCGAGCGCAAGAGCCAGATCGTAATTCCGGGGGACAAGGCGAGCGAGGATCAGCTCATGAACATTGTGCTCGATGCCGGCGCCGAGGACCTGCGCGACGAAGGCGGCACTTGGCTCGTCGTCTCCGCGCCCGAAGCCCACGAGCAGGTCTTGCAGGCCGTGCAGAAAGCTGGAATCCCGACCGAATCGGCTGAGATCGGCATGCTTCCGAAGAACCTGATCCGGCTCGAAGGCAAGAACGCGAACGCCATGCTGCGCTTGAGCGAGGCCCTGGAAGAGCACGACGACGTGCAGAACGTCTACTCGAACTTCGACGTCGACGAAAAAGAGATGGAAGCACTGGCCCAGGCCTGATGCGCATTCTCGGCGTCGATTGCGGGTCCGTGAAGACCGGCTACGGCGTGATCGATACGGACGGCCGAGAGCACCGGCTGGTCGCGGCCGGAGTGATTCGAGTCAAATCGACGCTACCCCTGGCGACGCGGGTTTGTGAGATCGCGCGCGAGCTGCGGGCGCTGATCGAACTTCATTCACCGGAAGCGGCCGCGGTCGAGGAAGTTTTCTACTCCATCAACGTGAAGAGCGCGCTGAACCTGGCGCACGTCCGTGGTGTCGTGCTGCTCGCGATTTCCGAGGCCGGTCTGGAGTTGGGCGAATACTCGCCGCTGGAAGTCAAGACGAGCGTCGTTGGCTACGGCCGGGCCGAAAAGTGCCAGGTGCAAAAGATGATCCACTCGCTGCTGTCGCTGGAGTCGGAGATCCGATCAGAAGACGCGTGTGATGCTCTCGCCGTAGCCATCTGCCACGCCACCAGCGCGTGGCTGAAAATACGGGGACAGACGGAGCATTCCCCAATTTCGTGAACGGAAATCGGGGAATGCTCCGTCTGTCCCCGTATTATTGAAGGTGCCGGGAGTGACTACTTCCGGATGCCGGCGGTCCAGTTCACCACCACCGTCATCGGCGGCGCCGCGGCTTCATCCATCGGACTCACCAACAGGAAACGCTTGCCGTCGGGGCTGACGTCATATAGCCTCGCCGGCGCGATCTTCGTCTCGAAGAGCGGCTTGGCGGCATCCGTCTGGAACTTCGAGCCCGGAAGCACCGACGCCACCATGAGTTTGCGATTCATGCCGATGTAGAATAATTCCCGCCCGTCATGGCTCCATACCGGACGGCTGCCCCCGTCCACCGAGACCTTCCATTTGCCGCCCGGCGCCGGAAACGACTGTACGTATACCTCCGACTGCTTCGTCTCGTCCGACGTGTACGCCACCCACTTCCCGTCCGGCGACACCTTCGGCCAACTCTCGGCGAATTCGGTCTGGAGGTACGGATATGGCTTCCGGTCTCCGGTGACCGGCAGCACCCAAATGTCGTACTTCGTCTTCGGGTCGACAGTATAGTAGAGGATGAATCGGCCGTCGCGAGTCCAGTCGCTCGGAAACGTCTCAATTGGTGTGTCCAGTAGGACTTCCGCGTTGCTGCCGTTCGTGACCGACTTCAAATACAGATTATAGTGGCCGCTCCGATTACTCGCGAAAACGACGCGGCTGGCGTCGGGCGACCATACGGGATGGTCGTCGTGCTTGGGATCAAAGGTGATCCGCTGGGCGGTATTGCGCGTCAGGTCGTGGAGCCAAAGGTCGTATGTTCCCGCCTGCGCATCGAGCCGGTCCACCACCACCTGGTTTCCATCAGGTGAGATGGAGGGCATGAGGAAAGTGCCGGGCGTGCCGAGATTCCCGACCGTTTTCCCGGTGCGATCGAACCAGGAGAGCGTAGAATTCAGCCCGGCGCCTCCGGAGAAATAGGCGAGCATGCCGTTCTGGGATACCGAAAAGCTACCTTGCACGTTGGCGGTGATGAGTTCGACCGGCTCGGCGACCGGGAACGGGTCGCCGGTAATCTGGAGTTTGCCGGCATCGAACGCGACGGCCATCAGGGTGCGTTCGCGGACGAAGAGCATGTAACCGGGGGCTGAATAGGCGGCGTTGGAACTCACCTCCATGAGGAGCCGCTTTTCACCGGATTGGAGGTCGCCGACATAGATGGCGTTCTTCTTGAAATCGGGGCTGCGGCCGGTGAAGAAGAAATGGCGGCCGTCGGGCAGGAACCACGGGAATCGGTGCGACACTTCGCCGCGGGAACTGTTAAGGGCGGTCACCGGCGTAGGCGTACCGCCCGCCGAAGAGACGCGTTGCAATGGACCGGCGGTATCTCCGGCGAAGACGATCACGCCGCCTGGCCCCCAGGTGCCGCCGCGTCCCGTAATCGCGTCGCAGAGCGTCATCGCCGGGCCGCCGGCCATGTCCACTTTTTTGAGGCGCCCGCGCGCGAAGAAGCCTACCGACCGCCCATCCGGTGACCAGAAGGGATCGATAGCTTCGTCGGTACCCGGCAGCGCTTTGGTCGCGAGCAGATCGAGGTCGCGGACGTAGAGCTGGATGTGACCCTCGGAGGCGGCGGCGAATACGACGCGCTTGCCGTCGGGGGAAAGCGCGGGAAGGCTGCTCGCCACGAACGTCGCCTTCTCCGGCGGCAACACCGATGCGCGCAGCACGCGGGTATCATCCGAGCGCCGGCTGTACAAAACCAGGCCTCCGGCGAGTGCGGCGAGTATTACGGCGGCCGCAGCCATCGTCCATCGCGAACGCCAGAACCGCGCCGGCCGTGAAAGCGCTCTCGCCGGGATTCCGCTCGACGAGCCGCCCTCCGCGATCCACTGCAGCTCCAGGAAAACGTCATGCGCGTTCTGCCGCCGCTGCTCCGGATCCTTCGCCAGGCAAGTCAGGATCAGGTGATCCAGCGCAGGCGGCAGGATTTCGCCGGTCACGACCGGCGTCGCATTGATCGAAGGTGGTTCGTGATCCAGAATGGCAGCGATAATCACGGCTTGCGTTTTGCCCGGGAATGCGCGCTGCCCGGTGACCATCTCGTAGAGCATCCCGCCGAAGGCGAAGATGTCGCTGCGTGTGTCCGCTTCCTTGCCGTTCAGCAGTTCGGGCGCGAGGTATTGGCAGGTGCCGAGAATAGAGCCCTCGTTGGTGAGTGTTTGCGTCGGAACCAGCGAGCCTGAAACCGGTGTGCTGCCGCTCACGGGGGCCACACCCGTCTTCGCCAGTCCGAAGTCCAGGAGCTTCGCGCCCGATTTGGTGAGCATCACGTTGCCCGGCTTCAGATCGCGATGAATGATTCCCTGCCGGTGTGCCTGATCGAGCGCCTCGGCGATCTGGATGCCATACTCATACACCTTATCCAGGGGCAAAGGGCCACGCGCCAGGCGGGCGGCCATGGTCTCGCCCTCCAGATACTCCATGACCAGGTACTCGACGCCATCCTGGCTGCCGACGTCGTACAGCGCACAGATATGCGGATGGTTTAGCATCGACACCGCGCGCGCCTCGCGCTCGAAGCGTTCGCGGGCGCCGATACTGCCCAGACGTGCCGAGAGGACCTTGACGGCGACGGTGCGGTCGAGGCGGGTGTCGCGCGCCTTGTACACCTCGCCCATTCCACCCGAGCCGATCAGGCTGTAGATTTCGTAGGGGCCGAGCCTTGTGCCTGGTTCCAGGTGCATGCAGAACGGTCGGACCCAAGATAGCACACGGGCTTCAGCTCTTGGCTGCGAGCTTCGCACTCCCGCCTGAAAGGCCTGTATCAGGAAGCGGCGGCGTCCAGGCGGGGAGTATGGCGCATCGGTGCAGCGTACGCTTGCGCCGCCCGACCTGGTGGCCCGGTGAATCTCCGCGGCATGGCCTACTGGTCCGGCATCGATGCCGGAGACGCAGTTTGTGTCGCCCCGACCTGCTCCGTCAGCTTGTCGAAAAACTTGCGAATAATAAACTTCGCCGTGGTTTCGACCAGGCGTTGGCCGACGCCGGCGATCATTCCGCCCACCTGCACGTCGCCTTCAAAGGCGACCTCGGTAGAGCTTTCCTGGGGCGACAGATGGAGCACCCCACTGCCCTTCATGAATCCGACTTTGCCCGTGCCTTCCACCACCAGCTTGAAACTTTCCGGCGGATGTGGGTCCTCGATCTTGACCTTGCCCGCGAAGAGGCCCTGTATGCTCGAGATGGCCATCTTCATTTTCATCTCGTACTCGTCGGGGCCGATACGGTTCAACTGATCGCAACCCGGCATGGATTTAGCCAGCACCTCGGGATCCTGCAGCAGTTCGTAAGCGCGTTCCGGTGTGGTGGCTAGAATATGCTTGCCGGCGATTTTCACGACGTCCTCGAAAGCGCCGTCGTGAGTGCGCGTGCGGTATAGACCCGCGCCATGTGCGCGCGATAGTCCGCCGACGTGTGCAGATCGGAGTTGGCATCGGCGCCTTCGGCCACTACGGCAGCCGCTTTGCGAACGTCATCGGGCGATCCCGCGGTGCCTGCCAGCAGCGTCTCGACGTTGGCGGCGCGATACGCTTTGGAGGCTAGCCCCGTGACGCCCACTCGAACCAGGCTCACGCGTCCGCCGGCCTTGGCCACCCGCGCCGCGACGCCCACGAGTGCGAAACCCGAGGCGGGCTGCGCCATTTTTTGATAACTCACACCCGTGCTCCCGCCTTCGATCGGCAGGATCAGCTCCAAAACCAATTCGCCTGGTCCGACCGCGGTAGTCATGGTGTCGACCAGGAACTCGTCGATTGTGATTGTGCGGTCGGTCCTGGCGCTGACCAGCCGGACCTTAGCTTCCAGTGCGAAGAGCGCGGCAGGATAGTCCGCCGCCGGATCGGCATGCGCGATGCTGCCGCCGATGCTGCCCATGTTCCGCACTTGCACGTCGCCGATGTTCGAAGCCGTCTCGGCCAGCAGCGGGCACTTGCCTCGCAGCAATGGCGACGACTCCACCTCGTAGTGCGTCGTCAGGGCGCCCACGTGAATCGCGCCGCCCTCTTCCCGGATGTAACTCAGGCCGGGGATTCGGCTGATGTCCACGACGTGCTCCGGAGCGGCCAGCCGTAACTTCATCAGAGGGATCAGGCTCATGCCGCCCGCCAGCACCTTGGCGTTGCCGTCGGCAATCAGACCGAGCGCCTCCTGCAAATTCGCGGGCGACGAATACTCGAAATTCTGCGGAATCATGCCTGGCCTCCTGCCTGAATCACCTTCCAGAGCTTTTCGGGCGTCAGCGGCATATCGAGATGCCGGACACCCAGATGGCTGAGCGCGTCCACCACCGAATTCACCACGGCCGGCGAGCAGCCGATCGTGCCCGCTTCGCCAACGCCTTTCACGCCCATCGGGTTGACCGGCGACGGCGTGCAGGTGTGGCTGCTTTCGATGTGCGGCATCATGCTCGCTTTGGGCACGCAGTAGTCCATGAACTCGCCGGTGATCAACTGCCCGTTCTCGTCGTAGACCGCCTGCTCGTAGAGTGCCTGGCCGAGGCCCTGCGCTACGCCGCCATGCACCTGTCCGTCGACGATCATGGGATTGATGATATTGCCGATGTCATCTACAGCCACGTAGCGCTTGACCTCCACCTGGCCCGTATCGCGATCGACCTCCGTCACGACGATGTGCGCGCCGAACGGGAAGGTGAAGTTGGGCGGCTCCCAGAAGTGCGTCGCCACCATGCCGGGCTCGGTGTTGGGCGGCAGCTTCATCGCGCGATAAGAGGCCCCGGCGATTTCGGGCATCGATACCGTCTTGCCCGTCTTGTTGCAGGTGCAGACGCCGCCGGCGAAGGTCACGTCCTCCGATTCCAGCAGCATCTGGCCGAATTTCTTGATCTTGGCTTTGAGATCCTGCAGGGCGAAGTACAGCGCCGTCCCGCCGATCGCCGTGCCACGGCTGCCGAAGGTGCCGATGCCGTACTGCACGATTGCCGTATCGCCGTGCAGCACGATGACATCGTCCATGCCGACGCCGAGTTCGTCCGCAGTGAGCTGGGCGAATGTAGTCTCTTCGCCCTGACCGTGCGGCGAGGCGCCGGTCATGACCGTAACTTTGCCCGAGGGCTCGATCTTCACCGTAGCGCTTTCCCATCCGCCCGCGGGAGTGGCGGGCGAAGGCCCGAAGGCGCAAATCTCGCCGTAGGTGGACATCCCGATGCCCATCAACCGGCCCGCCGCCTTGGCCGCCGCCTGCTCGGCGCGCAGGTTCTGGTAGTCGACTGTCCGCAGCGCCTTTTCGAGCGGCGCGGCGTAGTTGCCGCTGTCGTAGCTGAGGCCTGTCGCCGTCTGGTAAGGGAACTCGTCCGGCGCGGGAAAATTCTTCAGCCGCAGTTCAGCGGGGTCCATCTTCAGTTCGGCGGCAAGCACGTCCATCATGCGTTCGATACCGTGGGTGGCTTCGGGACGTCCCGCGCCGCGATACGCGTCGGTAGGCGTGCAGTTGGTGAAGGCGCCGATGATATCCGCCGACACATTGCGGAATTTGTAGAGACCCGGCATCATCAGCACAGAGAGCGTCGGGATTGCGGGCGTGAGGAGCTGGTGATAAGCGCCGATATCCTGAATCAGCTTGAGCCGAAGGCCGAGAACGGTCCCATCCCGCTTCGCAGCTACCTCGTAGTAATCGACGTGGCCGCGGCCGTGAATGGTCGTGGTGAAGTTCTCGCGACGCGATTCGATCCACTTTACCGGCTTGCCGATCTTCATGGCCACGAAGCCCATCAGGACTTCGTCGGCATACACATTCAGCTTGCTGCCGAAGCCGCCGCCGACTTCCGGGGCGATCACGCGCAACTGATGTTCGGGAATACCCAGCGTCAGAGCCATGAGAGTGCGCAGCAGGTGCGGAATTTGTGTCGATGACCAAAGAGTGAGCTGCTGCGCCCGATATTCCGCTACTGCACCGCGCGTTTCCATCGCGGACGGGATCAGCCGCTGGCTGGTGATGCGCTGTTTGACCACCACTTCGGCTTCGGCGAACGCCTTGTCGGGCTCGCCTCCTTCCTGGTGGAAGGTGAACGCCACATTGTCCGGCCACTCCGGGTGGACGGCGGGTGCGCCCGGCGCCAGCGCCTTTTCCGGATCGGCTACCGCGGGCTGCGGATCGTAATCCACCTCGATGAGATCGAGCGCGTCGGCTGCCACGTAGCGATCGGTCGCGACCACTACAGCC
>Ga0070741_10019593_pt1 | contig 10782 bp, 12 predicted proteins | sample Coa_R1_4_FD_66440 | JGI IMG/M metagenome (GOLD analysis project Ga0070741, IMG submission 66440) | Surface soil microbial communities from Centralia Pennsylvania, which are recovering from an underground coalmine fire - Coalmine... | ecosystem: Environmental > Terrestrial > Soil > Unclassified ... | reverse complement strand
CAACGTGCGAAGGCACGTTGTGCTCTGGGTTGCTGCAAATTCATTTGCTTGTCAACCGACAATGCAACAGCCCTGCCCACCTCAATAATGCAAAAAATCGGTAAAACCGATTCGAGAATGATTATCAGGTCTATATTCGGATAATGGAGATGGTAGGACTTACGTGGACTATCCCCCGATTTGGCTCATAATCCGCGATTCGGGAATGATGTGCTCCGCAAGGCCATGTCCCCAGGGTTTGTTGAATACGCCGCGCGCGATAATTTCGCGTAATTCGTCGTCGCTTGCTCCGTCACGAATTGGAGTCAGCAGCTCCACCTCATCGTCGCGCAACAAGCAAAGGCGCAAGCGTCCGTCGGAAGTCAAACGCACGCGGTCACAACCTTCGCAAAACGGCGCGCTGACCGAGCTGATAAATCCTAATGTGCCTAGACCGCCGCGCAAGCGATATGGACGCGCTGGGTTGTGTCCATCCCAATCAAGCGGTTCGAGGGGACCGAAAACGTCTTCAATACGCGCTTTCATCTCATCCGCCGTTACTACACTCTCGATTTGAAAATCCGAAATGGAACCCAGCGGCATCATTTCGATAAAACGCATGTCCCATGCGTGGTCTTGCGTCAATTGCGCGAGGTCAACAATGTCGTCCTCGTTGTAGCTGCGAACAATCACCGCGTTCAATTTGATGGGGGTCAATCCCGCGCGTTCGGCGGCGACGATCCCGCGCCACACGGCATCGAGTTTGCCAAACCGCGTAATCTTGGCGAATCGTTCCGCGTCGAGCGTGTCAATGCTGATATTGACGCGGTTCAATCCCGCGCGGGCGAGCGGTTCCGCGATTTTTTCCAATCGCATTCCGTTCGTCGTCATCGCAATTTCTTTGATGCCGGGCGTTGCCGCGATTTGCTCGACAATCGGCACGAGGTTCGGGCGCACGGTGGGTTCGCCACCGGTGAGGCGCACGCGGTCAAAGCCGAGCGTCGTCATAATCCGAATGACGCGTACGAGCTCTTCGTCGGTCAGGTGATAGGCGTGCGGGTGAAAGACCACGCCCTTTTCCGGCATACAATACACGCAGCGAAAATTGCAGCGGTCGGTCAGCGACACGCGCAGATAATGAATGTCACGCCCAAACGAATCATGCATAATCAGAACACTCGTACTATCCAGTATATCACAAAGTAATAGTGTTATATATTAAAGGTTTATTACTCTTGTTAGAGATTCATAAGAGTCGTTGACGCGACTGCGCTTTCGCTATACAATTTTTCTATATTCAGGGAAGGAATCCGCAATGCCGTATTTGGACATTCTTGCCATTCTCATGGCAGCCGTCGCTATTTTTATTGCATGGCGCGCCACGCAAGACCTCAAAGCGTTGACTGCCAAACTCGACCGCCTCCAGACGACGCTCTTTGAAACGCGGCAGGATCAACGCAAGCAGCAAGAACAAGTTGAAAACCGGATTGCTGCATTGGATGTTTCATTACAAAAAGCCACAGGCAAGCTGCGCTTTGACCCAAATTTGTCGCTCATGCGCTTGTATGAAATTGAACCGCGTGCGGAATCTGTGCTGGCTGCATTTCATATCGGCGGCTGCGCTGATTGTATGGTGGACGAAAACTCTTCGCTCGCCGATGCTGTTCGTCAACGCGGCGCGGATTTAGACCGTGTGCTTACCGCGCTCAATACCTTGCCGCCCAGCGGCGCGCAACCGGACTTGCGCGTACCGAACGTTCACACCAACTTCTAGTCTCTAGAAAGCGTGAATCATTTCAGACTTGACCGCGCGGGATGCGAGTGCAAAGGCTTGCATCCCGCTTCTATTTGGGTTTTCGGATATAATCCCGCTATGGCAACACGCAAGACTCAAACTGGGAAAAAACAAGCGCGGAAAACAACAACGAAAGCACCTGCGGAATCGCGTCCTCGTCTCGTCATTGAAAAATCGGCGGGGGCGGTCGTATTTCACCGCCGAGCTACGCTGGAATATCTGCTTTTGCGCGCGGGCGCATGGGGCTTTCCCAAAGGACTGGTTGAAGTCAGCGAAGCCGAGCAAGACGCTGCGCTGCGAGAAGTGCGCGAAGAAACGGGACTCGCCGTTTCCCTCGTTCCCAATTTCCGCGAGGTCGTTCAATACTTTTATCGTCACAAAGACGGCGCGCTCGTGAAAAAACAGGTTGTCTATTTTTTATGTGAAGCGGAACGGCGCGAGGTGCGTATCTCTTGGGAGCATGAAGAGGCGCGCTGGGTCATATACGAAGAGGGCTTGGAACTGCTTCAATTTGAAAATTTGCGAGAAATTTTACGCAAGGCACATGCGAAATTGATCAAATGAAGATTCTTTGTATTGACATTGGCACCGGCACGCAAGACATTTTGCTGTTCGATTCGACTACCGAAATCGAAAATTGTTTGCAGCTCGTCATGCCTTCACCGACGGTCTTGGTCGCAAACCAAATTCGTGAGGCAACCAAACGCGGCGAGTCAGTGCTTTTGACTGGAACCATCATGGGCGGAGGACCGAGTAATTGGGCTGCCAGCGACCACGCCCGCGCGGGATTCGATGTATATGCTACGCCCGACGCCGCGTTGAGTTTTGATGACGAACTTGATAAGGTCGAAGCAATGGGTATTCGGGTCGTGAGCGAGGATGAAGCAAAGACCCTCCATGCGACCCGCGTCGTCTTGGGCGATGTGGATTTGGACGCGATTCGTCGCGCATTTGAATCTTTTGGAGTTTCGTTAGAGTTTGATGCGCTCGCCGTTGCCGTATTCGATCACGGAAACGCGCCGCATGGTGTCAGCGACCGTACCTTTCGTTTTGAATTTCTCGCCGAACGAATCCGCGCGACGGGGAAACTCTCCGGCTTTGCCTTTATGCGTGATGATATACCCGCGCGTATGACACGAATGCAAGCGTTAGCAAACAGCATTACGCTTGATGCGCCGCTCATGGTGATGGATACCGCGCCTGCCGCCGTGCGCGGCGCGCTGGATGATGATCATGTGAGCGCGCAGCGCAATGCGATTGTTGCGAATATTGGAAATTTTCACACGCTCGCGTTTCGTTTTCACGAGGGCGCGATTGCGGGCGTCTTTGAGCATCACACTGGTGAATTGCGGAGAGAGCAGTTGGAAAGATTCTTACGCCAGCTCGCCGATGGCACGTTGACCAATGACGCGGTCTTTAATTCACAAGGGCACGGCGCGGTGTTGTTCGATTCGCGCCCGCAGCCCCTTGATTTTCTCGCAGTTACAGGACCGCGTCGTTCCATGCTCTTGCGCTCGACGCTGAATCCGTATTTCGCCGTGCCGTATGGCGATATGATGCTTGCCGGAGATTTCGGTCTGCTGCACGCCTATGCCGATTTGAACCCGAACCTCGCGGCGGAAATTGAAAACGCTCTAGCGCGCTCGCGGGAGAGCGCATGAATTTCCCGTCATCCGAATTTTCTCCGCCGCCGACGGAATCGCTGCGCGAAATTTCCATTCAAGAGCTGCGTCGCTGCGATGGCAGCCGCAAAAATCCGGTATATATCGCGTATAAGGGCTTGGTCTATGATGTCAGCACGAGTTCGTTTTGGCGCACCGGGCTGCACCGCGATTTGCATTTCGCTGGACAAGACTTGACTGATGAAATTGCCGATGCGCCGCATACGGATCTCGTCTTTCATAAATTCCCCATCGTCGGGCGATTGAAAACATAGAACCGCGAATCTGCGCGAATCTACGCGAATGATTTTTAAAATTCGCGTAGATTCGCGCAGATTCGCGGTTTCTTACCATGACTGGAACAATCATCAACGTTATTACCGTACTAATTGGCGCGTCCATCGGCGTATTGCTCGGTGAACGCTTTCCTGAACGCATTCGGCAAACCGTTATGGCAGGACTGGGAATTATGGTTCTCGTCGTCGGCTTGAGCATGGCGATTCCGGGCAACGCGCTCATTGTCTTGTTCAGTCTGCTAATTGGTGGCATTCTCGGTGAACTTGTAGATATTGATGGAAAGCTGAACGCGCTGGGTTGCTGGCTCGAAGCGCGTTTTGCGCGGGAAGGCGATGCGGGAAATTTCACGCGCGGTTTTGTCAGTGCCTCGCTCGTTTTTTGTGTTGGCCCCCTCACGATTCTCGGCGCGATTCAAGATGGCTTGGTCGGCGATTATCGGTTGCTGGCGATCAAGTCTCTGCTTGATGCGTTTGCGGGACTTGCCTTTGCTTCGACGCTTGGCATTGGCGTTGCATTTGCCGCAATCACGGTGCTTGTCGTGCAGTGAGCGATCAGCATCTTGGCAATGCTCATCGGCGCATCGCTCGGCACGGTCACGCGCGAAACGCCTTGGGTTATCCAAATGACCGCGACGGGCGGCGCGGTGATTCTGGGCATCTCGTTCTTGCTACTCGATTTGAAAAAGATTCGCATCGCCAATTTCATTCCTGCTATTCTCATAGCACCCCTGATCCAAGTCGCGCTCGAATTCTTCAAAGTTCAATTACCTTGACCCATGGAAGCGATTGGGTATTCGTCATTTCGAACGAAGTTGCGACGCGCTCTGTCGCCGGAATCTCGTTTTCGTTAAAAGAGAGATTTCTCGCAAAGCCTGTCCCGAAGGATTGAGGGAACGGCTCGAAATGACAGCTATCGTTCGCGTAGGTTTGCGTAGATTCGCGGTTACTTGAAATGCCTGACCTAATTATTCACTCTGCTGCACAACTCATCACCATTCAAGGTGAGGGACCCAAGTACGGCGCGGCGCAGGGCGATTTAGGCATCTTCGAAGATGGCGCGGTCGCGGTGAACGGGCAAGACATTCTTGCCGTTGGCATAACGAATGAGATTCGCGCGCTCGCTGACGGCGAAACGCAATTCCTTGACGCGACGGGCTGCGTTGTCTTGCCGGGATTCGTGGACGCGCATACGCACGCGGTGTTTGCGGGCGACCGCGCGAACGAATTTGAAATGCGACTGCGTGGTGCGTCCTATCTTGAACTGATGAAAGCGGGTGGCGGGATTATGAGCACCGTCCGCGCGACGCGCGCGGCATCGGTCGAACAAATCATTGCCCAAACGCGCGCTCGCCTTGATCGAATGCTGGTATACGGCACAACGACCGCCGAAATCAAAACGGGCTATGGGCTGGACACGGCAACGGAATTGAAATTGCTCGAAGCGATTTCTGAAGTTGCAGCGACGCATCCAATAGACCTCGTACCCACCTTCATCGGGGCGCACGCCATTCCGGAAGAATATCAAGGGCATGGAGATGCATTTACCGATTTGGTTGTGAACGAAATGCTGCCTGCGGTTAGCGAGTGGCAAAAGAGTTCAATGCTGCACATGCGTCTTTTTTGTGATGTCTTTTGTGATGAAGGTGCATTCAATGTGGAACAATCGCGTCGAATTTTAACACGCGCGCAAGAGCAGGGCTTGGCTCTAAAAATTCACGCGGATGAATTTGCGAATCTCGGTGGGGCACGGTTAGCAGCGGAATTACGCGCTGTGAGCGCCGATCATCTGATGGTCACGCGGCGCGAAGAAATGAAGCAGATGGCAGAGGCGGGGGTCATTGCTGTTCTACTCCCGGGGACAACGTTCGGATTGGGGAAATACGATTTTGCGAACGGGCGCGCGTTCATCGAGGAAGGCGTCGCAGTCGCGCTCGGCACGGACCTTAATCCCGGCACCAGTTGGTGCGAGTCTATGCCGATGATGTTGGCAATCGCTACCCGCTATGAAAAATTAACCATTGCCGAAGCGATTGTCGCCGCGACGTTGAACGCCGCGTACGCGTCTGGCGTCGGTGAGCGCGTCGGCTCTCTTCAACCCGGCAAGCAAGCGGACATCTTAATCGCCAACGTCCCTGACTATCGCTATCTTGCCTATCAGTATGGAACCAATCCGATTCGCGCCGTAGTAAAACGCGGAAAGGTTATTCGTCAATAGATGCCTCTTGTAATCGCACTTCGACCACTTGCTGCGAATTGAACCCTTCAAGTTGCAATGCTTCGCGCGCGATTTGGGTTAACGCTTCGAGCGGCACTAACCCCACCAGTTCGCTGCCCAGAACTTGGACGCCCCGTTTTTCCGCCTCCGCGCGCACGTGATTGAACGCCGTTAACATGCCCGTCACATTAAAGTCGGTGAGATTCATCGAGACTTGAACAATGCCCTTGACCTCTAACGCAAAGCCCAATGCCTTGACGGATGGCAAACCGCCGCCGCGTTCGCGTGTCACTTTGGCGATGTCTTTGGCAATTTGCAAATCATTCGTCGCCAGATTGACGTTATACGCAATCAAAAACGGGCGCGCGCCAACTGCCACCGCGCCCGCTTTGCCCACGCGGCGCGGACCGAAATCTGGTTCGCGTTCAGGAGACGTTGCAATTTCTTCGCGGATGGCTTCGTACTCGCCGCGCCGCACGTACGCTAAATCGCGCCGTTCGGGATGCGTCGCCGCGCGCTCGTACAAGTATACGGGAATTTCCAATTCGCGCCCGATGCGTTCCCCAACACGTCGCGCCAGTTGTATGCAATCTTCCATTGTCACATTCCGAATGGGAATAAAAGGAATTACATCCGTTGCGCCCATACGTGGGTGTTCGCCGCGATGCGTGTTGAGGTCAATCAATTCCGCCGCCTGCGCGCAGCCCCGAAATGCTGCTTCCGCTACTGCGTCTGGCTCGCCCGCAATTGTCACCACCGCGCGATTGTGACTCGCATCCATCTCGCGGTCAAGGAGCAGTACGCCTGTATCGGTCATCGCTCGCACGATTTCATCTAAAACCTCTGCGCGCCGACCTTCCGAAAAATTCGGAACACACTCGACAATTTGTTGCATCGCCGTTCCCGTTGGGGCGATTTGCGACGGAGTACGTCGCGATGAATCGCCCCTACAATTTTCGCATTTCGTCCAAGAATCGGTCTACTTCGTCTACCGTGTTATAGTGGGCCAAGCCCACGCGTACCGCACCGCCCGTTCGCTCTAAATCTAACTGCTCCATGAGTGAGAGCGCATAATAGTTGCCGTCCCAGACATTGATATTCTCTTTCCCTAATTTTTGAGCAATCGCCAGCGGGGAATATCCATTTACATTGAACGCGACGGTCGGCGCACGATACTCAAACCGCGCTCTATCAGTGATCCCGTAAATGTGAATACCTGGAATTTCTTGTAAACCATTCATTAGGCGAATAAACAAGTTTTTCTCATATGCCTGCACCGCGCTCATACCTGTTTTCAATTGCAGCCGTTTGCCTTGAAACGAAGAATACTGTGAACGGAACGACTCGCCAAACGTTTCACCGACAGAAGCGAGATAATCTACCGCTGCCGCGCCGCCAGCGATGGCTTCAAAACTTGGCGTGCCCGTTTCAAATTTGTAGGGCGGCACATTCGAGGCAGGGCGCACCTTGTATGCATGCAATCGCTCTAGATGTTCGTATTTGCCGTACACGATGCCGAGATGCGGACCATAGAATTTGTAGGCAGAACACGCGAGAAAATCACAATTCAGGTCTTGGACATCTATCGGAAAGTGTGGCGCATAATGAACTGCGTCCACATAGACCAATGCGCCCGCCATGTGCGCGAGATCGCTGATAATGCGAACTGGATTCACCGTTCCAACTGCGTTCGATGCCAACCCCACTGCCACGAGCCGCGTCTTGGTCGAAAGTTGACGCTCAAAATCCGCCATGTCGAGCGTGCAATCATCTTTATTGATGCCAACGCGTTTAATGACAACGCCGCGTTCCTCTAACGCGACCCACGGCGCGACATTCGCATCGTGATCCAGCTGTGTCACGATGATTTCATCGTCGGGATGAAGCCAGCGGCCAATCGCGCGGGACATTATAAACGTGAGCGTGGTCATATTGGGGCCGAAAATGATTTCATCGGGCGAACGCGCATTGAGAAAATCTGCAAACGCGATGCGGGACGCGTGTTGCAGCTCGTCATTGCGCGCGCTGGTCGGAAATGCGCCGCCCTGATTGGCGTTGGCAATCAAATAGTAATCCGTCATCGCGTCAATGACCGATTGTGTGACCTGCGTACCGCCCGGATTGTCGAAAAAGATGGTGCCCGATTGCAGCGAAGGAAAATGGGCGCGCACCCATTGCGAATCAAGATTCATAAGTCCACCTTGTAGGACAAGTTTATTGCGACGCAGTTCGTCGCCACTTGTCCCATGTAAACAACGAGGCGGGTAGAGACGCCGTACGGCGCACTGCTACCCGCCTTGAATTTGCTCATGCTGACGTACTAGTTCATCGTCAAGTTGTTCAAGCGATCAAACCACGCATCAAAACCTGTCGGCGCAGCGCGCAGTTCTACCTTGAAGGTATAGTCGTGCTGAACCAAACCCATCGGTTGGGAAAGGTCGAGGTCCTGCAACGTGAACGATGGCTCAAAATGCAAGACAAGAATTCGCCCACTTGTGTTGATGAATTGCATATCCTGAACCGTCTTCCACGGTTCGTCAAGAGCATCGCGTTTGATCGAAACTGCCGCTTCCACAATCGGCACCATACGACCGTTAACCTCATTCACCTGATGATAATACTTGTAGTAGCGACTGTGCGGTACCGGAGTCCGAATTGGTTTACCTCGATCACTGATAAACGGCAATCCCGCATCGTGGGCTGCCGTCGCAATCAACGTGGAGACCATGCACACGCCGCCCGCCTTGACCATATTATCCCGCACATCAGGACCAAGGTCATACGGAATCTGGTAATCGAGCAAATTCGCCGCTCGGTTAAACGAAAAAATTTCGCCGGGGTAGATGTATTTCCCCTCGAGCTGTGACACGGCGTGCAACACGTTATTCAGCGAACTGTTTTTGGCTTCGTCGTTCGCGTAGAGGTAAATCAATCCCGCGCCAATCACTTTGCCTTCCGGCGCAGTGGGACGCGTAATGGAGGCTTGGGGGCACGCCATATCCGGTGGGGTATTCAAGTTAAATAAAGAATCTTCGGAAAAAATCGGAGCGGGTACACAAGTCGCGGCCTGCACAAGACGGGGCAGGGCACAGAACGCGAACAACGTGAGCAAGCAGGCGGAAGCGAGGGTACAAACGCGGTGCAAGGCAATCCTCCCGAAAGGGTGATGACGAGCGGAATTATAGGGATTTTGAAAAATACTACAAGTGGGGGAAAAATTGTAGCGACGTTACGCGATAACGTCGCTACTGGAAGAAGGAGGAGAAAAATAACTCAATAATGGATACTGTTGGCGAGTTCGGGAAACCCGAATCTGTCCAAAATGATCACTATGATGTTCGCCAACAGTATCGGCTTGTGCGGCGGTTTGTGGCGAGATAAAGATGGACGAAAGGATGCTGGAAGGGGGTTCGGCTGCCGCTCAAGTTGTATGCAGTCTATCCGAATTCAAATGGAATCTCAATAGGAATTGAGGGATGGGAACAAGGGGTCATTCGTTCGAGTCTTGGGTTAAACGCTGGGCGATCAGAATGGGGATGAAGGTAATCGCGATGACGAACACCGCGACCACATTCGTGACAGGCCGCTGACGGGGACGAACGAGTTGATTGAAAATCCAGATGGGGAGCGTAGTCTGTTGTCCGGCAGTAAACGTGGTGACGATTACTTCATCAAAGGACAGCGCGAACGCCAACATGCCGCCCGCGAGCAGCGCGGTCGCAATAGTAGGCAACAAGATATAGCGAAATGTCTGAAAACTGTGTGCGCCCAAATCGGCGGACGCTTCCATCTGCGATTTCGCCGTCCGCCGCAAACGCGCGATGACATTGTTATAGACGACGACTACGCAAAAGGTCGCGTGCCCGACAACGATAGTCCAAAACGAAAAGTCAATGCCGAGCAAGCCAAAGGCGGAACGCAGCGAGATGCCCGTAATGATTCCCGGCAAAGCGATAGGAAGAATCACCAAGAACGAAATCGCTTCACGCCCAAAAAATTTTGTGCGAGAAACGGCGAACGCGGTGAGCGAGCCGAGGACCAGGGCAATCGCACTCGCAATGAGCGCGACTTGGATTGAAAGCAGTAGCGGCGGGAAAATATCGGGACGATTGAACAATGCCACGCGGAACCAATCGAGCGTCAAGCCCGGTGGTGGAAATGTGAACGCGGCGTCTTCTGTCGTGAAGGCGTAGAGAATTATGATTCCAAAGGGGCAATAGAGGAATAACAGTACGAACGCGACCAGCAATTTCAAACCAAACGGCGCGCGGGCGGCAAACGGTTGTGAAGTTTTTTTGCGGGTGAACATTCGGTGGACTCTCGGCGGTCGCGTAGGACAAGTTTGGCGAACAATGTTCGCAAAAACTCTGTCCTACAACGCCTCAAACGCGCCGAGTCGTCCGGCGATGAACAAATAAATGAACATGATGACCATGGGCACGACAGTGAAGGCGGCGGCGAGTGGAATATTTCCCGCTGTGCCTTGCTGCGTCAGCACTACCTGACCGATAAAAAATGCCGAGTTGCCGAGCACGCCCGGAATGATGTAATCGCCGAGCGTGAGAGAAAATGTAAAAATCGAACCCGCGACAACTCCTGGGAACGCCAGTGGTAGAATCACGCGCCAAAATGTTTGCAGCGGACGCGCGCCCAAATCGGCGGATGCTTCGAGCATCGAACGCGGGACGTGTTCCAACGCGGTATATGTCGGAATAATCATGTACGGCAGCCACACATAAACAAACGCGAGAAATGTTCCATACATCGAAACCGAAAGCGACGGTCCACCAATCGTCGGTACGGCGAGAATCGCGTCGAGGACGCCGTGCAAGCCTG
>Ga0070741_10019592_pt1 | contig 10782 bp, 9 predicted proteins | sample Coa_R1_4_FD_66440 | JGI IMG/M metagenome (GOLD analysis project Ga0070741, IMG submission 66440) | Surface soil microbial communities from Centralia Pennsylvania, which are recovering from an underground coalmine fire - Coalmine... | ecosystem: Environmental > Terrestrial > Soil > Unclassified ... | reverse complement strand
CTGGTCGAGCTCGCGCTTGCGCTTGTACTCGATCCAGGTGTCGATCACGTCCTGCGTGAACACGCCGCCCTCGAGCAGCCACTGGTGGTCGGCCTCGAGCGCGTCGAGCACCTCCTCGAGTGAGCCCGGCACCTGCTTGACCATCGCCTTCTCCTCGGGCGGGAGGTCGTAGAGGTCCTTGTCCATCGGGTCCGGGGGCTCGATCTTGTTCTTGATCCCGTCCAGGCCGGCCTGCAGCATCGCCGCGAACGCGAGGTACGGGTTGCACGACGGGTCGGGCGTGCGGAACTCCAGCCGCTTGGCCGCCGGCGTCTTGTAGTACAGCGGGATCCGAACGCACGCCGAGCGGTTCCGCTGCGAGTACACGAGGTTGATCGGCGCCTCGTAGCCGGGGACGAGCCGGCGGTACGAGTTGGTCGTCGGGTTGCTGAACGCGAGCAGCGACGGCGCGTGGGCGATCAGCCCGCCGATGTACCAGCGCGCGGTGTCGCTGATGCCGGCGTAGCCCACCTCGTCCCAGAACAGGTTCTCGTCGTCCTTCCACAGGCTCTGGTGCGTGTGCATGCCCGAGCCGTTGTCCATGAAGATCGGCTTGGGCATGAACGTGACGGTCTTGCCGTGCGCCCGCGCCGTGTTCTTGACGACGTACTTGTACTTCATCACGTTGTCGGCGGTCGCAAGAAGCGTCGAGTACCGCATGTCGATCTCGGCCTGGCCGGCGGTGCCGACCTCGTGGTGGTGGACCTCGATCTGGATGCCGACCTTCTGCAGGTTCAGCACCATCTCCGAGCGCAGGTCCTGGAAGTGGTCCATGGGGGGCAGGGGGAAGTAGCCCTCCTTGTACCGGGGCTTGTAGCCGAGGTTCGGCCGCCCGTCGATCTCGCGCTCGCGTCCGGAGTTCCACACGCCCTCGACGGCGTCGATGTGGTAGTAGCCCTCGTGCTGGTTCTGGTCGAACCGGACCGAGTCGAAGATGTAGAACTCGCACTCGGGCCCCCAGTAGGACACGTCGGCGATCCCGGTCTGCTTCAGGTACAGCTCGGCCTTGCGCGCGATGTAGCGCGGGTCGCGCGTGTACATCTCCCCGGTCACGGGGTCCTTCACGAAACAGTGGAGCACCAGCGTCGGATGCGTCGTGAACGGATCCAGGTACGCGGTGTCCGGGTCAGGGAGCAGGAGCATGTCGGACTCCTGGATCTCCTGGAAGCCACGGATCGACGAGCCGTCGAAGCCGTAGCCGTCCTCGAACCCGGCCTCGGTGAGCTCGCCGATCGGGACCGAGAAGTGCTGCATGAGCCCTGGCAGGTCGCAGAAGCGGAAGTCGACGATCACCGCCCCCGCGTCCTTGGCCATGGAGAGAACGTCCTTCGGCGTGGCCACCGCGCTTCCCCCTTCCGTCACGGACGACGAGCAAGCCTAGGAGGGTCGCGGGTCCAGGTGGTTTCCTGCTCGTTAATTGTCTGTAACGTCGGCGGCGGGGGCGCCGGTGGTCGCGGCCGCCGCGGCCGGGGCGCGCCCGGCCGCGGCGGCCCTCACGGGCGACCGGGATGCACCCTGGCGCTCGCGAAGTCCACGTGCAGCGGCGTTCTGCCGCCCGGAAGGAGCAGGTCGAGTCCGTCCGGGGTGTTCAGGAAGCCCGGGGCGGTGCCGGGCACGTTCGTGTGCCCGTACTGCCAGGCGATCCGGCCGCTCGCCGGGTCGAGCAGCACCACCCGGTCGTTGAAGTCGTCGGTCACCGCCACGAGCCCGTTCGGCAGGGGAGCCGCGAGGCTCGGATGGTCGAGCTCACGAGGGCCCGACGTCGGCCGGAAGGTCCACAGGACCCGCCCCCCGCTGGTGAACCGAACCACGGCGCCGGGCGATCCGTAGTCGGCGGCGACGTAGGTGCCGTCCGAGAGCCGCTGGGGATCCGAGGGCACGGACAGGCTCGGGATCCGAACCGTCCACAGCGGATCGCCGGCCCTCGTGATCTCGCTGATCGAGCCGGCGTGGAGCTCGGTGACCAGCAGGTGTCCGTCGGGCAGCGGGGTGTCGCCGTTCGGGTACCCGACCGTGACCGGCAGTCCCGGCGTGCAGTTCCCCGTCCGACCGATCTGGCCGGCCGGCCGGCCGGCCGGGCCGAAGAACAGGATCCGGCAGTTCGAGGCGTCGGCGACGACCATCCCGCCCCCGGGGTACGGATACAGGTCGTCGGGCTGGTGGACGTAGCCAGGCGCCGAGCCCGGAACCCGCGGATGGCCGTAGGTCCACAGCGTCCGCCCGCTCGGGTAGGCGATCTCGGCGAGCACGTCGTTGTCCTCCTCGTTCACGAGGATCGCGCGTCCGCGGTGCACCCAGAACGCGTCGTCGGGGAAGAAGAACGGCACCGGCGGTGCGGGGAGCGAGGGGTCCGGGTAGCGCCAGAGCACGCGGCCCTTCGCATCGACGACGAGCAGGCGGTTGTTGCCCCGGTCGGCGATGAGCAGCTTGCCCGCGAAGGGCCGGACGGACGCCGGGTCCGAGCCGCCCGCGGTGGGGGTCGTCGAGATCAGGCTCGAGGCGGCAGGAGTGGCCGTCACGAGGGTGGCCTCCTCGACCTCGGCAACGGCGGTCCCTCGCCACCCGCCGATCAGCCAGGCCTGCCCCGGGGTGAGCGCCACCGCCGCGTCGGCGAGCGGGCGCCGGAGCGGGGGCAGGGCCGCCGTCCGGCCGGTCGACGGGTCGATCGCCCACGTGGAGCCGCTGGGCTCACCGTTCGCGTCGAGCCCGCCGACCACGTAGACCTCGGCCCCGAGCCCGAACGCGGCGGCCTGCTCGACCGGCTGGGGCAGGTCGGTGACCTTCGACGTCTGGCCCGTGGACGGATCGAAGCGCCAGACGTCGCCCACGGGTCGCCCGGCGGCGTCCTCCCCGCCGGCGATCAGGAGTCCGGAGGGGAGGGCCGCGACCGCCGGGTACCGAACGCCGATCGGCAGCTTCCCGGCCACGCGGAAGTGGACGCCGTCGGTGGTGGCGTAGATCGTCGCGCTCACCGTCGAGCCGTCCCATCCGCCGACCAGGTACGCGGTGCCGTTGACGGTGGCGGCGGCCAGATCGGACAGGGGACGCGGAAGGCGACCGATCACCCGGGCCCGGCCCGACGCGGGATCGAAGGCCTGCACGAGGTCGGTGGTGGTCGATGCGCCGCCGCCGAACACGACGATCCGACCGGCAACCAGCGCGCCGGCGCCGTCGTGGAACGGTCGAGGCAGGGAACCGAGATACGTGAGCGAGCCGCTCAGCGGGTTCAACGCGAACACGCCCGCGACCGACGAGCCCGTGGCGTCGAGCCCCCCGGCGAGGTAGATGGTCGAGCCGTCCGACACCGCGACCTCTCGCTGCACGGGGGCCCGGAGGCGGAACGGCGCCGCCCGCAGCATGAGCCGAGTTGCGCTCGGCGCCGGGGACGCCTCGGTTCCGCCCGGCGTCGGCGCCGAGGGCGTGCCGGCCGTCCGGACCGACGTGCAGGCGGACCCGAGGAGCGCGAGGCCGATCGCCGCCGACCACAGACGGGCGTTTCGGATCCGGGTGCGGGCCGTCATCGGCGCCGGGCAGTCTACGGGGGCGAGCACGAAATCGCGAGCGAGCGGCGGGCCAGGGTCGCTCCGGCCACGGGGGACCTCAGAGGTCGGCGGCTCGGTACCCGACGCCGCGGACCGTCTCGATCAGCGACTCGTGCTCGGGGCCGAGCTTGGCCCGGAGCCGGCGGATGTGCACGTCGACCGTCCGGGTGCCCCCGTAGAACTGGTATCCCCAGACCTCGCGCAGGAGCGCGGGGCGCGTGAACACCCGGCCCGGCCTCGAGGCGAGGAACCGGAGCAGCTCGAACTCCTTGTACGTGAGGTCGAGCGCCCGCCCCGCCACCGTCACCCGGTACGAGTCCGCGTCGAGCGTCATCGGTCCGAGACGGATGGTCTGTCCCGGCGCGCTTCCTGCCCGGCGCCGGAGCATGGCGAGCCGGACGCGGATCTCCGACTCCGGCGCGGACGGGTACAGGATCTCGTCGGCCGCCTGCTCCCAGGGGAAGCGCTCGAGGTCCGGGCGTTCCACCACCACCACGACCGGGGTGCGGGGGCCTCGCTCGTGGAGGGCCCGCAGGACCGCGTGGCCCTGTCCCGGGTTCTCGCCGGCGTCGATGAGGAGAACCTCCGCGCCGATCGCGAGCGCATCGGAAACGAACGCGACCGAGAGCGGCAGCAGCTTGAGGTCCAGGTGGGAGGTCGAGCGGGCCGTGGCGATCGCGTCCCCGAGCGCTGGGAGGGCCTCGGCGGGGGAGCGATCGGTAAGCAGGACGATGGCGGCCACGACCCGGTCGAGGGTACCAGGCACCCCGGCGCGCCCGGTACCCTGTGAGCGATGCCCACCGTGTCGGTTCGCCTGTTCGCCGCCCTCCGCGACCTTGCCGGGGCCGCCAGGGTGGAGGCGGAGGGCGACACGGTCGACGACGTGGTCGCAGCCCTCGCGGCGCGGTTCGGCGACCGGTTCGCCCGAGTCGCGGCCGCCGGTTCGGTCGTGGTCGACGGAGAGCGCGCCTCGGGCGACCGGCGACTCGCCCGGGGGGAGGAGGTGGCGCTCCTTCCGCCGGTCTCCGGCGGGTGAGCGGCGCCCCTGCACCGCTGCCATACTGCGGGAATGCTCGCCGTTCGGCGGTTCCAGCGCCTGCTCCTCATCGTGAACCCGGTGGCCCGGACCGTCTCCCGGCCCACGCTCGCCGTGATCGAGAAGGCCCTGTCGGCGGACTTCAAGCTCGAGGTCCTCGAGACCGCCAACCGCGGGCACGCCACCGAGGTGGCCCGGGAGGCCGTCGCCGATGGGATCGATCTGGTGGTGGTGTTCTCCGGGGACGGGACGATCAACGAGACGGTGAACGGCCTCGCCGGCACCGAGACCGCGCTCGGGGTGCTGCCGGGCGGCGCCACCAACATCCTGGCTCGAGCGCTCCAGTTCCCCCTCGACCCGGTCGAGGCCGCGGGAGTGCTGATCTCGGCGGCGCTTGAGGGAAGGGCCCGACGGCTGGACCTCGGACGGGCCGACGGTCGGTACTTCGCGGTGAACTGCGGCGCCGGGGTCGACGCCGCCGCGATGAAGCGGCTGGACCACAAGTTCCCGGCGAGCAAGGCGAAGTTCTCCCGCGCGGCGTTCCGGGCGGTGGCCCGGGAGGTGCTCGCCGGATACGCGGGACGCTCTCCCGACCTGACCGTACGGATCGACGACGGCGAGCCGCAGCCCTCGATCTCGGTGATGATCGGGCGGACCGATCCCTACACGTACTACAAGGATCGGGGCGTCCGGGTCACCCCACAGGCCTCGCTCGACGAGGGTCTCGACGTCCTCTCGGCCCGACGCCTGCCGAGGCGGAGCGTGCTTCGCATCGCGTGGCAGCTCTTCGGCTCGGCCCGGCACGTGAGGGGCCGGGATATCGACTACTGGCACGACGTGTCGCGGGTGCGGGTGGGCTCCGAGCGCCCGTTCCCCGTGCAGGTTGATGGGGACGTCATGGAGGATCGAACCGAGCTCGAGGTGAGCCTCGCCCGCGACGCGCTGTGGGTCGTTGCCTGAGGCGGGCCGGCACTCACATCGCGACGCTCGGGCCGGAGCTACGGGTCGAGCGTGACGATGTCGTCCTGCGCGGAGGACTCTCGCGTCTGGATCCCGCACTCCCACTTGGCGAACCCGGCCCACCGGCCGGCCCGCTCGGGCTCCCCGGGAAACGGCATCCGCGTGCACGGCGCGCACCCGATCGAGGCGTAGCCGAGATCGTACAGCGGGTTGTGCGGCAGGTCGTTGGCCTTGAGATAGGCCCACGTGTCGCGCCGGGTCCAGGTGGCGACCGGGTTCACCTTGACGATGAAGCGCCCCGGCTCGAGCTCGTACCGGTCGACGATCGGCGCGTTCGCCCTCGTGGGCGCGGAGTCCCTCCGGAACGCGGTCACCCACGCGTCGAGCCCGCGCAGGGCCGCGAACATCGGGCGGACCTTGTTGATCTCGCAGCAGAGCGTGGGGTCGCGTTCGTACAGTCGCGGGCCGAAGGCCGCCTCCTGCGAGGCGACCGTGTGCTCGCCGACCAGGTCGACGACGTTCAGCCCGAGCTCCTCGGTGAGCAGCTCCTTGAAGGCGAGAGTTTCCGCGAAGTGGAACCCGGTCTCGAGGAACAGCACCGTGACGTCGGGGCGGATCTGCGAGGCCATGTGCATGACGCACGTCCCCTCGGCCTGGAAGGCGGAGGCGATCGCGATGCGCTCCAGCCCGGAGTCCTCGAGGGCCCATCGGAGGATCTCGCGGGGGTGAGCGGTCTCGAACCGCCGGTTCAGCTGGCGGACCTCGTCGTCGGCGAGCAGGGTCTTCATGGGGCCGCCTCGCTCTCGTCTCGGGCGCCCGGAGTATAGCCCGGGGGAGGCGATCGGGCCGGCCGGTATGCTGTCGGCCCGAAACCCTCGTCCACCTCGAAAGGCGGATCCATGGCGGAGACCATCGCGCCCCACGGCGGGACCCTCGTGAATTTGCTCGCGACGGGCCGGGAGGCCGAGCAGCTCGCGGATCGGGCCGAGCACCATCCCAAGATCAGGGTCGGCGAGCGCGAGCTCTCGGACCTGGAGATGCTCACGGTCGGAGCGCTCTCACCGCTCACGGGGTTCGTGCGCGAGCACGACTACCACTCGATCCTGGAGTCGATGCATCTGTCGAGCGGCCTTCCCTGGACGATCCCGGTCACCCTCTCGCTCGACCAGGACGAGGTGAAGCGGATCGGCGGGGCCGACGCCGTGACCCTCCTGAGCGCGCAGAGCGACCGGCCCCTCGCCGTGCTCGAGGTCGAGGAGGTCTTCCGCAGGGACCGCGAGAAGGAGGCGCTCGCGGTGTTCGGCACGCAGGACCTGGACCATCCCGGGGTCCGCGCCCTGCACGAGGCCGGCGACTTCTGCCTGGCCGGAACCGTGCGCGCGCTCCGACTTCCCGAGCACCGGACGTTCGCGAGGTACCGGCTCACGCCGGCAGAGACCCGTGCCGAGTTCGAGCGGCGTGGGTGGCGCACCGTGGTCGGGTTCCAGACCCGCAACCCGATCCACCGGGCGCACGAGTACATTCAAAAGTGCGCGCTCGAGATCGTGGACGGGCTGCTGGTGCACCCACTCGTGGGGGCCACCAAGGGCGACGACGTGCCGGCCGAGGTCCGGATGCGCTGCTACGAGGCGCTGTTCGCCGAGTACTACCCGAAGGACCGCGCGATGATCGCGGTCTTCCCCGCGGCCATGCGCTACGCGGGCCCCAAGGAGGCGATCTGGCACGCGATCGCCCGCAAGAACTACGGGTGCACGCACTTCATCGTGGGGCGCGACCACGCCGGGGTGGGCAGCTACTACGGCACGTACGACGCCCAGAAGATCTTCGACGAGTTCGAGCCCGGCGAGCTCGGGATCACCCCGCTTCGGTTCGAGCACTCGTTCTACTGCCGGAAATGTGAGGCAATGGGCTCTCCCAAGACCTGCCCACACGGGGACGAGCACCGGGTCATCCTGTCCGGAACCAAGGTCAGGGAGATGCTGCGCGCCGGCAAGCGGCCGCCGGTCGAGTTCAGCCGGCCCGAGGTGGCCGACATCCTCATCGAGGCGATGCGGGCCGGCGCCTGATCGGCGCTCGAGCGACGGCAGGCGGGGACCCTCCGGCCGACCCGGCCGGCGCACCCGGGGCACCCGGTGCACCCGGGGTGAACTTGCTCCCCATCCAGGGGCTTTGATAGCCTCCCGGCGGCCGAGCGGCGCCGACGTCCGTCCCAAGGAGGTCCCGACGACCGCTCCAAGACGTCGGATCGAGAGCGCGCTGGCGCTTGCTCTCGTCCTCGGTCTTCTCGCCGGAGGGCCCGCGCTCGCCGACACGAAGTCAGACCTCGACCGCGCCAAGCAGGAGCTCGCCCAGCTGCAGGTCAGGCTGAGCGCCGCCACGGCTGCCTGGCAGGCAGCGGTCTCGCGGCTCGCGCAGACGCGGGAGCAGATCGCCGCCACCCGTGCCGAGATCGACGCCCTTCGGAGTCAGGTCGAGCGAATTCAGCAGCGCCTGCAGCGGCGCGCCGTCATCGCGTTCGAGACCGGGCCCGCCACGACGATCGACCTCCTGCTCTCCTCCCAGACGTTCACGGAGTTCTCGGATCGGATGGAGTTCCTCGGCAACGTCGTGCAGAACGACTCCGATCTGGTCCTCGAACGCGAGGTCACGGAGGAGCAGCTTCGCCGCCAGGAGCAGCGCCTGGCCTCGCTCGGGATCCAGCAGGCGGACGCCGCCCAGCAGCTCGCGTCGAGTCGGAGCGCGATCGCCGCCGATACCGCGGCCGTGCAGCAGACGGTGAGCGAGCTGGAGAAGAAGCTGAAGCAGGAGCAGCAGCTCCTGCGGGTCCTCGGCCAGACACCGCACATGGGCGCGCCCATCGCCGTCTGCCCCGTCCGCGGTCCGAACTCGTTCGTGGACTCCTTCGGGTGGCCGCGCCCGGGCGGCCGGGTGCACGAGGGGATCGACATGATCGCCCCGTACGGAACCCCGATCGTGTCCGTCCAGAACGGCACGGCGGTTCGCGCACCGAACGCGCTCGGCGGCAACGCGGTCATCGTGTACGGGCCCGGCGGCGACTGGACCTACTACGCGCACATGTCGAGCTACGGGGCCGTGGGCGGCGTGTCGATCGGCACGGTCATCGGCTACGTGGGCTCGACCGGCGACACGAACGTCAACCACCTCCATTTCGAGTACCACCCCGGCGGCGGGCCGGCGGTTGACCCGTATCGTCTGCTCCTTGCCGTGTGCTGACCGGCGGGGTTGCCCCGGGCGCCCTAGAATCGACCGGTATCCGGGAATCGGAGGACGGCGTGGCTGAGGGCGGGGGCAACCGCCGCATCGATCGCATCCTGAGGCCGGAGTTCACGGCCGGTCTGGCCGAGCTCTCGCTCGCGGAGCTCCGAGAGCGACGGGACGAGTGCCTGGCCGAGCGCGAGTACCTGTCGCTGCTTCGTCGCCTCGTTCAGGGCCGGGTCGAGATCCTGAAGGCCGAGATCGAGCGGCGGGGAGGCGGTGATCAGAGCCCGCTCGTCGAGCGTCTTGCGACCATCCTCGCGGGTGAGCCCCAGGGCTCCGCCCGCGGTGAGGCCGTCCGGGTCGGGGTTCCCGAGGAGGAGATGCTCCTGGCCCGCCGCCGGGTGGAGCGCCTGGTTGCCGACGCAGGGCTGTCGGACCCGACGGCGCTCGACGACGATCGCCTCGGCCGGGCGGTCGACCTGCTCGCCTCCGAGGAGCGGGAGGTCTCCGAGCGCCGGACGGCGGTCATCTCCGTGCTCGACCGCCTCCAGGACGAGCTCAAGCGCCGCTACAAGGAGGATCCCTCCCGAGTCCTGTCCTGAGCAGCCGACCCGGGCCCTCGGCGAACGGGTCGCCCGGGAGCTCCGCGCCCTGCCGTACTCCGCTTGGGGGACATCCGTCGACGGTGCGGGTGGGGCGTCCTCGGCCCGGTCGGGTGAGGAGGGTTTGGGCCGTCGAGCCGATGGTCCGCGGGCTCGCAAGACGACAGGCTAAGCGGGCACTTGGGCTTCCCCGGTGCGCTATGGTGCGGCCCCCAAGATGAAGACCCGAGCCCGCGTGACGGAGTCTCACCCGGCGGATACCGCCGACGCCGAGCTTCCCGCGATCCACGAGCAGCTCATGGTCTTCGCCCGGGAGCTCGGCCAGCTCTACCGGCTGGAGCGCTCGCGAAGCGCCGAGCTCGAGCGCGTCCTGCGGAACCTCCAGGACACCTACATCGCCACGATGAAGAGCCTCGCGCAGGTGATCGAGGCCAAGGATCGGACCACCCGGGGGCATCTGGACCGGACCCAAGCGTACGGGGTCGCGCTGGCCAAGCGGATCGCACCCGAGCTGGCGGACGGTCCGGAGCTCGGCTACGGGTTCTTCCTCCACGACATCGGCAAGGTGGGCATCCCGGAGCACATCCTGTGCAAGGTCGGGCCGCTCTCGGCCGAGGAGTGGGAGGTCATGCGCACCCATCCTGCGGTCGGTGCGCAGATCGTGGCGCCGATCCACTTCCTGGGCGATGCGGTCCTGGTCATCCGGCATCATCACGAGCGGTTCGACGGCTCCGGCTACCCCGACGGCCTGCTGGGTGCGGACATTCCGCTCGCCGCCCGAATCTTCGCGGTTGTGGACGCGTTCGACGCGATGACGAGCGACCGCCCGTACCGCCGGGCGCTCTCCCTCGAACGGGCGATCGGGGAGATCCGGGAGGGCGCCGGGAAGCAGTTCGACCCCGAGGTGGTCCGGGTGTTCGCGGACATGATCGAGGAGGAGCCGTCTCCGATCTGGGACCGGGCCGAGTCCGGGCTGTGGGACGGCGGCGGTCCCGCGCTCGTCCACACCGGGTAACACCCCGGCTAGGCTCTCCTCCGTGATTGCCGGCGTCCCGATCGCCCGGGTGTTCCGGTCCGGGCTGGAGGAGTCCGTGCACCTCGGCCACGTGGCGATCTGCGACGTGGAAGGTCGGCTGCTCGCGGCCGCCGGTGATCCCGGTCGTCGAGTGTTCGCCCGCTCGTCGATGAAGCCGCTGCAGGCGGCCGTCTCGCTCCGCGCGATCGGTGAGGACCTGCCGGACGAGCTGGTGGCCGTCATGTGCGCCTCATTGCTCCACCATCCGTGCACCGGGTCGTGTAGAAGCGATCCGGTAAGTCCGGTCAGCGTTCAGGGACGGCCAAAGGCGCGAGCCAGGAGATGGCCAGTGTGAGTACCGCCGCCCTG
>Ga0070741_10019591_pt1 | contig 10784 bp, 9 predicted proteins | sample Coa_R1_4_FD_66440 | JGI IMG/M metagenome (GOLD analysis project Ga0070741, IMG submission 66440) | Surface soil microbial communities from Centralia Pennsylvania, which are recovering from an underground coalmine fire - Coalmine... | ecosystem: Environmental > Terrestrial > Soil > Unclassified ... | reverse complement strand
TTTTGCCGCTCAATCCCCCACGTTGGCCGAAATCTTTGCTGCAAGTCGCCTGCGGCGCTTTCAGCCCGCGACGAGCGCTCTTCACGATCCTTGCCGCCGCGGCAAAACGCGTGGATTTTGCCGCTCAATCCCCCACGTTGGCCGAAATCTTTGCTGCAAGTCGCCTGCGGCGCTTTCAGCCCGCGACGAGCGCTCCTCACGATCCTTTAGACGTCAGCGCCTTCGCAGCAGCACGATGAACAGCGGCGCACCGACCAGCGCCATGATCGCGCCGACCGGGAGTTGGCGGGGACTCGCAATGGTACGCGCCACCAGATCGGCCGCGGCCAGCACCGTGCCGCCCAGAATGACCGCGCCCGGAGCAACGATCCGATGGTCGCTGGTGCGGAAGGTGAGTCGGATCGCGTGCGGCGTGATCAGACCCACGAACCCTACGGTCCCTGCGCTGACTACTGCGACTGCGGTGAGGATTGCGCACGCCACGAACAGACTCGTGCGCCAGACTTCGATGTGCAATCCAACACTGCGGGCGCGCAACTCGCCCGCAGAGAGGACGTTGAGGGGCCTGGCGATGGCCAGGGCGAGCCCGGTCGCAATGAGTGCCGTGAGCGCGCTGCTCCACGGGTTCAATGCCCAGCTCAGATCGCCCGCGAGCCAGAACACGATGCCGCGCAGGCGGACAGAGTCTGTCAGCGCGAGCAGCACGGCGACGAGGGCGCCACAGGCGCTGGCGGTTACCACACCGGTGAGTAGCAGACGAGGCGTTCCGCCGCCGCGAGCGAGGAGGTAGACCGCCGCGACGGCACCGAAAGCTCCGGCCACCGCTGCGGCCTGTACGCTCACTGCGGCCGCGCCGAGCATCAGGGCCAACACTGCTCCGACGGCTGCGCCGCCCGAGACTCCGAGCACATAAGGATCGGCGAGCGGGTTGCGAAACAAGGCCTGAAGCAGCACCCCGGTCAGTGCCAGCGATCCGCCCACGCCGAAAGCTGCGAGCAGGCGCGGCAGGCGCACCTCCATCATGACGCTGCGCGCGGCATCGCTGCCTTGCCCAAACAAGGCCGCCAGCGCCTCACGCGGCCCGAACTTGGCGCTGCCGATCAGAAGCGATGCAATGCAGACTGCAGCAGCGAGCACGAGGATCGCCAGCAGCCCCTTCCATCGGGACGTTTCGAACATTCCGGGCCTCGCGGCCGTTGTTGCGCCAGATCCTGGCATGCCTCAGACCCCCGAGCAGCGTGTCGGACTTGCGGCGCCCTTTTGGCTCGGCCAGCGGAAATCGCCACTCGCGCGGGAGCGCGGCAGCCGTCTTGGTCCCAGATAACCGAGTGCGTCACATTCACAAAGCGCCACGCCGTATCATCCCGCATCCTGAGGGCGCCTTGTGGCAGACTCGGACGTCTCCATGAGTGATGTCATCGACTCCGATGGTTTTCGCGCCAACGTCGGCATCGTTCTGATGCGGGGCGGCGGGGACACCTTTCTCGGCCGGCAGGTCGGCGGGCGCGGCTGGCAATTTCCGCAGGGCGGTGTGCGGCCCGGCGAATCGCTCGAAGAGGCTGCCTACCGCGAGCTGAACGAGGAAATCGGCCTCTCGCGCTCGGATGTCGTGCTGCTGGGCCGCACGGCTCGATGGCTTCGCTACCGGCTCCCGGCCCGGTATGTGCGCCGCAACCAGCGGCCCGTTTGCATCGGCCAGAAGCAGCGCTGGTTCCTCATGCGACTGAAGCTCGAGGACACCCGGTTCGACTTCGAGCGCACCACGCAGCCCGAGTTTGACCAGTTCAGATGGGTCACTTTCTGGGAACCGGTACGGGAAGTCATCTATTTCAAGCGGGGCGTGTACGTGCGCGCCTTGACCGAGCTGGCGCCGCTGGCCTTTCCGGAGGGTCCCCCTCAACACCCCTCGTGGTGGCTGCAGACCACCTCGAGCACGCCTCAGCCGAACGGCGCGGCGCCCGCAGCGATCGACTGAGAGGGCGCCGAAGGATCCATGCCCAGCACCGACTCAAGACCCACACTCGTCGTACGCGCACATTCGCCCGCGCGGCGGCTCATCATTGTTGGCACGCTGCTGCTAATCTCTGTCGTGGCCCTGTACATCGCGTATGAGTTCGGCCGCTTCAATGCCGGCTACGATCGTCTGGCAGTTGCCCAGCAGCGAACCGAGTACGAAGTCGCGATCGACCGGCTGCAGAAATCCAATCGCGAGCTGCGGACGCAGCTCGCGGAGCTCGATACCATCCGGATTGGCCGCGCGCGCGAGCAGGCTGAAGTCGCTCGCACGATCGGCGACCTTCAGGCGCAGGTCGCGCGCCAGACCCAGGAGCTGGCGTTCTATCGGGGGATCGTGGCGCAGGGCGCTGCGGCGGTGGGCGTCAAGGTTCAGCAGGTTCGCATCACCCCGGGCACGAAGCCGGACAAATTCGTCCTGCACGTCGAGCTGGTGCGCTCCGTCCGCCCCGACAACGTCGCTTCCGGAGCCGTGGGCGTCACGGTCGATGGGGCGGGTGCCGACGGGAAGGCCACCACCATCGACCTGCCTGCTCTCACGGCGGGCAGGCAGCATGAGTTGCCGTACAATTTTCGCTATTTCGAGAACCTCGATCAGGAAGTCGCGTTTCCGGCCGGGTTCAAGCCGGATCACGTCGCCGTCGAGCTCCGGTCCAGCCGCAAGGACGTGCCGCCAGCGACACAGAGCTTTCCCTGGTCGGTGGATGCGTCGTAGTCAAAGCGAGTACCCAACGATGTTCAGTCGTGATTCCCGCCAGCCTCGCATCGATACGCTGATCGACAAGGCGTCACACGTTTACGGCGATCTCGTGTTCGCGGGAGGGTTGCATCTGGACGGCACCATCTCGGGGAATGTGCGGGCCGAGCCTAACGAGGGCTCGAGCTTGTCCGTTAGCGAGAGCGGGGCGATCGAAGGCACTGTCGAGGTCTCGAACGTTATGTTGAACGGGACGGTCAAGGGCGACATCGTGGCGCGCGAAAAGGTGGTGCTGGGCTCCACTGCGAAGGTGCAAGGCAGTGTTTATTATGGGGTCATTGAAATGACGCTGGGAGCGCAGATTATGGGGAAGCTGACCCGCGTTTCCGGGGACAGCAAGCCCGAGTCGGGGGCGGAGCAGGCCAGCAGACCCCTTTGACCACCCCCTGGCGGGTCCGCGGCTGCTAGACTGGTCCTGCGACCCGAAGAGGAGAGGAAGTTGACGAGCACCACCGAAGTAAGGGAAGAGGCAGCACTCCTGTTCACGGATGCGGCAGCCCGCAAGGTGGGCGATCTCATCCGGGGCGAGGGTAACCCCAAGCTCATGCTGCGCGTTTTCGTCCAGGGCGGGGGCTGCTCGGGCCTGCAGTACGGGTTCGAGTTCGATGAGCAGATCCAGGAAGGCGATACCTGCCTGGAGAACCTCGGGGTCAAGCTGCTCGTAGACCCCATGAGCGTTCAGTACCTCACCGGAGCGGAAATCGACTACCGCGAGGGCCTCGAGGGCGCGCAGTTCGTCATCCGCAACCCCAACGCGACGACCACCTGCGGGTGCGGCTCCTCATTCTCCGCGTAAAACGCGCGGCCCGCGGCGTAGACCGCCGGCAAAGGGCCTAGCTGTTGCCCGCACATTCATTGGCCGAAAGACGCCGGTGGCGCTTTCGGCAGACATCGCCCGTGCCCCGCGGGCAAACGACGTGACCTTTGCCCTGTCATCCATTGGCCGAAAGACGCCGGTGGCGCTTTCGGCAGACATCGCCCGTACCCCGCGGGCAAAGGACGTGACCTTTGCCCTGTCATCCATCGGCCGAAAGACGCCGGTGGCGCTTTCGGCAGACATCGCCCGTGCCCCGCGGGCAAAGGACGTGACCTTTGCCCGCTTCTCCTGAAGTCCTGGCAGCCGTCGACCTCGGGTCCAACAGCTTCCACATGGTCGTGGCGCGGCACTCGCACGGACAACTCGTCATCATCGATCGGCTGCGCGAGATGGTGCGGCTGGCGGCCGGGGTGGCGGAAAATGGCCGCATCGACAAGGAAGTGGCCGCGCGAGCCCTCGCATGTCTGCAGCGGTTCGGGCAGCGTCTGCGGGACATGCAGGCCGACAGTGTTCGCGTCGTCGGCACCAACGCACTTCGACTCGCACATCGCAAACAGGCGTTCCTGGAGCGCGCGCGCGAGGCTCTCGGGCATCCCATCGAGATCATCTCCGGTATGGAGGAAGCGCGCCTGATCTATTCGGGTGTCGCCAACACGATGCCCAGCGAGCCCGGCAGGCGGCTGGTCGTGGACATCGGTGGGGGGAGCTCGGAGTTGATCATTGGCGATGGCCTCACTCCGCTCGAGCTGGAAAGTCTGCAGATGGGCTGTGTCTCGCTCAGCGAGCGGTTCTTTCGTGACGGCAAGCTTTCTGCGAAGCGGGTCGAGCGCGCACGCATGGCGGCTCGCCTGGAGCTCGAGCCCGTACAGGCGGCCTTTCGCCGCCGGGGCTGGGAGCATTGCGCCGGGAGCTCGGGCACCGTCCGCGCAATCGGCGAAGCGATCCGCGAGCTCGATTCTCAGGCGCTGTGGATCACACCGGAAGGCCTGGAGCGGGTCATCCATCACATGATCGACGCGGGGCACACGCGTGAGCTGCGGCTGACGCCCATCACTGAAGATCGCAGACCGGTGTTTCCCGGTGGAACCGTCATTCTCGCGGAGATCCTCGCAGCCCTTGACATCAAGGAGATGCGCATCGCGGAAGGAGCGATGCGCGAAGGCCTGCTCTACGACATGTTGGGGCGTTTCAAGAACGAGGACGCCAGAGATCGCACGGTGCGAGCGATGCAGATGCGCTATCACGTGGATCTCGCTCAGGCCGAGCGTGTGGAGGCAAGTGTCCTGCAATTCCTCGAGCAAACCCGCGAGGTGTGGCATCTAGAGGCTCCCCTTGCGGACCTGGCACTGCGCTGGGCCGCCAGGCTACATGAGATCGGCCTGGATGTTTCCCACAGTGGCTATCACCGTCATGGCGCCTACCTGCTGGAAAACGCAGACATGCCGGGGTTTCCCCGCGAGGAGCAGCGGCTGCTCGCGCGGCTGGTCGGCGGTCACCGGCGCAAGCTCGCACTCGAAGGTGTAGAGGACCTGGTCCCGCCCTGGGACCGAAACGCGTTGCACGTGATCGTGCTGCTGCGTCTGGCCGTTTTGCTGCATCGGGGACGAAGTCCGACAGCGCTGCCAGGCATCGAGCTCAGCGCCACGGCCCGCTCGCTGGAAGTGGAATTTCCGCAGCGCTGGCTGAGGGATCACCCGCTCACATCGGCCGACCTGCAGCAGGAGACCGAGCACCTGCGCTCGGTGGGCTTTCGCTTGCGCGTATTCGGTTGAGGGTCAGCCTGTAGCGAAGGCCGTGCCGGGACCTGCCGCGTAGGCGGCCAGCAGCTCGGCTTGAGTGTTGATCGCACGCTCTTCGCCGCCGCGCTCGATCCGACGATAGCTTCCGTCGGGGAGCAGTTCCCAGGCCTGAGTGTTGTCCTGCAGACAGAAATCCAGATCGCGCAGGATCCGCTGTCGGTGTGCTTCACGCTGGATCGGGAAGGCCACTTCCACGCGGCGGAAGAAATTGCGCTCCATCCAGTCCGCGCTCGCGCAGTACATCTCCGGCTGACCGCCATTTTCGAAATAGAACACCCGCGAGTGCTCGAGAAAGCGGCCGACGATGGAGCGTACCTTGATGTTCTCGGACACGCCGGGGACGCCGGGACGCAGTGCGCAAACGCCGCGCACGATCAGATCGGTCTTCACGCCGGCGCATGAGGCCCGGTACAGCGCCTCGATGGCCTGGGCGTCGACCAGGGCATTGAGCTTGGCGATTATGCGTGCGGGTCGTCCGGCACGCGCGTGCTCTGCTTCACGTGCGAGCTTGGAGATCACCGCCTCATGCATGCCGAAGGGCGACTGCACCAGCCGATTCAACTTCGGCGTCTGGGTGAGGCTGGTGAGCTGCAGGAACAGCTCGTGGACATCCTGACCCATCTCCTCGTTGCAGGTGAGCAGTCCATAGTCCGTGTAGGTCCTTGCGGTGCGAGGGTGATAGTTGCCCGTGCCCAGGTGGCAGTAGCGGCGGATCCCACCGGGCTCGCGTCGCACGACCAGCGTCACCTTGGCGTGCGTCTTGTAGCCGACTACGCCGTACATGACGTGGGCGCCCGCCTCCTGCAGGCGGTTGGACAGCTCGATGTTGGCTTCCTCATCGAAGCGCGCGCGCAGCTCGACTATGACGGTGACGTCCTTGCCGGCGTTGGCGGCGGCGACCAGCGCATCGACCACCGGTGAGTCGTGCCCCGCCCGATAGAGTGTCTGCTTGATGGCCAGAACCTGGGGGTCGCCAGCCGCCTGGCGCACGAAGTCCATGACCGGGGCAAAGCTCTGATAGGGGTGATGCAGCAGAATGTCGTTCTGCCTGATCACCGAGAACATGTCGGTGTTGGTGAGCAGCCGCTTGGGCAGGCCCGGCGTGAAGATCGGATACTTCAGGTCCGGACGCTGCACCAGGTCATAAATGGCCGATAGCCGGTTCAGGTTTACGGGGCCCGGCATGCGATACATGTCCACGTCCGAGAGGGCGAACTGGTGCAGCAGGAACTGCACCATGTCTTCCGGACAGTCGCTCGAAGTCTCCAGGCGCACGGCTGCCCCGTAGCGGCGATGCGCAAGCTCGCCCTCCAGGGCACGGCGCAGATCGTCGATTTCCTCCTCGTCCACGAACAGATCGCTGTTGCGGGTGACGCGGAACTGGTAGCAGCCGAGCACCTCGATGCCCGCGAACAGCTTCTGCACGAAGGTGTGCACGATGACCGAAAGCAGCATGAGTGTGCGCTCGGACCCATCGTTCGGCACCGGGACCACGCGAGGCAGCGATCTTGGCGCCTGCACGATGGCGTGCTCGCTGTCGCGACCAAAGGCATCCTTGCCCTGCAGTCGCACGATGAAATTGAGGCTCTTGTTCTGGATGCGGGGAAACGGTCGCGCCGGATCGAGCCCGAGGGGACTGAGTACCGGCTCGATCTCCTGCTCGAAATAGCGCTCCAGCCATTCCTGCGCCGCGGGGCTCCAGGCTTCGCGTGCCTGCAACGAGATGCCTTCGGCCTGCAGCTGTGGCAGCAGCACCTCGTTCAGGCAGCGGTACTGTGCCGCACACAGCTGCAGCGCCCGCTCGTGAATCGCCGCGAGCTGATCGGAGAGCGACATCGCATCTGCGGCGAACTGCCCCGAGCCGAGCTCGAGCAGCTGCTTCAATCCTGCGACACGAATCTCGAAGAACTCATCCAGATTGCTGGAGGAGATGCAGAGGAATCGCAGCCGCTCGAGCAGCGGCACCGATTCATCGAACGCCTGCGCAAGCACGCGCTGGTTGAACTCGAGGAACGACAGCTCGCGATTGATGTAGTGCTGGGGTGCCTTGAGATCGGGCGAGTCCATCGATGGATTACCTCGTCGCGCGCTTCAGCTTACGGCCAGCTGCTCGAGGGCGCGGCTGAGCACGGCTCCGATGACAGCTTGATGACACCTCAGCGGGCCACCAGCGCCGTGCCGAGCGGAGTCTCCACGGTCGCCAGCAGCGGCTCGGACTTGCTCAGGAAGTCCTCGCGCCAGCGGGCCTCGATCGGCTCCGCATCGGGCAATGCCACCGTCTGGGGATTCTTGAATACGCCGTTCACCCGATATTCGTAGTGCAGATGAGGTCCGGTCGCAAGTCCGGTCATGCCGACGTAGGCGATCACGGTGCCCTGGGTCACGTGCCGGCCCACGTGCGTCCCGCTCGCAAAGCGCGACAAGTGGCCATAGACCGTCGTGACGCTGCGCGAATGCTCGATCTCCACGACGTTGCCGTAGCCTCCTTTGGGCCCGGCGAAGCTGATTCGGCCATCCCCCGCCGCTCGCACCGGCGTGCCGATCGGCGCCGCATAGTCCACTCCCTTGTGTGCACGGATCAGGTTGAGAATGGGATGCAGACGCGCGCTGTTGAAACGCGAGCTGACGCGGCTGAACTCGAGCGGCGCACGCAGGAACGCCTTGCGCATGCTCTTGCCTTCCGGGTTGAAGTAATGGGCGTTGCCTTCCGGATCGACATAGCGCACGGCGAGATAGGTGCGGCCCTGGTTGACGAACTTCGCCGCGAGCACCGGCCCGTCCTTCACGTAAGCCCCATTCTGATAGAGCTCGCGGTAGGTCACGGCAAACGAGTCCCCCGGCTGGATGTCCAGCACGAAGTCGATGTCCCAGCCGAAGATGTCGGCCAGGTTGACGGCAGTCTGATCGTGGGCACCGGCAGCCGTGACGGCTTCGAAGAGCGAGCTCTTGATCACGCCGCGGATGGTCCGGGTACGGCCCTCGAGGGGATTCTGCAGCACGCTGGCCTGCAGAGTGCCGTCCTCCCGCGTGACCTTGAGTGTCTCGTTCTCATTCAGCCGGCGCTCGAGCCCGTCGAGCTCCGTGTCCCGATAGGTGAAGTGCAGGGACTCGCCGGGCCGCAAGCGGTCCAGGGCCGTCTTGATCCCGGGCAGCGCGCGCAGGAAGGCGAGATCCGCGACACTCAGGTTCAGCTTGCGGAAGATGCGGTCCAGGGTGTCGTTGCGATTGACGATCACGTCGAGCGTGGCGGCCGCGGGCGAGGCGGCCCCGGCCCGCAGAGCGGCCGCGGTGGTACCGCTGGGGTGCACAGGGCTGCTCACCGGCTGCAGGGTGGGGACTTGGCCTGGAGGCGCAGCGGTTTGCGCCAGGGCGGGTTGGGGGTTCGGGTTTGGCGCTTCGTCGTGAATGACTTGCTGCGGCGCGATGCGGGCGGGCGATGCCGGTCGCAGCCAGAGCCAGGCGAATGCCGCGCACGCCACGAGCGCCACACTGGCCACGAGCTGCCGCGCGCGCGTCCGGGACATCCCCGCTTCCGAGCGAGCCAATTTGAACAGGTCCGGTTTGAAGCGGAGGGCCATCGACTACACTTGGCGTGCCGCGGGTGCGGAAACCGTACCCGAGCGGCAAACGTTCGGTCAATTTTGGGCAGACATGACGGATATCGACAGCCAACTGGCCGAGCTTGAGCGCGGTACGCAGGAAATCCTGGTCACAGAAGAGCTCGTGCGCAAGCTGCGCCGACAAAAGCCACTCCACATCAAGGCAGGCTTCGACCCCACGGCGCCCGATCTGCATCTAGGGCATACGGTCCTGCTGAATAAGATGCGGCAGTTCCAGCAGCTCGGCCACACGGTCACCTTTCTCATCGGGGACTTCACCGGGCTCATCGGTGATCCGAGCGGCCGCAACGCCACCCGCCCGGCCCTGACCCCGGAGGCGGTGCAGGCCAATGCGCGGACGTACGAGCAGCAGGTTTTCAAGATCCTGGACCCGCAGCGCACGCGCGTGGACTTCAATTCCCGGTGGCTGTCGTCGATGACGGCTCCGGAGTTCGTCAGGATAGCCGCGCAATACACGGTGGCCCGCATGCTCGAGCGCGATGACTTCGCCAAGCGTTATCGCGCGGGTCAGGCGATCTCGATCCACGAGTTTCTCTACCCCCTGGCGCAGGGCTATGACTCGGTCGCGTTGCGAGCTGACGTCGAACTCGGCGGAACCGATCAGAAGTTCAATCTGCTCGTCGGGCGGCATCTGCAGGAGGCGTACGGACAGGAGCCCCAGGTCGTGATCACGATGCCGCTGCTCGAAGGCACCGATGGCATCAACAAGATGTCGAAGTCCCAGAACAACTACATCGGGATCGCCGAGGATCCGACAGTAATGTTCGGCAAGATCATGTCGATCTCCGATGAGCTGATGTGGCGGTACTTCGAGCTGCTCAGTTTCCGGCCGCTCGGGGAGCTTGCTGCGTTGCGGCGCGCGACGCAGGAGGGGCGGAATCCCCGTGACGTGAAGTTCGAGCTTGCGTCTGAGATCGTGAGCCGTTTCCACGACGCTCAGGCTGCGGAGCGCGCCCAGAAGGAGTTCATCGCCCGGGTCAGCCTCAAGGAAGTGCCGGATGATCTCGAGCCTCTGACCGTCTTCGTCGATGGCGCCGGCCTGAGATTGGCGAATGTGCTCAAAGCAGCCGGGCTGGCGGCCAGCACCTCCGAGGCCAATCGCAAGATAGATGAGGGGGCGGTGCGAATAGATGGCACCCGCACCACGGACCGGAGCCTGACGCTGGCGGCCGGTGCGGATCATGTGCTCCAGGTCGGATCGAGGCGCTTTGCCCGTCTCAGACTGGAGCTAAAGCCTTGAATAATCAGGCCGGATAGGGCCTGAGCCGAGAGTAGGCCGGGAACCGCTAGGGGGCGCGCCGCTCAATACGCGTGCCGGTTTCGACGCGCATCATGGCACTGCGTTGACAAGGCGCCGCCGGCCGCTATACTGCGCGCCCCTCCCAGACCACGATCGTCATGCAGGGTCCTGCCTTGACCGGCGCCAGCATGAGCTCGAGCGGTTGCCCCGATGGTGGCCGCGAGGTTGACGGGGGACGGGCCGGGGCTATACTTCCGCCCCCTCGTTTTCCCGCTCCCAGCGTGCGGGAATGCTCTTTAAAAGTTTGGCAGGTAATTTGTGTGGGGACTCGCGTCGATGCCCTTGGTGCATAGACCGAGTGACCAAGAAAGTCCAGCAATGAGTCTTTCTCGAGCCATTCGTTTTCGATGTTTCAAGTTCTTCAAGTGAAGAGTTTGATCCTGGCTCAGATTGAACGCTGGCGGCGTGCCTAACACATGCAAGTCGAGCGGTAACAGGTGTAGCAATACATGCTGACGAGCGGCGAACGGGTGAGTAA
>Ga0070741_10019590_pt1 | contig 10784 bp, 7 predicted proteins | sample Coa_R1_4_FD_66440 | JGI IMG/M metagenome (GOLD analysis project Ga0070741, IMG submission 66440) | Surface soil microbial communities from Centralia Pennsylvania, which are recovering from an underground coalmine fire - Coalmine... | ecosystem: Environmental > Terrestrial > Soil > Unclassified ... | reverse complement strand
GCCACCGACCCGAGCGGCGTGGACTCGATCACGTTCCCGGATCTCTCCGGCACGAGCGGCTTCGGCGGCTCCGGCGGCTCGTCCTCGAACGGCGGCTCCGCCTCCCCGTTCGTCGCGACGTCCGATTACACCTTCACGAGCTCTGCGACGACGGCTCCTGCGGCGAAGAACGTCGATTCCGTCGACCTGCGCGGCAACCCGAGCCACGACCAGATCGCGTTCGCGCTCGACAACGCGGCGCCGACCGGCGGCTCGCTCGCGATCAACGGTGGCAACGTCTACTCGACGTCGCTCAGCTTCCCGGTCACCCACGTCGACTACACGCAGGACGGCGCAGGCTCCGGCGTCGCGTCGTCGGTGCTCACGGTCGCGTCGGCGTCCCTCGCGAACGGGACGTGCGGCACGTTCGGCTCGAGCGCACCCGCTGCCGACGGCACGTTCGCCGGCACGAACGGCACCTGCTATCGCTTCACGCTCACCGGCACCGACAACGTCGGCAACGTCGCGACGACCTCGTACGACGTGAAGGTCGACACGACGCCGCCGAGCCAGCCGCTCCTCAGCTTCGGCAACCTCTCGAGCGGCAACACCTACGACGACGGCGCCGGCACGCTCTATTACCGCCCGTCGGCCGGCGGCACGTTCCGCGTCGACGCGAGCTCGACCGACGCCGAGTCGGGCCTCCAGGGCTACACGTTCTCGCCGCTCGCCGGCTTCGCAAGCGCGAGCCCGAGCGGCGCCTCCGAGAACGTGACGTTCGACGGCTCCAGCACGGGCGGCGGCGCGTTCACCGTCCACGCGACGAACCACGCCGGCCTCGACTCGGCCGACGCGACGTACACCGTGACTCCCGACTCGACCGCGCCGAGCGGCGGCGGGCTGACGGTGAACGGCGTCGCGGCGACGCAGGGCGGCAGCTCGAGCTACTACACCGACGGGTCTACGAACGCGGTCTCGCTCTCGACGACGCCGTACAGCGACGGCGGCTCCGGGCTCGCGAGCCAGATCGTGACCGTTCGCCAGGCGACGCTCGCGAACGACACGTGCGGCAGCTACGGCGGCCCGACCACGGTGAGCGGCTCGACGGTCTCCGTCTCGAACGGCAACTGCTACGAGTTCACGATCACGGCGACCGACAACGTCGGCAACGTCGCGACCCTGACGACGACCGTGAAGGTCGACACGACGGCGCCGGTCGCACCGAGCGTCGCCTTCACCGGCACGTCGTCCGGCAACACGTTCGTCAGCGGCTCGACGATCTTCTACCGCCCGTCCGCCGGCGGCACCTTCACGGTGAACGCGAACGGCGCGACCGATCCGGAGACGGGCATCGAGGCGGGCAACGCCGGCTACACGTTCTCGTCGCTCGGCGGCTTCGTCTCGGCGACGCAGACCGGCAACCAGCTCGCGGTCGCCTTCGACGGGTCGAGCACGGGCGGCGGCAGCTTCTCCGTCGCCGCGACGAACAATGCCGGCCTCACCTCCGCCCCGGCGACTCCGTTCACGATCACGAAGGACGCGACGGCGCCGACCGGCGGCCTGCTCGGCATCAACCCGTACTCGGGCTCGCTCACGGTCTCCGTCCCGGTGACGAACTTCGTCGACAACGGGCCGAGCGACTCGGGCATCGCCTCGAACGTCGTCACGCGCTCCGACCCGCAGGCGCCGAACGGCAGCGGTGGCTGCCCGGCGACCGGCTACACCGGCTCGAACGCGGCGACGCTGCCGAACGACACGGTGCCTCTCGACGGCTCGTGCTACCAGTACACGCTCACCGGGACCGACAACGTCGGCAACGTCAGCACGTCCCGCACGATCGTCATGGTCGACACGAGCGGCCCGACCGGCGGTTCGATCGACTACGCCGACGGCCAGTCGAGCCTCGGCGCGATCAGCATCGACTGGGATTCCGGCACGGACGCACAGTCCGGCATCGCGAACGTCGAGGTCGACCGCGCGGTCGCCTCGTTCGACGGCACGAGTTGCGGCAGCTTCAGCGGCTTCACGCAGCTGATCGGGAGCGCGACCGTCAGCCCGACCGTCGACAGCTCGGTCTCGGCCGGCAACTGCTACCGCTACCAGATCGTCGTCACGAACAACGCCGGCGTCTCCTCGACCTTCACCTCGCCGGCGACGACCGAGCTCACGAGCGCGGTGCCGTTCCAGGTCTCGAACGGCAACCCGGCCGGCGTCTATCAGCAGGGCTCGACGATCTACCTCGGCCCGAGCTCGGCGAACCAGCCGTGGAAGCTCGAGCTGACGAGCGACGGCGGCAACGGTGTCACCCAGGCGACCTGGCAGGGCAAGTCGAGCGGCCCGCTCACGAGCGCGCCGAGCTCCGACGCGACGCCCACGAACGCGCCGTTCCAGTCCGGCGTCTACACGTGGGACGGGACGCCGGTGAACGACACGATCCAGCTCACGCGCGACCCCGGCGCGACGGTCGACCTCGTCCACGTCGTCTCCGACCTGAACGCGCCGAGCGGGACGATCAACTACACCGACGGCTTCTACCCGTCGCACTCGGTGCACGTCTCGACCAGTGCGAGCGACGGCGAGTCGGGTGTCGCCTCGGCCGTCGTCGAGCGCGCCGGCGCGCCGCTCAGCGGCTCGACGTGCGGCTCGTTCAGCGCGTACGCGCCGGTCACGCTCACCGCAGGCAACGACACGAGTGTCCAGGACAACATGTGCTACCGCTACGAGCTCGTCGTCACCGACAACGTCGGCAACCAGACGATCGTCGCGTCCCCGAACACGGCGGAGCTGCCCGACATCACGCCGCCGACCTTCGTCTCGGCCGCGACGAACGTCGCCGGGACGCAGCTGACCGTCACGATGAGCGAGGCCCTCGACGCCACGGCGACGACGCCGGCGAGCGCCTTCACGGTCACTTACGACGGTGTCGCGCAGCCCACCCCGAGCGGGATCACGATCTCCGGCAGCACCGTCACGCTCGATCTCGTCCACCCGCCTAACGATTCGCAGACCGTCGCGATCAGCTACACGCAGCCGTCGGCCGCCGGCGATCGCCTCCGCGACGTCGCAGCGCCGATCGAGAACGACGCCGCGACCTTCGGGCCGCAGACGGTCACCAACGCGACGCCCGACTCGGTGCCGCCGTCGGTCTCCTCGACGACGGTGGACGGCAACACGATCACGGTCATCTTCGACGAGACGCTCGCGGGCGCCGCGCCCGACCCGTCGGCATTCACCGTCACGACCGGCTCGACGCACCGCGCCGTCACGAGCGTCTCCTCGAACGGCAAGACGCTGACGCTCACGATCTCGCCGGCCGTGACGAGCGGCGATACCGTCGTCGTCTCCTACGCCGTCCCGGCACTGAACGCGCTGCACGACGCGGCGGGCAACCTGACGACGGCGTTCACGCGCACGGCTGCGAACCAGACGCCGGTCGTCGCGCCTCCGGCCGACAACGGCGGCGGCAGCGGCGGCGGCGGCACGGTCAGCGTCGCGCCGACGGCGCCACAGCTCGTCTCGGCGGCCCCCGCCGACGGCGGCACCGTCGCGTCCGCGCCGGCGATCAAGCTCACCGCCAACGAGTCCGTCACGTGGTCGCACTTCACGGTCACGCGGCCCGACGGCACGCAGCTGACGCTCGACGACGCGTCCGGCCAGACGTGCTCGTGGCCGTTCGCGCCGACGGCGCCAGGGCTGTACGTCGTCCACGGCACGATCTCCTCCGGCGGCACCTCGGTGGACGTCCTGACCCACTTCACGATCTGGCAGCCGTCGGCGACGCCGACGATCCCACCGGTCGAGGAGAACGCGTGGCCGCAGGTCGGCGGTCAGCTCGTCACGCCGGACGGCGGCGTCACCTTCGCGTGGCCGGCGGGCACGTTCGGCGACGAGGTGGTCGTCGACATCACGCCCCAGTCGCCGGCGCAGGTGCCGATGCTGCCCGCAAACGCCGTCGTCGTCGACGTGACCGCGTACCTCCGCTCGAATCACGCCACGGTCACGAACCTGAACGGCATCGTCGACGTCCGCTTCGCGAACGCCTCCGCCGGCGCGCATCCGATGACCTCGATCGACGGGACGACGTGGAGCAAGCTGCCGCAGCTGCAGACGCTGAGCCTGCCCGCGGGCGTGTCGGCCGGCTGGTTCCTCGACTCCGACGGAACGGTGCACGTGCTCTCGACCCACCTCGCCTACTTCGCGCTCGTCGGCCAGGACGTCTCGACCAAGCTCGCGCTGCGTGTGATGACCGTGCGCCGCCTCTGGATCCACGGCCGCTCGTTCATCGGCGTGCGTCTGCTGCTCACCGCGCCCGCCCGCGTCACCGGCAACTTCGTCGCGCGGAACGGCTCGATCGTCCCCGGCCAGACGCTGAAGACGCCGACCCGCCGCGCGGGCGCGACGATCCTCCGCGTCCCGCTGCGCGTCACCCGGCCCGGGCTCTACCACCTCCAGATCCACGCGGAAGGCGTCGGCCAGGTCGCGAACCGCACGGCGACCATCCGCTTCGTCCGCACGCGCCCGCACTCGCCGATCTGGCAGAGCGGCCGCCTGCACGTCGCGGTGATCCGCGGCGCAGGCGCCCTGCAGTCGCTCGGTGCCCGCCTCGGCAGCCACTTCGTCGTCCGGCACGTCACCGACGCCTCGCTCTACGACGTCGTCGACACGAGCACGAACGCCTCGGCGGCCGCCGTCGTCGTCGACCTCGGCACGGTGCCCGCGTACACGCTCGCCGAGCTGCACGCGCTGCTGCCCGAGGTGCGGATCATCGGCCTGGCTCCGTCCGCGAGGCGGACCGCGTACTACGAGAGCATCGGCGTGACGACGGTGCTGCCGCGCGGCGCCTCGGCCGCGACGATCGCCCGCGCGGTGCGGGCCTCGATTCGCTAGCGGGTCGAGCCGGGCCGCCAGAGCGGCTCGTCGCGACCGGCGTGCGCGTTCGCCGCGCGGGCGAGGATGAAGAGCAGGTCGGAGAGGCGGTTGAGATAGACGCGCGCGAGCGGGTTGACGTCCGCCTCGAGCGCGGCGAGCTCTGCGCGTCGTGCGACCGCGCGCGCGACGTGCAGGCGGGCGGCCGCCTCGGTGCCTCCCGGCAGCACGAAGCTCTTCAGCTCCGGCAGCGCGGCGTTGTGCTCGTCGCAGAGCTGCTCGAGCGAGTCGACCATCGGCTGCGTCGTCCGGAGCCGCTCGTCCGGACCCTCGAACGGCACGGAGAGGTCGGCGCCGACGTCGAAGAGCTCGTTCTGCACGCGCTCGAGCGGCTCGCGCAGCGGCTCGGGCAGGTCACCGGCGAGCGCGACGCCGATGTGCGAGTTCAGCTCGTCGACGATGCCGTATGCGCGGATGCGCGGGTCGAGCTTCGGCGTGCGCGAGCCGTCGCCGAGGCTCGTCTCGCCGGCATCGCCGCCGCGCGTGTAGATCTTCGTCAGGCGGACGGGCTCGTCTCGGTCGCGCGGCACGACCCTAGAGTACGGGGATGATCCGACGGGCCGAGCCGGGCGACCGCGACGGCATCGCCGAGACATTTGCGCGGTCGCTCGCGACGCTGACGTTCCTGCCGCCGCTGCACTCGGAGGAGGAGCACCGTCGCTTCATCACCGAGGTCGTCCCGCGCGACCACGAGCTCTGGGTCGCGGAGGAGAACGGCCGGATCGTGGGCATCGCCGCCGTCGGCGACGGCACGCTCGGACACCTCTACGTCCATCCCGACCACCAGGGTCGCGGCATCGGCACCGCTCTGCTCGAGAAGACGATGGAGCTCCACCCCGACGGCTTCACGCTCTGGACGTTCCCGGCAAACGAGCCCGCCTGCCGCTTCTACGAGCGCCATGGGCTGCGCGCCGTGCACTACGGCGACGGGTCGGGGAACGAGGAGCGGCTCCCCGACGTGCAGTACGCCTGGGCGCCTACGCCCGCGTCCGGTCGTGCAGGCGGAGGATCGAGCGCGCGATGACGATGCGCTGGATCTCGCTCGTGCCCTCGTAGATCTCCGTGATCTTCGCGTCGCGGTAGTAGCGCTCGACGGGGAACTCGCGCGTGTAGCCGTAGCCGCCGAGGATCTGGATCGCCTCGCCCGTCTGGCGACGTGCGACCTCCGAGGCGAAGAGCTTCGCCTTGGCGCCGGCCTCCGTGACGGGCTCTCCCTTGTCCTTCAGCGCCGCGGCTCGGTAGACGAGCAGCCGCGCCGCGTCGATCTCCGTCGCCATGTCGGCGAGCTTGCTCTGGATCGCCTGGTGCTCGGCAATCGGCTTGCCGAACGTGTGACGCTCCTTGGCGTACTCGCGCGCGACCTCGAACGCCGCCTGCGCGATCCCGACGGCCTGCGCGGCGATGCCGATGCGGCCGCCGTCGAGCGTCTGCATCGCGACGCGGAAGCCCTTGTTCTCTTCGTGGAGGAGCCGGTCGGGGCCGACGTGTGCGCCGTCGACGACGATGTCGTTGGTGGTCGAGGAGTGGATGCCGAGCTTCTCCTCGTCACGTGTGACCCGGACGTCGTCGGCGTCGAGAATGAACGCGCTGACGCCGCGGGCCCCGGCGACGGTCGTGTCCGTGCGCGCGAAGACGAGGAACGTCCCGGCGTAGCGCGCGTTCGTGATCCACTGCTTCGCGCCGGTGATGCGCCAGCCGTCGCCGTCGGGCTCGGCGCGCGTGCGCAGCGAGCCCGCGTCGGAGCCGGCCTCGGGCTCGGTGAGCGCGAACGCGCCCAGGTGCTCGCCGCGCGCGAGCGGCGGCACGAACCGCGACCGCTGCTCGTCGGTTCCGAACGTGAGCAGCGGCAGCGTGACGGCGCTCGTGTGCACTGCGACGGTGACGCCGACACCTGCGTCGGCGCGCGAGAGCTCCTCGAGCACGAGGATGTACGAGAGGAAGTCGGTGCCCGCGCCGCCGTACTCCTCGGGGATGCACGCGCCCATGAGGCCGAGCTCGGCGAGCTTCGAGAAGACGTCGCGCGGAAACGTGTGGTCGCGGTCCCAGTCGGCGGCGTGCGGCTCGATCTCCTGGCGGGCGAAGTCCCGCGCGAGCGCCTGGATCTCCTTCTGCTCCGGCGTGGCGTCGAAGTCCACGCCCGGAATATAGTGACGGCAGGTGAGACGGCCGGCCCTGCTCGCGGCCGTGCTCGCCGTGGCGGCGGTGGGCCCGGCATCCGCGTCGACTGCGACGCCTGCGTCGATCGTCCGCGCGTGGAGCAAGGCGCTGAACGCGAACGACAATCAGCGCGCCGCGGGGCTCTTCGCGGTCGGCGCGCGGGTGATCCAGCCCGGGCTGAACGTGCCGCTCCGCTCGCACGCGCTCGCGGTCGCGTTCAACGACTCGCTGCCCTGCGCGGGCCGGATCATAAAGATCGCCGTCTCCGGCAACAAGGCGACCGCCACGTTCGTGCTCGGCCATCGCCCGAAGCACCGCTGCGACGCACCGGGCGCGAAAGCGGCCGCCGTCTTCACGATCCGCGCCGGCAAGATCGTCCGCTGGCAGCAGGTGCCCGTACCGACGCCTCCGCCCGCGGCGACCGCATAGGCCGCCGGAGCCATGTCCGGGGCCTGGCCCCGTGACGAGACCGCGACGAGACCGCCACGACTCCGTCACGAGCCGCGTAACCATGCGCCGGATCGCGTCACATTCCCGTGACGGGGCCAGGCCCCGGACGTGGCCGTTTAGGCCACTGCGAGCTCGCGGCAGACGTCGTGCAGCGCGTCTTCGCAGGCGCTGAACGCGTCGACCACGTCGGGATCGAACTGCTTGCCCCGCTGCGCGAGGATCTCCCTGTGCGCGTCCGACCAGTCGAGCGCGCGGCGGTACGGACGGTCGCTCGTCATCGCGTCGAGCGTGTCGGCGACGGCGAAGACGCGCGCGCCGAGCGGGAGCTCGTCGCCGGCGAGGCCGTCGGGATAGCCCCTGCCGTCCCAGCGCTCGTGGTGCGACCGCACGACGCGCAGACCCTCGCCCTTCAACACCGCGACGCCGCTCAGCATCTGCTCGCCGAGCACGGTGTGCGTCTGCATCCGCTTGCGCTCGGCCCGCGTCAGCGGCCCCGGCTTCTGCAGGATCTGATCCGGAATCGCGATCTTCCCGATGTCGTGCAGCAGGAACCCGTACTGCACGCCCGGATCGAGCTGCAGCAGCCCCGGCTGCAGGACGTCGAGCAGCTCGAGCGCATAGCGCTGCACGCGCTGCGAGTGCGCGCCTGTCCGCGTGTCGCGCGACTCGAGCGCGCCCGCGAGCGAGGTCACCGTCGCGAGATACGACTCCTGCAGCAGCGCGCGCTGCGCGCGCTCGACCTCGAGCAGATGCCGCAGGTCGCGCGCGTACAGCAGCAGCTCTTCGTCGGCGGCTTTCACACGCCTCGGCTTGCGCGTCACCGGCACGCGCCCCGCGACGCGCTCGACGACCGAAAGCAGATCGAGCGGACTGAACGGCTTGCGCACGACCGCCGTCGCACCCGCGCGCTGCGCGCGCCGCGCCTCCTCCGGATCGGCGCCGGTCAGCAGCACGATCGGAATCGACGCCGTGCGCGGCGCGGACTTCAGCCGCTTGCACAGCTCGACGCCGCCCATGCCGGGCATGCGCAGGTCCAGCAGGATCACGTCCGGCCGGCGGCGGCGGATGCGTGCCTCGGCCTCCTCACCGGACGAGGCCTCGTCCACGCTGACGTCCGCGCTCTCGAAGGTCGCTCGGAGGAGCTCCCGGAGCGCCGGCTCGTCGTCGACGAGCAGGATTTTCACTGTGCGGCGATCCCCCTTCACCACGTGCCCTGGTTATCGGAAGGAGGAGGGGATTGATTGATGCCCTGTTGTGCCTTTAGGAAACGCGTTTACGGGCGTGAATACTCGAAGAAGCCGCGCCCGGTTTTGCGGCCCAGACGCCCTGCCTGCACGTACTGGCGCAAGAGCGGGCACGGGGCGTACTTCGGATCGCCGAGCCCCGCGTGCAGCACCTCCATGATCGCGACGCACGTATCGAGCCCGATCAGGTCGGCGAGCGCCAGCGGCCCCAGCGGATGCGCGAAGCCGAGCTTCGCGATCGTGTCGATCGCCTCGGCCTCCCCCACGCCCTCGAGCAGCGCGTACGCCGCCTCGTTGATGAAGGGCATCAGAATCCGGTTCGAGACGAAGCCCGGCAGGTCGCGCGCCTCGGCCGGCGTCTTGCCGAGATCGCGGGCGAGCTGCGTGATCGCCGCCGCCGTCCCGTCCGACGTCTCGAGCCCGCGGATCACCTCGACGAGCGCGAGCACGGGAACGGGATTGAAGAAGTGCATCCCGATCACCTGCGCGGGCCGCGACGTGACGGCGGCGAGCGAGGTGATCGGGATCGAGGACGTGTTCGACGCGAGGATCGCGTGCTCCGGCAGCAGCGAGTCGGCACGACGGAAGAGCTCCGCCTTCACCGCGGCGTCCTCGACGACGGCCTCGATCATCAGGTCGGCCACGACGAGGTCCTCGACGGGTTCGATGCGCCCGAGCACCGTCGCCGGATCGGCGCCGCCCTTCTCGGCGAGCTTCGCGAGCGAGCGCTCGATCGTCTGCAGCCCGCGCTCGACCGCGCCGGGCGCGGCGTCGTGCAGCGAGACGCGACGGCCCGATGCGGCGACCACCTGCGCGATGCCGCCGCCCATCTGACCGGCGCCGACGACGAGGACATGCTCGAAGTCCATGGCGCGAGAGGCTATCGTCGCGGCGATGTCGTTCGCAGACGTCAACGGCGCGCGCGTGTGGTACGAGGAAGAGGGCAGCGGCCCGGCCGTCGTGTTCGTGCACGGCGGGCTCGGCGACTCGCGGCTGTGGGAGCCGCAGGCGCGCGCGCTCGCGTCGCGCTTCCGCACGATCCGCTACGACCTGCGTTTCTGGGGACGCACCGAGTCTCCGGGCGTCGAGGCATCGCTGCTGGACGATCTCGTCGGGCTGCTCGACGCGCTCGACGTCGACCGCGCTGCCGTCGTCGGGCTGTCGCTCGGCGGCGGGCTCGCGCTCGACGCCGCCGTGCTGCGGCCCGAGCGCGTCTGGGCGCTCGCGCACGTCGCGGGCGGGATCAGCGGCAGCCCGTTCGCGCCGTACACGGACGACGAGGACGCCGCGTTCACGGCTGCGATCGAGCGGCGCGACCTCGACGCCGCGATGGCGATCGACTGGGTGCACTGGGCGCCCCTCGGCGCGACCGACGAGATTCGCGAGCTCTGGCTCGCGACGCCGGAGGCGAAGGGGATCCCCGACGGCGCCGGATTCCGCGAGGAGTCCGTCGTCGACCGGCTCGAAGACGTTCGCGCGCCGACGCTCGTCGTCGTGGCGTCACACGATCCGGACGGTCTGCGTGAGCTCGGGGCGACGGTCGCGCGGCGTGTGCCGGGCGCACGGCTCGTCGAGCTCGACTCGGATCACTACCTCACGTTGCGCGAGCCGGAGCGCCTGACGGGGCTGCTCTCCGAGTTCCTCGCCGACGCAGCAGCGGCCTGACGGCGCCGGCGAGCGCCGCAGCAGCAGCGAGCCCGACGCCGAGCCAGAGCCACGGAAAGCCGCCGCGGCGGTCGGGCGAGACGCTCCACGTGCGCGTGTCGATCGAGAGCCAGCGGCGGCCGCTCCGCCACCCGACGGCGAGGCGCGACCCGTGCACGGAGAGGACGACGTTCCAGAGAGCCGTCTGGTTCGTGAGGTTCGTCCACGGCAGCCCGATGCAGTGCGCGACGCCGCGGACGGTGTCGAGCGCGTGCACGAACGGGTAGCCGCCGGGGTTCTCGTAGAGCGTGTAGACGTAGCGTCCGCCCGGGCTCGTCACGCGCGTCAATGCGGTGCCCTCCATCACCCAGCTCTTCTGCGTCC
>Ga0070741_10019589_pt1 | contig 10785 bp, 9 predicted proteins | sample Coa_R1_4_FD_66440 | JGI IMG/M metagenome (GOLD analysis project Ga0070741, IMG submission 66440) | Surface soil microbial communities from Centralia Pennsylvania, which are recovering from an underground coalmine fire - Coalmine... | ecosystem: Environmental > Terrestrial > Soil > Unclassified ... | reverse complement strand
CGAGTTGAGAGCCCGCCCGAGGTCGCAGACAGCGAGGATTCGCTTCCTGCTCCAACGGTCGACAAGGACGCCCGCCGGAACCCGAAGCAGAAACGCTGTCCCGGCCAGAACGGTGCCAACAAGACCCGCCTTCGCCGCGGAGCCCGTCTCGTCCAAGACGACAAGCGGATACGCAAACGAGGAGATGCTGATACCGAGATGCGAGACCGCCTGGCCGATCCAGAGTGCTGCGTACTCACGATTCCGACGAAGCATGACCGTCACCCGCCGAACGTACCGGCCGGAATCGGACGCTACTCGGGTCTGAGTTCCTGACGCCGGTCAACGCTCGGCTATCTGAGCGCGGACATGGTAGAAGCGCCAAGGGCGTGCCCCCCAAGGACGCTCACCAGCTCAGCAATACTTGGAAAGGTGCGAACACGCCTGCATACCTACACTGCGTACGCGGTCGGGTGTGCTGTCGCTTGGGCGGTCATCTTGCCGGTCGTTGCGATCGTGGGTTCGCGGCACACTTTCCACACAGTCCTGATCGTCTTCGGGGGATGGCTGATTGGCTGGATCTCGGCCACGATCGCCAGATGGTTCTACCCGCCTCCGAAAGCTCGAAGGCCGCGGTAGGTCACCGTAGGACGTCGGGCGTCATCCCCGAACGCTCGCGCAGGGAGTCGTCGCCTCTTCAAGGAACGGTGTGTGGATGGCCGATGACGGCGCGCACAAGAACAGGCTCTTGCACTCGCCCGGAGGGTGCGACTGCGGTGATGGCTGAGGTGACTTCCTGGGCTAGGTCCCCTCGTTGAGCGGGGGGATCTGATCGGAGGATGTCGCAGAGAGGATGTGCCCGATGATGAACTCGACGTCGATTGTCTCGGCATATGTTCGTTCCCACCGCTCGATCTTCGTGTAGCCGAGAGCATCCATCGCGTCTTCTGCGCTCTGAAGGGCCTCGGTCGTGAAGTCGGCGTCGCTGAGCTGCCCAAGTCGGTTCTCCAGGACGCGCCGCAGCGCCCTTGCCCAGGTATCGGGGCGGAGCCACATTGGCGTGCCGCCGTAGGCGACCGCGACAGCGCCGCCTGCAGCCATCCGCTGCAGTTGGCCGAGCGTGCTGGATGGCTCCATGAAGTGGAAGGCCGTCCCGATGGTGACGAGGTCGAACCGGCCCAGAGCGGCGGCCAGTACCGGAAGGTCGTAAGAGCTGCTCCTGATCAACTCGATGTTCTCGACTCCCCGTTCTCGCGTCGCCCTCTCAGCCTCGCGGAGCATGTCCGGCTCGGGGTCAACCCCGACGGCCTGCTCGAAGAACGGCGCAAGCTGCAACAGGAGGATGCCGGTTCCGCAGCCAAGATCGAGCAGCCGACGGTGGCCTCAACGGCCGAAAGCGGCGAAGCGAGCAACCAAATCGGCGGAATACCCGCGACGGTACCGGGCGTAGAAGCTCGCGCTATCCCCCCCGAACGGCCGATCCTCCTCCCGACTCTCTTCGTCTGCGCCCACCACCAGAACCTAGACACATCTCGCTCAGTGGTCATTCCTGAACACGCGCCCAGTCGGGCGAGCGGGAATCTCGATTCGAGTTCCGCTCTCAGGCGTAATGCGTCCGTCTGCCACCCCTCGCTCAAAGCGGGTGGCAGACGGACTGGTGTTAGGCGATCAGATCTAGAGCGGTGTGCTGATCGCTGCGCACTGACCGAGCGCTTGGTGACCGACGTGGTTGGTCTCGCCGGGGATGAATCCCGGGGACACGGCCGGCGCGAGGCCAAAGCAGATGAGGTTCTGATCAACCGTGTTCTCCACGACAGCGACGGACCGGCCCGGGTCACCCGGGTCGAGCGACGTAATCGCGATCAGCGCTGCGTTGCCGCTGATCGTGTTGAACTGCACGCCGACCCAGTCGGCCGCCACGCCGAAAATCGTGAGGTTCCTACCGATCGTGTTGCCCTTGATCGACCAAGGTATGTCCCCGCCTCCACCGAACAGCGTGACGTTCCCGTTGACCGTCAGCTTCCTGAGGATGACGGTGTCCGCGCCGACGGCGGTGATGTTCCCATTAACCGTGATCACCGTCTGCCCGTTCGGGTTGTCGTTGCACGGCACCCCCGCTTGTGTGCCGATCGCCGTTGTTGGCTGACAGCCCATCAGGAGCAGCGAACGTGGGCCCGCAGTGACGTTATGTCCGACGGTGATCGTCGACGTCACGCTTTGCGCGTCGAGCAGGGCCCCGGGGGCGACATTGATGTCGCCGGCGACGTTGATCACGGCACCGGGCGCGATATTGCACACACCCTCGACTGTGATGCTGGCGTAGTTCCCCGACGGGATGCTGGTAAAAGTCGACGACGTGGGATCACCTGTCCAGTTACCCCCGCTGCAGGTGTAGTTGTTGCCGGGGGCAGCGCTCGCGATACCGGCAGCGGCCACCGCAGACAACGCCAGCACCATCATCGTGCCGAGCGCGATACGAAACCTCATCCTCAGCTCCCTTCGTCTGTCGTTCCACGAGAAGAAGCGCACACGGCGCGACACCCTAGGCGGATAACGCATGAGTTTCGCCCCCCTTCGCCCCTGGTAAACCACCGACCGCATCCTCGTCACGCTCGGTTGCTGATCTGAGGGAAAAGTACTACATCGCTTCGCTCGCAACCAACCGCACGACCCCGCCGAACCAGTCACCAAGCTCAGGCGAGCCATTTCCGGAACACGCACGCAGGTGATCGTCTCCGATCGAATCGAAGCGCTCGCGAAGGACGGGCACAGAACCGCCAAGAGCGGCCCGCTGGCCTCGATTCCGAGTGCCGCCCCCTGAGCGGCGGAAGCTCGGCCGTACGGCCGACGGCTACCGCTTCGGATGCGGTGCTTTTCCCACCCGGTTGACCGTGGCGTCCGCGTAGTGAAAGGGTGGGGTTTCGTGCAAGCGACCGTCGGTGCCCGTGCTGTTGAGCGATACGCCTGGGTCGGCGGGCTGCTCTACGTCGTCGCGCTGGTTGTTGAGTCGCTGGTCTCGCTGGGATTCAAGGTCAGCCAGAACGATTCGGCGGCCAAGATCGCGGACTCGCTGGCCACGCACCACGACCGGCTCGTCCTCGTGTCCGGCCTCTGCGTCGTGTACGTGGTCGGTTTCGTCATCTGGCTGACCCGTCTAAACGATCTGCTGCGACCGGGTACGAGTGAACGTCGCTTTTTCGACTCGTGGCTGCTGATCGGCGGCGTCCTCTTCGTGACGCTGCACGGACTGAGCGACATCGGCATCGACGGCCTGGTGGGCGGCAAGGTCGCGAGCTACTCGGCGCAGCACGATCCGGGGCTGGGATACACGCTGTACCTGCTGACGTTTGCTCTCGACAGTGTGGCGGATGTGTTCGCGAGCTTCTTCGTCCTCGCGGCAGGCTGGCGGATCCTCACGAGTCGAGTGCTGCCGCCGTGGCTTGGATGGGTAGCAGTCATAGCCGCTCCGTTCCTGCTCGTGCAGAGCTTCGGGCTCGGCGGCGTCGTCTCCTCGTTTGGCTTGCCGGTCGACCTGATCGGGTTCTTGCTCCTCCTGATCTTCATCAGCGCAAGCAGCGTGATCGGACTGATGCATCGAGCACCTGCACCGATTCCGGCCGTCACCACCTCCTGACCGTCCTCGCCGCAGTCTCTTGAAACGGCGGCCGAGAAACCGCCATTCGCTCACCGCTCGGGCATCATTGCCTAACCCTCGCGCGGGAGATTGCATTCGCCCGTCGGATACCGATGCTTACTTGAGCCACGGGTTGAGGAACGTCTTGATTTCCTCGCAGCCCTGCGGCCGTGTCAGGCGTCCCTTGACACGTCTCTCGTCGACCACGACGAGTGACGGCGTTTCGGTGATCTGGAACTTCTCGAACAGATCGGGGTGGTCTTCCAGTGCAACATGCTTGATCGCGAAGGTGTCGTGGTTATGGCGACGCTGCAGCACCTGCGCCAGGTGTCCGTCGGTCCGGCGGGAGCGGCCGTCGCGGTTGGTCGTAAAGAGGATCAGGATTGGACGCGCGGCCGTTGGTGTCTCAGTCCGAGACGAGCCAGGACGTGTCATCAGGTCGTCCCGATGATGCGGACGACGAGCCAGCGGGTCGCCTTGTCGACGACTTCCTCGATAGTCAGGTCTTCGTGGCCGGGGACGACGATGAACTCGGTGGGGTGGCGGCGTATCTGCTTGTACGCGTCGTGGGGGATCGAGATCAGCTCTAGGCAGGTGATGTCAAGGCACTCGCAGACGTAGCCGACTTGTTCGTCAGGTTCTGTGAATCGAGCGGTTAGTTCCTCGATTCGCTGATTGACCTGTCGAAACAGTGCTTGGTTGCGCACTGCGCGCTGTCGCCTGTCGACGTCGCCTGCGCTGCTCATCGTTCACCCCGGTTTCGGGTTGCGAGTTGAACTCGCCGAGGAGGAGACCGCGGACGCGCCGCCGGATTCGAGGCGCCTGTCAAACGCGTGTAGAGCGGACTCGAGGAGACCGCCTCGACGCTACCACCTTACCGTATCGTGACCCGATGGGCCTGCTGGGGTCCCCTCGTCCGGGGTCCACGTGATGCCCCGACGTGGCGTACGCGCTGCCTTGGCGTTGGCGCGCTTGACGATCTCGACCAAGTCCTGATGGGGGCATTCGGACGTGCGCCGTCTAGGTACTCGGCGTGCAGCGGGTAACGCGGAAGGAATCGTCTGCCCGCGGGCTTCGCACACAGCGGTTCTTCGTCGCAACTCATGCGAGCGAGCCCTCCAACTCATCCAAAACGCGCGCAGTTCGTCGCGGTCGCGCCCGGTTGCTTCCCACACGTCCAACGCGACCGCCTCGAGATCATCGAACGCAACCGTCAGCCCTTCCCGGCGGACCTCATCCCAGCAAGGAACGGCGGCCAAACCTCGGGGAGAGTCAGGCGTGGCCGCCGCCTTGTCTAACTCCGGACCGTGTCCTCCTGCGCGATCCGCAAGGGACGTTCCGACTGCTCTGCCTCCCTGAGCTCCCCCTCCAGGCGTGCGTTCAGCGCCCGTAGATCAGCCCGAAACCGTGCAGAGCAACTGGCTGCCACGCCAGAGTGCTCCAGGGCATCTGCCAGCAGTCTGGAGAGGACCGCGGCCAGGATCAGGTCCGAGACATGAGAGTCGGTCGTGATGAGACGCGATTTCCCGGTTTCAAAACGGGTCTAAACGTGTGCGCTGACCGACCCGGAAGCAAGCTGCCGGTACTCGGCCAGGGTGAGCAAGACCAGCTCGCGGCAGTCGCGCCGACCGCACTCACAGACGAACTGGTAGCGGTGCTCGTCCGGGCGGCCGAACCGTGAAGCCACTTCGAAGATCGAATCGTTCGCAAGCCGACGAGCCGAAACCACCGCCGCAATGACGGGCTCTACCGGGTCACCGCTCGACGCAGACTCCACGCGCTGAATCTAGACCCCGCAGATCACGTGCTCAAGCGGCCGCCTCACAGCTCGTCCGACTAACTCTGTGCGTTTAGTGAACGCTTGAATGACGGTTTCGTCCCCTCCGCGCCCAGCAGCCAGCCTTACGCTCCCCGCGGGAGTAGAGCGTCGGCGGGCGGCGCTCTACTGAGGAAGGAGCCTTCGGCGGGCGCTTCGGGGTGATCTGCCAGCCACCACCTCCGAAGCCTTGGAGCTGGCTCGGCCCGCCAAACGCGGATTACTCGGCTGGTTCTTTCCACCGGCTCAGCCCCTTCAAAACCCGCGCGCGGGCGTCTCACCCCCGACCAAGAGTTGCGCAAACCAACCGAACACTGGTGGTTGCGGCAGGGGCGCCGCGCTCACACTGGCCGTGAAGCCGGCAAGGCCTCTGCTCCTAGTCGCCGCCGTGGTCCGAGTGGGCGCCGGCCTTTTTCCCGTGGTTCCCGGGCGTGCACGACTTCCGGAGGTCGTCGATCTCCTTTCGGTGCCCCTGGATCGCCTGTGACGCGTCCAGTAGTTGCAGCACTTCCGTCGAGCAGCCCTGCGTTCGGATGAGTGCAACCGCGAGGTTGTAGTCGTTGTATGCCTCGCTCAGCGAGCCGGTCCCTTGGAGCTTCTGCGCAGCCTGCTGGAGCAGCGGCAGCGCACCGGCAGCATCCCCGGCCTGCAACTTCGCGTATCCCTCGTTGGCGAGCGAGACCCCACTCGTCAACGAGCTTGCCGCGGGCTGCGTCGTGCTCGGCGGCGGCTGGGCGGTGACCGTCTCTCGAACCGTCGTTCCAGGCGTCGTCACCGTCGTCCCCCGTTCCCGCACCGTTACCGGGGGGGTCGAGCTGTCTTTCGAGTGGCCACCCGTGAGTGCCACCGCGGCGACCGCGCCGGCGGCGAGCAGCAGCGCGATCAACCCGAGCACGAGCGGCAGCCGTCGTGCAGGGGCGACACCCGCAGGCGCCAAGGGCAGGATCCGCGTCTGCTCCTCCGAGTTGGCGTACACGTCGCGAAGGGCGGCAATGAACTCGGCGCAGCTCCGGAAGCGCTTCGATGGATCCTTCGCGAGCGCGTGCCGAAAGACGTCATCTGCCTCTCGGGGGATCCCGAGCCCGTGACTGGAAATCGACGGAACCGGTGAGCTCACGTGCGCAGCAGCCTCGGCGGTCGGCGAATCGGACTCGAACGGCCGGGCGCCGGTCAGGAGCTCGAAGGCGACCACGCCCAGCGCGTAGCGATCGGCTTCAGGACCGGCCTTTCGGCCCTGAGCCTGTTCCGGCGCGAGGTACCCCGCCGTGCCGAGAATCGTGCCCGTCTGCGTAAACGAGTCGAGGCCCGCCGCGCTCGCGACCCCAAAGTCGGCAACGTGAACCGAGTCGTGCTCGTCGAGCAGGATGTTCGCCGGCTTGACGTCTCGGTGCACGACACCATGTGCATGTGCGAAGTCGAGCGCATCCGCCACCGACTCGAGCCACGCCAGTGCCCGATGCGGCGACTGCGCTCCGAGGCGCAGCGCGTCGGCGAGCGACCCCTCTGCGATGTACTCCATGACGATGAACGGCCGGTCTCCGGTTTCACCGATGTCGTAGATCGTCACGATTGACGGGTGCGCGGAAAGCCGTGCGGCGGCAAGCGCTTCACGGGTGAAGCGCTTGCGGATCTCCCCGTCCGTGGCGTAGCGAAGAGAGAGCAGCTTGACGGCGACCAACCGACCGAGAAGCGTGTCGGTGGCGCGGTAGACGTCGCCCATGCCGCCGTACGCGATCCGCGCCACGTCCTGATAGCGCACCGGGAGGGTCCCTGCTTCGACCGCCACCCGAACGCGGTACCCCACCGGGGCATCCATTGAACAGCCTCCGATGAGCATTCAGGCGATTACGAGCCGCGGGCGAACGACCTTCAGGCGACGCCCGGCTCAGGCCGCGCTGCAACCTGCTTCGTCCCTCTACTCACGCGGGTTGGCGCGTGCCGACCAAGCCGCAGCGCCGGCCGGAAGCAGCCGGTCGGAGAGCTCCTCGCTCGCGAGCAGAACCTCGCCGGCGGGCAGCGCGAATGGCGCGCCGTCGACGTTCACCGCACACATGACGTCTCCGCGCGCGAAGAGCAGGACGCCCGGCGGCGCAGGCAGCCACCCGAACGGGCCATGCGGGCGTAGTGCCAGTGCCGTGCGGAAGACCTCGAGCATCGAGCCGGCACGTCCTTCTTGCGCCTCGACGCTGCGCTCGGCGAAGTCCGCCGGGATCGGCAGCCAAGGGTCACGCCATTCCGCGAGCGAGCGCGTCCACGGGACCGGTACGCGGCAGCCGTCGCGGCCAAACCGCTCGCCGTGCGTCCGGAAGAAGATCGGGTCCTGGCGCGCCTCATCAGGGAGCTCGACCTCCTCGAGCCCGAGCTCCTGGCCCTGGTACAGAAATGCGGCGCCCGGCAGGGCGAGCAGCAGCAGCGCCGCAGCACGCGCACGGCGCCGTCCCTCGGCGCCGCCGCCGTAGCGCGTCGGCAGCCTCGTCACGTCGTGGCTCTCGAGCACCCAGGTCGCCGTCGCGCCGACAGTGCCGAGGCTCCGGAGCGACCGGTCGATCGCGCTGCGGAAGCCGTCACTCGACCAGTCCTCGAACAGGAGCGTGAAGTTGAAGACGAGGTGCAGCTCGTCCGGTCGGACGTACTGCGCAACACGGTCCGGGTCGCGGAAGAACACCTCGCCGACCACAAACCGGTCGCCGGGGTATGAGTCGACGAGCGCACGCAGCTCGTGGTAGTACGGATGGAGCTCGGGCCGGTCGATCGCGCGGCGGCGGTCGAACGAGTGCAGCTCGGCGCCCGGGACCGGCTCGGCCTCGTCGCGCAGCTCCGGGTCCTTGAAGAGACCGTGCGCAACGTCGAGGCGAATCCCGTCCACGCCGCGGTCGAGCCAGAAGCGGTAGATCGCATCGAACTCGCAGCGAACGTCCGGGTTGTGCCAGTCGAGGTCCGGTTGCTCCGGCGCGAACAGGTGAAGGTAGTAACGGCCGGTCGCCTGGTCGCGCTTCCACGCGGGCCCGCCGAAGACGGACAGCCAGTTGTTCGGCTCGTCGCTCCACACGTAGTACTCAGGATGCTCTCGGAACCATGGGTGCTCGATCGATGTGTGATTCGGGACGATGTCGATCACGACCCGCAAGCCGAGCGCGTGTGCGTCTGCGAGCAGGGCGTCGAAGTCGGAGAGGCTGCCGAACTGCGGATCGACGTCGACGTAGCTCGCGACGTCGTAGCCGTGGTCGGCGCCGGGTGACGGGAAGAACGGCGTCAGCCAGATCGCATCGACGCCGAGATCGCGCACGTACGGAAGGCGCGCGCGGATGCCAGCGAGGTCGCCGACACCGTCGCCGTTCGCGTCGGCAAAGCTGCGGACGTAGATCTCATAGACGACCGCGTCGCGCCACCACGTCACGCGCGCAGCACCTCGTCGAGGAACGCGTAGCGGTCGAGCCGCGCCTGCGGGTCGGCATCGATGCCGTGGCCGCAGTCGTACTCGCGCCAGATCTTCGGCTCGGGCGCGAGCTCGTACAGGCGGCGCGCGGCGTCGTAGGGCACGACGTCGTCCCGCGTTCCGCGCTGGAAGAGCCGAGCCGGGCCGGCGACGGTGATGAACCGGCCGGGGTCCCACGCGTCGCCGGAGATGCCCGTGCCCATGCCGGCGATCACGAGTGCCGCGACCCGCGCGTCTCGCGCGGCGAGCGCAGCGCCGCGGGCGGCGCCGAGGCTGTGGCCGTAGAACCCGAAACGATCAGCGCCCAGCTCTGCGAGGCGGTCGAGCGCCCGCTGTTGCACGTCGACGGTCTCCTCGAAGGAACGCGCTTCGTCGGGGTCGCCGCGGGGCGCCATGGTCACGTCGGTCGCGATCACGATGTGTCCGCGGCGTTCGAGCTCTTCGACCTCGTCGCGAAACAGATGGCTCCCCGGGCCCCTCCCTCCGTGAGCCACGACGACCCCGGTCACAGCCGCTCGACCACCGCGTCGCCGACCTGCGACGTCGTCGCGCTCCCACCGAGGTCGCGCGTGAGCGCACCGGCGCGGCAGACCCCTTCGACAGCGGCGAGCAGCCGGTTGGACGCGTCGGCCTCGCCGAGGTGCTCGAGCATCAGCGCTGCACTCCAGATAGCGCCGAGCGGGTTCGCGATCCCCTTCCCCGCGATGTCGGGCGCCGAGCCGTGCACCGGCTCGAACATCGCGACGCGGCCGTCCCCGACCGACGCGCTCGCCGCCATCCCCATCCCGCCCTGCAACACCGCAGCGATGTCCGTGAGGATGTCGCCGAAGAGGTTCGACGCAACGACCACGTCGAGGCTCGCCGGGTCGGTCACCATGCGCGCGGCCAGCGCATCGACGAGCACACGCTCCACGCGCACGCCCGAATGCGCCGTATGCACCTCCTCGACGACCTCGTCCCAGAGGACGTAGCCGTACCGCGACGCGTTCGACTTCGTCGCGCTCGTCAAGACGCCGCGCCGGTTCTCGGCAAGCGCGAACGCGCGCTCGACGACGCGCTGCACCCCGGCGCGCGTGAACACGCTCGTCTCGATCCCGACCTCGAGCGGCAGCCCCGGATGCGCTCGGCCGCCGACTCCCGAGTACTCGCCTTCGGTGTTCTCGCGCACGAACAGCATGTCGACCTGCGGCCGGCCGGCGAGTCGCGATGGCACGCCATCGAGCAGCCTCGCCGGGCGGAGGTTCGCGTACAGGTCGAGACGCTGGCGAAGCGGCAGCAGCAGCCCCCACAGCGTCACGTGGTCGGGCACCGACGGGTCGCCGACCGCGCCGAGCAGGATCGCGTCGTGCGCGCGCGCCACCTCGATCGCGTCCGCCGGCATCATCGTCCCGTGCTCGTGGAAGTGCGCGGTGCCCCACGGCAGCTCGCGCCACTCGAGATCGAGTCCCAGTGCGTCGACCGCCTTGCGTGCCTCCGCGATCACCTCCGGCCCCGCGCCGTCGCCGGCGATGACTGCAACCTGGTGAGTCATAGACTCCTCTCCAGCTCCTCGAGGGTCGGGATCGCCGAGCGTCCGTCCAGTGCGCGGCACGAAAGCGACGCCGCGGTGTTCGCAGCGTGCAACGCATCTGCGAGCCCGGCACCGCGCATGAGCCAGGCAAGCAGTGCGCCGTGGAAGACATCCCCCGCGCCGAGCGTGCTGACCGGCTCGCACGGCACTCCGGGCGCCTCGAACGTGCCGTCGCGCGTCGCCGCCGACGCCCCGCGGTCTCCGCGCGTCACGACCACCACCTCGGCACCGGCCGCGAGCGCGGCTCCTGCGTCGCCAAAGTCTGCCGCCAAGCGTTCGGCCGTCGGTGCGTAGACCGCGACGCCGCGCAGATCGAGCTTCGGGATCGGATTGCCGCCGTCGACGGACAG
>Ga0070741_10019588_pt1 | contig 10786 bp, 10 predicted proteins | sample Coa_R1_4_FD_66440 | JGI IMG/M metagenome (GOLD analysis project Ga0070741, IMG submission 66440) | Surface soil microbial communities from Centralia Pennsylvania, which are recovering from an underground coalmine fire - Coalmine... | ecosystem: Environmental > Terrestrial > Soil > Unclassified ... | reverse complement strand
GGCGAGCGAGTCGATCGCCACTCCGGTGCGCCCGACTTCGCCGGTCGCGTGCGGATCGTCGGAGTCGTAGCCGAGCTGCGTCGGCAGGTCGAACGCGATCGAGAGCCCCGTCTGCCCGCGCTCGAGCAGGTACCGGTAGCGCTCATTCGACTCTTCGGCCGACGCGAAGCCCGCGTACTGCCTGATCGTCCACGGCCGGCCGCGGTACATGTCGGGGTACGGCCCGCGCGTGTACGGGAACTCGCCAGGGAGCTCGCGCTCGTGCGGTGCGTCAGCCGACGTGTAGACCTGCTTGACCATCGGCGAAAGTATGCTCGCGGCGTGCGCATGACCGCCGTCGCGCTCGTCGTGCTCGCGCTGGCCGGCTCGGCGACCGGCGCAGGCACCGACCAGCGCGTGGCCTTCGTCCACGGTGGCAACCTCGTCGTCGCGAACCTCGCGACGGGCGCGCAGCAGGTCGTGCTCACGCATGCCGCGCTCGGCCCGGTCGCCTGGAGCGGCGACGGAAAGCTCGTCTCCGACGGCGGGCGCATCGCAGACGGGCCGGCGCTCCCGACGTCCGCGCTCTCGTGGGCGCCGACCGGCGAGACGGCGGCGTTCATCGCCACGGACGGCTCGGTGCGGCTGTGGACGACGGGCGCCGGGCAGCGGACGATCCTCCCGAACGCGTGGGGCGCGCGGTCGCTCGCGTGGGGGCCGGGCGGACAACTCGCGGTCGCGCGAACGCTCTACGTGCGCGGGCCGATGCGGGCGAGGCACGAGGAGATCTGGGTCTGGCGGGCCGGAGCGCTCCGCCGCGTGATCGGCCCGATGACGGTCGACACGGTTCCGATCGTCGCGGGCTTCGCGCCGAACGGGCGTGTCCTCTGGTGGAGTGACGAGCAAGGGTCGGCGTCGATCGCGGCCGACGGGCTGCCGCTCCTCGCGGGCAAGACGGCGCTCGCCACCACCCTCGTCTTCCCGGACTTCGTCGATGTGTGCGGCCCGCATCTCGTCTATGTGCGAGGAGGCTCCCGCTACACGACGTACGGCAAGTCGATCGTCGAGGACGGGCGCAACATCTCGAGCGACACGAAGCTTTCGTGGGTCTCGCCCTCCTGCAGCGGGACAACGGTGGTCGCCGCGGCGGGCCGCAACTGGAACGAGACATTCATGGGTCGCGGCGAAGAGCGGTCGATCTGGCGGCTCGAGCCGGCAAAGGTGCGGCTGACGCACCCGCCGAAGGGCTGGACGGACGAGGATCCGCGCGTCTTGCCGGGCGGCTCCGTGCTCTTCGTGCGGACGCACCAGACGATCGCGAAAGACACGACCACCGAGCACGCCTCCCTCGACCTGCTCGCACAGGGCACTCTGAAGCCCATCGCATCGCTGACCACCACCGTCGACGAGCTCACCACCCGCTGGGAGCCGAACTACTACGGCCATTACGGCTGGCCGAGCCTCATCGCCGTCGCCCCGTGAGCCGGAGACTCGGCGGAGGCTCCCAAGAGCGAAGGCGTCGGCTTTGCCGACGCCGGGAGCGGGCACAGTGAGCGTCAAGGTTCGCCTGTTCGCGGGCCTACGCGAACGCGCGGGCTGGTCGGAGCGCGAAGTGGACGCGGCGTCGGTGGCCGACGTCTGGGCGCAGCTGGACCTGGGCGACGAGCCCGACGGCCTCCTGTATGCGGTGAACCGCACGTATGCCGAGCGCACACGCGTGCTCACGGACGGCGACGAGGTCGCGCTGATCCCACCGGTCTCCGGAGGCGCATTCCGGCTGAGCGAGGAGCCGCTCTCGCTCGACCGCGTCGTCTCCGAAGTTCGGTCGGACGAGGCCGGCGCGATCGCAACGTTCACCGGAACGACCCGTGAGCACTCGCGCGGGCAGGCGGTCGTCCGCCTCGACTACGAGGCTTACGAAGGAATGGCCGAAGAGGTGATGGCCGAGATCGCCGAATCGCTCCATGCTCGGTACGCCTTGACCGCGATCGCGATCCATCACCGCGTCGGCACCGTCGGCGTCGGCGAGACGTCGGTCGCGATCGCCGTCTCGGCGCCGCATCGCGGCGACGCCCTCGCAGCGTGCCGCGACGCGATCGACGAGCTGAAGGACCGCGTGCCGCTCTGGAAGAAAGAGGTCTACGAAAACGGCGAGGAATGGATCGGCAAGGGCTCATGACCTTCGATCCTCCCGGCGAGCAGCCGAAGAAAACCGACGACGAGCCCCTGTGGGCGCCGCGGCCGCCGACGGAGGTCGAGCGCGGCTACGAGCCGATCCAGCCGGGCACCGATTGGCGCGGGCGGATCAGGAAGGCCCTTGCGCCTATCTTCGCGGTGTTCGTCGCGCTTCTGAAGTTCTCGTTCGTCCTGCTCAAGTTCTCGACGATCTTCATCGCCGTCGGCGCGTACGCGCTCATCTGGGGCTGGAAGTTCGCGATCGGCGTCGTCGCCTTGATCTTCTTGCACGAGACCGGCCACTACATCGAGGCGAAGCGCGAGGGGCTCGAGCCGAAGCTGCCGGTGTTCGTCCCGTTCTTCGGCGCGTACGTCCGCTACACCCGCGGCCATCCCTGGCAGACGGTGCGTGTCGCGATCGCCGGGCCGATCCTCGGCGGCGTCGCGGCGTTCGTGTGCTACCTGATCGCGAAGTCGCAGCACTCCCAGCTGATGTATGCACTCGCGTACTTCGGGTTCTTCATCAATCTCTTCAACATGATCCCGTTCGGGTTCTTCGACGGCGGACAGGTCTGGAGGTCGGCCGCCTTCCTGCGCCGCGGTGGCGGCGAACGGCTCGCGCTCGCGTCGTACGCGCTGTACTTCGCGACCGCGCTGATGCTCGTCCTCGGGATGGTCGCCTCGCACGTCAGTACTCAGGGCCGCCTGTGACGAGCGACCGGCAGATCCTCGACCGCCCGGAGGCGTTCGACATCGATGCGTCGGTGGAGAAGATCGAGGCGGAGTTCCGGGCGGGATTCGAGAAGGTCGCGCTGATCGACAGGCCGGCGGCGGCGCTCTTCGGCTCGGCGCGTGTCCCCGAGGGAAGCGCACCGTACGAGGCGGCCCGCGCGGTCGGCAGACGATTCGCCGAACTGGGCTGGGCCGTCGTGACCGGCGGAGGCGCCGGTGTGATGGAGGGGGCCAACCGCGGCGCGCGCGAAGGCGGCGGCCTCTCGGTCGGCTTCAACATCGAGCTGCCGCACGAGCAGAAGCCGAACCCCTACCTCGACATCTCGCACACGTTCGACCACTTCTACGCACGCAAGGTCTGCTTCGTCCGGCCGTCGGAGGGGTTCGTCATCTTCCCGGGCGGCTTCGGAACGCTGGACGAGCTCTACGAGTCGCTCGTCTTGATCCAGACCGGGAAGATCAGGCACTTCCCCGTCGTGCTGTTCGACACGGAGTACTGGAGCGAGATGATCGAATGGATCCGCGGCGATCTCCTGGCAGACGGGATGATCTCGCCCGACGACATCGAGCTCCTGCACGTGACCGACGACGTGGACGCGACGGTGCAGTACGTGCTCGACTGCTACGAGCACCGCTGCGCGGACGACCCGAGCGCGCCGCACAAGGAAGACGCCCAGTAAGACGCGGGTAGAGCCCGCACTCGCGTCGACTCGAAGGTCGTGTGCAAGCCGCTGAACGCGGCTCACCACGAACGGGCGTCAGAGACCGACCGCATCGGACGTTGGTCTCGAGGCGCCCTAAATCGTCGACGGAATAACGATGTACGGCCCCGGCGGCGTCTTGCCCGGGCCGTAGACGGTGGTCGGGCTGTCGGGGATGTAGTGCGACTTGAAGACGTTCGAGCGCAGGAGCTTGCCGCCCGCGGTATACACCTTGCGCGTCACGACGACGTCGAATCCCTTTTCGCCGCTCCCGGGAACGACCTTCACCGAGTTGCGCGGCGCGCGCGGGTCGACGGCGTAGTTCATCCCCGGTGACGTCCAGTTCGTCTGCGGGCCCGTATGCGAGACGACGCGGCGCCCGGACGGTGTCCCGTAGAACGTGAAGGTCAGCGTCTGGTCGGTGTAGGAGGTCTTGATCAGAAGGCCGTGCTTCAAGTCGTTGCGGAACTTCAGATCCGGACCGCCCCACGACACGGTCGCGTCGCGGCCGATCGGGTAGTGCGCGAGGTACAGGTTGTGGTTCGTGCGTTCGAGGATCGGCAGGCCGAGCTCGAACGCGTCGTTGAAGAGCGTCGTCGCCGTCTGGCACACACCGCCTCCGATCGACGGCAGGACGAGCGAGCCGATGATCTCCTGGCCTTCGAGGAAGCCTCGCTCGGCGGTGCGCGGTCCGACGACGTCGTTGAACGAGAACACCTCGCCGGGCTTGATCACGGTCCCGTCGATGAAGTCCGCCATCAGATGGACGTTGTGGATGCGATTCGACGACGAGACACCCATCTGCGTCGTGTACGAGACGAGCTTCTGCTTGATCCCGAGCGCGTGCGCACGTGCGGTCGTCAGGTCGGGCTGCCTCGGCCCCAGCTCGACACGGACGACGTAGTCACCATGCGACGCCTGCTCGATCGCGCGCACGAGTTGCGCCGGGTCGACATCGTCGCCCGGTCGCGACGGTACGACGTGAACGCTGTCGCCTGCGACGGCGAATTGCGCGTTGTGTGCGCGGACGATCCACTTGCCGAGCCGCGGCCGCACGACCTGCGCGAGCCGGTCGCCGTCGAGCGTCACCTCGAAGCGATGCCCGACCGCGCGCACCCGAACGGCACGCGCGAGCTGCACGGACGTCAGCGCGCCGCGTCGTGCACCGTGGTAGTCGACGGCGAGCGGGCGCTCGAGCAGCCTGTCGACCGTTGCAGCCGCCCTACGAGCAGCAGCTGTGCGCACCTGCGGCGTGACGCGCGCGAACGGAGCATCGATCGCGGCCCGACGATCGGCGAGCAGGCGCAAGAGCGCAGCGTTGTCGAGCGAGCGTCCGTAGCGTCCTGGCGTGACGACCGCGCGCGTCCCCTCGACGCGAACCGAGGCTGAACGTGCGGGCCGGCCTGCGCGCGCGATCTGCTCGAGCACGTTCTGCGCGCCGCCCGCCTGCTCGACGACGGGCGCGACGTCGACCGAAGACGGCGAGACGAGCGACGACAACGACCCCGCTGCGAGTGCGCGCCGCGCGGTCGCGCGCGCGTCGATCGCGACGAGCCAACTGCGGCGGACGTGATAGGCGTGCCCGGCTGCCCGAATCGTCACCGGGCTCTCTCCCCAGGTGCGCAGCGCGGCCTCGATCTGCCCCCGGTCGCGCCCCCCGACGTCGACGCCGAGCACGTGCACGCCCGGCTTCGCCTCGCCGTGGTACTCAACGACGCGCACGAGCGCAGCGCAGCCGACGAGGGCAGCAATGACTGCAGCGGCGATGACGACCACCCGCGTCACTCCGACAGTAGAGCAACGGGCCCGGAGGAACCGCGTAGCCTTCCGGCATGGAGCTCAGGGACTTGCCGTCCGTGGACGAGCTCGCCCGCGGTTCAGCGGACCCGCTTGCCGTGGACGCCGCTCGCGCCGTCCTGGCTCGGGCGCGCGAAGAGATTCGAGCCGGCGCAGAGCCCGGTGATCTGAGCCTCCGTCTCGTGGACGAGCTGCGCGCGGCGCGCCGGCCTTCGCTTCGGCGCCTGCTGAACGCGACGGGTGTCCTCGTGCACACCAATCTCGGCCGCGCACCGCTTCCACGCGCCGCACTCGAGCGGGCCGTCGAGGTCGGCCGGTCGTACTCGAACCTCGAGTACGACATCGCGGCCGGCGAGCGCGGCTCGCGGCAGGATCACGTCGCTGCGATCCTGCGCAAGCTGACGGGGGCGGAGGCGGCGCTCGTCGTGAACAACAACGCCGGCGCGACGCTGCTCGCACTCGCGGCGCTCGCCGAGGGCCGCGAGGTCGTCGTCTCGCGCGGCGAGCTGATCGAGATCGGCGACGGCTTCCGCATTCCGGACGTCCTCGCACGCTCGGGCGCACGGCTCGTCGAGGTGGGCACGACGAACAGGACGCGTGCCGCCGACTACGAACGCGCGATCGGCTCCGATACCGCGCTTCTGCTCCGGGTGCACCAGTCGAATTTCCGCGTCGTCGGTTTCACCGAGCAGCCCAGCCTGCGCGAGCTCGCCGACGTCGCCGCGCGTCATGCGCTGCCGCTGCTCGACGATCTCGGTTCGGGCGCGCTGCTCGAGCTGCGCGACGAGCCGACGGCACGCGCATCGCTCGCCGCGGGCGCCGACGTCGTGTGCTTCAGCGGCGACAAGCTCCTCGGCGGCCCGCAGGCGGGCATCGTCGTCGGCACGGCCGAGCACGTCGAGAAGCTCCGGCGGCATCCGCTCCACCGCGCCCTCCGGATCGACAAGCTGAGCCTGGCCGCGCTCGAGGGGACCCTGCTTCTCTACCTGGAGCCGGAGCGCGCTCTCGCCGAGGTGCCGGTGCTGCGGATGCTGCACGAGGACGCGGGGACGGTGCGCGCCCGCGCGGAACGGCTCGCTGCGGCCGTCGGCGGCGAGGTCGAGGAAACGCGCGCCCGCGTCGGCGGGGGCGCGCTGCCGCTCGCAGAGCTCGAATCGTTCGCGTGCGCGGTCGAAGAACGCCTCGCAGCGGCGCTGCGCGACGCCGAGCCGCCGGTCGTCGGCATCGTGCGCGACGGTCGGCTGCTGCTCGATTGCCGCACGCTCGACGACGCCGAGGCGGGCGAGGTCGCGGCGGCAGTACGCGCATGCCGCTGACGATCGGGACAGCCGGCCACATCGACCACGGCAAGACGTGGCTCGTGCGCGCGCTGACGGGCAAGGACACAGACCGCCTGCCCGAGGAGCAGCGGCGAGGCATCTCGATCGACCTCGGCTACGCGCCGCTCGAGCTGCCGGACGGCCGGCGCGCGTCGCTCGTCGACGTACCGGGGCACGAGCGGTTCGTACGCACGATGATCGCGGGCGCCACCGGCATCGACGTGTTCATGCTCGTGATCGACGCGCAGGAAGGCGCGCGGCCGCAGACACTCGAGCACCTCGCGGTGCTGCGGCTGCTCAACGTCGAGCTCGGCGTTGTCGCAGTGACGAAATCGGATGCGGTCGACGAGGACACGCTCGAGCTCGCGCTCGAGGAGGCGCGCGAGCTCGTTCCCGGCGCGCGGGTGATCCCCGTCTCGGCGAAGACCGGCGCAGGTCTCGACGACCTGCGTGCGGCGCTCGCCTCGCTTCCCGTCGACGAGCGGCGCGCGGATGCCCCGACGCGGCTGTACGTCGACCGCGCGTTCACGCTGCAGGGCATCGGCACGGTTGCGACGGGGACGCTCTGGTCGGGAAGCATCGCCGCCGGAGACACGCTGCTCGTCGCTCCGGGCGGGCGTACCGTGCGTGTCCGCTCGGTGCAGGTGCACGACACACCCGTCGAACGGGCGGAGGCAGGACAGCGTGTCGCCGTCAATCTTGCATCGGTCGAGCGGCGAGACCTCACGCGCGGCGACGCGCTCGTCGCAGCCGGGAGCTATCCGGCGTCGTACCGCCTCGACGTCGCATTGACGGAGCTCGAGCCGATTCCCGCTTCGGTCACCGTTCACCTCGGCACCAGTGCCGTGCCGGGGCGTGTCGTCCGCTCGGGCGAGCTCGCCCAGCTGCGGCTCGAGCGCCGCGTCGTCGCCGCGCGCGGCGATCGCGTCGTGCTGCGCACCGACACGACGGTAGGCGGAGCGGTCGTGCTCGACCCGGCACCGCCGCGCGGGCTCGACGCCGAGCGGCTCGAGGTACTGCGCCGCGGCGACGCCGGCGAAATCGTGCGCGCACTCGTGCGCGAGCCCGTAACGCGCAATGAGCTCGCAGCGCGCGGGTTGCTGACGGCGCCGGAGCTCGACCGCGGGCTCGCCGGCCTACCGAGCGCCGACGGGTACGCGTACTCGGCGGAGTGGCTCGCGGAGCTTCGGCGCGCGGTGCGAGCACGGCTCGAGGCGCATGCGGCCGAGAGCCCCCTCGACCCGGGCCTGCCGCTCGCAGAGCTCCTGCCGAGCGAGCCGTGGTCGCCCGCGGTTGCCGAGCTGCTCGACATCGAGCGCCGCGGCGGGAAGGCATACCTGCCGGGGGCAGCCGCAGCGCTCGGCGCGCGTGCGCAAGCGGCCGCAGCGCTCGAGGCGCAGCTCACCGGCGATGAGGTCGTGCGCGTCGAGGACCGGCAGCTCGGAGCATTCCTCGAGGAGCAAGGGACGCTGCGGCGCGTCGGCGACGGCCTCGCCGTCTCGACCGCGCTCTACGAGCGCGCCCGCGGATTGCTGGCGACGCTCGACCCGATCTCGATCGCCTCGCTCCGAGACGCACTCGGCGTCGGACGCCGCACGGCGCAGCTCCTGCTCGAACGCTTCGACGCGGACGGGCTGACGCTCCGCCGCGGCGACGTGCGCGTGCTGCGGCGCGCTCGACGCTAGATTTCCGTCGCGTGGAGCGGCGGGGGCCGGTGCCCCAGCGGGTCTTCAAAACCCGTCAGGCGTGGCAGCCCCACGCTGGCTCGGTTCGACTCCGGGGCCGCTCCGTCGATGCGGCAGCTCAGCGCCGCTGTTCGAGACGAATCGTCACCAGCGAACCCGCGTGGCGTACGTGCTTCGACATGAGCGCCCGCGCCTCCGCCGCGTCGCGCCGCTCGATCGCATCGAGGATGGCCTCGTGCTCGCCGACGTTCTCGGCAAGCAACGTGGCGCTCTCCCCGAGGACGGTGCGCGTGAGGTCGCGTGGGTAGCTGCGGTGCAGGTGCAGGAGCATCGCGACGAGAACGTCGTTCGCCGCCGCCGCCTGAATCGTCTGATGAAAGCCGTCGTTGGCCCGACCCCAACGTTCGGTCTCCTCAGCGGGGTCGAACTCTGCAACAGCCGAGGAGCGCAGTTCGATCGTGTGCGCGAGCGCCTCCCTGAACTGCGCCTGCGAGCGATGCAGCAGGTCGAGCTGCTCTTGGTGGATCCGTTGAGCCGCGAGCTCCGCCGCGAGACCCTCCAGCTCCGCGCGTACCTCGTAGGCGTCGCGAATCTCGCGCGGTGACGGAGCCCGCACGAGCGCGCCACGATGCGGGCGCAGCTCGATGAGGCCGTTCGCCTGGAGCTTTCGGAGCGCCTCACGGATCGGTGTCCTGCTGACTCCGAACTCCTCGGCGAGCGCAGCCTGGCGGAGACGCGTGCCCGACACGAGCTCTCCGCTCAGCATGCGCGCCTGCAACGTCGCTGCGAGCTTGTCGACGAGGGCACGCTGATCCTCGAGGGCCTGCGTCAACCCGCGCGCGCCTCCGCCCGCCGGCCGTCATAGATCAGCCTCAGGCCGACGAGACCCACGAACACCGCGAAGACGATACGCAGTGCCCCGGCCGGTAGCGCGAGCGCAAGGAGAGCACCGCCGACCGCACCAATCGCGCCCACGACGCCGAACCGCAACGCAAGTGCCGGATCGCCCACCCCGCGGCGCCGCAGCGTCAGCGTCCCGGCGATCGCGGTCGGCAGGATCACGAGCAGCGACGTCGCCTCGGCGTTGTGCTGAGACAGGCCGGCGGCGAGGGTCAGGAACGGCACGATCAGTGTCCCGCCGCCGACACCGAGAAGCCCGGATGCGACACCGGCGAGCACGCCGAAGGCAACCAGCGCGACGTAGAGCGTCGTCCCGCTCATAGGACAACCTCTATGACTTTTCCGCAAGGGCGCCGGCGAAGCCGGCACCTCGGCTCCTTCATGAGCTCCGTCGAGCCTACGCTCATCCGCGGACCCCCATGAGCGCCGCCACGCCGATCAAGAACACGCCGAAGACCATCTTCAGGTGCCGTTCGTCGATCCGCGCCAGGAACCCCGCCCCGAGGCGCGCCCCGACGACAGAGCCGACGATCAGCGCAGCCGCGGCGCGGACGTCGATATGCCCCGCGACGCCGTAGGTCGCGATGCCCGCGATGCTGATCGGGATGATCGCGCCGAGCGACGCGGCGTGCGCGTCGCGCTGGCCGTACCGCGCCCAGATCACGAGCAGCGGAACCATGACGATGCCGCCGCCGACACCGAGGAGGCCCGACAGGAGGCCGCCGAGCACGCCGATCGCAACGAGCTCCCGGTCGATGCGGAAGCGCCCCAGGCGGGCCCGGCTCGTGGCGGCGGAAGCAGCGGAGGCGCGCATCGGTTCACGCCGACCATAACCGAAGATGGATCCACTTGACCGCAAAGTGGATACAACATATGGTTCCGGACGCCCCCGGCACGTAGGCCACGCACTTCGAAAGGACGCGATGAAACGCACTCGCTTTCGGACAGCCCTCTTCGCGGGCACGGCAATCGCGCTGCTCGCCGCCGCCGCTGCGACCGCCGCCGTCGGACTCCAGGGCACCACGGCGAAGAACGGCGGGACGCTCGTCGTCGGCATGGCGAACGGCGAGCCCGACGCGCTCGACCCGACCCTCGCGCGAACACTCTCAGGCCGGGAGGTCTTCCTGACCTTCTGCGAGAAGCTGTACGACCTGAACGCGAAGGCACAAATCGTGCCGCAGCTCGCGTCGGCACTGCCGACGATCTCGAAGGACAAGCTGACCGTCACGATCCCGCTGCGCAAGGGGATCAAGTTCAACGACGGCACGCCGTTCAACGCGGCCGCGGTCGTGACCACGATCAACCGCGATCTGACATTGAAGGGCTCCGCCCGCGCGAGCGAGATCTCACCGGTCTCGAGCGTGAACGCATCCGGGACGTACAAGGTCGTCATCCACCTCAAGTCCCCGTACTCACCCCTCACCGCGCAGCTCGCGGACCGGGCCGGGATGATCATGTCGCCGAAGCAGCTCGCGAAGCTCGGCGCGAACTTCGCGCA
>Ga0070741_10019587_pt1 | contig 10786 bp, 10 predicted proteins | sample Coa_R1_4_FD_66440 | JGI IMG/M metagenome (GOLD analysis project Ga0070741, IMG submission 66440) | Surface soil microbial communities from Centralia Pennsylvania, which are recovering from an underground coalmine fire - Coalmine... | ecosystem: Environmental > Terrestrial > Soil > Unclassified ... | reverse complement strand
CTAGCACGTCGGAGGGCTGTTCCTATGCAGAATACCGAACTGGTGCCGCAGCCGCTAGAGGGCGGGCCGCTGGCCCAGCTGATGGCGCAGCGCTGCGCGGCGTACCTGCACCCGCTGCTCACGTCGCTCGATGCGCAGCTCGACTGCCGGCTGGTGCGCACCCTCGCCCACAGTGTGCTGGCCCTGGTGCGGCATCGGAACCGCGCGCTGGCCCTGCTCCTGAGCGAACTGGGCGCCTACCTGGCCGGGCCGGAGCACGCCCCGGCGGGCACCAAGCGCCTGGCCAACCTGATCCACAGCCCGCGCTGGCAGGCGGCGGCGATCGGGCGGTACCTGCTGCGGCAGGGGCAGGCTCGGGTGCTGGAGGAGGCGGCCCGGGTGCCGGAAGGGCGGGCGCTGTGCATCCTGGACGGCAGCGTGGTGGAGAAGCCGGAGAGCGTGGAGGCGGACGGCCTCGCTCCTGTGCGCTCCAGCAAGGCGCGGCGCCTGGCGCGGCCGCGGCCCAAGCAGGGCCCCGGCTACTACCGCGGCAAGCCGGGGCCGGCACCCGTGGTGCCGGGCTGGCACTGGGTGGCCGCGCTGGTGACCGGCTGGGCCCTGCCGAGCGCGAAACGCCCCCTGACCCTGGGCGCCTGGCACTGGTTCGCCCACCCGCTCTCCCCCGACTATCCGCGCGCCACGGCCACCGCCGGGCTGCACCAACGCGAGGCGGAGGCCCAGCGGCACGTGCTCGAGCAGGTGACCGCCGCCTGGGGCGCCGACCGGCTGCTCCACGTCTGGGATCGGGGGCTCTCGGGCGCCGGCTGGCTCGGCGAGACGCTGGACCACGGCTGGCACTTCGTGGTGCGCTGGAAGAAGGGCAACCACCTGCGCCCGGCGGACGCCCCCTCCGTCGGGGCGCCGACCGCGCTCCCGACGCACCGCGAGCGGGACGGGGTCGCCGCCTGGCGCCTAACGGCCGGGCTGCGCCCCTGGGGCGAGCGCCGCCTGCCCCATCCCCGCCGCCGCGGCCAGACGCTCGGCATCCGGTACGCCGCGCGGCCTGTGCGGCTGGTGCACCGGGACGACCCGCTCTGGCTGGTCGTGGTCCGCCTGGACAAAGCGGCCCGCCGCCGCGGGGGCAGCGAGCCCTGGCGCCTGCTGACCACCGAGCCGGTCACCCCCGAAGCCGAGTGCTGGCGGATCGTGGAGGCGTACTGGGCGCGCTGGCAGATCGAGCAGCAGCTGCGCTTCGGCAAGAGCGAGCTGGGCATCGAGAGCGTGCGGGTGCGCGACTGGGAAGCCCGCGCCAAGCTGCTCGCCCTGGTCGCCCTCACCTACGCCTGCCTGGTCCACCTGCTCGGCGACGGCACTGACCCGCTCCTGCCGGCCGTCTTACGCTGGGCCCACCGCACCGGCACCCAGGCCCGCGAGCGCTGGCGGCCCCTCTACCGCCTGCGGGCCGCCCTCTGGAACAAACACACCCCGAGCCTCCAGGGGGTCCCCTGAAAGTTCGGGGTGTGTCATGCGACTGCTACGAGCTAGGCGCCGGCGCGCATGGCACGCGCCACCGTTGCTTCCTGCCAGGCCGGCTCTTTGGCCGGCGGCAGCAGGCCGTCCAGGACCGGCGAGGGATTCAGCGTCTCGATCGGCGGCACCGGCCCGCTGGTCACCATCATCCAGCGCTCGGGCGACGGCGCCGGCCCCTGCGTCACCATCTGCAGACAGAGCTGGCCGAGTGTCTGCCGCGCCCACTCCACGTGGCGGTCCTCCTCTTGCTCGACCTCCTTCACGGCCGCGGCGACGGCCTGCTTCACCGCGTCGTCGATGGGCTGCGTCGCGAGCTGGCTGAGGAGCTGCCAGTCCGCGTGGTCCTTGGTCTCGGCCAGTAGCACGTTCTCCAGGTCGCTGATCTGGATCTCGATCGGCGCCAGCCCATCGACGACGAGCGCGGACTCGACGAGCTTCGCCGCCTTCACCTGGGCCGCGCGCGCGGTGGGGCTGACGTAGTTGGGGTCGCCGCCGAGCTGCTGGATCAGCCGCGTCAGCACCTCGCGGTGGCGGGCCGTCTGGCGCCCGAACTCCTCGTAGCGCTGCCGCAGCTCGGGTATCTCCGCGCGCGAGGCGGCCACGCGGTACAGCTCGAGGCCGCCCTGCTCGACCATCAAGAACTCGCTGAGTTTGTCCAGCAGCACCTGTCGCTCCACCTTACCTGCCTCCCATCCGCGCGCCCATGGCGTCCTGCTGAATCTTCACCTGGCGCGCTCGCTGTAGCAGGTCGTCGCCCGCGCGACGCTGCTGCTGGCGCTCGACGATCTGCTCCGAGGGGATCCCGTCGGCGTTGACGACGGCCATGAACTCTCGGCTCGGCCAGTCGGCGGGGAGCTGATCCTTCATCATCCAGCCGTCGGGCGCCACGAGCCGCAGGTCGCGCTGCTGGTCGATCACGCGGCGCACGTACTCCTTGTTCTCGGTGAACTTGAACTCTACCTTGAGCTCCTCACCGAACAGCACCTCGGGGTCCTGGCCCTCGCACTTGCGCAGCATCTCGCCCCAGAGCTGGAGGTGCGTCAGCTCCATGTGCAGGAACTCATCCCAGATCTGGCGGATGCGCGGATCGGTCTCGTTCTGGTAGCAGTGGAAGTAGTTGTAGACTTCCATCAGCTCGTGCATGACCTGGCGCTCAAGCATCGTCTCCGTTGGGTCCATCAGCGACTCGTACTGGGTGACGTGCTCCTCTTCGACCTCGGCGATCTCGGCATACAGCGCGCGAGCAAGGTCGTCGGCGTACTGCCAGCCGTGCTCCTTGTAGTAGTTGAGCGTCTCCTGCTCGGCCGCCATCAGCGTCAGGACGTGCAGGCGGCTGACCGGCAGCGCGCGGTTCTTCTCGTAGTGCTTGCGCAGCCGCAGCATGGGCATGTTGTGGTGGTCGGACGTCGGCCGAGCCGGCAGGATCTCCGTCTTGCTCTGGAGGATCGAATTGGCGTCTTTGCCCTCAATGTAGTCGAGCAGCTCGCTGTAGCGGTAGAGGTGGTCGAAGTCCTCGAGCAGCCCGAAGTTGAGCACCTCCCGCAGGTAGGGGTCGGGCTCGTTGCGGGCCAAGTACGCGGTCAGGTCCACCGCCACCTGCTCGAAGGCGATGGTCGTCTCCAGGATGCTCTGGTCCGCCGGGTTCAGCCAGTTGATCGTCGTCTGCTGCTGGTGCTCGACCATCCGCGTCTGGGCCAGCAGCTCGCGCACCACACGATCGCCGGCACAGCGGGCGAAGTTGTGGCTATTCAGAATCACTTCGTTCTCGAGGCCGTTCATCAGGATGATGCGGCAGCGCGTGTAGGCGTCCACGTCGTACTTGGCGTAAGGGGCCTTGAGACCCGCGTACCACGAGCGGTACTGCTTCTCGAGTGGGATGCCCTTCTCGCGCCAGGGATTGAGCGTCGCCGCCTGGGCCATGGGTTCCTCCTCGTGGCGATAGTCGCCGCATGCGGCCGAGAGGCCGTCGAGGCTACCGCACGACCCATACCTACCGGCCGAGCGGCGTACCGACGGGGGCGGGTTCTAAGGCAGATCTAGGAATCCGCAAGCCCATCTGCCGACAGCGTGTTCAGCAAGCCACACTAGCGCTTGCAGCACGGCAGCGGGTGCGGTAGAACGCCCCACATACCTCAAATGGGATGCAGCGGGGGGGCCATGGAGGAGGACACCCTGGGAGGGGGCGCCGTGGCATCGGGCGCCGCGGCCGAGAGGCTCCGCGAGGCGGAGCGCACCCTCCACGCGCGCTTGCTGGCCGGCGACCCTACCGCGCCGTCGGACCTCGCCGCCGAGTACCTGGCGCCCCTGGTGGTGCGCCTGGCCCGGAGCAATCGGCACGCCGACCCGCACCTCGTCGAGACCGTCGCTACCGACGTCGTGCTGGCGACAGCCGAGCATCCCGAGCGGTACCAGCCCGACCGCAGCTCGCTCGGCAAATACCTGCACATGGCCGCGCGTGGGGACCTGCGCAACGCCTTCAAGAGCGCGAGCCGGCGCGCGGCGCGCGAGCGCTCGATGGACCCTGTCGAACTTGTCGCGCTCGAGGGGAACTCCTTGCAGGACGACGCCGACCCGGCCGAGATCGTCGCCGCGCGCGGGTCGCTCGATCCGGCGCTCCTGGCCGCGGTGCGCGCCGCCTTCGACGCCCAGGAGTGGCAGGTCGTGCAGCTCATGGTGGTGGACGACGTGCGCGATACGAACGTCTACGCGCGGCTGCTGGGGATCGAGCACCTGCCACCCGAACAGCGGAAACGCGAGGTGAAGCGCGTGAAGGATCGCCTGAACAAACGCCTGCGCCGCCTGGCGCCGCGGATCCGGTCCGATGGCTGACGACCTGCTCCGCCGCGCGGCCGAGCGCGCCGCCGAGCGGCCGTTCTTCCTGGCGGCCACGCTCCTGCCCTACGCGCGCGCGGAAGGCCTCGACGACGCCGCCCTCGCCGCGCGCCTCGGCTGCGCGCCCGAGGCGCTGTCCCGCCTGCTGCTCTGCCGGCAGCCGCGGCCCGAGCCCGGCGCCTTCCGCGACGACGTCGAGCGCATCGCGGCGGCGTTCGGCCTCGCCGCGCCCCACCTGGCCAACGTCCTGCGCCAGGCCCGCGCGCTCGCCACCATCGCCGAGGCCGAAGAGAGCGCCTGGCTCGCCGCCGCCCGCGACCGCGAGCCTCCCGTAAGTGATGAGTGATGAGTCATGAGTGATGAGTCCGGGGTCCCACTCATTACTCATCACTCATTACTCATCACTGAGGAATTGGCCGAACGCTTCTGGGCCGACGCCGGCGGGCCGCCGCCCTACCCCCGCGACCTGCAAGCCGCGATCGCCTACGCCTGCCCGCTCGGGGTGGTCGAGATCGGGGGCCTCAGCGTCGCGGCGGTCGAGACCTGGCTCGCCGAGCGCTGCCCACGCCTGCGTGGCGCCGGCAGCGTGCAGCACGGCTGCCGGCTGGGCGTGGCCGAGCGCTCGCTGCGGGCCTGCCTGGTGGCCCGAGCCGGCGAGGGCCTGGTCTTCGTCGACGCCGCCGACCCGCCCGCCGAGCGGCGCTTCAGCCTTGCCCACGAGATAGCGCACTTCCTGGCCGACTACCGGCGGCCCCGCGAGCGCGCGGCGGCGCGACTGGGCCCGGCCGTCCTCGCCGTGCTCGACGGGCTGCGCCCGCCCACCGCCGTCGAGCGCATCGACGCCGTGCTCGCCCGCGTCCCGCTGGGGATCCACGTCCACCTGCTCGAGCGTACCGCGGACGGCCTGGCGGCTCGTGCGGCCATCGCCCGCGCCGAGCGCCACGCCGACCAGCTCGCCCTGGAGCTGTTGGCCCCGCGCGCGGCCGTCGCCAGCGCACTGGCGGCGCGCGCGCTCCCGCCGGCCGGTAGTCCCGCGCGTCGCGCCGCGGTCGCCGCGCTCCTCGTCGCCGACTTCGGCCTCCCCCCCGCCATCGCGACCGCCTACGCCGCGACGTTCAGCCCGCCCGAGCCGGCGGCCGCACCGTTCCTGCGGCGCCTCGGCCTGAGAGCTTAACCGCTCCTTTCCCTCGTGCCCGTGACCGCGGCGTCGTGACAGTGTAAAGTACTGGTCTCCGGACCGAAGCGCCCCGACTATCTAGACGGGAGCTTGCATCGTGCCGACCTGATCGCTGCCGAGGCGGCGGTTGGTTCCTGTCGCACTTGGGGGCTGGCGGCGGAACCGGGCTAGAGAGGCGACGCCGCGCCCCGCGCCCGGTCGGTGGCTCCGGGGAAGCGAGGAAGAAGCAATGATCGACGAGCCCGAGCTGCTCTACGGCTCCGACGTCGACGCGGCCACCTTCGCCGCCGCCTTCGGCGAGAGCCTGGACGTGGCGCTCGACCTCCGCACCTGGCACCCGGGCGAGGACCTGGCGGCGCTCTACGACCGCCTCGCGGCCGAGGTGGCCGCCGCGGTCGAGCAGGAGAACCGCCTGCTGCCCGCCTTCCGCGAGCAGGTGTTCCCGCGCCTGGTGGACCGCCGCGGCGCGCCGCCCGGCGCCGGGGTCCACTCGATCTCCCCGGCGGAGATCGAGCGGGTCCACCAGGGGCTGCTGTTCAACGGCGACGTGGAAGCCTGCGACGGCACGGTCCAGGTCCACGACGCGCTGCCGCTCACCGTGTTCCAGGTCGGCGTGAGCCTGGTCGCCTACCAGGGCGGCCAGGGCACCTGGATGCAGCGCCTGTACCGCCGCGACTTACGGGTCGCTCCCGAGGATCCCGTCGAGGAAGCGCTGGCGCTGCTCGAGCGGCGTGCCGAGCGCAGCGGGCTGGACCAGCCGAGCGTGCGCGACCAGCTCAGCGCGCTGGCGCGCCGGGCGATCATGACCTACGCCGAGCGGGCCATCTTGCTCCACGAGGCGCGAGCGCCCTGGCGCCTCGGCCACGGCAGTCCAGTGCCGTTCGAGCTGCTCACCGGCTCGGGCAGCGTGGACCTGATGATCCAGGCTACCCGCCTGCTCGAGGAGCTGATCGTCGGCCACCAGCGCTTCGTGTTCGTGCCCAGCGCGCCCGCCCAGCGCCTGCTGCTTAGCGTCGGCCAGGCGCTGCTCCCGCTCCAGTACGCGGTCGTGGAGACGCTGGCCGAGCACCTGGCGGCCACCTTCGAGCACGGCCACTGGCGGGGCGAGCCGACGGTCGACACCACGATCGACGGCCGGCGCCTGACGGTCGGGCAGTGGGTGCGGCGCTTCCACGACGAGGTAGCCTCCCAGGTCGTCGTCGGGGTCTACCGCGCCGGCGACCTGGCGCCGCCGCAGCTCTTCTACGCCCACCGCGACCACGCCGAGGTGGCCGCGCGGATCGCGCTGGCCGACAGCGTGCTCCAGGCCCACCGCGGCTTCCCGATGCTGCTGACGATCGCCGACCGGGTCTGCGCCAGCAGCCTGGGCGGCGACACCCTGCGCGGCCCCCTCGACGTCGCCTACACCGAGGCCGGCGCCCCGCTGCGCTTCCTGGCCGAGCGCGCCAGCCGCTACCTGTGAGGAGGCTCCCGTGACTTCGATCGAGGACCCGCGGCCGATCGAGGCCGCGCCCCCCGACGGCCGGGCCACCGCGCCGCCCGGCCTCTCCCCGCTCGACGCCGAGATCGCCCGTGGGCGCGGCCCCTGGCAGCCCGCGCACCCGGACGCCATCGGCTTCACCATGTTCGACCAGCCCAGCAGCGAGGACAACTCGGTGGCAGTGCTCTTGCCGCCCGACCGCATCGAGCGGGCGCCATCGCAGGCCCTGGTGCGCATCGGCAGCAAGGACGGGCGGACCTATCTCGGCGTCGTGGTGGCCGGGCCGTTCGCCGAGCCCGACGGCCTGCGGGCCGACTCGCCCGTGCTGGTCACCGTGGTCACCCGCGGCGGAATCTTCGCCCCCAACTACCACGGCCGCGTGCAGGTCGAGATCCTGGGCGAGGAGCAGGGCGAGGCCCTGGTGCCGCCGCGCTTCCGCCCCCTGCCCAACAGCCCCGTCTGGCCCCTGGAGCCGGCCGAGACCGCCGCGGTGCTGCGCGCCGCCGGCGACCTGCAGCTCGGCCGCGTCGTCGGGCAGGAGGACGTGGCCGTAGCCATCCCCTCGACGCGCAAGGACGTGCTGCCCCGCCACACCGCCATCCTCGGCACCACCGGCGGCGGCAAGTCGACCACGGTGGCGCGGCTGGTCCAGCAGGCGCAGGCGGCCGGCTGCGCGGTGATCCTGCTCGACGTGGAGGGCGAGTACACCTACCTGCACGAGCCGACGCGCGACGCCCCGATGAGGGCGGCGCTGGAGCGACGGGGGCTCGCCCCGGCCGGCGTGCCGGAGGTGGCGCTCTACCACCTGGTCGGGCGCGAGACGGCGAACCCCGACCATCCGCGGCTCCTGCCGTTCGTCCTGCAGTTCGCGCGGCTGTCGCCCTACGCCGTGATGGAGCTGCTCGACCTCAGCGAGGCGCAGAGCGAGCGGTTCCTGAAAGCCTACGACGTCGCCAAGGCGCTGCTGCGCGACCTGGGCATCTTCCCGTCCCGCGAGCGGCCTGCGGAGGAGCGGGTCGCGCTCGAGATCGACGAGTTCGAGCGCGGCTACCCCCGCCTCAAGCTCGCGCACCTGCTCGACGTCGTCGGCGCCTGCCTGGCCGCCACCGACAAGCAGCTCGACGGCTGGGAGCCGCGGGCGCCGGACTTCCAGCGCGGGGAGGCCGCGCGCCGCGTGCGCGAGCGCGTCCAGCAGGCCGCGCCGACCCACCGCATCTCCTGGAGCGTGCTGCTCGGCCGCCTGGCGCGGCTGGCGCGCCTCAAGGTGTTCGACCAGGGCGGCGAGCCGATGCGCTACCGCCACTTGCTGCGCCCAGGCCAGGTCTCGGTCGTCGACCTCTCGGACACCGGCTCGCCGGCGCTGAGCAATCTGGTGATCGCCGACGTGCTGCGCGGCGTGCAGGAGCAGCAAGAGGACACTTACCGCGAGTACGAGCAGGCTCGGCGCCAGGCCCAGGCCGCCGGCACGCCCCCGGCCGCCAAGCCGCGCCCGCAGACGGCCGCGACCATCGAGCCGCCGCCCCGTGCAGCATCAACCATCGAGCCGCCGCCGCGCGTGCTGATCGTGATCGAGGAGGCGCACGAGTTCCTGAGCGCCGAGCGCGCAGACAAGATGCCGGTCCTGTTCCAGCAGGTCGCGCGCATCGCCAAGCGCGGGCGCAAGCGCTGGCTGGGACTGGTGTTCGTCACCCAGCTCCCGCAACACCTGCACCCCCAGCTCTTCGGCCTGGTGAACAGCTACGTGCTGCACAAGATCGCCGACCCCCAGGTCGTGAGCACCCTGCAGCGGCGCATCAGCGGCATCGACGACGGCCTCTGGCGCCGCCTGCCCGGCCTCGCCCCCGGCCAGGCCATCGTCGCCTTCCCCCACCTCGCCCGCCCCCTCCTCGTCGCCGTCGACCCCGCCCCGGCGCAGCTCCGGCTGGTGGACTGACGGTTGCGGCCAGTTGTGCCTACTGTCGAAGATTCGCGTCCAGCGCGGAATAGCTTGTGAGCCGTGGAGAGGAGGTAGCTCAGTGCCAGGCACCATGCTCCTGTTGGTCGGCGAGCAGCCGGCCCCAAACCTGTTACCTGCTCGCCACCTGAAGCCGGATGCCGCTGTGCTGGTGTATAGCGATCTTACGGAGCGCGTGACACAGAATCTCAAAGCGCTCCTCGAGCCCGGTATCCCTTGCTCGCTCTGCCGGGTGGCCCCTTACGATCTGATCGCCATCCAGAGCGCTCTACAGGAAGTGCTGAGGTCCCACCGAGATACCACAGAGTGGGTGTTCAATCTCACTGGTGGCAACAAGCTCATGGCCCTGGCGGCCCTTCTCGTCGCCCAGGACCAAGATCACCGTTTCGTATACTTCCAGACAGAAGGCAACCGCAGCCGGCTGGCCCGCTATCGATGTAATCGTGGCGACGTGACGCTCGAAATAGTCGAGGACATGCCAGAAGTCGTCTCTCTGGACGAATACCTTCGCATGTACCTCGGATCATATGTCGCCAAGGAGCCGCGGAATTCCTTCGAGGAAGAGGTCGCGACTACGCTGCGGTCCGCACCCGGGGTCAATGAGGTCTTGACCTCGCTATATCCTCGAGACTCCGGCGGCCTCGAGGTTGATTTCGCCGTCCGCTGCGGTAACCAGGTTGGTATTGGCGAGGTGAAGAGCAAGGGTGCAAAAGAGGGGATCGATCAGCTTGCTGCCGTATCAGCACCTCGGTACCTGGGTACCTACGTGGCAAGATTCCTCGTCTCTGGCACTCAACTCGATCGTAATAATAGAGATCTGGCCAGGGCCTATAGGATAGACGTGATCGAGCTGCTTAGCTACGGCATGAACAAGACGCTGAGCCCGGAGGATCGGCGCATGCTCCAGGAAGCCATCGTCCGGCGCTTGACCCAGCGCTCGTGAGCGTCCTCGACCGCTCAGGCAGCCAGGCTGGGAAACTCCTACACCAAATGCCTTCCCGTGCTGAGAGCTCGGGGAGCGGGGTCTGAAATGCCGAGCCGTGAAGCGCCGCGGGAGGCTGACGTGGACACGGGACGCCTGCTCGTGACACCGCTCGGCCTGTCGCCCGGGGTCGTGTACTCGGCGGTGCGGCTGACGCGGCCGACGACGCTGCTGGTGATCACCTCGGCGTCGGCCGAGGCGCAGCTCGCCGCGGCGCTGGAGGAGGCGGCGGCGCAGCCGCGCACGCTCGTCCGCTTGATGGCGGACCCTCACGTTGGGTTCCGCGAGGCGGCGGGCCTACTCGACGCGGACGTGCGCGCGGCCCTGGAAGCGGCGGATGAGGTGCTCGTCAACATCACCGGAGGGACAACGGTAATGCAGTACGTCGTGCAGCGCATCGCCGAGACCGCGCAGAGCCTCGGCACGCCCACGCGGCGCTTTGCGCTAGTCGACCGGCGCGCCGTCGAAGCCCAGCGCGCCGAGCCGTACGTGCTGGGCGAGATCGTCTGGCTGGACGACCGGGAGGCGACCGATGCCACCGGCTAAACTCACGGTTACCCTCTCGGCCGTCACGCCGCTGTTCATGGGCGGCGCGGAGCCCAACCAGCGGGCGGAGGTGCGCCTCTCTAGCTTCAAGGGGCTGCTGCGCTACTGGTATCGCGCGCTGGACGGGCACTATCAAGCTAACGAGGGGCGCTTCTTTGGCAGCAGTAGCGAGGGCCAGTCACCGTGCTTGCTCCGCGTCACAAACTGGGAGGAGGGCACGGCGAGCTGGGCCGACGACCGCTACCGCCGACCGTTAGGCCAGGGGGGCTTCCAGCGCGGCGCCGGTACCCATGCCCAGAACGGCAT
>Ga0070741_10019586_pt1 | contig 10786 bp, 12 predicted proteins | sample Coa_R1_4_FD_66440 | JGI IMG/M metagenome (GOLD analysis project Ga0070741, IMG submission 66440) | Surface soil microbial communities from Centralia Pennsylvania, which are recovering from an underground coalmine fire - Coalmine... | ecosystem: Environmental > Terrestrial > Soil > Unclassified ... | reverse complement strand
AACGGCACCATTCGGGATCTCATGCGCAGCGGCTTCCCCGCGCGCCTCCACTACCACGTCGAGTTGTGGACCGCGAGCGGCGTCTTCAACACCGTCGAGGACTCGCGCGATTGGGACATCATCGCGCGCTACGACCCCCTCACCAAACACTTCCGCGCCGCCCGCATCAACCCCGAGAACGCCCCCGACCGCGTCGACATGCTCGGCGACTTCGACCGCGCCCAAGCATTGGACTCGACGCTGGCGTTTCCTTATGCCGTCCCTCTCCTCCCTCGCGACCACGGTCGCCGCTACTACTACGTCGTCGCCCTCGACGTCGACGTCGTCTCTCTGAGCGACCTCGATGAGGTCGAGCGTTGGCTGCGCGGCGAACTACGCCCGGCGGTTCGCGGCCAACGAAACCCCAGCGGCGTCGTTGGTCGCGGTATTCGCACGCTTTTCTTGCGAATCATCGGCGCCGAGAAACGGCACTATGAGGCCCGAACGAAGATTTTTAGATCAGGATAATGTGGCGCTTCGCGCCTACACTCACACGATCACGCATCCCACGCCGCGACTTCCGGAGCGACGGCGAAAACGCGCCGTGGCCAACGCCGATCGCTGCGTGGCCTTGCTGCGCTAGTCCAAAGTGGGACAACTCGGATTCAGTCGTCCCACTGTGGCTAGCCGCTTCTCAGTGCGCGAAGCGAAGCGAGCGCTCAGTGAACCTGATGCGCGTGGCGATGCTCGAGCTCTTCCAAGTGGTGCAGCGTCTCGGCACCATAGAAGAGCTTGATGTACTTGGCCTGCGTAGGCGTAAGCCGACGCACGGCCCAGCTCAGATGGACGAAGTGCGGCTCGACCGGCAGGGTAATCGGATGCATCCCGATCTCCTCCGGCAGGCGGTTGGCCTTCCGAGTATTGCAAGGCCCGCACGCCGTGACGACGTTCGTCCAATCGTTCGTCCCACCGCGCGAGAGCGGGATGAGATGGTCGCGCGTCAACGCCTCGCGAGGCTTGAGCTCCGCCGCGGTGCGGCCGCAGTACTGGCAGCGGTAGCGATCGCGCGCGAAGAGGAAGGTGTTCGTCACCTGGCGACGGAAACGGCGGGGCACATGAATGAACTTCATGAGCCGAATGACGATCGGCCGTGGCAACGCCATGCGCTCCGAGCGCACGACGCGCTCCACGTCCGCCTCGACGATCTCGGCCTTGCCGTCGATCACGAGGCGTAGGGCACGCCGCATTGGAACCATGGTGAGTGGCTCGAACGAGGCATTGAGCGCAAGGCACCCGACGATCACGTTCCCCTTCCCTCCTTCCTCCTACAAATAAAAACTCCCGTCACTAAGAAGCGACGGGAGCAGGTTCAGGCACCGGTTGCAACCAGCCGTGTGCGTCGGCTATCGCGCCTTTCGCGATGCCGAGATACCTCTCCTGTATCGCTCTCGTGATCGGTCCGCGGCGACCGATCCCTATCGGGATGCGATCCACGGACTTGACCGGTGTAATCTCCGCCGCCGTTCCACTGAAGAATAGCTCGTCGGCGACATAGAGCAGCTCGCGCGGAATATCGTCCTCGCGCGTCTCATACCCCAGATCGGCCGCGATCTGCAGGACCGACGCGCGCGTGATACCCGGGAGGATCGCTGAGGCGAGCCGCGGGGTGTAGATCACGTCGTCGCGCACGACGAAGATGTTCTCACCGCTGCCCTCCGAGACACGGCCGAAGGCGTCGAGCATGATCCCCTCGGCGAATCCGTTCCCGCGCGCCTCGAGCAGCGACAGCTGCGAGTTCAAGTAGTTGCCCCCGGCCTTTGCCATGGTCGGGAACGTGTTGGGCGCGGCCCGCTGCCAGCTCGACACACAGACGTCGACGCCCCGCTCCATGCCCTCGTCACCGAGATAGCGACCCCAGACCGCCGGGATCACGAACGTCTCGATCGCGTCGGCGTCGGGGAAGATGCCCATGCGCTCACCCGTCCGAATCACGAGCGGGCGTAGATAGCATTCCTTGAGATCGTTGCCGGCCACGGCGTCAATGCACGCCTGCACCATCTCATCCATCGAGTGCTTCATTGGCATCCGATAGATCTTGGCCGAGTCGAACAGCCGCCGCAGATGGTCCTGCAGCCGGAAGATGGCTCCGCCATTCGGTGTCTCATAACACCGAATGCCCTCGAAGATGCTGGACCCGTAGTGAACCACGTGATTGAGCACGTGGATCGTGGCCTCGGACCAGTTAATGAGGCGGCCATCCCTCCAGATTTTCATGTGTTGCGCCATAGTATGATTTTAACGCCCTTGCGCCTCTTCGCGCCACGCTGCTAAGGCGCGAGCGGAGGCGCGAACCCGGTCCGTCACGGCGCCGTCAAGAGTTCCCTCGACGAGATGGCCGTCGCGCACGCGCTCACGGCCCGCGACCGTGACCAAGCGGGCCGCCGTCCCTGGCAGCGCGAACACCAACGCGCTCTCGGGATCGAACACCGGCATCGCGCGGATGCCGTCCAACGGGAACGCCGCCAGATCCGCGTCCTTCCCCGCCTCCAGCGACCCGATTTGCCCCGCCAGGCCGAGCGCCTGCGCGCCGCCCATCGTCGCCAGACGCAGCACCTGGCGTGCGCCGAGAGCGTCGGGCCGTCCCATAGCCGCGTTCTGCGTAAGGACGGCCTGACGCGCCTCGGCGAGCAGGTCCATCGCGTTGTTGCTGGCGACGGAGTCGGAGCCAAGCCCGACGACAACATCTTTTCCGAGCATCTCGCGGATCGGGGCGATGCCGTGGCCAAGCTTCGCGTTGGACGCTGGACAGTGCGCCACGGGACAGGACCATTCCCCGATGAAGGAGATGTCGTCTGCGTCGACCTGAACGCAGTGGATCAGCAGTGGGTGCGCCATCATCACGCCCATCTCGACCAGCCAGTGCACTGGCGAGTGCGATCGCCGCACGACATCGATCCCGCGAGCGCGAAGCGCCTGGGCAAACGGCCCCTCGCCTTCGCGGAGAAACGCGATCTCCTCACGGCTTTCGGCGAGATGAATCGCGACCGGCATGCGGTGGCGTACGGCGTACGCCGACGCGTCGATCATGAGGTCGTCGGAGACCGTATAGGGCGCGTGCGGCGACACGCCGAGGCGCACGAGATCGGACTCCAGCGGCCGGAGCCGATCAATCGCCGCGGCGAGTCCGGCCATGGCGGCATCGCGCTGCTCGGGCGCTGGGCCGAATACCTCCTGGTACATGATGCCGCGAACGCCGAGGTCGCGCATCGCTTGGATCGCGACGCCTGAGGAGCACGTGTCGGCATACGTCGTGATGCCGGCTTGTAGCCCCTCGGCTATGCCCAGCCTCGCGCTGTCCAGCATCTGTGCTTCGTCCAGAACTGCCGCTCTCGCGGCCGTCAGCGTACGGATCCATTGGACGAAGTCGAGGCCTTCGAGGAAGCCTCGCATGGCGGTCAGTTCCAGGTGGGTATGCGCATTGACTAGGCCCGGCAGCAATACCGCGTCACCCAGATCAACATCCCGATCGCCCTTCGGCGCTTCGCGCCTCGGGCCCACCCACGCGATTTTGCGGCCCTCTACAACGACGGTGCCATTCTCGATCGGCGCCGTATGAATCGGTACAACCCAGCGAGCGTGGTACCTACTCACCGGGCGCTGATCATCGGCGGCCGTGAACCGTAGGGTCGTAGAGCGATTCGTCCGCTACGCCGATGGATCGTGTCATGGCCAATGAAAACGCGATGTCGCCCAGTTGATCTGGCGAGTGGCCATCGGAGCCCAATGAAAGTCTGACGCCTTCGGACACCGCGCGGCGGACAAAGCGCTCGTGCGGCCGATAGCGATTGGAGACCTCGAACGCGATGCCAGCCTTGGCCAACGCCCGCGTCGCGCGAATCTCACGAGGCTCGGTCCACAAGTCCTCGAGCGGCAGCGAGCGATAGGGCAGCGGCAGGAGCGTCGGATGCGCGAGAATGTCCACCGGCATCTCGCGCGCAAACCGCTCGAGCACCCCCACATGCTGGTCCATATACGCATCCGGCGTGAGCCCAGCCGGAAGATTCCGCTGCCACATATGAATGAACGTCCCGTCGTCAAACGTGATCGCATGCAGCGACCCAATACGATGCGTAAACTGCCGCGTGACGTCCTCAGGCAGCTCGCGCCAAAGCGTGTCATGCCAGTCGAATTCGGCGCTCCGGCCCACGCCGTCAAGCTCGGTCAGCTCGCTCAGATACTGGCGCAGCAGATCGGGCGTATCGAGCGTCCGCGCCGCGTGCGACGCGTGATCCGAGATGCTCGGCCGCACGCCCCTCGACCGGACACGATCGACGACCGCCCCCGGCACGAGATCGCCATCAGAAAATGTGGAATGCGCGTGGCAGTCGAACGGTGTCCAGACGGTGGTCACGGACGCGGGGCAGCAGGCGTCTTCGACGGCACGGCGTCCGCGGGAGACCGACTCGGTGTCGCCAGCGGCGCGGGCGCGGGCACAGGCACGTGCTGCAACGTATCGCCCACCGTCGTGTTGGTGGCCGAGTGCACGTTGCACTCCTGTATCGGCTCGGTGCCCGGCAGGTACCACTCGGTCACAATCACGGGGGTCGGGCAATACGGGTTCCGCAACATGCCAGTCGTGCGGTCGATGTCCTTTGAGACGAGACCGTCAGGCCGCGGCCAGTCGGGCGGCGCGGGTTTCCGGCGGTAGACCTCGAGCATGAACGTCGTCCATGCCGGCGCCGCGAGAATGCCGCCCTGCGCGTTGGCTTTGATCTTGGTCGGGCGATCCATGCCGATCCATACGCCCGCGACCAGGTCGGCCGTGTAGCCAATGAACCACACGTCGTTGCCGTCGTTTGTTGTGCCGGTCTTGCCGCCGGCCGGCAGACGGAACCCCGCCGCGGTCGTCGCGCTGTACGCCGTGCCATGCAGCACAACGTCTTTCATCATGTCGACCATGAGCCAGGCTTCGGTCGGCTGCATCACGGGCACCGTCACCGCGGACGGTTCCCAGAGCACCTGACCCTTGGCGTTCTCGACGCGGGTGATCGCCATGGGTGCGACCCGCTGGCCGAGATTCGCGAACGCGGAGTACGCCGAGACGATCTCCATCGGGTACACGCCCTCGGACCCGATATAGATCGAGGGGTATGGGTGAATCGGCGTCGTGATGCCGAATCGCCGCGCCTCGTCGATCACGCTCTCGGGCCCCAGCTCCATGCCGATGCGGATCGCGACCATGTTGCGCGACGAATACAGGCCGCGCCGCATGGTCATGAGTCCCAAGAATTTTCCGTCATCATCCTTGGGCGTCCACTCGGTGCCGTCGTACTGCGGGATCGAGAGCGGCGAGTCATCCACCATGTACGATGGCGGGCGACCGTTTTGGATCGCGTCCGCGTAGACGATCGGCTTGAACGACGAACCAGGTTGGCGAAGCGCTTGGGTGCAGCGGTTGAATTTCGAGTCGTCGAAATCACGTCCGCCGACCATCGCTCGCACCGCACCCGTGCGGGGCTCCAGGGCGACGAAGCAGCCTTGGAGATACGGTGAGTTCGCCACATCCTGTTGTTCACCCGAGGCGTTACGCGCGATGTACTGCTCGTAGGTCGTGTGCGGGAACTTGCCGTAGCGGCCGCCTTCGATGGCACGCAGCTGCTGCTCGAGTGCCCGATCCGCCGCGGACTGCATGTCGGGGTCGAGCGTGGTGTAGACCTTGAGGCCCTGCTCGTACAGCGATCGGCCGAATTGCGCATCGAGCTGCTGCCGCACCCACTCGACGAAGTACGGCGCGACGTCGCCGGATTCACGGCGGCGAGCCAGTTGCAGCGGATAGGCGCGGGCTTCGCTCGCTGCGGCGTCGGTGATGGCGCCCGTTCGCCGCATCAGCTCGACGACGGTATTGCGCCGCGTGACGGCCCGATCCGGGAATCGTTTCGGGTTGTAGCGCTCAGGCCCCTTGGGCAGCGCCGCCAACGTGGCCGCCTCGGCGAGGTTGAGCTCGCGGGCGGACTTGCCGAAGTATCGCTGAGCGGCCGCTTCGACACCGTACGCGCCATTGCCGAGGTAGATCTGATTCAGGTACAGCTCGAGAATCGTGTCTTTCGGGTACCGCGCCTCGATGGCCCGCGCGACTTTCGCCTCTTTCAGCTTGCGAACGAGGGTCTTTTCTCGCGTCAGAGTCTCGGGGAAGATGTTCCGCGCGAGCTGCATGGTGATCGTCGAGAAGCCCTGCGCGAAGCCGCCGCGCATGATATCGTGCGCCATCGCGCCGAACACGCGATTCCAGTCGATGCCCTTGTGTTCGTAAAAGCGCTTATCCTCCGTGATCACGAAGGCGTCACGCACGGGCTTCGGAATTTCATTGAGTCGGAGCAGCGTCCGCCGTTCCAGGCCCAGCTCAGCCAGGAAACTGCCGTCGGCGGCGTACAGCTTCGATGTTTGCCGTGGCTGGAAACCCTTGAGGACATCGACCGAGGGACACCGGTCATCTCGGCACACCAGCTCCCAGGCGGCGTACGCGAAGCCACCGGCAAAGCAGAGGAGAAACGTTGACGCTACCAGACAGGCCCGAATGAGGCGCGGATGGCCCCGCCAGAATCTGACTATTCGACCTGATCGTCTACTGGCCAACTACGGACTCCTCGCGAGCGCTGTATAAATCTTAATCGTTGTGCTCCTATATTGACCGCTGGCCGACCCACGAGTCACGTATGGATCCCGATTTATTACGTATACCAGTAGGCCCCGGCGCTGTTCACGTCGAGCGCTACGGCCACGGGGCCACCCCCGTGGTCTGCCTGCATGGTTTTGGGACGAACGCCTTTCTCTGGCGCACGGTCGCGCCAGAGATCGCCGAGCAGCGCCACACCGTGGTGGCAATCGACATGCTGGGACATGGCGAATCGGACCGCCCGCTCGACACGGAATTCGGGATCATGGCGCAAGCCGAGTATCTGGATCGCGCGCTCACGGCGCTCAGAATCCCGCGCGCGGCGGTGGTCGGCGTGGACCTCGGCGGCGCGGTCGCGCTCAGATTGGCGTCGACGCGCCCGAATCGTGTGTCACACTTGTGTCTAGTAAATAGCCTGGGCCCGGACGGCATTCCGAGCGGCGACATGCGGGCGCTCCAGCGCAATACCGCACGGTACGTCCTACGCGTGGCCCGCGGCATCCTCGGTGTCGCACCATTGCTCACGCCGTTGCTGCAGGGCAGCGTCGCCAATCCGGCACACATGCCGCCGCGGCTGGTCGCCCGTTATCTCGCGCCATTCGTGGGTCAGGAAGGCGTCAATCACCTGCTCGCGCTCGCGCGCGCGGTGCACGAGGCCGACATGGAGGCTATCGATTTGGGTGCGATCCGTGCGTCCACGCTCGTGGTGCGCGGCGAGGAGGACCGGTGGCTCGACCCGGAAGTCGCGACGCGCCTCGCGGCGCGCATCGCCGAGAGCTACTTCGTTCGCATTCCGGGTGTTGCGCGTTTGGTCCCCGAAGAGGCGCCGGACCAATTGTCCGGCATCATTCTCGATTTTCTCGCCGGACGATTTGACCCAAGTGCGCGCACACGACGCCGGTCCAGCGAGACACAACATTCGACGGGGAACTACACGTAGTATAGGTGTACACGTGTGCACACAGTCCCCCTATATTTCGTTCTACATGGCGAAGCAGAAAGCAAAACGTCAGCGGGAAGTCGTGGTTCCGACACCATTCGAGGAAGCCCGCGACGAGCTGTTCCAGCAGATCATGCAGTGCGGTGTCATCGGCGCAAATTCCGAACATCAGAGCGAGTGGTTCCGCGAAACGTTCGCGTATCTCGCGGACCGGTATCATGAGCTCACGCCGGCGCAACTCACCGAACTCCGCACGCTCGGCGAACGGTTCGTCCAGCCTCCCAAGTCCGGACCCGCTCAGTCTCAGTCCGAAAGCGCGTCAGCGGCTTAACGCCAGCCTTTGACCTGGGAGCGGCGGAGGGCAAAGCCGACTCTCACGCCGTTGCCCACGCCTGTCTCTAGTGCTGGCGTGACCAGGCCCCATCTCGGGCCTTCTAGGCCTAGGACTGCCACCAGATAAGGATGCGGCGCGACTCCCAGGCTTCCGACGCCTATGCCACCGGCGACGTATGGTCCCCACCGGTGCTCGCACAGTGGATCCAGCAGAAACCTGCCGATCAATTCAGCGCGTCCCGTCATTCGTAGCGGATTTGTGATCGGTCCGACGCCGGCGACGAGACCGGCGCGGACATAGGTGCCGAGCGGCACGAATATTCCGGCTCCGGGCTCGATCGCCGTGCGATTGGCGATCAGTGCATCGAGACGACCCTCGATTCTCGCCTTCGGCGTCGAATCTCGGAACACTTGTGCGTTCGCGAATCCTGCGCTGGCAAGGAGAGACGCAATGACGAGAAGACCCAACTCGGTCGGTGTTACACCGATCGCCGTGCGTGCCACAGCGCTAACGTGTAGTCCGCGATCGCGATGACGGATGCGATGCCGACAGCGCCGATCGCCCAAGAGGCGCCGCGTGGAGCCACCAGCACGATGATGAGCGCCAGCAACTGTAGGGTGGTCACGAGCTTCCCGGCCCAGCGCGCGCGAAACGGGACGGACTTGAGCCAGCTGATGCTCCGCGCGACCAAAAAGCCGACGGCAGTCATGAGATCGCGCGCCAACAGCACGAAGTATTGCATGCGCGTAATACGCCCGGTCGCGAGAAACACGGCGACGGCCGCCAGAACAAAGGTCCGGTCGGCGATCGGATCGATCATGGCGCCGAGCCGCGTGACCTCGTGCCGGCGCCGTGCGATCCATCCGTCGAGGACATCGGAGAGGGATGCCGCGCCAATGAGCGCGACTCGGGCGTCGGGGGCCGGTGTGGCGAGAAACGCGACGGCCATGGCGAACCGGGACATCGACACGAGGTTCGGCAACGTGAACACCGGCTCGCGCCGCATGATGGCGCAAGCTATCTCCCTCACACGGTTGTTGCCATGCCATCATATCCCGCCTAGCTTGACCGGCGTGCCAACGAGTCCGACGGCAATCGAGCTGCTCCGTCCGCAAGCGATCTTCGCGGGTCTCGACGAAGAGGAGCTGGCGCTCGTCGCCGAGATCTGTCGTGAGCAACGATTCATCTCCGGCGAGGCCGTGTTCCGCGAAGGCGAGATCGGCGACCGATTGTATCTGATCGTCGATGGCGAGGTCCGCATCACGCGGCAGATCCCCGGCAGCGGCGAGGAAGCGCTCGCCGTCCTGAAACCGGGCTCGCTCTTCGGCGAAATGGCCGTGCTCGACCACGGACCGCGCTCGACGGACGCCATCGCCAATCGCGAGACTCTCTGCCTCACGATCCTCCGCTCCGATTTCGAGCTGCTGCTGCAGCGCAATCGGGACATGGCGGTGGCGGTCCTCTGGGCGGTCGTCCGACTCGTGTCCAAGCGGCTCCGCGCGACGAACGACTCCCTCCAGTCGTTCCTCGCGATGTCGATGTTCTAATCATGAGCTCGACACCACGCGCGACGGTTCGTCATGCGGTCATCCCGTGTCTCGACCAGGTGGAGCTGCTGCCGATCGGCGGTGTGCCCATGCTCGAGTGGGTGGTCCGCGAGTGCGCGGCGAGTGGCACGAGCGATCTCTTGATCGCGACCTGCGCCGACCTCGATGCGATCCGATCGCTGATCGCGCCCCGTGTCGGCTCGCCGGGTTTCCCCTTGCGGGTCGAATTCGTCGAGAGCGCCCCGCGTTTCGCGGATGCGATAGCCGCCGGGCATACCTTTGCTGGCGAGGCGCCGCTGGGGGTCGCGCTGCCGACGAATCTCTTTGTCGGCGATGCGCCGGGTTTAGCGCAGGTCGTCGAGACCTACTATCGCACCGGGAAGAATGTCGCGGGTGTCGTCGGCGGCGACTTCTCCACCGACGAAGTCGAATTGGAGCCGGTGCTGGATCAGGTCGTCGGTCGGTTTCTCTTCACGGACGCCGCGATCGGGCACGGTCTCGATGAAGCCGATTTGCTGCGCGTCTTGGTGACACGGCACTGTATCATCGGCCGGCGGATGCGCGGGCAGTACCTCGACGTGACGTTCCCCGACGGCCGCGCGGAGGCAGGACGATTCGCGCTGCGCCCGCCGCGGCCTTCGACGCCCACGGGCCGCATCCTGGACGAATGAGCGCGTACACGCACGTCACCGCGGACTTCCTCGGCGTCGACGCGTCGCGCCTGCGGGATGCCTCGCTGCTCACGGGGCTCCTGATCGCGGCCGCCGGCGCCGCCGGATTTCCCGGCAGCGGGACGCCGGTCGTGCGGCATCTGCCCAACGACGCCATCGCCGCGGCCTTGTTGCTCGATGGGTCGCAGACGAGTCTCTTGACGGACCCGGAGATTGGCGTGCTGCTGCTCGATGTCATCGCACCGGCGACACATGCGCCTACAAAAGCGCTCGATGTGTTCGCTCGGCGGCTGGCCGCGCGCGAAGTGAGGAGCGAGCAGCGCGCGAGGGGGTGAGTTTCTTTGCCCACATATATCCCGTCCATCTCCATCTCGCGCGACGTGCTCGTGCGGCTGTATGTCGGCCTGGCCTTGGGTCTCGCGCTGTGGGACATCTTCATCGGCGGCCAGATCGCGCAGTTCCGCCGCTCGCCACGCCCGCTCGCGGCCCTGTCCGCGGTGTCGGCGCTCCTGCTCGCGCCCGCCCTCCTGATCGGCGCCGCGGCGGCGTCGAGCGTCACGGGACATACGTTCGACGGGCTGTCGTGGTTCTGGCCGGTCACGATGCTGTTGATCACCGCGCAAGCGTGCTACGCGACGTTTC
>Ga0070741_10019585_pt1 | contig 10787 bp, 13 predicted proteins | sample Coa_R1_4_FD_66440 | JGI IMG/M metagenome (GOLD analysis project Ga0070741, IMG submission 66440) | Surface soil microbial communities from Centralia Pennsylvania, which are recovering from an underground coalmine fire - Coalmine... | ecosystem: Environmental > Terrestrial > Soil > Unclassified ... | reverse complement strand
ACATGTGTGAGTCCGTGGCAGAGGTCATCGAGGCGATCGCCATCAAGAGCGCATGAACTCGGCATCTCCCAGCAGCCGGCCGAGCAGCGTCTGGACGCGCCGGTCGATGTCGTCACGGATCGTGCGAACTTCCTCGAGCGTCTTTCCCGCCGGATCCTCGAGCGGCCAGTCCTCCACCGGGACCCTGAGGACCGGGCATTCGTCGCCGCAGCCCATGGTGACAGCACAGGCCACCCCCTCAGCCAGCTCAGCGTTGAGCCGGCGCGGCCTGGCGCCCGCGAGGTCGACGCCCACCTCGCGCATCACTTCCACGACCACCGGATGAACTTGCGACGCGGGGCGGGTCCCCGCGGAATCGGCGTGCGCCCGGCCTGCCGCCCGGCGGTTGAAGAGCGCGGCCGCCATCTGGCTGCGGCCGGCGTTCTGGACGCACACGAACAGGACCCTCGGTGCCATTTCTCGCTCTTGCGGCTGACCTTAGCATCACCTCGACGAATCGAGGTCTGGGCTCGGAGGATGGGATGAGACTCACACCGGTTACACGCGGCCGTCGTTTCTTCGAACTGTTCCGCAAGCAAGGTCAACTGGTCAGCGAAACCCTCACGGAGCTGAGCAAGTCGCTCCTCGAGGGCCGCAGCAGGCACGCGCGCCTCCGCGACCTGGAGCATGAGTGCGACGAGGCGACTCACCAGATTCACAACCTTGTCAACAACACGTTCGTCACGCCCCTGGAACAGGAGGACATCCTCATGCTGGCGTCGAGCCTCGACGACATCGTGGACCTCGCCGAGGAGACCGCCGACAAGATCGACCTTTACCGCATCGCCACCATTTCGGACACTGCCAGGCAGATGGGCGAGTACGCCGCAAAGGCCGGCATCGAGCTCGCCGCGGCCCTCGACCAGCTCGAGGGATTCGTGGGACTCAAGCCCCACCGCGCCGAGATTCACCGCATCGAGAACGAGTGCGACCGCATCACCCGTATCGCAATTGGCGAGCTCTTCTCAGAGGTCCACGACGCGGCCGAGCTTCTCAAGTGGAAGGACATCTACGACTTGCTCGAGGGAACCGTGGATGCGTGCGAACACGCCGCCAACGTCCTCGAAACCATCGCGATCAAGAATGCTTGAGACCTCGATCCTTCTCTGGGTGACCATCGGCGTGGCCATCGTTTTTGACTTCACGAACGGGTTTCACGACACGGCGAACGCGATCGCGACCACGATCTCGACTCGAGCGCTGTCGCCGCACGCGGCAGTGCTGCTGTCGGCGGCGTTCAACCTTGTCGGCGCGGTCGTGACCGTCGCGTTCTTCCAGGCCAAGGTGTCGAACACCATCGCGAGCACGCTTGCGATCAAGCCGGGACTCGTCGTCGTGATTTCGGCGTTGATCGGAGGCGTCACCTGGAACCTCGTGACGTGGTACCGCGCGCTGCCGAGCAGCTCGACACACGCGCTGATCGGTGGACTTTGCGGCGCGGGCATCGCGTCGGCCCACGGATTCACGGGCGTCAAGTGGTCTGCGCTCATCAAGCAGATCGCCAGCCTCGTCATCTCGCCACCGCTGGGCTTCGTCGCCGCCGGGATCTTCGCGGTTCTCCTTTTCCTCCTGATCCACCGGCTGGGTTTCCGACCGGCGCCGGTAAACCGAACGATGCGCGGGCTGCAGGTCATAACCTCCGCGTTCCTGTCGTACTCGCACGGCGCAAACGACGCCCAGAAGACCATGGCGGCCATCACCCTCGCGCTGGTCGCCGCCGGCGATCTTCCCAAGTTCCAGGTACCCCTGTGGGTCGTGATCCTCTCGGCGACGACCATCGGGTTCGGAACGTACGCGGGGGGCTGGCGGATCATTCGAACACTGGGCTGGAGCATCATGAAGCTCGAGCCGGCCACCGGAATGTCGGCGCAGCTGATGGGGGCGAGCGTCATCCAGGCCGCCACGCTCGTCGGGCTTCCAGTGAGCACGACCCATGTGATCACCGGATCCGTGATGGGCGTCGGCGCGAGCCGCAAGCTGTCCGCGGTGCACTGGGGACTCGGCGCGAACATCGTCGGGGCATGGCTCGTCACCATCCCGGCAGCCGCCCTCATCGCATGGGTCGTCTTCGCCATCTTCAACACTGCAGGACTGCGAGGCTGAGGCCCGCAACTGAAAAGACCGTTTGAAGCCGCGGTCGTCGCGGTTAAACTCACACCATCGGATCAACCGCAACCGATCGACATCGGTGACCTGAACGTTTCAGCAGACGAAGGAGCAACGTGGCAACAAAGATCCTGGAGATTGCGGAGGCGAGCGTGATCCGCGCTGCCGGCGGCGTGGTTTGCAGGCGTTCGAAGTCCGGCGAGACCGAGATCGCCGTCATCCACCGACCCGCCTATGACGACTGGACTTTGCCCAAGGGCAAGGTCGAACCGGACGAGAAGCCCGAGGACTGCGCCCTGCGCGAGGTGCGCGAGGAGACGGGCCTTCGGTGTGAGCTCGTGCGGCCGCTCGGCTGCACGGCCTACGTCGACCGGCGCGGTCGCGACAAGGTCGCGTGCTACTGGGTGATGGAGCCGCGGGGCGGACGCTTCCGTCCGGGCATCGAGGTCGACCGCCTGCTGTGGCTGTCCATCGACGAAGCGGTCAAGCGCCTCACGTACAGCCGCGACAAGACGCTTCTGGTGCAGCAGGACCTGTAGCCAGGGTTCTTCCGTCCGGCCGGTAAGCTTGGGGCGTGCAGACCGCTGCGCGCACGGACCGTCTCGAGATCGCCGGCGTCGAGCTCCACTCGCGCCTGTTCATCGGGACCGGCAAATACCCGACCGACGAGCTGATGCTCGCCGCGCTGGAAGCCTCCGGATGCGAGCTGGTCACCGTCGCTTTGCGGCGGCTCGACCTCGACGATCCCAAGAAGAAGACGATCCTCGACGTCATCGACTGGAACCGCTACCGGATCCTTCCGAACACCGCTGGCTGCAAAACGGCCGACGAGGCGGTGCGCATCGCGCGCCTGGCCCGGTCGATGGGCCTTTCGGACTGGGTGAAGCTCGAGGTCATACCCGACCCGCGGTACCTGTTCCCCGACCCCGAGGAGACGTTGAAGGCGGCACGCGTGCTCGTGGATGAGGGCTTCAAGGTCCTGCCCTACATCAACGCGGATCCCGTCCTCGCCAAAAAGCTCGAAGAGCTCGGAACGGTCACGGTCATGCCGCTGGGCTCGCCGATCGGTTCGGGCCAGGGCCTGCAGACGCGGCAGCAGATCCGGATCATCGTGGAGGAGGCTCGCGTGCCCGTGGTCGTCGACGCCGGCATCGGGGCCGCCTCCGACGCCGCGCTGGCGATGGAGCTGGGCGCGGATGCCGTGCTTGTCAACACCGCGGTGGCGCTGGCGAAGGATCCGCCCCTCATGGCCGAGTCGATCCGGCAGGGCGTGGAGGCGGGGCGCAAGTCTTACCTCGCGGGCAGGATTCCGCAGCGCGTGGACGCGAGCCCGAGCTCGCCGACCGAGGGGATCTCGCGGCCGTCCTGAGCGTGCCGGTCGCCATGGCCGTGGTCGCCACGGCTCGTGCGGGAATGCAGGCGGCCGGTCGCGCAACCGTGCTGCAGCTGCGCAACCGCGCGATGACCGCGGCCATGCTGCACCGCGAGGCACTCGAGCTCGTCGGATCCTCGCCGGTGCCGGTGATCGTCAGCTCGCGCTGCGACATCGCCATCGCCGCCGGAGCCGCCGGCGTCAACCTGCCGGGGCCGGACATAGCCGTCCACGACGCCCGCGCTCTCATGGGCGGCGACCGGCTCGTCGGCCGGTCGGTCCACTCCCTCGAGGCGGCGCTCGCGGCCGAACGCGACGGCGCCGACTACGTGATCTTCGGGCCGGTCTGGCCGAGCGCCACGCATCCCGGGGCGGAGGCCACGGGGATCGCCCGCCTGGCCGAGGTGGCGCGGGCGCTGCGCATCGAGGTCGTGGCCATCGGCGGCGTGACCGAAGAACGCGTCGCGGAGGTCGCCAGCTCCGGCGCGGCCGGCTACGCGGCGATACGCCTCTTCCAGTGATCGCGCTTCAGATCAACGGCAAGCGCGTCGAGCTCGAGCAGCCCGAGCGCCTGCTCGTCTATCTCGAGCGGCTCGGAGTCAACCCGCGTGCCGTCGCGGTGGAGCTCAACGGCGTCATCCTCGAGCGGTCCCGCTTCGAGGACGCCGTCCTGGGCGAGGGCGACGTGGTCGAGATCGTGCGCATGGTCGGAGGCGGCTGAGAGCGACCCTCTAGCGAACCGCCATCCGCTCGCGGATCACGGCCTCGGCCTCGGCCCGCTCGTCCCACGGCTCGGAGCCTGACGCGGTACGCATCGAGCGTTCGTGGCCCTTGCCCGCGAGCAGAACGCAGTCGCCGGGCTCGGCCAGCTCGATCGCGCGGCGGATCGCGGCGCGCCGGTCGATCACGATCTCGTAGTCGCGGCCGGGCGCTTTGCCCTCCGCGCCACTCTGCACGTCGCGAGCGATCTCGACCGGATCCTCCTCCAGCGGGTCGTCGGTGGTGATGATGAAAAAGTCGCTGAACTCCGCCGCGGCGCGACCCATCCCGGGCCTGTCGTGGTCGGAGCGTGCGGTCGAGCCGAAGACGACGATGAGACGACCTTTCGTGAACGGCCGCAGCTCCGCGAGCGCGCTGGCGAGCGCTCCCGCGGCGTGCGCGAAGTCGATGTACACGCGGAAGTCCTGGCCCAGGTCGACCAGCTCGAGGCGGCCGCGCACGCCCTCGAAGCCGGCCAGGCCGCGGCCCACGTCATCGATCGAGACGCCGAGCGCGAGGCAGACGCCCGCGGCGCACAGCGCGTTGTAGATGTTGAAGCGCGCGGGGACGTTGAGCGTGACGTCGGTGTCGCCGAGCGGCGTCTTCAGGCGGAAGTGCGAGCCGGTGCCGGTCAGCACCAGGTCGAGAGGGTGAAGATCCGACGCGGTCGTCATGCCGTACGTCCACCGCCGAGGGATCCGGCGCGCGGCGAGGCGCTCATAGCTCGCGTCATCGCGGTTCAGCACCGCCGTCTTCTCGATTCCCTTGTCCGCGGCCGCGGCCGTCAGGTCGATGAGCCTGGCCTTGGCGTCGAGATACGCCTCCCACGTCGCGTGATAGTCGAGGTGGTCGTGCCCGACGTTGGTGAACGCCGCGACGTCGAAATCGCATGCCCGCACTCTTTCCTGGACCAGCGCGTGCGAGGTGGACTCGATCACCGCGCACTGCGCCCCCGCGTCGGCCATGCGCGCGAGCCACGCCTGCACCTCGGGTGCCTCCGTGGTCGTCTGGCCCGTCGTGTTGTCCATCTCCTGGCCGCTTACCTTGAAAGCGACGGTGCTCATCGCGCCGGCGACCATCCCGCTCGCCTGCAGCACGTGCTCGGCCATGTGCGTCACGGTCGTCTTGCCGTCGGTGCCCGTCACGCCGGCGAGGCGAAGACGGCGTGACGGCCGCCCGTAGAACTCGGCGGCGATCTCGGCGAGTCCGATTCGCGTCGAAGGGAGCCGCACCACCGACGACCCTGCCGGAACCTTGACGTCGCGCTCGACCGCCACCGCCACCGCACCCTTCTGCAAAGCGTCGGCGACGTAGACGTGGCCGTCCACGTGCAGGCCCGCCACCGCGACGAAGAGATCGCCGGGAGCGACACGGCGGGAGTCGTACGCGATGCCCGTCACGTCGACGCCTCCATTGCCGTCCAGCGTCGCGCCGGGCACACCACGGACGATGTCGTCGAGCCTCACTCGCTGAGGATAATCGGGTCGTGATGGCGCGGATCGGCGGCCGGGATTTCGACTGGGATTCCCGGACCTACGTGATGGGCATCGTCAACGTGACGCCGGACTCGTTCAGCGGGGACGGCCTGGGCATGGACGTCGAGGCGGCCGTGAGCCAGGGACTGCGCATCGTCCGCGAAGGCGCGGACATGCTCGACGTCGGCGGCGAATCGACACGTCCCGGCCACGTCCCCATCAGCGCCGCCGAGGACATCGCCCGCACGGAGCCGGTGATTCTTCGGCTCGCGCGCGAGACCCGTACGCCGATCTCGATCGACACGTACAAGCTCGAGGTGGCGGAGGCCGGAGTGGCCGCCGGCGCGACGATCGTCAACGACGTGTGGGGCCTCACGCGCTCGCCCGGCATCGCCGGCCTCGCCGCGCGTCACGGCCTCGGTCTCGTGTTGATGCACAACCAGGACGGCACCGAGTACGCCGGCGACGTGATGGACGAGATCAAGCGCTTTCTGCGCGTCGCCGCCTCGAACGCCGAGGCGGCGGGCGTGCCCCGGGAGCGGATCATGGTCGACCCCGGCATCGGTTTTGGCAAGACGGCGGACCACAACTGGATCGTCATGCAAAGGCTTGCGGAGCTGAAGGAACTCGGCTACCCGGTCCTGATGGGCACCTCGCGCAAGTCGTTCATCGGAAAGCTGCTCGACCTCCCCGCCGACCAGCGCGTCGAGGGCACCGCCGCCACAGTGGTCGCGTCTGTCCTGCGCGGCGCCAACATCGTCCGCGTGCACGACGTGCTGGAGATGACGCGCGTAGTGCGAACAGCCGACCGTATGCGTTGACCAGGGTCTATCTGGGGCTCGGCACGAACCTCGGCACGCGAAGCCGCAACCTGAGCGCGGCGCGGCGGCGCCTGCGTCAAAACGGGGTGCGCATCCTGCGTCAGAGCCACGTCATCGAGACGGAGCCCTGGGGCGTGCGGGATCAGCCGCGCTTCCTGAACCAGGTGCTCGAGGCGGATTGGCATGGGTCTCCGCGACAACTGCTCGCGGTTGCAAAACGTGTGGAACGCGAAGGCGGCCGGGTGCCTGCGCGGCGCTGGGGCCCGCGGGCGATCGACGTCGACATCCTTCTGTTCGGCGGCCAGCGCGTGGCGGAAAGAGATCTCGTGATTCCGCATCCGCGCATCCGCGAGAGGGAGTTCGTCCTCGAGTCGCTCGCCGAGCTCGGCGTGGAGCCGCCGCCCTTCTAGCCTGGCCTCGCGTTGGTGAAGCGGTAGCCGATCCCCGGCACGGCGAGGATGTAGTAGGGCCGCGACGGCTGCGTCTCGATCTTGCGTCGAAGGTTGCGGATGTGCACGTCGATGACGCGCGTCTCGATGGGGTACTCGTAGCCCCAGATCGAGTTGAGGATCTTCTCGCGGCTCAGGACCTTGCCGGCGTTGCTGGCGAGAAAGGTCAGCAGGTCGAACTCGGTGTGGGTCAGCTCGACCTCCTTGCCCGCCTTGTACGTGCGGCGCTCGTTGACGTCGATCACCAGCTCGCGGAACTCGAGGCGGCTGCGCATGGCCTCCGCGGTCTCCAGCCGCGCGCGCCGCAGGTGAGCCGCCATGCGCGCGACCAGCTCGCGCAAACGCAGCGGCTTGGAGACGAAATCGTCCGCACCGATCTCGAGCGCGACGACCACGTCGATCTCGTCGGCACGCGAGCTCATCATGATCACGGGCACGCCGGGGTCGAGCTTGCGCAGCTCGCGGCAGATGTCGAAGCCCGCGGCGTCCGGCAGCGTGACCTCGAGCAGGACGATCGTCGGGCGCGCCTGCTCGACCTGTCGGAGCGCCTCGCTGCCGGTCTCCGACTCCAGGACCATGTAGCCGTCCTGCTCGCACATGTTCCTGATCTCCCGCCGGGTCATGGCGTCGGGCTCGACGACCAGGACCTTGCGGGAGCTCTCCGCGGCCCCCATGCCCTCCATACTAACCGAATTGAAGGATTGTTAGGGAATGTTGCGTTTCAGGCCCCGAACGTAGGCCCGGGCCGAGCGCTCCAGCCCGACCAGGGCGGCGCCCGCGGACGACACCACCAGCTCCCACGCGCCGACGTACGCGACGGCCTCGCCTCCGAACTCCGCCTTGAACGTGCCGATGCCGTGCCAGGGATGCTCCTCGCCCGCCCCGGGAGGCGGGATGCCCCAGAAATCGAAGTCCTTGCATCCGGCCTCCGCGGACGCGCTGAGCGCCGACCACCACGCCAGGTCGTTGCCCATCAGCTCGCGATGCTCTCCCGTGCGCCCCGCGAACAGGCTGTACGCGCGACCCGCATGGCGGGCCACGAGCACGGTGGCCAGCGGCACGCCTGTTTCGGGCGCGTGGGCGGTATACGTGCGGCACCACGGCAGCAGCTCGAGGAGATTCCGGTAGTAGTCGCGGCCCGGTAGACGGATCGATTCCCGGCGCTCCACCGCGGCGGACTGCCTCTCCAGCTCATCCGCGGCCTTGCCTTCCTCGACGGTCACACCGCGCCGGAGGCCCGCCCGGATGTTGTAGCGCCGCCCTTGCTTGAACGACTTCAGCATCTCGTCGGGCTGTCCCAGCCGCAGGATCCGCGTGTGCTGCGGCTGGATCGGCGCCACGCGCTTGAGCCCGCGCTCCTCCAATTCCCCCGCGGTGTCCGCAGGCGCCTCCGGCTCGACCACCATCCGCGCGAGCCTGGCCCCCCGAGCCCACTCGATCAATGCGTCGAGCGCTTCGGGGCCGGCCGGCACGGGCCCGCGCGGGACGTAGGCCTCGCGTGCCGGGCCCACGGTGCGCAGCTGGACGCTCGCCATCGCGCCGCCGCGCAGGCGGAGCCGCTCCACCGTCCAGCCGGAGCGTGACTGCACCTCGCCCCAGCCCCAGGTCTGCAGCAGGGGCGGCGTGTCAGCCGCCGCCGCGAGCTCCTGGTCCCAGCGCTCGCTTTCGGCGCTCACGAGATTCCCGGCTCGCTGGCTGGGACCGATTCGAGATGCGCGACGTCATTGACGCCCGCGACGACCTCTCGGCCGTCACGGCGCTCGATCAACGTGATGGAGGCGTTCTGGATCTTGAAGAGGAATATGCCGCGGCTCGACTTGCCGACGATGCGGTGCAGCGCCACCTGGATCACGCCGCCATGGGTGACGACCAGCACCTCGCCCTCCGGATGACGCTGCGCGATCTCGTCCAGCGTGGCCGCGACCCGCTGCTCGAACGCCGCGGCGCCTTCGCCACCCGGGACGAGGTCCCAGTCCGGCTCTTTCACCCACTTTGCCCAGGCTTCGGGATACCGGACCGCGATCTCCTCCGAGCTCAAGCCCTCCCATTCGCCCAGGAAGATCTCGCGCAGGCCTCGGAGCGGCTGAGGAGTCACGCCCGCCGCCGCGCCGGCCACCGTCGCCGTCTCGAACGCGCGCTGCAGGTCGCTGGAGTAGGCGCCGGCGAAGCGATGGGAGGCGATCCGCCTGCCGAGGAGCCCGGCCTGGCGCCGTCCCTCGTCCGACAGCGGCGGGTCGAGCTGGCCCTGGATCCTGTGCACGCGGTTCCAGGTCGACTGGCCGTGACGGACCAGCACCAGCCGCGAAGGCGACAGTCTCGGCGCGGCGGGTTCGGCCTCCCCGCCCTCGGGTTCGGCAACGAACGCCGAACCACCGGTGACGCCGGTCTCCGGTGCATCCTGGCGCGTTGCTCTGATCTCGATATCTATACTAACTTTCTCTTCGACCCGCTCTTCGGTACTCGCTTTCTCAATCCCGATCGCGTTCGATCTCAGGAGAAGACTGTTGCAGTCCCACGGCTCACTGGCCGAAACGCCCCTTCGATCGCTCATGGAGTCTGCTCAAGGTGAGCGGTCCACGGGTACCCTGATCGTTCGCAATGGGAACGGTCAGTCGGCCTCTCTGTACTTTCTATTCGGTCACCTGTTCCACGCACAGGGCGACGGCAAGTCCGGCGACGAGGCCGTCGTCAACGCTCTTCACTGGACGCGAGGCGACTTCGAGTTCGACGCCAAGGCCAAGCTGCCTGCCGACGAGACGGTCAAGGCCGGCATCCCCGAGCTCGTCCACGCGGCCGACTCGGCGCCCGACGGCGCCGATGAAGAAGCCGCGAGCCACCATGAACCTGCGCCGAGTGACGCTCCGGCCGAACAGACCCAGCCCGAGCGGGCCGAGCCAAAAACGGAGAGGAGAGAGCATGCTGAACCGGAGAGAAGGGTTGAAGCACCACAACCGAGGCGTGGCGTGAAGCATCGTCCCCAGCCGAAACACGGCCGTGAGCCCATTCCCGTTCCCGCGGGTCAGATCCTCTATGACTCGCTCAAGACCTCGTTCGTCGACTTCCCGCGCCTTCTGACCACACTCGAGCGCGAGGGTTACACCGGGTACGTCAGGCTGCTGACCGACGAGGCGTCGGGCTTGATCCTGTTCCGCGAGGGGTCCGCCCTCGAATGCCTCTACGACGGCGCGACGGACGTGGCGAGCCTCGTCCTCGGCAAGTCCGCGCTTCAGGAGTTCAACGAGGACGTCACCGCCGGCCACGGCGTTCTCGACGTGGTCGGCCTCACGCCGGAGCTCATCGACGGCCTCTACGAGCTCGCCGTCTCGCGGCCCATGTACACCGAGCTCTACGCCGCGTGGGTCGACATGAAGGCGCTTCTCAAGTTCCTCAGCGAGCGCAAGCTCAGCGGAAGCGTGCTGATCCGCAGCGGCGGCGGCACGGGCGTGATCATCCTCGCCGAGGGCGAGCTCGCCGGCGCCTACACGAGCGAGTCTCGTGACATCGCGGACAAACCCGACCGCGCGCTGGCGCTGTGCGACGACCCCAACGCCATGATCGAGGTCAAGTCGGCGGACGGGCAGAAGCACCCCCCGCTCGACATCAACGAGATCGTCGGCGGCTCGCGCGTTCGCCCGGTCCAGGGCAGCAACGTCCAGGCGGCGGCTCCGCCACCGGCGCCGGTCTACACGCCGACCACCGAGCCGATGACGCCAACCGTCCCGACGATGCCGGTGATGCCTGCCGAACCGCCCACGGCTCAGATCCC
>Ga0070741_10019584_pt1 | contig 10787 bp, 11 predicted proteins | sample Coa_R1_4_FD_66440 | JGI IMG/M metagenome (GOLD analysis project Ga0070741, IMG submission 66440) | Surface soil microbial communities from Centralia Pennsylvania, which are recovering from an underground coalmine fire - Coalmine... | ecosystem: Environmental > Terrestrial > Soil > Unclassified ... | reverse complement strand
TTCGAGGCATGAAACTTGTGGTTGGAGGCTCTGTCCGGGTCTGGCCGTAGGTTCGGTTGATCCGGGACAGGGGCCTTGTTTGGGAGAACGCAGACGGGTAGGCCGTTTTGATCGATGGGCTTCGAGCCCGTGCTTTTCGTTCGGCCGCCCCTGCGACTTGCCTGGATTGAGCTTTGAGCTCGTATCGGTCTGTGTCGTTTTCCCGCTCGTTCTCCCGCATTGGCACCACGAGTGATGGAGGTGAGTATGGGACTGCCCAGGTGGGTCGGTCGTGCGGTCGGGTTGGACGTGCATCGTGACTTTTGTGAGGTGGCGGTCTGTGAGGACGGGGAGGTGCGTTCGGCTGGACGGGTGCCGGCGACACCCGGAGGCGTTGCGTCGCTAGCGCGGAGCTTGTTGGCGTCCGATCGGGTGGCGTTGGAGGTCACGGGCGGCTGCTGGGAGGTCGCTCGGATCCTCGAGCCGCATGTCAACCGGGTGGTCGTGGTCTCACCCGATGACACGGGTATCACCAGCGCGCGAGCCAAGACGGACAAGCTCGACGCGCGGGCGTTGGCGAGCTTGCTGTGGAAGGGCGAGCTCGAGGCGGTGTGGATGCCCGATGAGCGTTGCCGGATCCTGCGCCGCCGGCTCGCTCGCCGCGAGCAGCTGGTGCGTGCAAGAACTCGCTCCAAGAACGAGATCCACGCTTGTTTGCAGCGGCGGCTTCAGCCCAAGCCACCCTGCTCTGACCTGTTCGGCGTCAAAGGCCGCCAATGGCTGGCGAAGTTAGAGCTGCCGACCGAGGAGCGCGAGTCGGTCAACGCCGCGATGCGCCACGTCGAGTTCTTGGATGCGGAGATCGCTCAGGTTGAGAGGCTGATCGCAAAGCAGGCGCTGTCCTGGCCCGAGATCCGCCGGCTGATGACCGTGCCGGGTGTGAACCTGATCTGTGCCGCGTCGTTCATCGCCGCGATCGGCGACCCCCACCGCTTCATGACCAGCCGCAAGCTCGTGGCCTACCTCGGCCTAGACCCGCGGGTCAAGCAGTCAGGTGAGGGACCGGCGCGCAGCGGACGGATCTCCAAGCGCGGCTCACCATCCGCGCGCTGGGCGCTGGTCGAGGCCGCGTGGACGGCGGTGCTGCAACCCGGGCCGCTGCACGCCTTCTATGAGCGCACCAAAAACCGTCGCGGGCACGGCAAGGCGATCGTCGCGACCGCCCGCAAGCTAACGGTCCTGTTTTGGTGCATGCTCACCCGCTCAGAGGACTACGCCCACCAGCAACCCTCACTCACCCGCAAAAAGCTCCGGCGTCTAGAGATCACCGCCGGCGCGCTCAAATACACCCGTCGCGCTGCCGGCGTCTGGTCCACCAACGACCTCATGCGCCAAGCCGAGCTCGAACTCGCCCACCAAGCCGAGACCTCCTACAAACGCATGGTCCAAGACCAGCAGGCCGGAGCGCCAGCGAAGAAGGCGAAGGCGGGCGCGAGCGTGACACCGGAGCGCGCATTACCAAGTCACTCAACCGAGGACAGTCACGCGGCAGGCCCAGCTCCAACACCTGCGCTTTGACACGTCATCACTCGCGCCGACTCACAACCTAGGAGGTAACAATCGCCCCGGCAAGACCCCCAACCCCAACTCACCCGCAAATAGCGACAAGCAGGGGTTGACTTTCATCGGTCGATCAAAGCGGGGGCATTCCGGAGGGAACTCGCGTCAGTCTGAAACCGCGACAATCCCGGCCGGGCATCCATACCGACAAAGGAGGGACCTATGAGTATCACTCGCCTGCGCTTGCGCTTCCCCTCGCCGGCGCTCATCGTCGCCTGCCTAGCGCTGTTTGCCGCGCTCGGCGGCAGCACCTATGCCGCTACGCAGAGCAGCGCCAGCAGGATCCACTTCACCAACGCGGCGCTCAAGAACCACTGGAAGCCGGCGAGCACGACGAATCCGCAGCTCGCACACCCTGGCTATGCGAAGGACTCGTCGGGCGTGGTGCATCTACGCGGAGCGCTCTTCGGCGGCACCGATGACACCGTTGCGTTCGTCTTACCGAAGGGCCGGAGGCCGAGCCACGCACTAAACGTGCTCGTCTTCTCCCAGTCGGGAGTCGCGGGGGGCGCCGTCATCCAACGGAACGGCGACGTCCTTCCGTTTGGGGGGAACGTGACCGCCTTTGCGTCGCTCGACGGCATCAGCTTCGTGGCCGGCGAGTGAGTCCCTCGTGCGGGCGGGGCGGACAGTCCCGCCCGCACCATCTCCGGGGACCGACGCAAGGCTGCGCACCGGGCTACTCGTCGGACCAGCTTTTGTCGGCAGTGGCCGCCTCCGATGACCGCGCTAGTCAGGCACTCGTTCGTAATGGCCGCCAACCGCCGAGGTAACGAGAGAAGGTGGCCTCACCGCCCACACGCAAGTGATATTGGGCCTCGAACTCGTGCTCTCAGCTACATAAGATCTTCCTGGCGATCGAGCTGCTCGGTTAATCTCGGCTCAACCGATCGAAGGAGGACGCCCATGGCAACCGTGATGCTGATGCACTGGCGTGAGGCGACGCCGGAGCAATACGACAGGGCCCGTGAGATGGTGGGGTGGGACCGCGATGTCCCGGACGGCGCAAAGCTGCACGTGTCGGGATTCGCTGCTGACGGACTGCATGTGACCGACGTTTGGGCCTCCGAGCAGTCGTTCAATACTTTTATGGAGCAGCGGCTGGCGCCGGCGATCCGGGAGATCGGCATCCAGGGCCAGCCGGACCTCAAGTTCTTCCCGCTGCACGGCGTGTTTGCGCCGGCGCTAGGCAAAAACGAGCAGACCTCGGACCTCTAGCCCGAAGGCGTTATTCGCCAGGCCTCGACGCAGCCGGCTGTCGCCAAGCTCCTACGCTCGCGCCGCGAGCACTTCACCCCGGGCCAGCAGATGGCTCCTTCAGTTGCTACTTGCATCAGCCCCCGGGGATCAAACTGGAGCCGCGGAGACTGCTCGGTTTGCTCAGGAGCAGCAGCGTCGCCGAGACTGGTGGTTTTTGATCATTGAACAGCGGGGATGCTCGCCGCCAGACGTATTCGCGATGCTGTGTCGCTGCCCCCGCGCAGGCGCCACCTGCGCTTCCGGGGCTACAGTCTCCACTTAGTAGACGGTCGGCAGCTCCTGAACGCGTTCGATGGCCTCCTCCAAGGTAGAAACGAGGTAGATCTCGACCGTGTTCCACTGGCTCAGCCTGCCCTGGAAGGCGAACTCGCGAACCGCATCGATGTTGTCGGCCTCGACCGCGACAAACACCTTGTGGTTCGTCATCGGCACGTAGGTGGCATTGAGCTTGACTCCTAGCCGCTCGCCCAGCGCGGGCATCTCCTGGCCGCCTTCCGACGCCAGCTTGCGAATCGCCTCGTTCGACGCCGGGCACAGGTCTGGGGGATGCTGGGCCTCAATTAAGAACTGCATGACGCGCCCTCTCTGTTGACTACGAGGCGCGACAGTAACGGCTCTACGCCGCCGTTAGGGAAAATTTACCCTGCCAGGAACCACATCACCCGACGCCGGCGATGGCTGTTGCCTGGCCAGCCTCTCGCAGCTTTGGGCTAAGCGGCGGCAGTGGATCGCGCTTGATCACGACCGCGTTTTGCTCCTTGAGGCTCAGGCCGCTGCTTCTCGATCTAAGCACCAGCTTGTTCGCGTCATGAGCGATGAACTGGTACTTGGCCTCGGTGGCCCCGCGGGTGTAGGGTCGGCCCAGGACCGACCTAGGAGGGACGATTATGGCGACATACGTTCTGCTGATCGACTGGACTCAGCATGGCGTCGAGAACTTCAAGGACAGCTTGGACCGCTATGAGGCGGCGCGGAGTCAGTTCGAGGGGATGGGGGTGCGCTTCAGGGATATTTACTGGACGCTGGGAGGCCACGACATCGTCAGCATCGTCGACGCGCCAGACGACGAGACGCTCGCCGCCGCGCTGCTGCGGCTGGCGTCGCAAGGCAGCGTGCGTACCACCACGTTGCGCGCGTTTTCCGCCGAGGAGATGCGAGGTGTAATCGCCAAGGTGGACTGAGCGGCACGAGTCAGTACGACGAGCCCGGCTCGGCGAAGCCCCCACTTTCAGGTAGTGGCCGCAACCTGATCCGGGGACCAATCGGGGCCGCGGAGACTTCCCCGTTTGAAGCGATAGAGCGGGGACCGCTGTTCCTTTCTCGATCGACTCATAGGTGAGGGTGCTGGCACCGGGGTCCTCATGGCGGGTCCGCCGGAGGGCCCGAAGGTTCCCTGAGCCCGCCTGAGGCGGGCGCGCTCGTCGCAGCACCGCTCTCAGATGCCTTTAGCCGGTATAGGCGATCCGCACAGCAAACGGCTCCGTGACGGGACAGACGACAAGCTCGACCTGGTACATGTAGGTCGTGTTGTCGATCACGGCGCCGCCGACCGAAGAGTCGGTGAACTGCCGCATCACGTCGTTCACGGCGCCGGAGCTGCTGGCGGTCGCCATGACCTTGTAGCCGAGGCTCTTAGGCGTCAAGTTGTTGGCGATCTTCTTCCGGACCAGGTAAGCGTGGACGTCGTTGGCGTCGTCGAAGTCGTTCGCGAAGAGGCTGAAACTCCGGACCGTCGCTCCCTGGGGTAGGCGCAAGTAGGCGAGATAGCTTCCTGCGCCGTTGTCGAGGTCGCCCCCGTTTTCGCCGCCCTCACCGTTGTGAGCGACGAAGGAGCCGCATACGCTCGCGCCCTGGCGGTTGTGGACGGAGTAGTCGCGCGTCACGAATGCGGGCGCGGCGATATTGACCCGCTGCAGGGTGGCTCTGCTGCTGCTGCCGATCGACGTGGCGGCGTAGGTGCTGCCACCGAGTGCCGCGAATAGCGCCAGGCAGGACAAGATGAGCGCAGGCGACGGGAAGCGCAGGCGCAGACGAGTGATACCCATAGGTCCCTCCTCAATGACGGTGCCCTGAAGGACATTGTTGCGCGTTCAGCGGGTAATTACCAGACAAACGAGGCGGGCTGATCGAAATTGGCGCGGCTGGCCACGTCGGAGCCAGCGGAACGACCTGCAAGAAAAGAGCCACGACAAAATGACCACAAGGCCCTGTGTCTAGGCGACGCACATCGCGATCGTCGTACTCCAGACCCAGGTTGTGGTCCGCTCTCGCAGCGGGCTGATCGCATCAGCCTTCCGCGACCAAATCGGAGTCGCGCAGACTGCTCGTTTTCTCGGCAACCAGCAGCGCCGTCGAGACTACTGCTGTTCGATCACAGCAGCAATCCGCGGTTTGCTGCCGCTGCGCCGGTGACTGCGTGCGATCAGCTTCGTCTCGGTCTCAGATCAATGGTCCCCGCGTCGAGACGCCAGCCGAGCTGCCAGGCGTCGTCGCCACGGCGGACGCGCCAGACCCGGTATCCGGTCCGTCGCGGTTCGAGGAAGACCCAGAGATAGTCGACGGCATCGGCGTCGGTCAAGTCAGGAGGTGGCGAGAGGGCCGGGTCCGCGACAAAGTGCGACTTCTCGACGACAACAGCGAGGTGTGTCTTCCGGGGGCGCGCCGCCCTACGCAGCTTCGGATTTTTCATAGCGACGCAGTCGGCTAGCTGCTCTGTAAAGCCTAAGGCGGTCAGCGAGCCCTCCGATACCTGTGGCATGACGTTGACGGCAGGATCGCCTTCCGTCTTGACCGCCGCCAACAAGCCGAGTTGGACGATCTCCTCTGGCAACGACTCAGCGTCGAACTTTGCATCCCACGACGCAAACGCGGCGACGGAAGCCGCACGGTGGCTTTGGAGGAACGCGACAATGGCCGGCTTCAACGTCTTGTCAGTTGATCCCTCCCGGACGGCGATCATCCAGTAACCGAGATCCTCAGCTTCGGCAAGGCGGGTCAGTTCTTGCTCCAGCTTCAGGAGGTGGCTGCTCAACGCCTCCGCGGTACTGTCGACGAGCCTCGTGATCTCCAACGCGGTCCCCGGCGGATCGCGGTCGTACACAAAGTCAGGCGGGTCGGGTCGTCCCCACGGCCCCAGCGTGATTCCTTCGGACTCCAGGACCATCTCAAAGCGACGTCTTGTGCAGTCCTCGATCTCCGCGTTCGTGGTTTCGTGCGTCACCGAGCGTCCGGCACGCCATTCTCTAGGTATTTTCTTGCGCTCTCCTTTTGCTTGCTACGTCTCCGGGCGCCAGACCCCCCGGTCCCGACGATTATGGACTTGCGCAAGAACCCCATCTGTAGCCCCTTTTCAAATCTCGGCTTCCAGATCGTACGCTCCACCGGGAGCGCGACACAGGGTCCCTGATCAATCGAGACTGCTGGATCGGGCTAGTTGCCATCAGCCTGCGGGGACCAAATTGCAGCGGCGAGACGCGCCCGTTCTGCACCACCACCTACTTCTTTGTGTGGTGGTGGTGGCGCTCGACGTACCGCACGCACTGCCTCTTGTTCTTGAATGTGCTGCCATAGTTCTTCCAACGGCCGTGCTTGCACTGTCTCTTGCGAGTCGGCGGCCGCGGTGGGGGGGTACCTGAGCCCACCGGATGCGAGCAGCTGACGGCCCACGTTGCCTCCGCGTCTTCGCCGTTGGGGCCACCGCCAACGGTGCTCCACCACGCCGTGTACCCGCCGTCCTGCGTGAACGTATAACTCAGCACACCCGGGAATTTCTGGGTATCGACCGTGACGCCGTTAATGTCGAGCGTGATCGATGATGGCGTCCCGCCCATGGTGGGCGGATCCGCGGTCACCCTCAGCCTGTCTCCCGCGTCGAAGGTCCGAGGGAGAATCCAGCCGCCTGCACGGTAGAGGCCGTCCAGGGGCAGGTCGTGGTTTTCGCCCTCGCAGCCTGGGGAGAGGGAGGAGTGAGCGCTGGTAGATGGCGCCAGCGCCGCCACGGCGAGCGCGGCAGTGATGACGGTGGAGACGGCGAGAGCGCGACGCGCCCCTGCGCCGCGAACTAGCGAACCCATGCGACCTCCTTTTCGTCGCTGTCCGGCGCGCGATCATCGAGCGTTCGCAAAGCCCTATCGCGCCCGCGCGAAGCCTACCAGTGCGCGACGCGAATTTGGAAAGGTCTCTACGCCCTCGGCGTCTCGCTACCGGGGGCCAAAATGGAAGCCGTCCAGGCTTCTCCTTTGGAACGAAACCGACACTCCGACGCGCTCAACGGTCACGGTCGACTCATAGAGCTTCTCGCACTTGGGACACCACCGTTCCACGGTGTGGATGTATGAGACGCGAGCGAGGGTGCCAAGGCGGTCGGACGGGACTGGCGAACCATCCCGGCGCCTCCCTACACTCGCGGTCGATGAGACAGCCTGGTCAATTCGAGCCGCCAGGCGATGCCGTGAGCGGCAGGGATCTTGCTGGAACTGCTCCAAGTACCCTCGTCACGCCCACGACCGGGGCGAGCGGGATGATCGACGTGGGACTGATGAAAGCGGACGACGGGCGGCTGATTATCCCCGTCGAGAGGATGCTCCAGCATGGGGTCGAGGGCTATCTCTTCGGCGATCTCGAATCCATGGCGACCGAAATTGTGTCGAAGCCGATCGGCGCCGTCGGGTATCCGATGGTGATGGCCGTGTTGGCTGGGTCCGAGTTGCTCGGGGCCATGACCAGCACCGTGAAACAAAGCGACCGGATCGAGTCCTACTGGGCGAAATACATGGCCCAAGTGGACTGGCATTACGGGCACCTCGGCGTGATCGCCAAAGAACTGGCCCGCAATGGCATCGCTCACAGTTATTTGAGCGACCTCGGCGTGTTGGTACAGCGCGGAGGGGGTCGGCACTTCATGCGCTCCGGCGGCGAACTTATCTTCGATTGCCTTCAGCTGGACGTCGATTTCCGGCGCTCCTACACCGAGTATGCGCTCCCCTACATTCTCGATAACAGAGCTGACGCTCAGCGCGGGCTTGACGCGCTCTTCAAGCACGATCTTGAAAAGGCAAGCATGGTCGCGAACCTGCCGGCGGAGCTGTTTCCCGATGTGCTCACTCCGATAGACGGCCATACGACGCCGATATATGTGCGGCAAGACCCGCCGTGGGAGACGGAAGACTGATGCCCGCGCAGCTCGAAAGGACAAGGACCCCTGGCGTCTACAAGCGCGGCAGTCGGTACGTCGTCATTTACCGAGATGCCGACGGCGTCCAGCGAAAGCAGGCAGCCGTCTCCTACAACGCCGCCAAGGAGATCAAGCGAGACCACGACGCTGCGGCAGCCCTCGGGATCGGTGCGGGCGGCTCGACCGCCCTCAGTACGTACACGCTCGAATGGGTGGAGCGATATCAGGGGCGGGGACAGCGCGGTTTTCGAGACGTCACCCGCGACCAGTATCGCCATGACCTCAAGGAGTACGTGATCCCGTACTTCGGCGGCCGGACGGTCGCTCAGGTAACGCCACGCGAGGTCGCGAACTTCGTCGGATGGCTGTGTGATTCGCAGGCGCAGGGCGAACGGGCAGCCGAGCAGCGCCGCGCCCAACTTACGATGGCGGGGCGGCACGAGGAGGCCGAGCGGGTGACAGCCAAGCCGATCACACTCGCGGACGCGACTGTGCGTCGCATCCTTGCACCGCTGCGCTCCTGTCTTGGCACGGCAATGCGCGAGGGGCTAATCCGCTCGAACCCGACGGCTGGCGCGTCTCTGCCGGCGCGCGATGCGATACGAGCCGCCGAGTCGGGCGATGACGACGAGCCCGACAGAAGGGCGCTGTCTCGCGGGGAGCTGGCCGAGGTGCTCAGGCTTGCTCCAGAACGCCACAGGGCGCTCTTTCAGCTGCTCGCCAGCACCGGCCTACGTATCTCCGAAGCGCTCGCGCTCCGCTGGCAGGATGTGCGGCTTGACGGCTCGCGGCCGGTGGTGCGCGTCCGGAGGGCCTACGTCAAAGGCAGGTTCGGGCCGCCGAAGTCGAAGCATGGGCGCAGGGATGTGCCACTGAGCCATGCGACCGTCTTGGAGTTGCGCAGGGCACGCAAGGCGACCGAGTGGCCCGAGGACGTATACCTCGTGTTCTGCGCGCACGATGGCAGGCCGCTGCACGCTCAAAACCTGAGCACCCGCGTCCTGAAGCCGATCGCCGAGGAAGCCAACGTGCCGTGGTGCGGCTGGCACACCTTCCGCCATACCTGCGCGTCGTTGCTTTTCGCGGAGGGCCGCAACCCGGTACAGGTGTCGAGATGGCTCGGCCACCATTCGCCGGGATTCACCCTCGCTACCTACGCGCACCTGCTCGATGACGAGCTCGGCGAGCCGCTCGAATTAGAAGGGTGGCAACAGAGTGGCAACATGAGCCCTCCAGAAGCGGCAAACGACGAGGACCCGCTAAGCGCCGAAATCGCTGATTTGCGGGGAAATCTCTAACAGCGGTAAACAGCCGCAAACCCCGCCGGAGGACGCCAAGTTCGCGCTCGGGTTCTAAGGCTTCGTCAGCCTAAGACGAACCGCGCAGCTCCCGCCCCAGGTCGATCGCACGGATGTCGTGTTCGCCGGGGAGCTTGTCGAGCACTTCGGAGACGACCTGCTTGACGTCGTGCTCCTCGCGCCCCAGATCGTCATAGAGGGTCTTGAGCGCGGTGTGCACGATCTTCAGCTGCGCGGCCGTCAGCTCGAGATGGAAGGCGATCCTTCCGGGGGGTATGAGGTCGTCTTGGCTCAACTTGAACCGTCCTGCGGCGCGCGTCCATTCCCGCCCCGATCCTTGCGCGTCCGTTTCGCTCGCATGTCCGCGGCGGGGCCGCGCTTCGGCCTCGAGCTTCCCGCTGGGACGATCGATGCCGGCGCTTGCTCGGGCGGGCCCTTGCGGGGGCGGCGCGGTCGTGGAGCAGAACCCTTCCCGCGCGCCGCAGCGAGCAGCCCTTCGAGCGATTCGTCCAGCCCGGACACGATCACGTCGAGGTCCGCAAGGGCGTCGTAGTCGGCCAAGAGTCCGAAGTCGATGCCGCCGTTGTAGGACATGATCGCGACGGCGAGTGCCTGATGAGACGGCAAGAAGGCCACGGGGAAGAGATCCTGTAGCTGCCGGCCGAGGACGTAGAGCGGAAACTGAGGGCCGGGAATGTTCGTCACCAGCAGGTTGAACAACCGGGTCGAGAACTGCAGCCGGGAGGCCTGTGCCAGGATGGTCGGCGGCGCCAAGTTGTTGACGCGGGCGATCGTCGACGCCGCCACGGCCTGCTTGGACTCCTTGAGGCCGTCCATCGCGCGGCTGATATAGCGCAGGCGTGCGACCGGGTCGGCGATGTAGACCGGCAGCGGACCGCGCATCGCCGTGAGTTGGTTTCCCAGCATGTTGCGTTGGCGCTCGGTTCGCACGGAGACGGGGACGAGGGCGCGTAGCTGAAGCCCCTGCGTGCGCACTCCCCGCACCTGTAGCCAACCGCCGAGCGCGCCCGCCACGACTGTCAGCACGACGTCGTTGACGGTGCCGCCCAGCTTATTCTTGACCTCGCGGTAGTCGTCGAGTTCCTGGCGGACCACCGCATAGCGCCGGTGAGGTCCGATCTCGACGTTCAGGGGCGTATCCGGCGCGGGGTTCAGGACCGCCCAGAGCAGCTCGCCCATGCCCTCGGCAGCCTCGATCAGCTTGCCCGCGGTGCTGGCTGGATCCGCCGCCGCCTGCAGGGTGCGCTCGGCCAGATGTATGCCGGTGCCCACGAGACCGCGGGCGCCGGCAAGGACGAGGTCGGCGCCCGACGGCTCGGAATGAGGCCGCCACGGCTCGAGGTCCTGTGGTGGGGGAGGCGGCGTGCGCTCGAGGTCGAGGAGCACCGTCGCGAGGTCGACCCCGGAGATCCCGTCGACCATCGAATGGTGAGTCT
>Ga0070741_10019583_pt1 | contig 10787 bp, 17 predicted proteins | sample Coa_R1_4_FD_66440 | JGI IMG/M metagenome (GOLD analysis project Ga0070741, IMG submission 66440) | Surface soil microbial communities from Centralia Pennsylvania, which are recovering from an underground coalmine fire - Coalmine... | ecosystem: Environmental > Terrestrial > Soil > Unclassified ... | reverse complement strand
ACCTGATTCTAGGAACCTCGCGCCGGGTCGTGTTGACCTGGGTCAACGCGGCGATGCGGGCTGGTGCCGGGAGAGGGAATCGAACCCACATGGTGTTGCCACCGGCGGATTTTGAGTCCGGTGTATTTTACGCTATGTAATTGATCTACTTGTGAACCAGCCAGGCGCCCGCCAAATCGCTATGACTCGGCCACACTGTAGATGCTGCTTTGCAAACACACAAAATCTACACAATCAGCGGTTGCCCTCAGCCCCTTTCATCTTCTCGTATGTCCGCATCCCGCCCAGACCCAAGAGCCCGAACAGCACCTGCATGGTGATGGTGGTATCGATGACAGGGAAAGGTCCGGCGTACTTCATGATGACCGTGGCAACAAAGCGGGCTGTAGGGTCGAGGATCGAGACGTAGAGCAGGGCAAACCCGCAGGTCCATCCGACGAACGGGCGCCAGCCGGCCACGAACCAGTTCGTAGACTTCGCCTCCTCCTGATTGATGGAAAGCTGCCCAGCAATGACCTGGAGTTCGCCGGACTTCTCCAGCTCGGCCATCTTCTGCTCGGCCGCCGCTTGTTGGGCTGGGTCTGGAAAGAAGTGCTTGATGAGCGCACCGCCTACGTCTTTGACGAGGTCGATTCCTGCGGTTACCGGATCAAGAGACATAATGGTTTCCTAGAAGAACCAGGCTCCGTCATGGCCTTCTTTCGTGGATTGTCCGGGACCATCATAGGGATCGATTTCACGCTCTTTGTTCAGCGCTCTGATCAGCATCCCGAGCAGGTACGCAATGCCGATCGATAAGCCCATCGGGACGCACAAGATGCAGATCAGGGCGAGCTTCGCATACTTCATTTGAGCCACTTCTCGATGTGGGCCCACAGATACCCAAGGCCCGCAATACAAGCCGCCCAACAAGCCTTTCGAAGCGCTGCCAGCGTTCCACGTCCCACTCGTTGCTCGACTTGATCGAAAACGAGCTGCGCGATTTCCCGTTTATCATCATCGCTTAGCCTCGGCGTTTTACGTCGTTCTTTCCCGTCCCAAACCATAAAGGCTCCTGTCATTCATGTAGGATTTCTCCCGACATAAATTCGAGCCGGAAAATGCTACCGTCATGCTCCCGCCGCGGATGGGAGGGGGCCGGCAGTCCAGTCCTGGCTCGTATACGCGAGCAAAGGGGTCGATGATGGATAGTCACCGATGGCCCCTCTTTTTGAGCATCGGGTTAAGATGCGTGAAAGCTGACAGGATCGCTTTCATTGAGGACATCATGAGAATTCTGATTACGCTTCTCCTGTTGAGCGGTTGCTCGTCCGGTTGGGAGCATCCAACAAAATCCGGGGATGATTTCTACAAGGATGTGTATAGATGCGACCAGGAGGTTCAACATATCCTCGAACCACTGGAAAAATCCAGGGTTTGGAGAAATTGCCTTCGCGCTCAAGGTTGGAGAGAGACATGAGACTGTTCATTTCTTGCTTGATCATCTACGGTCTGCATCTCGGCGCGTGGCTTTACGCCGTGGCGTTCGCAATCGTTTTTTGCCAATGGGCATGGCCACGCTTGGATCAGATGCGCCGAGAGTCCAACCACCTAATCGCGGAACGTACAAAAAGCGACGCAAGGATAGAGTGCGCCAGACAAGCGCAGACCTAGTTATCCGCGATAGCCGAGCATGGCCGGAGGAACTGCTTCGTTGTAAGGCGGTAGAGGTCTCGCCGGATAGCGGTTCACGCCCATGAATGTAGGCGGAAGCAGCGCCGGACTTCCGGTCAGCGCGGGGTCGGGCGCCTGACCAGTTCCCATCGTGAAAAGGCTGCTTCCGATCTGCCCCGCGTTTCTAGAGGCGCCCCCGGAATAGAGGTAGCGCGCGAGAATGGACTTCAACAATGCATTCTTATCCCCCAGGAAGGCCATGAACATTCCCGGCGAACTAGCGGCGGGAGCAAGCCCGAGCATGTTGTTATTGCCGTGGATCAGCGCCCGCCTCTCCGCGATCTGCATCGCATTGATTAGTTCATGCTGAAGATCGTTCGGTTTGGCGACCTCGGGGACGGCGTTGGAAATCTCTTCCTTGAGCCCTCTCGCTAGGGTTTTTTGCGCTTCTGTCTGTGCCCCGCTCAATTCGCCATAGGGCTTGTCGCCGATTACCCTATAAGTCCCCTGTTTCAATTGCTGCGCTAACTGCACCGGAATTTGATCGCCGCTTGTGCCGCCTTGGACTTCCCTTAATCCGTTTCCGGCCTGAACTTCCTTCGCCTGCAATAGCGGATGATTCATGAATTCATCCCATGCTGCCCGGATCGTCTTGATGTCAGAATCCGGATTGACCTGCTTGGAGAACTTATCGAGCGTGTCCTGTAGACGACTAGCCACGGCCTGCTTGTTGATCATGGCTGCGGAGCCTTTAATAGCAGCGTCTACCTGATCCTTCAGTTCCGCAATCCTCGACTGCATGGCCTTAACGCCGCCCTCCGTGGCGTTGTAGCCATTGTTCAGCATGGTAGTGATCGCTTGGGCAGCGTCGCCGCTCTTCAAGTCTGCGATCTGCGGTTTCAGAGCGCTTTGCATGACCTTCGCGCCCATTGCTCTAGCTGCTGGTGAAAACGCGAGTTCGGCTACCTTCCCGGCACCTAGACCCGGAAGCACTTGCGTTGCGAGATTCGTCCCGTATCCCAAGGCGCCAGAGGCTTCAGGAGGAAGGCCGGTCTTTGCGGCTAGGTCTGTGACTGCGCCGCCAGCATTGTACGCGGCTCTGTCCAACGCTTCCCCGACCTTGGCATTCGCCTTCAGCGCCATTCCCGCTGGCGTCGTCATAAATGCAGCCTTCGCAACGTCCAGATAGCTAGGCGACGGGGGGACTTCTTGTTGCGCCGGAGCGGCAGCGTTCAATTGCTGGAGGACAGGATCGACAGCGGGCGCTAGAGGGGTCGCCTTGTTATCGAATGTCTGCAGTTGGTCTAGGACCGGGTCCATTATTGTTGTGCCGGCGGCATAAAGCCGGAATTGATTGCGTCGGAATACTTCTTACCGAAAGACGCGCGCTCAGAAGGCGACATCTTGGCGAAGAATTGCTGTCTCACTTCGGGCGGCATCCTGCGAACCACAAAGAACATCGGATCGACGTTCTGATTGAACTTCGCCTGAAAGTTATCGAGCGTCCCCTGCGCCTTATTCTGCGGGCTCGCCCTCCAAGCATCGGCGGCAGCTTGTCGCGCACTCTTGTAATCGTTCAATCCCTGGAGCTGCGTGAACATCGCGTTCAGCGTGTTCTGGGTGAGATCGGCATTCGGATAGGCGTTCTTGAACATTGCGATAACACTGCCCGGTTCCCGAGCGCCCATCGTTCTAGCGGCAGAGGTAGAAAGCTGCGTGGCGTTCTTCTGGAACGATTGGAAGTCGGCCATCTGCTTTTTGTTCTCTTCCGTGTTCATTCTGGGAAGCTGGAGCAGATAGGCTTTGAAGTCGTTCCACGTCCCCGAGAGTTTCCCAGGATTGAAGCCTTGGCTTTCCTGCTTCATCCGGTCGATAAGCAGGTTGTCTTGCTGGGCGTTCGAAGCTTCTTGTTGCCACACCCCATATTGCTTTTCGAGCTCTGCCGCGTGGGCCTTCTCGCTCTCGTTGACGAAAGGAGACATTCCGGTTGCGGTGGGTAGAGTTTGCGGACCGCGCGCTTGCTGACCGGTTTGAGGTTGTCCCGGTGTCTGTCCCGGCGCAGCCTGACGCACAAGGTCTTGCATGAAGGGAGGAAGCATGGAGAAGCCGGAGACCGCCTGTTGCCCCGGAGAAAGCACCAGCGGACGGCTCGCGTTTCTCATGGCGCTGGTGACGACTTCATAGGGGAACTTGGCCCCAGCCTCAGCGCCGGCAATCTGGCCTTGTGCTTGCGCCATACCGGGCCGGAGCTGAACCCCGCCTTCAGGGGTCGTAACCATGCCCTTTTGCGCGAGCGCGACCTGTCCGGCTAGATTCGGGTCGTGGGCAAGGGCGGCGTTCATCATACCAACCCCCTCAGGCATTCCAGCGCGCGCGTATTGATAGCCGCGAAGAAAGACCGCCTGGGGATTGAAGTACGACGCAGGAGCCGCAGCGGGAGCGGGTTGTGCGGGCTCGCCTTGTGCAGGAGTCGTCCCAGGAGCGCCAGCCATGATCGAGGCGTTAGGTCCGGGCACCATTGGATTGCCAAGGTAAGGCTGCGGTCCGTTCAATGCCGGAGCGCTAGGAGTCGTCGGGTCTGGTTCGTTCATGACGCCGAGCTTGTAGCCAGTGACGGCATTACCCAGTCTCGCCCCGGTCAGTTGCTCTTGCATGAGCTGGGACTTGAGTTGAGATTCGCGCGCACCTTGATAGCCCGAGATGCCGCGATCTAGTCCCATGCCCAAAGCCTGACCGAACGACACAGGAGTTCTTTGCGGACCCCCGGCTTGGAGAAACCCGGAAGCAAGTGATAGGAGCCCTACGGTGTTCGGGTCGAATGTGGTGTCCAGGATTCCGTTCATAGTTTATTTCCCTATAACGCCGCGGCACCGTAGAGCGACATGACCTCTGCATTATTCGCCGTCATTGCGGCGTCGCCAGCCAGACTCGTATCGGCAGCGGCGCCCCCCCACAATCCAGCAGTTTTTCCGGCGTTGTAGAGCCCGAGGCCGCTAGTAGCAAGACCCAGAGCATTTGCAGTTGGATTGGTGAAGTACGGATTCTGCGATTGTCCCGTTCCGCCAAACTGGCCGTTGATGATGTTCTGGTAGTTCTGGAGGTTCAACCACGGCGCGTTGAATGCGAGCTGTTGGGCATTCACCAACGCCTGCTGGTAGGCGTCTTGTTGTGCGCCCGCGTTCGAGACAGCACCGATGTTCTGGTAGTCCTGGGCGATGGCGTTGGGAGCAAGGGCAGCGGCTTGCATTTGGTTCTGCCGAGCGTTCTGATAAGCGCCCGCGTAAATCGGAAGCGCCGTGTTTCCTAGAGTGCGAGCTAGTCCTTCCTGAAATCCTGAGTTGTTGACATTCCCGCCAGCATTGCCGCCATACATCCCGGCGTATTGCGACTTTGCAAGACCCAACGCGTCGTTTACGGCGCCCGAGAGATAAGGATTGGAACTCGGATCGAGATATTTTCCGTTCAGCGTATCGGTGAGCTGCTGCTGATAGGCAGTCGTAAGGGGCGAGCCGTTCAAACCCCTCTGGGCCTGAAGCTGGATTGCTTGCTGCGTGTAGGGAGACTGGTTGGCGACGTAAGGCCCCTGATAGCCCTTGAGGTTGTTGTTGAGATAGTCCGCGGCTTGGTCATATCCAAACCGCAGATAACCCGCCTGCCATGGGGCTTGGGTCTCTACAGTGGTCGTCGTTCCCTGCTTGGGGCTGCTGCTCATTTCAAATCCTTTGTTATTGTTATCGCAGCAATGCGTGCGTTCTTGTAAACCCTCGACCAGCCTCTACGGCCGTGAACCTCTAGCCGGTCGCAGTTACACATTTTCCCGAAGGCGGTGAATATATCCTCGGCTTCGTGCATCCATCTTTTGAGATGAGACCCTCCAGCGGAAACAACGCAGAGGGCTTTGTATCTCGGATAAACGATTATTCTGGTGACTAGAGCAGCTTCGATTCCGTTTCCGACCGCGAGCCACAATTGAGCCTCTTCCTTGCCGATCCACATCCTCAAGTCTTCAACGGTCGTCCCGTCTACCGCGTACTCACAGGCTTTATCTAACCAATGCGAGACGAGCGGCCAGTAGAAATCAACCTGAGCCGCAGGAATTCCGGTAATCAAGGGGTCAGAACCCTAACCTCTTTCCACGTCGGGCTAGTGGGGCTTGAAACCGTGCAGATCCATTTCTCCACAATGTAATTTCCTACCAGCGTTCCGGTGACCGTCCCATTAACAACAGTGGGATTGCTGTTCCAAACCACATCCCCGACTTGAGCAGCAACCGACCCAGACGGAATCGTTGATTGCGCTTGGTAATGCGCAGCCCCCTTGCCTTCTGAGATACCGTTTAGTTGGTTCTCAATGTCGCGGAACAAAGCCGCCACCACTGGCTTTAGATATCTCTCCGTGACCCTCTGGGAAAGGACTAACTTACTCACTGCTGGAAGGGACTGCATCCACGGCAATGCCGGACATTTCCCAATCTCCGGACATGGAGATCAAAACCCGGTGCCACCTTGCATCCCTCAGCACGTCGAACTGTCCCGAGGACATGGTTGTTATCGCATCGGTCGTTAGGCTGTCGCCCTCCGCCATCTTGTAATAGTTCGTCATCGTCGCCGAAGTCGGAGCGGTAAGAAATCTCGGCTTCACTCTGCGCAGTGTCGATAGCGTCAGGTCGCCTCCATAGTCTCCCGTGGTGATGCTCGAGCTGGTCGAAACTCCCGTTAGCGTCTTGACGGTATGCGTCGTGTCGAAGATGCCGGGTAGAGACTTTGAAGAACTCAAAAACGCGAGGTTATACGGCAAAGCTGCTATGTCGTTATAGGTCGCATACAAAGCACCGATGGAGTCGTAAGTCGTCCCCGGGGTGAGATATTCGACCGCCGCCTCTATCTGCCGGTCATCGACCCCCCATTTATCCGTGCGGTAGTTGTAGACCACGCAATGATCCGGGCTGGGAGAGTCAGATACCGGATAGTAGAAATACACAAGGTTGTTCACCTTGTCGTGCAATGCCGCACAGGCATAGAAGCGGGTCGATAGGAGCGAACCGAAGACCGCGTTCTTTACTCTGTTGGTCCCTATTGGGACGGGCTTCGCTCCGTCATACAAGTAGAAATCATCGTCCCCCATGAAGATGTGTTTCGGATCGTCTGGGGTGCCAATGTTGGCCACTGCTTCATTGCTCATCGCCCCGGCGGAGCCTGGGATTTGGTTGAACTCCCAGATGTTCGGAGGCCCTGAGTAGGTTCCGAGATACATCGAATTACGCTTGTAGGCGACAATCGCGCTACCGAATCTCTTGGCAGCGGTGATCGGGGCCGCAGTCGCTGTCAATGTCCCTGACGCCGCTTGGGTAGAAACCGAGACCGTCCAACTGTTGAACGTGTTGATACCTGAGCATTGCCAGCCGTGTTGAGCCGCCGGGGTGTTAAATCCAAATACGAAAGCCCCGACCGTCTCGACGACAGCTGCTATAGGAGCCCCGCCAACGCAGGAGAACGGTCCGGTCCCCACCGAGGCTTGCATCGTGTCAGCCCCATTAACTGCCAGGGTCGTATCGCCGAATTGGGCAAATCTCCATCGGTTAGTAGAGTTGAGCGTGTAAGCCGCAGCTCTACTTACGTCCGTCCAGATCGAAGCGCCGGCCTCGTAAATCTTGGTCGGAGTGCCCGCGAAAAACCGTGTAGAAGAGTCCAGTTTCGTTATGACTGCCGCCCCCTGACACGTCGCCGCTAAGGTCGCTAGGGGAGTTGTGGCAGGGCTCGGAGCCCCCCTAAAGCCCTTCAGGCTGGGGACGGTCGCCGAGCAGTTCGTCAGAACTCCGACAATCGTAGGGTCGGAATCTGGACTGAAACCTAGTAATTGTACGAACATGAGACTATGCTACTTTTGCGACCCAACAGAGAGAAAGACGGCAATGGAAGCATGGAAACCGATCCCGAAATATGAAGCGTTATACGAAGTTTCGAACTCGGGGAGAGTTCGCCGGATAGCTAGCGGCGGCCGAGCCAAAATCGGGCATATACTTACCGCAACGCCTGATGCATGCGGGTACCTACGTTTGCGGCTGTGCCGGGGCGCGAAGGATCAGCAGATGCATAAGGTCCATCGCCTAGTTCTTGCCGCTTTTATCGAGCCTCGCGGACCAGAATGGACGGTAAATCACAAGAACGGAGTTCGTAGCGATAATCGTCTAGACAATCTGGAGTATTTATCCCATGCCGAAAACGTAAGATATTCGGCGCTTTCGTATTCTCGTCCAGGAGAACTAAACTCCAGGGCAAAACTAAAGGAGGCGCAAGTGCGACAAATTAGAACGCTATACGCAGCTGGTGACGGCCTTACAAAATTGGCGAGAAAATTCGGCACCAATAAATACGTCGTCTACGACATCGTCAATCGACGCAGCTGGACTCACATATGAGATCAGCCCTTATCCTTCTGGCCCTGCTAGGCGGATGTGTTTCTCCATCGCAAATGATGGTCAGCAACGACGGCCGCATGGCCCGGTGCGCCGCAAGTGGCTGGGGCTACATCGGAGCCCCTCTCGCCTATCACACAGTAAGTACCTGCGTCAGCGACTACGAAAGCATCGGGTACAGGAAGATGAAGAAGGACGACTGATGGACTATCCGCCGCGTCCAGCTCCATTGGATTGGGAATACGACTACAAGACCAATCGGTTCCGCCCCGTCCGAATCTCGAAGATCAAAAGCTTGTTCCGGTTTGCTCTTTCGCTCCTCACGTCTTGATGATGTAGAGCAAAATCATGGCCGGCGGCATGTTCTCGCTTGAGCCGGAACCGGAGTTATTGATCGTCGCGGTTGCTGAATCTGTAGCGGTTACATTCAAGTCGGTCGCTGTGCCGTTCGTAAAATCTCTGTTGCTTAAGCCGTTAAACACAAGGCCATGAACGCCTATGCCGCTGTTGATGTTGTGCGAGTGCGAGTTCTCGGTGTGGGTATGCTGTTGGGAATGCTGATCCCCGCCAACCGCCCCGAGGCTAGATCCCGTAATCCCAGATACCCCTGATGTAATACGGCTCGCCGCAGAGCCGCCCATGTCGTCTTTGCCGAACGGCGCACGACCTCGCATGTCCGGGACATTGAAAGTCGTTGAACCGTCACCGACTCCGTAAGTAGTCCCGATGACCCCGAAAAGCACAGAGTACGTCGAGCGCGATACCGCAGAACCATCGCACAAGAGCCATCCCCCAGGGGCGGAGCTTCCGGCAAAAGGCATCACCATTCCAGCAGGTAGAAAAGACCCGCTCGCGCGTTGATACCAAACGCATCGCCAGTTCCCGCCGCCCTCGCTCATCATCAGGCAGGTATCGCCGGCGCCAGTTAAGATATTTGTGGCCGCTGGAAGGATCAATGAAGTCGCGTTGTGGGTCAGCGTCAATGACCCTGCGAACTTCAACAGGTATTGAATTCCAGAGCCTTCCGTACCAAACGACGTAATCGTTGTGGTCCCGGTGATGTTGATGTAGAAGCCATCAGCGGTCGAAAGGTCAACCGTGGAGGCCGAAGGCATGTCGGTGCCGGGTGATGCGAAGAACTGCCGCACCACCGCTTGAATCTGGCGAATGTTGTCGTCCAGGTTCGCGCCGATCAGAGCGGTGCCTAGCGGCTTGTTATTCGACGCTACGGCATTCCAAAGTCTTAGTGTGCTGTCTACGTCTGCCACAATCCGCCTTTTCTTGTTTTATCCGATCCTGATTGCGGTGATCGTGCTGTCCTTAAAGGCGCCGCTCGAATTGGAATTAATGGAGCCGCCCGTGCTGCTGATGTCCTTTACTGAAATTCTGACGTTTGCGGCCGGGGAACTGATAGAGCCTGAAAGCGATATCACTCCGAGCGTGTTAGCGGTTCTGGTGGTGAGGAAGGCGGAAGCAATTACCGTAGTTCCATCCCAAAGCTTTGCAGCAAAGCCAGCATCCCCATTCGAGTCAGATACTGTCACCGTGCCGCTTACAAACCACGTCCCAGACGTTCCTTGCGCTACGCTCGGGCCGTCGAAATAGGTAGTCGTATTATTAAGGCTGACATTGCCACTTAAGGAATTCGTGATCTGGTGGCAGTTGAACGTGTTATTCGCAACATCGAACGTCTTATTGCTGATGACGTTCGTAACCCCGACGATGTTGTAATGCGTCCCGTCGTATTCGAGAAGGACAGGGGTTCTAGGATCGAACTCACCCCCTACGCAGTTTCCGGTTCCCGCCAACACCGTAGCGAATGAGCCGCCATTTAGAGCTATAGAAACACTCCCGGTATTCGTTGAAGCCGGGACGATCATGAATTTCTGATTCGCGACTAGCGCGGGAACGGGGCTCGTGCTTCCAGTGATGGAGTTCGCACCAGAAACGGAGGTCACGGTAAGAATCCCGTACCCGGTTCCGTCCCTCCACTTCGCCACTTCCGCCTGGATCTGGCGCAGGTTGTCATCAAGCCCAGACCCGATGACAGAAGCTCCTGAAGGCGCGTTACTCGCTGCGGTGGAACTCCAGGTGGTGAAGTCCCCTACATCAGCCACGGTCGCCCCTTCTAGTCATTAGTTCTTGTCGAGCCGCGAAAGCTCGGCGATTTGGGGAGAATCGATTTGCGTCATTGCATTGGAGATCATCGTCCACAAGGCTTGACCCGTACCGGGAGCCATGCCACCGACTTCGTTTTCTACGCCGGTCCAATCCGCTCCAGAGCTTGCGGAATTCAGCTTTGCAAGAAGCCTGCGGCCGAGGGCTAACGTGGTCTCCACTTCGTTGATGAAGGTCGCTACTTGCTGGCCGGTGCCAGTATTTCCGTAGGCTACGCGTGTGCTCATGTTTGCCTCTTCTTGTTATCCAGCCACCATTTCAGGAACGGCACCGGACAGATACTCGTCGTCGCTTTCCTTCTGCACCAAGTTAAAAAGCTGCTGATACTTCGCCTCCCACACCGGAACCCTCTTGTCGTCTTTCAGGAACGGAGCAGACTCCGAAAGCGCCGCCCACAGCCACAATCCCGGGTAGCTCGTAAAGACACTGTTCACCGCCGAGGACAAAGCAGAAAAGCGGTTGTAGTAGACGAGCGTTACGGTGTAAGCCGCATCGGGGAAGGGACCGAAGATGAAGTTCGCCCCTTCTCTAGCGATGAACT